>OLIH01000077.1_pt1 | contig 119187 bp, 92 predicted proteins | sample 1609721 | NCBI WGS metagenome assembly OLIH01 (sample SAMEA4350157, study PRJEB24818) | metagenome | biome: human; feature: gut; material: faeces | place: Denmark | collected 2013-09
TGTATAGATGGTTTTTCGTCAATTCCATTATACCAAACGGGACAGGTTTATGCCTTTTTTATTGGCTGAAATATTGAATTTTCAAGGTTCAACACACCGTATTGGTGTGGGAAGTTTTAGTAAATAATTATACACTTATATGGATTGAGGTGCCACAAGCGGATTACAGGCAACGACCTGTTTACATTAATGGGAATCCGATAAAAGGTACGTTTAAACGGAATCATGAGGGAGATTATCACTGCACGGAGGAAGAAGTAAAAGCAATGCTTCGTGATGCCAGTGATTCAGGAAATGACGGAGGACTTTTGGTGGGATATACAATGAACGATATTGATATGGCTTCTCTACGTTCTTATCGTATCGAATTTGAGCACCGAAATCCAGACCATGTATGGAATAGTGTAGATGATCTTATATTTATTAAAAATATGGGGGGATATGCTGTGGACCGTTCTACTGGAAAAGAATGGTTGACTGCTGCTGGGCTGCTGATGTTTGGAAAAGGAATTGCAGTTAGAGAACGTTTTGATAATATTCGAATGGATTTTATAGATGAGAGTAATTTAGTTCCAGGCAGTAGATGGAGTGATCGCCTTACTTATGACGGGACATGGGAAAATAATCTTTACAATTTCATCAGACAGGTATTGCCGAAGTTAGTACAGGGCCTTCAGAGACCATTTCGGTTAGACGGAATGATAAGAATTGATGATACGGCGGTACATACGGCTATTAGAGAAGCTGTGGTAAATATGATGATTCACAGTGATTATCTAATTACTGGAATATTGAAAATCCTTAAGACAGATAAGGGATTTTTCTTTTCTAATCCGGGAAACTTAAAACTTCCAGTCCAGGATATTTACGAAGGCGGTCACTCGATTGCACGAAACCCTCGAATACAGACAATGTTTCGTATGATAGGGTTGGGAGATAACATTGGCTCTGGTTTTCCAACCATTTTAAGTGCATGGAAGGCGGAGAATTGGAGAAAACCGGATTTGAGTCAAAATGAAGAATTGCATCAGGTTGAACTAAAATTATGGATGACCTCATTGATGCCATCAGAATGTATGGAATATCTTAGAAATTTATTTGGCTTAGCATATGATCATTTGAGTAAAGAAGAGCAAATAATATTAGGAACAGCGTACTTGGAGAGAGAAGTTACAAACGTAAGAATACAGTCTATATTAGATATTCATAGCATAGAGATCGGGCATATTCTTTCTATGTTGGTAGAAAAAAATATGCTTCTTATAAATCGAAAAGGGAGATGGACGACATATTATTTAAATGAAAAGTATGAGATTAATTCAGAACAATTAGAGATTGCAGATATACCATATAGTGAAATTGAATTTAAAAATGAAACTGATAAAAGGATTTACGAATATATACAAGTTAATGGTTTTATAACAACATATCAGGTTTTGAATATAACAAATATAAGGACAATTTCTGGAGCTACTGCAGCGCTTCGGAGAATGGCAAAAGCGGGATTGATAAACAAAATACGTCAGGGAAGACAATTTATATATCAATTAAAATAGTAGAAAGTCGGCTTGATTTTGTTTGCAAAATTTGAGTTATAGAATTACCATTTGATTTGTAATATTGTTTGTAGAATTGTTTTCAGTTGTAGTGTTAGTTGTAGAATTGCCGCTCAGTTGTAGTATTAGTTGTAGAGTTGTTTTCAGGTTGTAGAAATGCTTTTGTATAATTCTCTCTAACAGCCCAAAGCAGCTAAAGTATGAAGGAAAAGAAGTTATTTTGGAAAGGAGCACCCAATGAACAAACTATGGAAAAAATTTGACGGTCTCACACAAACCTGTTATTCCAACATGGCCCAGGGTATTTCAGACATAGACGCCTGGAATGCCGGCTTCGACCTCCTGCAGGAGATCATCTCTAATGGGCGCACTGAAAATCCGGACTTCGCAAAAGAGCTCTATCTTCTGGATGATGAGACGGATTATTCTCATGACGTGCAGGGCTGGCTTGAAGACTATCTGGATGAACTGGACGTGCATGAGATGTATCCGGAGTTGGAGGCTGTCTGCCAGAAACTGCTGAAGCTTTTTGCATGGGAGGAAGAGTACCCGTCGGAGATCCGCTTCCTTTTGGCATCAGCCCTGGGACACCAGGGGAAAACGGAGGACGCGCGGAAGTACTGTGAGGACTGGGAAGCAGATGAGAAGGACAACCCCCTCGCAGCTGCGGCGCTGATCTATGCAAAGATCCGGGAAAAGGATTATGAAGGAGCGGAAGAGGTTGTCAGGCGATACATTGCTGAGGATACTGAATGTACGGAAGAAAACGACGTGATCTTCACCGCGGCGCTCCGGCTGTATAAGGAGAGCGGGCAGAAAGAGATGGAAAAGAAGATGGATGACGCCCTGGAGCAGTATGATAAGAAGCTTGGCGAGTATCTGATGGGAATGGATGAACTTGATTTTATGGACGACGAGCTGCCGTTCAACTAATGATCGGAGGTGTCTGCATGTTTTCCTTATTCTCAAAAAAGAAGAAACCGGGATCGAAAGGATATGACCCTGCTCTCAAGCGGCCTGCCCTTCGCTGCAGCATCTGCACAGGCGAGCAGGTGGCGGGATTCCGCAGGCTTGATGACGGCGGATTCGAGGAGGTAATGCTGATTCGAAATGAGGCGGATCTGCAGGCGTTCCGAGAACAGTATGGAATTACAGAAGATATTGAAAAGATTTATTAGAAAACAAAGGAGTTTACCATGAACGGTCTTTTCAACCTTTTTATCCGAAGCGTCGACATTGATTGGACGAGGATTGAGAGGAACTCTTATCTCAGGGAAATCCCGGCGCTTGCGGGAGCAGAGCGGATCGATTTTGCGCGGAATATTACATTTTTTGTTGGAGAGAACGGAACGGGAAAGTCCACCCTGCTGGAGGCCATTGCCGTGGCGTATGGATTTAACCCGGAGGGCGGGACGCTGAATTACCGGTTCAGTACATACGATGATGTATCAGAATTGGGCACTGCGATGCGGATAACGAAAGGATTTCTTCGTCCGGAGGGAAGTTATTTCTTCCGGGCGGAGAGTTTTTTCAATATGGCATCCAAGGCGGAAGAGTATACAGACCTTTCGGGGCGGGGCATGCTGTATGGAGGGAAGAGCCTGCACAGGCAGTCGCACGGCGAGAGTTTCCTTGCTTTTTTTCAGACGTTTTCCGGTCGCGGACTCTATATCATGGATGAGCCGGAGGCGGCGCTGTCGCCTCAGAGGCAGCTGACTCTGTTTCTGCAGATCGCGAAGATGGCGGAAGAGGGCGCGCAGTTTATTATCGCGACGCACTCTCCGCTCCTGCTTGGGATACCAGGAGCGGAGATTCTTTCCTTTGATGACGGCGAGATGCATCCCTGCCGGTATGAAGACACGGAGAGCTACCAGGTCACAGAGATGTTTATCAATAACAGGGAAGCTCTGACGGAGCATCTTCTGCCAAAGAAATAAAATAATTTAGATAGATAAAAAATAAGCAAAAAGAAAACGAAAAAACATACGAGAGGAGCGCGCTGTCATGCGGGGAGAAAAAGCAAATGATATTCGGGACTTGGTGATATACACAAAGTGATATACACAAAGACGATTCCGGCCCATCCGGCGGACTTTGCTGATTTCCCGGACGGGCTTCATCCGGATATCCGCGCGTATCTGGCCTCGCATAATATTCCGTGTCTGTACACACATCAGGCGGAGCTTTTCGAGTACTTCGGCCTGAGGGAAGCGCTGCATCCTGTTTCTGCCGGGTATGCGGAGGATGAACGGCTGGCAATGGATTTCCTGGAAAAGATGTGCGCGTTCTGCAGACGAATGGGCGATGGGGGGCTCCGGACCGGGTAAAGCTGATGACGCTCCATGCCTCGAAGGGGCTTGAATTTGACACGGTGTTTATTATCGGAGTCAATCAGGGGCTTATTCCTCTGCAGTGCAGGAGCTTTGAGCAGGAGGAAGAGGAACGCCGCCTGTTCTTTGTGGGCATCACGAGGGCGAAGGTGCGCGGCAAAAGGGACCGCGAATGTGAAATGATCCCGCCTTCTCCGCCGGAACCGGTTCCGGTCAGACACAGAAAGTACGGCGAGGGCGTCCTCATATCAGAGGATGAGGTGACGGTGACGGCGGAGTTCCCGGGCTGCGGGCAGAAACAGTTTCTGAAAGCATTAGGTGAACTGCAGTTCCTATCCGGGGCAGACAGTTAAGAAGCTGTAAAGAAACTGCTATAATATATTTATCAAATTGAATATTCCATAGACCTGTGCTAATATAGCAGTGCAAAAAGGAAATGAATGCAGAGGCATTCGTTTCATATTCGGGAGGAAAATATGGATAGACGGGAAAAAAGCCCCAGAAGGGTCAGACTGAATACGATGCAGATCGTAGCGCTGGGCTTCTTCGGGGTGATTTTTTTGGGAGGCGTGATTCTCTGGCTTCCCGTGTGCAACCAGAAGCCGATCGAATTTATCGACGCACTGTTCACCTCGGTGACTTCGGTCTGCGTGACCGGACTTGTGACAGTGATCCCGGCGGAGCAGTATACACTGTTCGGACAGATCGTGGTGCTGATCCTCATCCAGATCGGAGGACTGGGTGTGATCGCTTGCCTGGCTTCTTTCTTTCTTCTGCTTGGAAAGCGGATCTCCATGAAAGGGAGGATTGTGATCCAGGAGGCGTACGGGCTGGATACACTCTCAGGGCTTGTCAAGTTTATTATTCGGATCGTGAGGGGAACCTTCATTGTAGAGGGAATCGGAGCTGTACTTTTTTCGATTAAGTTTGTGCCTGAGTTCGGCGTGGCAAAAGGAATCTGGTATGGCGTCTTTCACTCGATCTCCGGCTTCTGCAATGCGGGTATCGATATTATAGGAAGCACCAGTTTCATGGAGTATGTCGATTCGCCGCTGGTCAGCCTGACGACGATGTTCCTCATCGTCATGGGAGGTCTCGGATTCCCGGTATGGCACGATATATATGTGACGGCGAAGAAGGGCGCCGGAGAGAAGGGCGCACGGAAGAGGATATTCACAAGGCTGGGGCTTCAGAGCAAGATCGTCCTGTCGATGACGGCGTTTCTGATTGTGTTCGGCACGGTGGGGTATTTCCTGCTGGAATTTAACAATCCGGAGACGATGGGAGACCTGAACGTCCCGGAGAAGGTGCTGGCGTCTGCGTTCCAGTCGGTGACTACGCGTACGGCGGGATTCGCGTCCGTTTCCCAGTCGGGGCTTACGGAGAGTTCACGGCTGCTGGGATGCATCCTGATGTTTATCGGCGGATCGCCTGCGGGTACTGCCGGAGGAATCAAGACGACAACGGCAGCGATGCTCTTCCTGACAGTGCTCTGCGTGCTGAAGGGACAGAAGGACACCGAATGCTTCGGCAGAAGAGTCGATATGGATACCGTCCGCTCGGGAATTACGATCACTTTAATCACATTTACATGCTGGCTTGCGGCAGTGGCGGCGATGTCCGTCTTTGACCCGCAGACCGAGTTCCTGAATCTGATGTACGAGGCGTCCTCCGCGATTGGTACGGTAGGGCTGTCGGCGGATCTCACTCCGAATCTGAGCAGGGCGAGCCATGTGGTGCTGATGCTGCTGATGTATATCGGAAGGATCGGTCCGATGACGATGGCTCTTGTGTTCGCGGGAAAGACGAATAAGAGCGACAAGTTCAGAGAACTGCCTGAGAAGAAGGTCATGCTCGGGTAATCGCGCAGGACCGTTTGTGGAAAATGTGTAAATCTTCATATTATAATATCTATCAAAACAGGAGAGTAGAAGGATGAGTAAACAATTTGCTGTACTGGGACTGGGAAGCTTTGGATGGAGCGTGGCGCTGACGCTGGAGAAAATGGGAGCGGATGTGCTGGTGGTCGACGAGTCGTTTGAGAAGATCCAGGAGATCTCGGAGCAGGTCTCCTATGCGGTGAAGGCGGATGTGTCCGATCCGGAAGCGCTTGAGGCGCTGGGCGGAAGGAATCTGGACGGAGCGGTGGTCGCCGTATCGGAAAATTTTGAGGCAAGTATCATGGCGACTATGCTGTGCAAGGAGATGGGCATTCCGCTCGTCCTCGCCAAGGCGAAGGACAAACTGCAGGGAACGATCCTGAAAAAGGTCGGAGCGGACAGAGTCGTATACCCGGAGATCGAGATGGGAAGCCGTGTGGCGAAGAACCTGGTGGCAAAAGAATTTACAGACTGGATTGAACTGTCGGACGATTACAGCATGGTTGAGGCGGTTGTACCTGAGAAATGGCAGGGAAGATGCCTTGCGGAACTGAGGGTGCGCGAGCGCTTCGGGATCAATGTGGTGGGTATCATCATCAACAAGCAGGTTGACGTCACTCTCGATCCCCAGGAGCCTCTGCCGGAGAACGGCATCCTGATCATGATCGGCGCGAATGACGTCCTGCAGAAATTCGACGCGAAGAAAGGGGACAGATAATGATCACAAGTACGGCGAACGCCCAGGTGAAAGAGCTGGTCCGGCTGATGAAAAAAAGCCGCGCCAGAGACGAAGCAGGGGTATTTCTCGTGGAGGGTCCCCGCATGGCGGGAGAGCTTATGGAGGATACGGCATGGAGCCCGGAGATCGAGAAGATCTATCTGTCGGAGAGCTATGCCGGGAAGCATAAGAATGAACTCCCTGTGATCGAGAGCCGGGCTGGGATGGAGATCCTGTCCGACGCCGTTTTTGCCCATGTCTCTGACACGAAGACGCCCCAGGGGATACTGGCGGTCGTAAAGAGAAAAGCGTACAGGATGGATGACATCCTCGGCGGGAATCCGTCCGCGGCCCATATTCTTGTGCTCGACAATCTGCAGGATCCGGGCAACCTCGGTACGATCTTCCGGACGGCGGAGGCTGCGGGAGTGACCGGGATCATTCTGAGCAGAGACTGTGTGGATATTTACAATCCGAAGGTGATCCGCTCCACAATGGGCGCGGTGTTCCGCGTTCCCTTCCTCTATGTGGACGATCTGCAGGGAACGATCGAAGAGCTGAAGCGAGAGGAAATCAAGGTATATGCTGCCCACTTAAAAGGAAGAAAGGCATATGATCAGGAAGATTACAGCGCAGGATGCGCATTCCTGATCGGCAATGAGGGGAACGGCCTGAGGGATGAGATCGCAGAGTGTGCGGATCGCTATGTGATCATTCCCATGCAGGGCAGGGCGGAGTCCCTGAATGCCGCGGTTGCGGCGGCTGTGCTCATGTTCGAGGTGAGCAGGCAGAGACGGAGATCATAGATGAAACAAAAAGGCGGGATCTGACCGGGCGAGGGAGATCCCGCCCTTTATATTGCCGTGATACTGTTCACAGAAAAATTTTGGCAGAAACCTTTTGTCTGCTGGGGCACTTGTCCGCCCGCTGTATAAAGTGGTATAATTTTTTTGTGATCCGCCAAAGGGCGGCGGTACCTGCAGATTAGAGTACATCTTGCGAGAGATCTGTTAGTGTTCGCACGAATTGAGATGATGCTGTTCACAATAATAAGCAGATCAGTCTGCAAAATGTAAAATTATGCAAAAATATTGCGTTTTTATGCATAAGCGTGTATACTGGCTAGTATGCCGGAGATAAACTGGTGTACAGCCTTCAGGAATTATGAGCGAGTCTTGGATCGCTTTGAAAACGGGGTGAGGCTTTATGAGACCATTGCTTGATCTGACGAAAGAATACGGGCTTGTCCTGGATGGCGGAGGCGCCAGGGGCGCTTACCAGATCGGCGCGTGGAAGGCGCTGAAGGAAGCGGGCGTGAAGATTGCCGCTGTGGCAGGTACCTCCGTGGGCGCGCTGAACGGAGCGCTCATCTGCATGGATGATCTGGAGCGGGCTGAGAAGATCTGGAGCGAGATGCAGTTCTCCCGCGTCATGTCCGTGGATGATGACTGGATGAGGCAGCTCTTCCAGGGAGAGCAGAAGCTTGCGGATATCCTCACAGAACTGAAGAAAATCTTCCGGGACGGAGGCGTGGACGTGGGTCCGCTGCGGCAGCTGATCCATGAGAATGTGGATGAAGGAAAGATCCGAAGCAGCGGGAAAGAGTTCTGCATCGTGACATTTTCTCTGACGGATCTCAAAGAGCTGGAGCTGGGGATCGAGGAGATCCCGGAGGGGCGGCTGGAGGATTTTCTCCTGGCGAGCGCCTATCTCCTGGGCTTCAAGAACGAACCTATGGAGGACGGCAGGCGGTATATCGACGGCGGGATCGTCAATAACGTGCCGGCGGATGTCCTTGTAAGGCGGGGGTATACAGACCTGATCGAGATACGGATCTACGGTCCGGGCAGAGAGCCGAGAGTGCGGATGCCCGAGGATGGGGAGATGTATCGGATCGGCTCCAGAGTGAAGCTGGGGAGCATTATCGAGTTCGACCAGGAGCGGAGCCGACAGAACATGAAGATCGGATACTACGATGCAATGAGAATGCTCTACGGCTTGGAAGGAATCATCTACTATATCGACCAGGAGCATCAGGAGGAGTGGTATGAGCGCAGGATGCGCGATCTCACTGAGATCGAGAAGGCAGAGCTCGCGTTTATTCTCAAGATCGGACCGGGATATACGGACAAGGCGCTGTATATGGCGATGCTGGAAGCGGCGGCGAAGCTGATGCGCGTGCCGAAATACTGCATCTACACAGTCGATGAACTGAGGCGGCTTGTAAGGGCGCGTTACGAGCGCGTGGCAGATTTTCAGGAAATGGAAGGTCTGCCGGGATTTATGGATATATTTTATAAGATAGAGAGGGACAGAATGATGAATTTAAAAGGAAGGAATTTTTTGACACTGAAGGATTTTACACCGGAGGAGATCACGTATCTGATCGACTTGTCGGCGGACGTGAAGGAGAAGAAGAAAAACGGCGTGCCGGTTGACCATTATAAGGGAAAGAACGTGGCGCTGATCTTCGAGAAGGACAGCACACGGACCCGCTGTGCATTCGAGGTGGCGGCCCACGACATGGGGATGGGCACGACATATCTCGGGCCGACGGGATCTCAGATGGGGAAGAAGGAGAGCATCGAGGACACTGCAAGGGTGCTTGGCAGGATGTTCGACGGCATCGAGTACCGCGGATTCGGACAGGAGATCGTGGAGGATCTGGCGAAATATGCGGGAGTTCCGGTATGGAACGGCCTGACCAACGAGTATCATCCGACGCAGATGCTGGCGGACATGCTGACGATTCGGGAGAATTTCGGGAAGCTGAAAGGGCTGAAGCTGGTGTACATGGGCGACGCCCGCTACAATATGGGCAATTCCCTGATGGTCGCGTGCTCCAAACTGGGACTTGATTTTGTGGCGTGTACCACAGAGAAATATTTCCCGAATGCAGAGCTTGTGGCGCAGTGTCAGGAATATGCGAAGGAATCCGGCGCGACGATCACCCTGACTGACGATGTGAAGGCGGGGACAAAGAATGCGGACGTCATCTACACAGACGTGTGGGTGTCCATGGGCGAGCCGGACGAAGTATGGGAGGAGCGGATCCGCGAGCTGACTCCGTACAAGGTGACGAAGGAAGTCATGGCAAACGCGAAAAAGGATGCGATCTTCCTTCACTGCCTGCCCGCGTTCCATGATCTGAAGACGAAGATCGGGAAAGAGATGGGAGAGCGCTTCGGCATCCGGGATATGGAAGTGACGGACGAGGTGTTCGAGTCGGAGCAGTCCAAGGTATTTGACGAGGCGGAGAACAGGATGCACACGATCAAAGCGGTCATGATGGCGACACTGGGAGTGGAAGAATCGTGCAGATGAAGGAAGACATGAAGACGCTGATTGCCGACACATTTTTAACGCTGTTGGAAAAAGAAGATATCGATAAGATCACGGTGACGAAGCTGATCGGGGAATGTCACATTTCAAGGCAGACATTTTATTACCACTTTAAGGATATCATGGATGTCCTGGAGTGGACGTTCAGACGTTCGACACAGGAGCTGGCGCAGAGGAGCCTTGAGGCGGAGGACTCTGTCGGAGCGCTGACCGCGTATGTCTCATTCGTGAGAATGCACAGAGAGAAACTGGAGAAGCTGATCTATTCCAGGAGATGGGTGCAGATTGAGGGAATGCTGATGGAAGCCGTGACCATCTACCTGGCGGAGATCGCGCGGAGCAAGGCATCGGATATCAATATAAGCTATGACGATATGGAGATCATGCTGAGATTCTATGCCAGCGGGATGGTCGGCGTCCTTCTGCAGTATGTGGGAAAGCCGAACTTGAATGAGGAGAAGCTTGTCATTCAGATCGAGAAGATTATCACGGGAAAGATGTTCCCGGGAAGAGAGAAAAAATAAATACGGCGCAGAGAAACGGGAGCGGGCTTAATGTCCGCTCCCGTTTCTCTGCGTGATTCTTTCATAATGCTTATAGAGAATCCCGAATCTGTGCATATATCCTTTCTGCCAGGGCTTGGAGTGCCCGCAGAAATGCAGGATCGCTGTGTTCTGCATCACCCAGTCCATATCGCAGAGACCTGCGCTTCTCAACAGATAGTTGTTGAAGTTGCGGGCGTCGTAATTCCAGATCGAATCGTCGATCTCAAGAATGCGGTATCCATACATGGCGTTTAAAATATCCTGATCCGGCAGGAGCAGTTCCCTGCCGTGCTCCTCTACAAAACGGAAGATTTCATCCGCCTTGATCTCCTTTCGCGCCCTGTCCAGATCGATCAGAAGGACTCCGGAGTTATAATACTTGTGATCCGTGCCAAGCCGGAACTGGTTGATGTTGTTCGCCAGCTCGGTTTTCCCCGTATGGGCGGACGCCGCAAAGAGATGTCCCTTCAGATCCGTCTCCCAGAGCGGGCGGAGCGGATTAATGACCAGGATATCCGGATCAAGGTACAGGATGCGGCGCGTGTTCTCAGGCAGAAATTCCGCTGCGAGGAGCCGGTAATACATCTCCCTGGGATACTGGCTGCTCACCGGCGCGCCGAGAAAGGCGCCGCTGCTGATCTCCACCGGGCGGAAGCCGAAGCCGTAAGAACGGCACTGGCGGCTGACCGGCTCCAGGGCATTCCGGAGAATGCCGCTGTGTATGAGCCAGATGTCGGCCGGATCGTCCGGCTGATTGACGCCAAGCGAGGTGATGAGCACCTGCAGGCGGGGGAGATAGTTCTCGTTGAGCGTCGTGAGGATCTGCATTCTGTCCGCTGTTTTCTCCGTGCTTTGTTCAATATCTATTTTCATTCTGTCTAAATTCCTTTCTGCCGCCGCTCGGGTTGTGGTATCCTGCGGCGGGTACTGCCGCAGGTTCCGCGGCTTATCTTTCTATTTTATGCATTCCGACCGCTTCCACCAGAAGCGCGGCGCCTGTAAGTATCAGATAGGCTGCCAGGATATAGTTCAGCGCCAGCGCGGATACGAACGGAAGCAGCAGGAAAATGACGGCAAGTATGATATTGAGTATCCCGCTGAAGGTCAGAGACCCGGTGCGTGGGATGCGGAAATATTTAAGCCGCGACGCCAGCGACAGCTTCTCCACTCCGTTGAAGATCAGCAGGAATGCAAGCATGAATGTGATCACCTGTACGGTCAGCGTGACCGGCATGAAGAACAGCATGACTCCGATCAGCACATTCAGGATGCCGGACAGGAGCAGCATGTAGTCCTTAAAGTAGTACGTCATAGACGCAAATGCCATAAAGTGGCAGACACCTACGACGATAACTGCCAGCGCGGCGAAATACTGGATCGCGGCGAAAATGTTGATCGGGAACACTGCGGTCAGTACGCCGGCGATGAGGAGCACTGCGGCCATGATAAAGTATGCGGCACGCATTTTCTTTCTTCTCCTGTTCCAGGTGTCGATCAGTTCCTGGATATAATCAAAATTTGAATCAAACCATCTCATAGATCATCTCTCCTTATTTATCAGTTTACTTTCAATTGTTCTTTTTTATACCGGATCAGGCGCATACAGAAGCGACGCCCGGTGATCATGATGAGATCACTTCCGGTAATTCCAATATAGCCGAAGCCCTGCCAAACCGCCACTTATAATTTTGGGGCTCTGTCTTTACAAAATCGAGAATCTGTCAGCCATCCTGACAGATCTGAAAAAATGTAAAGACAGATCAAAAAAATTGAGAGTCGAAATCTGAAATCGGATCTGCTATATAAAAAGTGCAGGGGCATTCGCAGGAAGAAAGGAGGGCGCCGATTTATGAATATGAATGAAAGCGTATTTGCTTTTAAGTTATATGAATTGGAAGAGCAGTACGGAAAACTGCAGTGCAGAGTCCGTGTCTGCGAAGAGGGAAGCAGGGACAAGATTCGTTCGGAGCTTCAGAAGGCGGAAGATGAATGGAAAGAGAATACACTTCTGCTGAAAGAAAAGGTGAAGTCCTGCCGCTCCGAAGCGGTGGAAAAGCTGTCGCAGGCACAGCTTGACTACCGGCAGAGAATTGAGGCGGTGAAACAGCAGCTTGAAAAGGAACTGCGTTCCAACGGCAGCAGTCTGGAAGAAGATAAAAGAGAGGCAGAGATGCTGTATGCGGAATTTGCCATGGATTTTGCCACGCTGTCCGTGCAGCAGGCGCTGATCTCGGCATTGCAGGCTCTGGACAGCAGAACAAGCGAAGCAAATGAGATGAAAGGAGAGACAGAAGGATGCAGGAAGTAAAGAAACCAAGAAAACCGCTGATCTACTATTATGTGATCGTTCTTATCGTGCTGCTGGTGTTCAATTTCCTCCTCATGCCGTGGGCAGCACAGAGGCAGGTTCAGGAGGTCGGCTACGATACATTTATGCAGATGACGGAAGAGAGGGACGTCGGCAGAGTCGACATCGATCAGGGCGACAATGAGATCGTCTTTACGAATAAGGAAGGAGACCAGATCTATAAGACCGGCATGGTGGAAGATCCGGAGCTCACACAGAGGCTGTATGATTCGGGAGCTGTTTTTTCTGGCGAGATTATCGAACAGGCGTCCCCCATCCTTACATTCCTGCTGTCGTGGATACTTCCGATCCTGATCTTCGTGGGAATCGGACAGTACATGTCCAGAAAACTTATGAACAAAGCGAGCGGCGGGCCCAACTCCATGATCTTTGGGATGGGGAAGAGCAGCGCCAAAGTTTACGTCAAGTCCTCTGAGGGAATCAAGTTTTCCGATGTGGCGGGCGAGGATGAGGCGAAGAAGAACCTTGCGGAGATCGTGGATTATCTTCACAATCCGTCAAAATACCGGGAGATCGGCGCCTCCATGCCGAAAGGCATCCTTCTCGCAGGGCCTCCCGGAACCGGAAAGACTATGCTGGCAAAAGCGGTGGCAGGCGAGTCAAACGTACCGTTCTTCTCCATGTCCGGCTCCGAATTTGTGGAGATGTTCGTCGGCATGGGCGCATCCAAAGTGAGAGACCTGTTCAAGCAGGCGAAAGAGAAGGCGCCGTGTATCGTGTTTATTGATGAGATCGACGCCATCGGCCAGAAGAGAGACGGGCGGGTCGGAGGAAACGACGAGCGCGAGCAGACGCTGAACCAGCTACTCACCGAGATGGATGGCTTCGAGACGAACAACGGAGTCATCATCCTGGCGGCGACCAACCGGCCCGAATCACTGGACCCGGCGCTCACCAGGCCGGGACGTTTCGACCGGAGAGTTCCTGTGGAACTGCCGGACCTGAAAGGCCGCGAGGAGATACTGAAAGTCCATGCCAGGAAGGTAAAGCTTGCCGAGAACGTAGATTTCTCGGTGATCGCCCGCATGGCGTCCGGCGCGTCCGGCGCAGAGCTTGCCAACATCGTCAATGAAGCGGCGCTGCGGGCGGTGAGAGAGAACCGGAGCTATGTGACCCAGGCGGATCTTGAGGAGAGCATTGAGGTCGTGATCGCCGGCTATCAGAAGAAGAACGCGATCCTTACGGACCGGGAGAAGAAGGTTGTCGCCTATCACGAGATCGGACATGCGCTCGTGGCGGCGAAGCAGTCGAACTCTGCTCCGGTGCAGAAGATCACTATCGTGCCGCGTACATCGGGAGCGCTGGGGTATACCATGCAGGTGGATGAGGGAAACCATTACCTGATGAGCAGGGAAGAGCAGGAGAATAAGATCGCCACGCTGACCGGCGGAAGAGCGGCGGAGGAACTGGTATTCCAGTCCGCATCCACAGGGGCTTCCAATGACATCGAGCAGGCGACTAAGCTTGCCAGGGCGATGATCACCCGGTACGGAATGAGCGAGGACTTCGACATGGTCGCCATGGAGACCGTGACGAACCAGTACCTTGGCGGAGACACCTCCCTGAGCTGTTCGGCGGAGACCCAGGCGGAGATCGACCGCCAGGTGGTGGATCTGGTGAAGCGGCAGCATAAAAAGGCGGATAAGATCCTGGAGGAAAACCGTGAGAAGCTGGACGAGCTGGCAGACTATCTTTACGAGAGAGAGACCATCACCGGCGAAGAATTTATGAAGATTCTAAATGCGTAACGCATTTCTGCATGCGGCGCCGGGCAGCAGGCAGGGACGCCCTGCCCGGTGATAAATGATGCAGATCAGAAATAGAATTTCACAGAAGACGAAAAAGAAAGGCGGAATTACAAATGGGAAAATCGATTAAGGAAACAATGCAGGAATTTACAGTCAACCAGGCGCTGAATTATCTGGAGGGAAATCCTGAGGAAAATATACCGAAGCTGATGAGCTTTGTGGACCGCTTCATGCCGAAGGACTGGTATGCGGACCAGAGAAACGCGATCCGCGGGGCGATCGAGCAGAAGAACAACTGGTATCAGCTGATTCTGCGCCTGTATGAGCTTGATCCGGGAGTACGCCGGGCGTTCTTTCAGAACTTTATCACGAACGCCAGCCTGAAGGGAAGCGCCGTGCAGGAAGAAAAGGCGAAGGAGAACAACTGCAATATTCCCTGGGCGATCCTTCTCGATCCTACCACGGCGTGCAACCTGAACTGCACCGGATGCTGGGCGGCGGAGTACGGACATCAGTACAACCTGAGCCTGGAGGATATCGATTCTATCGTGCGGCAGGGCAAAGAGCTTGGCACATATATGTACATCTACACCGGCGGTGAGCCCACGGTGCGCAGGAAAGATATCTTCAAGATCTGTGAGATGCATCCGGACTGCGAGTTCCTTGCGTTTACGAACGGAACGATGATCGACGAGGAGTTCTGCAGGGAAATGCTCCGGGTGAAAAACTTTGTCCCGGCGATCAGCCTGGAGGGATTTGAACAGACCAACGACGGACGGCGCGGAAGCGGCGTATATCACAAAGTGCGCCGCGCGATGGAGCTGATGAAAGAGAATAAGCTTCCGTTCGGCATCTCCGTATGCTATACGAGCCAGAACTTTGAGGATGTGAGCAGCGAGGTGTTCTATGACATGATGATCGAGAGCGGAGCCCTGTTTGTCTGGTACTTCCACTACATGCCGGTGGGACACGGCGCGGTGACGGATCTGCTCCCGACTCCGGAGCAGAGAGAAGCGATGTATCACCGCATCCGTCATTTCCGCGAGACGAAGCCGATCTTCGGCATGGATTTCCAGAACGACGGCGAGTATGTGGGCGGCTGCATCGCGGGCGGAAGGAGGTATCTGCACATCAACGCCAAGGGCGATGTGGAGCCGTGCGTGTTCATCCACTACTCAAATGTAAACATTCATGACGTCTCTCTGCTGGACGCGCTGAAGAGCCCGATCTTCCAGGCGTATCATGATAACCAGCCGTTCAACGGAAATCATCTCCGTCCCTGCCCGATGCTGGAGAATCCGGAGCGCCTGAGAGAGCTGGTCAAAGAGACCGGAGCGGTGAACACGGATTATCAGGACCCGGAGAGCGTGGACGATCTCTGCGACCGGTGCGAGCCTTATGCAGAGCAGTGGAAGCCGACGGCGGATAGGCTGTGGGAGGAGAGCCATTTATAAGAAGGCAGTGTACAAAAGTTATTTATAAAGAAAGTAGTCCATCATTCAGAAAATAGCAGGGCTGCGTTCCGGCTGAATAAATTCAATTCAGTCCGAGCGCAGCCCTAACTATTTTCTGCCGTTATAAAAAAGCTGTATTTGCGGCAGCAAGATTTTATTCTTGTCATCAGGTCATCTCTGCAGAAATGTTTTGCGGTAATTTGACGGCGTCATCCCAATAATCTGAAAGAACAGTTTGGAAAAATGCTGAGAATCTTTGATGCCCACTTTACCTGCAATTTCTGTCAGCGTGAGATCGGTATGTTCCATCAGAAAAATAGCGCGGTTAATCCTATATATATTGATGTAGTTTCCCAATGAGACATTCATATAACGTGAAAACAATCTTCCTAAATACCTTGACGAAATATGCAGCTCATCTGCGATATCTTGAAGAAGAATTTTATTTTTATAATTTTGCTCAATATAGTCGAGAACAAAAGAAATATAATTTTCCTGATATGCTGGCTGAGATGAGGAAGATTCTTCTCCGCCGCAGGAATCCAGGATCTGCAGAAGCATGCAGAGAAGCAGCGCGTTGATACTTGAAGCAGGGATTCCCGATCCATAGAGATGGATTATTTTTGCAACTATTTCTTCAAGTTCTCGAGTTGATGTCTGTCTGTAATAGGACTGACAGGAGAATAAAAGTGCGTGGATCAAATTAACGGAAGTATCTTCTTTCGGAATGATCCTGGTAAACAGATCTGGAATAAAATGGATATGGTAAAAGGTACATTCTCCTTCGGTGGGAAGATAGAAAGAGTGCACTACATTTGGAAAAATCATAACAAAATCGTCTTTGTCACAGTAAATGGTACTGCTGCCAATGTCCATGGCGCAGCGTCCCGAACGGATCAGATAAATCTCCATACTGGTATACAGATGTTTTCTGAAATAGTAATGATTGTTCCTGTATTGGATTGCCGCACCGGATATAGAATTCGTGCAAAAAGGAATATAAGCGGATTTGTTGTTCATAGATAATAGACCTCCTTTCAAGAGATGTTTTGCTTATTTTTAGTTCTAATTATTATAAAACCAGTTATTCGGGAAGTAAACAGATTGTTCCTGATTATACACAATATGGATGAAAGTGTGACGATATAGACAAGAAGTAAAAATGTAGAAGGCGTATAATTAAAAAAAGGAGAATAGTAGTTATAATAACGAAAAAAATAATAAAAAAACAGTAATATTTATAAGTAATACCATATGATTATGATTATTTCGGCAAAAGCGCCGTTATTTTTGACAAGCGCTGAAATGAAATATTTCGTAGTACTACTCCTGAGAAACGAAAGAAAGTGTGAATAAAACAAGATGAAGAAAGAGACAAGAAAGGGAAAAAAGAAATTAGCTATGACTATTTTTGCGTGTGGCGCCGCGATGATTGCGGTAATTGCAGCAATCATGAGAAACGCCTCGCTAGGGCAGACGTTTCTGAAAATTGATGGGAACAGTTTTGGAGAAGAAGCGTATAACTGGGCAGTTTTTTCTGCGCGCGACGATGTTCTGCTGAGTGACAGCACGTCGGAGAATGAGGATTCTGGAGATATTTCAGAATCATTTTATGAAGATGTGGCAGAGCGCGCTGTCAAGATACTCCAGGAGTACTATGCAGTCAGTTCACTGGCTGTTGAGTGTGGGTATCTGCAGGATCCAAGCTTTACGGCCCTGATGGAAGAGCTTGAAGAAGAGAATGAAAAACGGAGAGCAGATATTGCTGATGGTCAAGTTGTTACCGGACTTGCCAGTTATGATCTCGACCAATATATTCAATATCGTGCTGAAACGATTCGCAGACAATATTGTGCAGACAGCAGCAACCCGGGGATGGATATAACAGAGTCGGAGATGAGACAGCGGTATGAGAAGGATAAAACAGTTTTCTATACACAGGAAGATGATCTGGATCTGTATTATATTGAGATCAATACGGGCGAAATGGGGATGTCAGCCCAGGAGGCTGCAGCATTAGAATCGGAAGTGGCGATACTTAGGGAAGAGGCTGTTGAGTGTGGTTCGTTGAAGGATGCTTTGGAGAAAGCGCCGGAATTGCGTCAGTACTGCAATATACTTTCTGTTGATGGAGCTGAATATGCAAATTATGCAAGAGCCTATGCCGACCTTTTATCTTATGCAGAAGGCTTGGATACTGGAGATATTTCTGAATTAATTAATGAGAATGGAAATATTTTTTTGATTGAGTGTACAGCGCGGGTTAAAAATGATTATGTCTCTTTTGAAAATGCTTTTAGTATGCTTGAGCGCTCTGTCCGTGAAGATAGATATAACGACTTGATCCGGGAGCGTATTGCACAGCAGACTGTAATGTATGATGCGGACATGCTGTATCGGTATACTAAGCAGCAGCTTGGAGGGATGTAGAGAATGTTTTAAGAAGGAGGTGAAGATGAAAAAAGGGATGGAGGAACGATTTATTTAGCAGACATTAAAACTATTATGGAATGAAGGAGGAAAGAGAAAATGAAGCAGAGGAAAAAGATTTTATCTGTAATTCTGACAGTGGCGATGCTTTTTGGGAATGCTTCGGCAGCCTTTGCTGAAGAGCCTTTATCGGAAGCCATTGAAGCTGGCGTAAGTATGGAAACAGAAACACCGAATCCAGACGCTGATCCGGACGCTGGCTCCAGGGAAAGTGAATCAGTTACATACTATGTCAGTTCACTCAATGGAAGCAGTGAAAATCCGGGGACCAGCGAAGACCAGGCGTTTTCCAGTCTGCTGGAAATCAATGATATTACACTTAAGCCAGGAGATAAGGTACTGCTTGAAAGAGGGTCGGTGTTTGAGAATGAATACCTGCATATAAAGGGAGCCGGAAGCGCCGATGCACCAATTATAATCGGCTGTTATGGTGATGAAAGCAAACCGCTGCCCCAGATTAATACGAATGGTTATGGTGTTTGGCATCAAGATTATAATATAGAGTCCCTCGACAGTACAACACATGTTTTAAAGGGAGATGTATCTTCATGCATCCTGCTGTATGATGTGGAGTATGTGGAGATCAGCGATATTGCCATGACAAACAGCGGTAATTTTGCAGACGGTGAAAATTACAGCACTGCTGACAGAATGGATCGCACAGGTGTGGCGGCCGTGACGCAGAACATCGGCACAGCAGATCACATTGTCCTTCGGAACCTTGATATCAGCGATATACAAGGGAATGTATACAATAAACATATGTGTAACGGCGGGATCTATATGGTATGCGCACAGCCGTTGGATGAATCAACAGGTATAGCAAAATACAACGATGTGCTAATCGAAGGATGTACGCTTTCTAATGTCAACCGGTGGGGTATTGCCGTCGGATATACATGTTATTGGAGTCAGTTCAATGGCGCGGAGCTTCCAGATGATGTAGTAATGGAGTATGGTTCTACCAATGTAGTTGTCCGGAATAATTATCTCTCAAATCTCGGCGGTGACGGGATTACTATGATGTACTGCTATCAGCCGTTAGTCGAGAGGAATGTGGTTACGGCATTTGCCCGTGACATGAATAATAGTGTTTATACTGAGCCGGTCAGCCAGAAAAATGGAGGGAAAAACCGCGGCGGTATGCTCGCAGCGGGTATTTGGCCCTGGAAGTGCAAAACTCCTGTTTTTCAGTACAATGAGTGTTATGATGCTTATGCGAATCAGGATGGGCAGGCGTGGGATGCAGATTCCGGAGACGGCTGTATTTATCAGTATAATTATTCTTCCAACAACGCCGGGGGCAGCGTGATGTTCTGTCTGCAGGAAGCTGTTAATACAGTATTTCGCTATAACATCAGTCAAAATGACTTGGGCGGCGTTTTGAATTTATCCAGTAATCCGAATGGAGAAATCTACAATAATGTATTCTATATAAAAGAAAATGTACCGGTTAACCGAATGCGCAATGGTACAGTTAATATATACAACAATATTTTCTATTATACAGGAGATGAGCCTGCTCCTGCATCGGTATGCAACTGGAACTGGATCAGGGGAAAATGGAGCAATAATATTTACTATAATTTTTCCACGATTCCAGATGATCCGAATGCTATTACAGAGGACCCGATGTTTGTAGACGGCGGAAGTGCTCCTGCCGGCGCGCAGATCAGTGGGCTGGTGTATGACCGCAGTGTTTTTGATGGATATAAACTTCAGGAAGATTCCCCGGCTATTGATGCCGGAAAACCTGTCAGCAGTGCGGGAGGACAGGACTTCTTTGGTAACGAACTGGATATGATGCCTGATATTGGCGCGTATGAGACGGGTCTGTATGTAGCAGATTCTAATGCTGAAATTGTCAGTACCCCTTACATGATTACCGGAGAAGGAACCAGACAGACAATTAATGTGCCCTCATTGGAGAAAAATCCGACTACTACGGAAGATGTGCTGGCGAATATTGAGATCGCGCCGAAATCAGAAGCTTTTATTTTTAAAGGCGAAGATGAAGCAGGTCGTGCGTTAGTGGAAGATGGCATGATTTTGCGGATTTATGCCGAGAGCGGCGTGTATAGAGACTATACCATTAAGGTGAAAAACAGCTATGATTTTGTTGAAGATTATTCTTCTGTTCAAGGGAATGTATGGTTTTACCAGTATAAGTCTAAAGACGGTACATACTCGAATATGACGGCCAAAGACGAGTGGGGCGGCTGGATGGAAAGCTATGAGAACGGCATGTCCAATACATGGGCTACAGTTGCGCGTGAAAACAATACCCGGGATGGTATCGTTTCAGGTCCGCTATATAACAGGAACGGTGCTGATGTCGAAAGTGCAGCTATGGCATGGCGGGCTCCGAAAGCGGGCAGCGTCACATTAAGTTTTGGGGGCGGTTCAGTTGTTGGTGGCGCTAAATTGCGTGGAACGACATCAGGCGGGCCTTCCTATCTTAAAATTACAAAAAATGGAGAAGACGTTATTGACCCTATTAATATGACTGAATCCGGCGGCGCTTTGATAGCCCTTGAAAGCCAGGTGCTGAAGGTCGAACAGGGAGATTATATCCGTGTGGAATGTATGACGGCGGCAGACGCCGAAAATCCAGGTTTTTATGTTACCCCTGTTGTAAGTTACAACAATACAGGTGATGAAGAGGCACCTTCTGTTCCGGGCAACGTGAGGGCTTCACAGATTCAGGGTGCCAAAGCAGTGATCAGCTGGGAAGCATCGAGCGACAATGTTGGAGTAGAAGGCTACAATATATATTTGGATGGTGAACTTATAGCGACTACTGCAAGCAGCAGCTATCAGCTGAGAGGATTGACAGAAGGCGGAGAATATACAGTAGAAGTTGACGCTTTTGACCTTGCAAATAATGTTTCCGAAAGAGGAAGCGTTCGGTTTACAGCGGAAGCAGAGAACCTTATCTATACTTTGCCGGAACCGGTTGAGCTTGATGGTACAGAAGGCGGGATCACTTTGGATCAGGATGTCCTGGATGCCAGCACGGATTTAGATGAGCTTACGGTTACTGCCCAGTTTGTCGGACCGACTTCTTTGGGCTCTGTTATAAGTTTTTCTCAGAGTGATGCAACGGCGAATCATTTTCATATTTATGCGAATGGTGTGACTCTGGGCTATGAGATGCGCGGCGAGTGGGGAAATTACAATGCAGCGGTGAGCTGTCTTGAGCCGGGGAGTGGTAATGCAATAGCTTTTGTTGCTGATCCTGATACGTATACGTTTAAACTATTTGCAAACGGGGAATTGGTACATACGAGACAATTGAATGAAGGATCCTGGAGAATGCTGTCAGATTATGCAGGGGCCCTGGATGCTGTCACTGTTGGATGGACCCCGCGCAATCATACCAGTAAATACCCGTTTGTAGGAGATATCCTTGATTTAAATATATATTCTGCTGCTTTTTCTGATGAGGATATGACCGCATATACAAATATAGATGTTCCTGCCCCGGAAAAGGAACCGCACATGTTTTCGGCAACGGGTTCGCTTTTTTACAGGATTCCTGCCCTGCTGACATTGTCTGACGGAAGCTTAATGGCAGCGGTAGACGCACGTTTTGGCAGTGCGGCTGACTCGCCTAACAATTTGGATACGGCAGTAGTTTTCCGGCAGGCAGGGGAAGAAGAATGGGAAGATGCGACAATCCCGTTCCATTTCCTTGATATCTCTGACAAGGCAGGCGCGGTAACGAATAACAGTGCGTCCTTTATTGATCCCGTGATTGTTCAGGCAGATGACGGCACGATTTATCTTATGGCAGACGCCTTCCCCTACGGGACTGGTTCCGCCAGAGCGCAGGCGGGTTCAGGCATGCTTACTGTTGACGGAGAGAAATACCTTGCTTTAACAGAAAAAGGAAATTCCGTTACCGACATGGAGAACTTTACGTTATATATCAAAGAGGATGGAACAGTTTGGGATAGTGAGAGCAATACTGCGACAGAGTATTCCGTAGATGAAAATTTCAATCTGTACAAAAATGGCAGCGCTCTGACCATTCAGCAAAGAGATCCAAGTCTACAGTACAATGGAACCCGTGTGCCGATGAATATTTTCTATGAAGATGCTGAACTTCAGGTATATCGTACTTCATATCTCTGGATGGCTTCCAGCAGTGATGGAGGAAAAACATGGTCTGCTCCGCAGATCCTGAATGATTTAAAACTAGAAGCCGAATCTTTTCTCGGTTTTGGACCGGGACGCGGATATGTGATCAGCCAGGGAGAATATGAGGGACGTATCCTGATACCTGTATACTCTACGGAGGGAAGCAGGGGAGAGCGCTCCAGCGTTATTTACAGCGATGACAATGGAAAGACTTGGGAGCGCGGCCCGGCTACAACAGTAACAAATGACGCTGCGCTGAATCCGGGAAAGACCAGCGAGGCGCAGTTTGTAGAGCTCCCGGACGGTACGATCCGAATGTATGCCCGCGGCACTACCGGATATGTGGGCTATTCAGACAGTGCGGACGGAGTTAATTACGGACCTTTCAAAGAGGATCCTCAGCTGGCTTACTGCGGCAATTCTATGGTTTCTGTGATTAATTACAGTAAAACAGTTGATGGAAAACCGGCATTGATTTTATCGTGTCCGGAGCATAGAGAAAATCGAAAAGACGGAATTATCCGAATTGGTTTGATAAGCGAGAATACAGATCCATCTTCTGCAGAAAAGTATACGGTAGACTGGAAATACCGCTATGAGGTCAATCGCGACGAGTTTATTTATTCATGTCTTACAGAGCTGCCTAATGGAGATATCGGTCTGCTTTATGAAACCCATGTAGACAATGGCGCGCCGATGAACTATGCGGAGTATACTCTGGAAGAGCTGTTGGTAGAAGAAGACAGTGTGATTGATTCTGTTGAGCTTTCACCTTCGCAGCCAGAACCTGGCGATGAGATCAGGGTATCGGTTACACTGCGGGAGCCGGCAGTAAATCCGGAAGACCTGAATACAGCAGTATTGGAGATATTGTATCCTGCTTCTGGTTTAGGAAAAGGAACATTAAGTTTTGAAGGCATCAGTGAAGACAATCTTGTCCTGACTTATGCGGGAAGTCTGCCGGAGTCTGAGAGTGCATACGAGTTCCTTATTCGGATGCCGGAGTGGTGTTCTCACCCGACAGTCGGTAAAAAGTCTCCGGTTGTTGAGACTGCAGACGGTTTGATCAATCCTGCAAACAAAGATACTTTATATGGGATGGCATCTGCAGAGACGGAACCGGCTCCGGAGACTGATAAGAGCGCTCTGGAAGCAGTGATCGCAGATGGAGATACGTATGCAGCGCAGATCGACAGATACACTTCAGAAACAGCAGAGGTCTTCCGGAATGCATATGATGCAGCAAAGAAAGTCTTTGCAGATGCAGAGGCATCTCAGGAAGAAGTGGACAATGCAGCCGCAGCGCTCCAGGCAGCAATCGACAGCCTGGAACTGGCGCAGGCATCCGGCGAGGTTTCCACAGCGATCCTGGAGTATGCATTAGAGCTTGCAGAGAATGTGGATACAGAAGGCGTGATTGACTCTGTCGCAGAGATATTTAACAATACCAAGGCGGAGGCGCAGGATCTTCTGAAAAGGGTACAGGAGGGAGATGCGACAGTTACTCAGAGTATGGTGGATCAGTGCTGGCAGCTGCTGATCAGGACGATGCAGTACATGTCCTTCAGGCAGGGAGATATGACAGATCTTCAGAAGGTTGTTGATATGGCGAATTCTCTGGATCTGACCCGTTATCTGGAAGAAGGAAAGAAAGAATTTACAGATGCACTTGCAGCTGCGGAAACAGTTCTGGGCGAAGAGTTTGTGGAGCAGGGAGAGATCGATCAGGCTTGGAAAGATCTCCTGAAGGCGATGAGCGAGCTTCGTCTGAAACCGAGCAAAGAAGCGCTGGAAGCGCTGGTTGACCAGGCGAACAGCCTGAACATAGAGGGCGCAGATGAGGAAACGGCGGCAGTGTTCCGCAGTGCGCTTGCCGGAGCGATGAGCGTACTGGACAACAGTGACGCAGCGGAAGATGAGATCGCGGCGGCGGAAAGTGAACTGCAGGCGGCGATTGACCAGATCCTTGCAGCTGCGGAGGATACATCGGGTAAGCTATTGTCAGACCAGTCTGGTAAGTCTTCCGTCGATACAACGGTGAAACCGGCTGCAGGCGCAGGTGATGAGACGACGGTCGCGGCCGGAAGCAGCAAAGCAGCGAAGACAGGCGATACATTTGATCTTGCAGTATGGGGAGCTGTAGTTCTTCTGTCTGCTGGGATACTTGTTTCTAGCGGATATAGGAAAAAGAAAACGAAGTAACAGTTAAACATGAAGGAGGGGGCTGAAAGATGGCATGCTGACAGCCCCTTTCCGATATAAGCTGTATTTGAAGGAAGCTATGGGGCTGGCTCATGCCCGGTTCCTGAGTATACAAAATATAGGAAAATTTCCGCAGAAAAATGCAAAAAGGAGGGGCATGTTAATGAAGAAGAACAGAAGAAACTTGAAAGCGGGAATTTATATTGCTGTGAAGAGATTGAGGCAGGGGACGGCTTTTATAGTGAGCTTGTGTATGCTTCTGCTTCTGCTGCTCCCGTGGGCGGGAACAGCGGCGAAAGCTGAGGAGAAGTCTCCGGAGGGAGAGAACTTCCGGGAGATTACTCTTGCGGTCGGTGAAGAGAAAACGATTACAGATTTTTCCGGAAATTACAGTGGGACAGATCTGTCCGGTCTGGACAACACTGTCGCAGCCGTGACTGTAAACGGGCAGGACGAGAGTGTCACAAAGGCTGATGTTCCTGAGAACGGCAGGAGCTATTTGATCGGGGACGGCAGAGGACATTATCTGAAGCTGGAAGATGGAGCGCTGTCTGAGACAGAAGATCCTTATCTTGCATCCGAGTGGACCATCTCTCTGAGCAGTGGGAACAATATTCGTAATATCGTCCATAACGGCTATTATCTCAGCTGGTCCGGAGGAGTCCTTAAGGCTGTCCGCGAGAACAGTGACGCAGTCTGGCTCTGTGAAGGCGGCATGATCTATGTGCAGAGCAGCACGACAGGCAGATATACGCTGGCATGTGATGAAGACGGCTGGAAGCTGATCCAGACTGCATACGGAACAGAAGCAGAGGGAAATCTGGGGGCAGCTTATACTGCGGTCCCGGCATCAACAGATATTACATTCCGCGGTGTGAAAGAGGGAAGTACGTCGGTAATGATCGGCGGGACATTATATCAGATTACTGTGACCGGCGAGGTTTCCGATCTGCTGGATGTCGGTCTGGCAGTGACTGCGCGGTATACGTCGAACCGCCTGTCCTGGGAGGCTGACGGAATTACAGAATATACGGTAGAGTACAGTGAAGACGGAAATGAATATTTGGAGCTTGGGACAACAGAAGAAGGAAGCTTTATCCATGATACCGGGGCAGCCGGCACTCGATACTATTACAGAGTTGAGAGCGGAGGGAAGACGTCCCATGAAGTACGCGCAGATTATGCGACCGGACTGGAGGCGCTTGAGGCGTCGTCAGTGGCATCCTGGGGATTCAGCGGAGAAGAAAAAGAATTTGACGGAAACCGCCGGGAGATACTGGCTGAGAGCGGGAGCAGAACTGCGGAAGCGCTGAACGCTATGCCGGAAGGTACAGTTCTTATACGGACCATGTCTGAAGTGAGGTCGGGCATGACCGCTGCAGTCGGAAGCAGCGGAATGTTTTGGGCCGGTTCTCAGAATGCAAATTTCAGGATTGAGATTAATTCTTCTCTTATGAAAGCGTATCTTCCGGGTACAGAAATACAGGTCGGCAGCAGCCGGACTTCAGCTTTCAGCTTCGACAGCGGTACACTGCACTGGGCATTAAGCGCGAATGGGATTGCGGCTGGGGGCACGCTCAAAGGGCCTTCCGGATTTTTGAATAGTTCTGGAGCTGAGGAATATTATATAGGCGGAACCGACAGTGATTCCGTCAGCGGATTTAAGGGAAAGATTTCCTATGTCCTGATTACCGGGGAGACGCTTTCGGATGATGAACTGAATGCTCTGACCGGTGATAATCCGGCGCTGCCGGATGAAGAGACGGAAGTGGGATCGGCTATGTATCAGATGTTCCGGACGGACAATACGGCGAAGTCTGAGAATAGCAGTAATACATGGATGTTCGACGGAGGAAGAACGACGGCGGGGCACTTTACGGATATCGGAGGAGCCCGAAGCTATGTCTATCAGTTTGAGGAATATATCCGGTGGCATCAGGCGAGTGGTTCGACGAATTGGTCCGGACGTCAGCGCTATGTGTTCAATACCGGGAAGAGCGGACAGTCACTTGCCGATTCTCTGGAAGCCTTTGACAGCAGAGCGCAGGAACTGGATCCCCGGGCGGCAGTTTATCTGGTTGGTGCGGAGGATTATGATGCGGGAGCTGAGGGGATTGAATCCTTTAAAGAAGAGCTGAGAGAGTATATCGAGAAGGGTCTGGCCCTGCGTGGCGGAAAAGGGTATGTGCTGATTCAGACTCCGGTGCCGGCAGATGGAGAGGATGAAAATGTATCTCTGTACGCACAGGCAGTGCGGGAGGTGCTGGACAGCCTGGATAACAGCCGGAAGCCGAGAGTCCAGATCGTGGATCATGCTGCACAGAAATGGGAAGAAGAATGTTTTAATCCGGACGGAAGCCTGAATGCCAGAGGCCATCTGGAAATGGGACGGCAGATCTGTGAAAGCCTGCTTGGCAGTGCAGACGGCTATCCTGACAGTAATATCAGCACGGATTTCCCAAACCTGGAAGTGGAGGAAGCTCCGGAGATACATTTGTCAGAGGCGGCTTCTGTCACAGCCGGCACGGACAGTCTGACCGTACAGATTCCGGAAGAGGCGGTCAGTACGGAATCCTGGCTCTGTACGGTAGAGACGGACAGCTATGACCTGACGGTGCTCAAAGAAGGAAGCAGCTTTGAGATCGGGAATCTCCCTTCCGGGGAAGACTATGTTCTGACATTGACCGCGTCTGACTGGAGTATACAGCTTCCTGTGATGTCTGGTACGCTTCGGGATGGAGAGAAAGGAGAGGTGCGAGAACGCGCGCTGGATGAAAACCAGCAGGCGGTCAAGGATCTGACAGAGAACGAAGAACCATTGACCTGGCTGTTTATGGGGGATTCTATCACTCACGGGGCGCTGCATTTAGGCGGATATGATTCTATTACCCAGACATTTGAGAAATATCTGAAGGATGATCTGGGAAGGGAAGATGATATTGTCATCAATACCGCAGTATCCAGCGCAGGAGTGACAGATACACTGACGTACATATATGAGCGGCTGGACCGGTATGATCCGGACGTGGTCTCGATCATGCTTGGGACGAATAACCGAAGCAATACACAGGATTATGCAGAAAAACTGCAGGAGGTGATTGACGCTGCTGAAGCGAAAGGCGCCAGGGTGATCCTGCGGATCCCGATTCCGAATCAGGGCAATAATGACAGCGGACTGGCTGAGATCCGGGACCTGGCGCTGCAGACAGCGGAAAACAATCAGGATGTCATAGTCATTGATCAGTATACGGTGTTCAGCGGACTGATGGACAAAGCGCCTTATTTGGGCGGGCTGCTTTACAATGATAACCTTCATCCAAAGGCTCCGGGGCAGCTCCTGATGTCACGTCTTTTTATTGAAGGAACTGGGCTGTCTCTGGATAATACTTATATCGGCAGCCTTGCGTATGATCTGGCAACATCTGATGAGACTGCAGAAGAAGAAATCAGTGCAGAATGGGGAGAGAACAGCATTTCCCTGGATGTGGATGCCCTGGCAGAAGAACAGGGAGAAAAATTCTTCTCTGTAACCCTGCGTGCGGAAGACGCGGATGGGCGCGTCTACAGTGTCTCGGGAGAAAGCGGGACGCTGACACTTGCGAACCTGCCGGAGGGAGACTACTCGGCTGTGGCAGAGGCTGTGCTGGGCAGCAGGAATGTATGTGTGACTTATCCTATACTGCCGCGGCAGGTGGCTGTTCTCAGTGAAACTGAGAGGACTCTGGTGGAAGGCGGCAGCTTTACTCTGACAGCGGAGGGCGGTGAAGAGTTTGAATGGACCAGCAGTGATGAATCGGTGGCTGTGGTAGATGGCGGAAAAGTGACAGCCTTAGGCGAGGGGACGGCTGTGATCACTGCGGAAAATACAGATGGAGAAAGTGCATCCTGTATAGTTACTGTAGTAAAGGCTGTTTTGAAGGCCGGCTTTGATCAAGGTCCCAGCGGCACTGTGGAAGATCAGCCGTTTGCATCCGGGACGGGAGGGAGCTATTACTTCCGTATCCCGTCGCTGATCACGCTGGAGAACGGCTGGCTGATGGCAGCGGCAGACGCCCGGTATAATACGACCGGAGACGGAGGAGGACTGGATACCATCGTCAGCATTTCAAAGGACGGAGGAGAGACTTGGGAGTACAGCTTCCCGATTTATTTCCCGGACAGTGACGGGTACGTGGGACGGGCGGCGACGACTATCATTGACCCCGTACTGATTCAAGGAGAAGACGGCAAGGTTTACCTTATGGCAGATGTAAATCCGACAGGAATGACAACACTGTACGCAACGCCGGGGCGCGGAAACGGGCATATTTTAATTAACGGGCAGGAGCGACTTGCTTTGACTTCTGAATATTCCCGCAGTGATACGGTTCCGACGGAGGAGGATGTCGAGACATATGAATATTATGTCGGAGATTTTGAAAATGGCTATGCCCCTGTGTTCAGCCGCAGGACAGGGGAGGCATCCCGGTATGCGGTGGACCAGTGGTACAACCTCTATGAGACGGCGGACGGGGAATATACCGCTCTGGTGCAGAGACAGGTTGATGCCGAGGGAAACCAGACAGGAGAATTTGTCCAGCAGAATGTATTTTATAAGGACTCAGAACTTCATGTTTTCCGTACGGGGTATATGTGGCTGCTGTCGTCTGATGATAATGGCGCGAGCTGGAGCTGTACAGATATTACCGCCCAGATTAAAAGAGACAGTGAGACAGGTCTTCTGGTCTCTCCGGGCAAGGGGACGCTTCTTGAGGACGGGACAATTGTGATTCCGTTTTATAATCATTATGATACAGAGTCCAGCAGCGGCATGGAACGGGCAAGCTTTATCTATTCTTCGGATAACGGGAAAACGTGGAAACGAACCGGGGACGTTCCGGACAACCATGGATTTTCCAGCGAGAGTGAGATCATAGAGCTGCCGGACGGCACACTACGGATGTTCTTCAGAAACGGGAGCGGGCAGATCTGCTATGCGGACGCGCGGCAGGAAGACGGAGAATACCGGTGGAGCAGTGCCGAGACAACCGGAGTTTCGGTATGTTCTACATGTAATATTTCTGCTTCTGTATACTCCGGAAAGATCGATGGAAAGACGGCAGTCCTTGTATCCTGTCCCGGCAATGCAGCGGCAAGGCGGGACGGCAGGATCTTTACATTCCTTGTGGATGATAATGGAGAAATGACGCTCGCATATACCTTCGCGGTCGATTCTCCCGGACCAAATCAGTACTACGAGTACTCCTGTCTGACAGAACTGCAGGATGGAACGGTCGGGCTGCTGTATGAATACAATTCGGGACGTATTATGTATGAGACTTTCGATATTACGGAGATCGCGGACGGAGCGCTCATTGATGGGAAACAGGTCGTCAATGTACCGCTGTATGGAACAGTGACGCAGAAAGCGGCGGGAACGTTTACGGTGGGAGCGGTCGTACCGGAGGGAATCGTCTCCGTGGAGACGGAAGAGCGGAAAGAGGCGCTGGCTGAGCGGGGAACAGATTCTTCTTACAGCGGTGAAAAGACGTTCGTCAGCGATGCGCTGTATTCCTTTACCGCGAATGGAGACGGTATATATGTAATCGAGTCCGTCCATTCACCGGGCGTATATCTCAATCATCTGTTTGGGAATGCAGGTTATCCGGGAGCTGGTACGCCGGCAGATGTAAATCTGACCTGGGGATCTGACGGGCAGGTGGGATTCTGGCTGCCGAGCGAAGGAATGTACAGTTATCTGTATTTCCATTCAGATGCTTCTAAGCTGCGTTTTGACCGCGCAAGATACGATCATGCTGGCATCAATGAGAACTGTGAATTTGCACTTTACAGACCGGCAGCGGAAGATGAGGAATCCAGCGAAGAGATTGCAGGTTATGTGAAGGTGGCCGGGGAAGAAGACTTTTCGGCCGGCGGAAATTATCTGATCGCAGCACAGCGAGGAGATGATTATTATGTTCTGTATCCGTCCACAGACAGCGGAAGTTACTATGCACATACAGCCAAAGTCGGAGGGGAAGAAAATGTTACTCTGGTAAGCTATACCGGTCAGAAGGAAGGAACTGCTTCTTTTACAGAGAAGGAGACGGGGACAGAGTATGAGGTCCGTGTCGAAGCGGAGAAGATGGTCGAGATTTCGGTGGAAGAAGGAAAAACAGTGATCATACCAAGCTATGCGTCTGAAGATGATATTACCCGGAATCCGGAAAGGGAAATCGCAGAAATTTCTTTCGGCGAGGAGGATCAGAGCTTTACAGTGAATGGAGGTTACGGTAATCTTGCCGGTTTAGTGACGGCTGTTGATTATGACGGAAAACAGGTGCCGTTAAGTAATGCGCTCTATCGGATTGAGAAGGCAGGCAGCGGCGGCTATATTGTTTATTCAGATACGGCAGAAGGAAGAGTATACTTAAATATCAGGGGAGGAGACGCGGTGACGCCGGGAGGAGAGGAACCTGCCGTAATCCGGTTCTCGGATATGGGAAATGCTGACTTCCAGGTGGAAGAGATAAGCGGGACACAGAATGGGTCTATCCTGTATTTCCATGATACTCCGGTTACTTCTAATGGCGTTACGAATTACCTGAATTTCAACCGCAACGGCATACCGGATGGAAGCAGGACAAGCTTCGCTGTATACCGTCCGGCTGGAGAAGGTGAAGACAGTCTGGAAATCCCGGGGTATGTACGGATCCAAAGCGTAGACGAGATCAAGGACGGCGGATTCTATATGATTACTGCGGAGGTGGATGGAAGCCGCTATGCTTTATATCCGTCCTTAAGTGATAATAAGTATGATCATGTAATAAAGGTGGATCCTGGCAGTGAGCGGACAGAGACGACGGTGGAAAACAGATTCCCTGCGATGACAGTCAGAGGAATCGGGGAAGGCGTGACGGATGCCTGCATAGATGGGACAGTCTATCGGATCAGCGTCACAGGAGAAGAGCAGCTGCCTCAGGAAGCAGTTTCCACTACAGTCCTTGAATATGCCTTAAGCCTTGCAGAAACCGCCGACACCGAAGGCACAGTCGAGTCTGTAGTCAAGATGTTCAACGACGCCAGGGCGGCGGCAGAGGAAATCCTCGCAAGGGCACAGGAAGGCGACCCGTCGCTTACTCAGGAAATGGTGGACGTAAGCTGGCAGAAGCTGATCAAGGCAATGCAGTACTTGTCCTTCAAGCAGGGGGATAAGACAGATCTCCAGAAGGTCATCGATATGGCGAAATCCCTTGACCTGAGCAAATATTTGGATGAAGGGCAGCAGGCATTCACGGACTCCCTAGCAGCGGCGGAGGCAGTCCTGGCGGATGGAGACGCAATGCAGGAGGGAGTGGATCAGTCCTGGAAAGACCTTCTGAAAGCAATGAGCGAGCTCAGGCTGAAACCGAACAAGGACGCACTCAAAGATCTGATCGATGAGGCGGACGCTGTGGGCACAGAGGGCGCCGATGATGAGACGATCGCAGGATTTAGGAACGCCCTTGCAATGGCGAGAAGCGTATATGACAACGAGCAGGCGACAGAGGAAGAGGTCGTGACAGCAGAGGAAGACCTTCAGGCAGCGCTTGACCAGCTCCGCGCGACAGTGGGGGATACGGACAAGTCTGGTGACGACAGCAATATTAGCTCCGGCGGAAACGCACAGGATCAGAAAACTCAGAACGACGGAAGCACAAATGGAAATAATGCGGATGCCTCAGGAAAAGACAATGCGTCAGATCAGAAAGATACGACCAGGAACAACAGTGTGCAGAAGAGTGTGAAGACCGGCGATACTGTGGCTCCGATCGCAGGAATGGCGGCAGTGGTGATACTGGCGGCAGCAGCGGGCATTTTAGCTTACGGACGGAGAAGAGAGACGAGATAAACAGCCATGAGATAGAATAATTTATTGAATGAGGGGATTGCAAAATCACCAAATCAGGTGATGGAGCGATGCCCTCGTTCCATGTGCTTTACAGCCGATTTTTCGGGAGCAGTAGAGAAATCTGTCCTGTGTGTTCCGAATTTGACCAATATAGTATGATTAAGAGCAGAAAAGTGGTAGAAATTTCTTTGGTAAAAATATATAATGAGAGACAAAGGCATGAGGAAAAAATGTACAAAATGAAAGCGGATTTAAAATGAAAATAAGGGAAAACGTAAAGAAAAAGTATCTTCTGGCTGTTTTTGCCGGTGCTGTCATTCTTGCGGCGGGAGGAACGGCGGCGTGGCTGCTATGGAAGGGAAGTTCGGATTTTTATCTGAGCATCAACGGGAGCAAAGTCAGCCGGGAAGAATACCTGGCGGCTGTAGACGCGGTAGAGTACGATACGAAGATGGAGATACAGGAGGAGTATGATACGCCTTATGGTGAAGACTTCTGGGAGAAGGAATATCCGGACGGTTACGGGTACGAGATCCTTGCGGAAAATGCAGAAGGGTGGCTGAAATATACCCATGCGGTCTACAGCCTGGCGGAAGAGTACGGAGATATTGATGACGGAAGCTATGAAGCAGCTGTAAAGCGCTGGGAAGCAGATCAGGAAAGCCGGGCTGAAAAGACGGCGAAGGGAGAAGTGGTATATGGATTGAGAGAGTATTCTCTTGATGTATACATCAGCTATGAGATCAGCATGCTGAAGGAGACTTACTGCAACGACTATGACAGAGAAGGCATGGATCTTACGGAGGAAGAGATTCAGGAGCATTATGAGAGCCGGGAATGGATTTTCGATGAGAGTGAAGAAAATGCCGATCTGGAAACGGCTCGAATTGCTGTAGAGAGGGAGCTGCGCGAGCAAAAGTATGATGAGATCATCGCGCAGAAAGAACAAGATTCTCAAGTGGACGGAGACAGAGATGCCGTGCTCCGGTTCACTTTGAAGAATATATCAAAATAAGAAAGGAGAAAGAGTATGAAAAAGAAAGTGTTAAGCGGGCTGCTTGCGCTTGCGCTTGTTGTTACATCAGGCGCATCGATGATTCCGGCTTACACGGCGGAAGCAGAAGAGCTGGGGACGACCTATTATGTCAGCTCCATCGACGGAGACGACAGCAACGATGGTCTCTCTGAGGACAAGGCTTTTGCGACGCTGGACAAGATCAATGAGATCACGCTTCAGCCGGGAGACGAGGTACTTCTTGAAAAAGGATCTGTATTTGAAGACCAGGCGCTTCATATCAAGGGCAGCGGAAGCGAAGAGGCACCTATTATCGTGTCTACTTATGGAGAGGGGGACAGACCGCAGATTAATACCAACGGACATGGTCAGTGGTATCAGAATTACGGAGGTCACCTGGACAATACGAACCATAAGTGGAAAGGCACCGTTTCCTCCTCTATCCTGCTTATGGATGTAGAGTACATCGAGATCAGCGGTCTCGAGATCACGAATGACCGTGCTTCTGCGACAGATACGGAAAAGGATAAGGAATACAATGATGCGTTTGCAATGGACAGGACCGGAGTCGCAGGCGTGGCAAAGGACAAGGGTACGGTAGACCACATCGTTCTGGATGACCTGTATATCCATGATGTGACGGGAAATGTTTACAACAAGCATATGGCGAACGGAGGAATCTATTTTATCGTAGAAACTCCGGAAAATGAAAGTGAGACAGGAGTTGCGAGATATAATGACGTACAGATCCGCAACTGCTATCTTGATACGGTAAACCGCTGGGGCATCGCAGTCGGTTATACGTATCAGTGGGGACAGTTCAAGACAGCGGCGCTCAGCGATGATACTATGGAAAAATACGGATCATCCAACGTTGTGATCGAGAACAATTATGTGGCAAATTCAGGCGGAGATGCTATTACAACCATGTATTTGGACAGACCGGTCGTGCAGTACAATGTGTCCCAGAATGCTGCAAAACAGATCAACACGACAGATTATTCCAAGCAGCAGCCGCAGCTCGACCCGACGACTGGCGAATGGACAGGAAATTACCTGGCTGTCGGAAATCAGCGTGTGGCAGCGGGAATCTGGCCATGGAAATGTAAGGACGCAGTTTTCCAGTATAACGAGTGCTTCAACACGATGAACGCATCAAACGGAAACGGCGACGGACAGCCGTGGGATGCGGATTACGGCGATGGCACAAACTATCAGTACAATTACAGCCATGGCAATACGGCAAGCACGGTTATGTTCTGCGGCGTTGAATCGATCAACAATACTTTCCGCTACAACATCAGCCAGAATGAAGATATGGGACCTCTCGATCCGGCGGGCAACACCGGAAACTGCCATGTATATAACAACACGTTCTATATTAAGGAAGGTCTTACTTCAATCTGGAGCACCATGCATTCCAACAATGGGCCGATGACGATTGAGAACAACATCTTCTATTTCGCGGGAGACACTCCTGTTGCAGCGACAAACTGGAATCCGAGCGGAAACAAGGTTTATGACAACAATCTGTACTACAATGTAAGCACCTATCCGAATGATGAAAATGCGGTTAAGGTGGATGCCGGAACTCCTGTTCTTGTTGATGCGGGATCCGGTCCGGTACAGGCGGCTGAGGATGGTAAAGCAAGGCTTCATGACGATCCGAACGAAGAGACTGTATTTGACGGATATAAGCTGGCAGAAAATTCTCCGGCACTTAATGCAGGAAAGGTGATCACAGACCAGAATGGTTTTGAGCTTGAGCATGATTTCTTCGGACACGAGCTTACGGCAGTTCCGGAGATCGGTGCGGCAGAAAGTGATTTGGTATCTCTGGCAGTGCGCTCAAATGTATACAGAGTCAATGCATCTGCATTGGAGATTTCCGCGCTTCCGAAGAACACGACGGCAGCCGAACTGAAAGAAAATCTGATCTATGATTCTGCAGTTACCCTTATCGTCACAGACAGCGAAGGAAACGAGCTTGATGATGCAGATATCGTGGCGGGCGGAATGAAGGTTGTGCTTACGTACGGCGAAGACAGCCTGACATACACGATCGTTGAGAACACAGACAACGAGCTGAAATCTTCCGTATTTATGGTATCCGATAAGACGATCTATGTACCGTCTACGGAGAATAATCCGGCAACGGTAGAAGAACTGAAGGACGGTGTCGAGGTTCATGAGACAGCTTCTGTATCCGTATGGAACGGAGAAGAGGAAGTAGAGAGCGGGGCAGCGGCAGAAGGCATGACGCTTCGCATCACTGCTGAAAACGGAGAGACAAACGATTACACAATCGCTGTGAAGAAGGACTATCAGTGGGCAAAGGATTATGTACACGGACAGCAGGGCAACGTTTGGTTCGCACAGGCAAAGATTGACGGCGAGTGGCAGAACATTACGACTGTTGATTCCAGCGGATGGCCGAACTGGGCGCTTGATACCTACTACGGGCCCGGCGTAGACGCTCCGCAGGGAACAACCTCCGGTTACGGAGACGACGTACACGGACTGCTCTCCACACCGATTAAGACTGCGACGGCAGAGGCGACAGCTATGGCGTTCCGCGCACCGAAGACCGGTATGGTGAACTTCAGCGTCAAGGACGACGAGCCGTACTTGAGACAGGCAGGCAACTCCGGCGGAAGCGTAACGATTACATTAATCGTAAATGGAGAAGAAGTACAGAGCTGCACAATGTCCGAAAGCAATGTGAAGGCAGACTTCCCGGATGTGAACCGTATCTGGGTGGAGAAGGGTGACTGGATCCTTGTACAGGCGACGAATGAAGGAAGCCCGAGCAAGGGAAGCGTACATATCACTCCGGAGATTACTTATGTAGATGCAGAATTTTCAGAGGAAAACCCGCTTGTATTCCCGAGCACCACGGATGAGACGGTATCCTTTGAGGCAGAGTATGCGACAGAGCTGGTCAACAGCAATGACGGCGACTCCGATCCGAACTGGCCGATGGTAATCGCCAGCGCCAACTGGGCAAGCGGCGGCAGATTCGTGAACTGTCTCGCAAAAAATGATTACATCAAGTATGCATACAGTGCAGACGTGGCAGGCACTTATGAAGTGACAATGACCTACAGAAGCGGTTCTTCTACAAATAAGGTTCAGCTTATGTCCGAACCGGAAGGCGTGATCGTTTCTGATATTCAGACAGTGAAGAACGCAAGCCAGGAGACCGATACTCTGACCTTCAATATTACAGTAACACAGGCAGGAGCGGGAACACTTGTTGTCACAGCTCCGGATAGTGGAAAGGGTCCGCAGATCGATAAGTTCGAGATCAGACTGGTTGAGACAGCGCCGGAGGTTGATAAGAGTGAGCTTCAGGCGGCTTATGACGAAGCAGCTGAGATGGATCTGAGCATCTATACAGATGAGAGCAAAGCGGCGATGGAGGCTGCGATCGCAGCGGCAGAGGAAGTCCTTGCTGACGAGGCGGCAGATCAGGATGCAGTTGACGAAGCACTGGCAGCGCTGAACAGCGCAAAGGATCAGCTTGTTGTAAAATCTGCTGACAAGAGCGCGCTTGAAGAGGTGCTTGCGGCAGCTGAAGAGTATGCGGCAAAGATCAGCAATTATACTCCTGAGACAGCAGAAGTATTCCAGACAGCATATGACGCGGCAAAAGAAGTGTTCGCGGATGCTGCGGCATCACAGGAAGAAGTGGACAACGCGGCAGCAGCACTTCAGTCAGCGATCGACGGACTGAAACTGGCAGGAGAGATTTCTACAGCGGTTCTTGAGTATGCGTTAGAGCTTTCCGAGACAGTAGATACAGAAGGCGTTATTGAGTCTGTTGTAAATATCTTCAATGAAAGAAAAGCAGCGGCCCAGGATATTCTCGAAAGAGTACAGGCGGGAGACCAGTCTGTGACACAGGCGATGGTAGACCAGAGCTGGGCGGATCTCATCGAGATCATGCAGTATATGTCATTCAAGTCCGGTGATATGACAGATCTCCAGAAGGTTGTCGATTATGCGAAGACTCTGGATCTGAGCAAATATCTGGATGACGGGCAGCAGGCATTTAAAGATGCGCTGGCAGCAGGCGAGGCTGTTCTGGCAGAAGAATTTGCAGAGCAGGATGAGATCGACCAGGCATGGAAGGCGCTTCTGAAGGCGATGAGCGAACTCCGGCTGAAACCGAGCAAGGATGCTCTTGAGGCGCTGATCGCAGATGCAAATGAGCTGAATACGGAAGGTGCTTCTGAGGAAGCGGTTGCTGCATTCAACAGTGCACTGACAAAGGCGCTGAGCGTGCTTGAAGACGACCAGGCAACAGAGGAGGAAGTGACCGCAGCAGAGGCAGGGCTTAAGGCAGCGATGGCTCAGCTTACTGCTTCCACAGGCGGAACAACAGAGAAGCCATCCCAGTCTGCAGATACCGGAAGCAGCAGTTCCAATACAGGCAGCAGCCAGAATAATGGAACAAGCGGAAATAAGACGACTGCAGCTGCATCGGGCAGCAAAGCGGTGAAGACCGGCGACAGCGCACTGCCGATCGCAGGATCAGCAGCAGCTATGATGCTGGCAGCAGCAGCCGTAGTTCTCGCTAAGAGAAAGAGAAGCTGACTGTAACCATAACGTGCAGAAGCGTCTGTTCAGCAGTGAGCAGGCGGTGCATAAAAAGGATGGGCCATACCCTGAAAAGGGTATGGCCCATCCTTTTTATCTGTAGAACAGACCGGACACTATTTTAAAAGCCGTTTTCGATATTGCGACGGGGGCTCGTTAATAATGCTTATAAATGTTTTAGAATAATGCTGGGCATTAGAAAAGCCGACGGCGAGAGCTATTTCTGTGAGTGTCAGATCTGTTTCCTGCATAAGTTCGATCGAACGGTTGATTCTATATATACTGATATAAGAAGAGGGCGGGATGCCCATATATTTTTTGAACAGTCTGCTGAGGTAACGGACCGATATCTGGAGCTGTGAGGCGATATCCTCCTGTTTAATTTTATTCATATAGTTTTTTTCAATATAGTTCAAGGTAAACGCCACGTAGCTGTTCTGCCGGGGAGAGGCAGCCGGATGGTCTGCAGCATTCCTGTTGAGAAGATACAGCATCAGGGTTATCAGGAGAACATTTACCGCTGCGTCGGAAAACTGTATGGCTGGAGATGAGTGCAGCCTGATCAGTTCGTCAAGCGTATTGTCCAGTGTCAGATCCTTTGAAAAGCGGTAATAAAACCGGGAAGAGAACAGGAGCGCATGCATGAGTGAAGTAGTGCATACACCATTGTCCTCGAGTATGATGTGCGTAAACATCGAAGGATTGAAGTGGACATGAATAAAGGTGCAGTCGGAGGAACCGCTCAGATAAAATGAATGGAGTACGTTTGGGAGAATTAGAATAAAATCTCCGCTCTTGCAGTGAAGCGTCTCTGATCCGACAGTCATGCAGCATTCCCCAGACAGGATTCGGTATATCTCAACGGCAGAATGGAGATGATGGGCAAAGGAATACCCTGCGCTGCGGGTTTCGATCAGTGCGCCTGACAGGATCGAGCCGGCGAGAACAAAGTCAGCAGGTTTTTCTGGGTTCATGAGAATGTCCTCCTTTTTCATGAAACAAATAGTCAGTATGATTTATCATTATAAAGCCGCTTTCAAGAGAAGTAAATAAAATGCACAAAAGAAAAAAGAGCTGGAAACGGCGTCACATATGTACAGTTTCGCTGCACAGACTTAAAAATCTCTTCAGCACCGGATGGTCGTCATCATACCGGTAATATACTCCGAATGACAGCCGGGGGATATCCGTGACCGGGATATATTTCAGGTCGTGCTCCCTTGCCGCCACGACGTCAGGGTACAGCGTGTACCCGATCCGGGCTTTCGCCAGAGTGAATGCGCTCTCCACATTTTCGGTGAAGAAGCGCTGTTCAGGCGGCAGCTTTGCGAGAATGCCGTTCTGGATAGTAAAGACAGTATTGGAGATCTGGCGCGGGGAGCAGACGACAATGCTCCCTGAAAGCTGTTTTTTTGTGAGTGTTTCATAGCGTGCCAGCGGGTGCTCGGGAGAGCAGACGCAGGCGACTGGGGCAGAACAGAGCTCTCTGAAATACAGAGAGGATTTGTTCTGTCCTTCTTTTACGCCGAAGGCGGCGTGGATCTGCCGGTTCTCGATCAGTCCGAGAAGGGAGGGGAAGGGCACCAGCTGGATGGAAGGGTGCAGCAGCGGGAACTCCTCCGTCAGTTCTGCGAAGATCGGAGGAAGGAGATTCAGCTCCATATGATTGTGGCATCCCACCTCGAAGGAGACAAAATGCTCATGCCTGCCCAGGCGCTCCTTCGCCAGCAGGGAGGTCTTCAGGATGAGCTGTGCGTCTGCGAGGAAAAGGATCCCCTCCTCCGTGAGCGTGACGCTCTTGCTCGTGCGTTTGAACAGAACGGTTTCCAGCTCCGTTTCCAGGGATCGGATCTGATGGCTGACTGCGGGCTGTGTCATCTTCAGTTCTTCGGACGCCCGCGAGAAATTCAGGTGCTCTGCCACTGCGACAAAGCATTCCAGCTGCGTTGTATTCATAGGGAGCCTCCTGTGATGGATAAAATAATCAGTGGATAAACTATAAAAGTTTTTTATAGATTATAACATCTTTGAATTTCACATTCAAGGAGTTACGAGCTAGAATCTCTTATGGACAGAAAATAAGGATACGAACTGTTCGCACGAAAACGATTCCGAAAAAAGTGACAGGAGGTGCTCCCAACGGCAAAACTGAAGGCGGAAGGAAAGGAGTTCCTGGAGAGGGCAGAGCGGATGGAATCCGAGATCTGCAGCGCGCTGGATCAGAAGGAACAGCTCCAGCTCTGGAAACTGGAGCAGAAGCTCATGGCGCAGCATGCCGCGGCGGAACACGATGAAAACAATGAAAAAAACAGACAGGAGGTATATCTACCGTGAGAAAAGTATTACAACAGCTTAAGCAGTACAGGCGGGACACCTTTCTCTGTATCGGCCTGACCGCCCTTGAAGTCATCATGGAAATACTGATGCCCTTTGTCACCGCGATCATCATAGACAGAGGGCTTGAGGCAGGCAGTCTTCCGGTCGTCTACCGTTACGGAGCGCTTATGGCAGCTATGGCTTTCATGAGCCTGTTCTTCGGCGCCATGGCGGGAAAGAACGCCGCAAGCGCCGCGTCCGGACTGTCGGCGAACCTGCGTGAATCGATCTACGCCAACATCCAGACCTTTTCATTTTCGAATATTGATAAATTCAGCGTGCCCGGTCTGGTCACCCGTATGACGACGGATATCACCAACGTGCAGAATGCATTTATGATGGTGATTCGCGTGGCTGTCCGCGCCCCGCTGAACCTGGTGTTCAGCTTTGCCATGTGCCTGATCATCAGCCCGCGCCTGAGCGCGATGTTCCTGATCGCAGTGGTATTCCTTGTGATCGTGATCGGCTCGATCATGGTCGTCACGCTGAAGATATTCAGGGAGGTATTCCACAGATACGACGATTTGAATGCCAGCGTGCAGGAAAATGTGACGGCGATCCGAGTCGTAAAGGCGTTTGTCCGCGAGGACTATGAGAATGTCAAGTTCTCAAAAGCGTCCAAAGTGCTTTATGATCTCTCGGTCAAGGCGGAAGCGCTCCTTGCGTTCAACAACCCGGCTATGATGGTCGCAGTCTACTTCTGCATCATCTCCGTATCCTGGTTCGGCGCTCAGTATATTGTCGGAGGTTCTCTGACGACCGGAGACCTGACCAGCCTGTTTAGCTATATCATGGCTCTGCTGATGAGCCTGATGATGCTCTCCATGGTCGTTGTCATGATCAGTATGTCCATGGCCAGCATCCGGCGTATCAGTGAAGTGCTGAATGAGACGCCGGACCTGACAGACCCGGCGGATCCGGTGATGACCGTAGCTGACGGAAGGATTGATTTTAACCATGTGAATTTCTCTTATAAACACGGCAGCGGGAAAAACTCATTATCAGATATCGATCTTCACATTAAGAGCGGAGAGACGATCGGCGTGATCGGTGGCACAGGCTCAGGAAAGAGCAGCCTCGTCAACCTGATCTGCCGTCTGTATGATGTGGACGACGGTTCTGTCTGCGTGGGCGGTGTCGACGTCCGCAGGTATGATACGGAGATCCTGCGAAATCAGGTGTCTGTCGTGCTCCAGAAGAATACGCTGTTCTCCGGTACGATCCTGGATAACCTCCGCTGGGGAAATCCGGACGCAACAGAGGAGGAGTGTATCGAGGCATGTAAGGCGGCGTGCGCCGATGAGTTTATCGACCGGATGCCGCAGGGGTACGAGACGAGGATCGAGCGTGGCGGAAACAACGTTTCCGGAGGGCAGAAGCAGCGTCTTTGTATCGCCCGCGCCCTGCTGAAGAAACCGAAGGTGCTGATCCTGGATGACTCGACCAGTGCGGTGGATACGGCGACAGATGCAAGTATCCGCGCTGCATTTGCAAGGGAGATTCCGGGCACGACCAAGATCATCATCGCACAGCGCGTCTCCAGTGTGGAATCTGCTGACAGGATCCTGGTCCTTGACGACGGAAAGATCGACGCCTTTGACACCCACGAGAATCTGCTGAAGAATAACGCGATCTATCAGGAGATCTACAACTCACAGCTTGAAGGCAGCGGCGACTTTGACCAGCCGGCCTGAAACCAGAAAGGAGGAAGACAGATCTATGAGTGCTAAAATCAATCAGAAAAAAACTGAGATCCGGGAAAATGAAAGTATGAAAGTCATCAGCCGGGTCATCAGATATATGCTTCATTATTATAAATATCCGTTTGTGCTTGTGATCGTATGTATTCTGATCAACGCTGTCACAACGGTCATCGGAGCGACATTCCCCCAGACGCTGGTGGATGATTATATTACGCCGATGCTGGCGAATGGCTCAAAAGACTTCAGCGGCCTTGCGGCGGACCTGGTGCGTCTCGCATGTATCATGGGGATCGGTGTGATCGCTGCGTATACGTACAACCGGATCATGGTCAACGTAAGCCAGGGGACGATGCTCCACCTAAGAGACGACCTGTTTCGGAGAATGGAGGCTCTGCCGATCAAATACTTCGATACACACGCACACGGCGACATCATGTCTGTGTATACGAACGATGTTGATACGCTGAGACAGCTTTTGAGCCAGAGCATCCCGCAGATCATCAACTCGGTCATCACCATGGCGGCGACGCTGGTGACGATGATCGTCTTGAATCCTGTACTGACGGTAATCTCTATTCTGACAGCTGCCGTCATGCTCCTTGTGACGTCTAATTTCTCGAAGCTGTCCGGAAAATACTATATCCGCCAGCAGATCGATCTGGGAGCTGTGGATGGATTTGTCGAGGAGATGCTGGACGGCCAGAAGGTCGTCAAAGTCTTCTGCCACGAAGAAGCGGCGATGAAGGATTTCCATGAGGTGAACGAAAGGCTGAGAGAGAGTACGGACAAGGCGAACCGCTACGCAAACCTTCTGATGCCGATCAACGCCAATATCGGATGGATCAGCTATGCACTGGTGGCGATCCTGGGAGCAATCCTGGGCATAAACGGACTGGCAGGCGTTACCATCGGTACAGTGGTCACCTTTGTCGGATTGAATAAGAGCTTTACCAACCCGATCACGCAGGTCAGCCAGCAGATCAACTTTGTCGTCAACGCGGCGGCGGGAGCGCATCGTGTCTTTGACCTGATGGATCAGGAGCCGGAGGTGGACGACGGATATGTGGAGCTGGTCAATGCGAAAGAGGATGAGAACGGCAATCTGACAGAATCTCCGACGAGAACGAATCTGTGGGCGTGGAAGCACCCGCACAAAGCCGAGGGGACGGTCACGTATACAAAGCAGGAGGGCGGCGTTGTCTTCGACGATGTGGACTTCGGCTATGACGACGATAAGATCGTCCTGCATAATATCAGCCTCTATGCAAAACCGGGGCAGAAGATCGCCTTTGTCGGCGCTACCGGCGCGGGCAAGACGACGATCACCAACCTGATCAACCGTTTCTACGATATCGCAGACGGCAAGATCCGCTATGACGGCATCAACATCAATAAGATCAAGAAGCCGGATCTGAGAAGATCGCTTGGCATGGTGCTCCAGGATACGCATCTGTTCACCGGAACCGTCATGGAGAACATCCGTTACGGCAAGCTGGACGCCACGGATGAGGAGTGCATCAAGGCGGCGAAGCTTGCCAACGCAGATGGATTCATCCGCAGGCTGCCGGACGGCTATGACACGATGCTCACCGGCGACGGCTCTAACCTGAGCCAGGGGCAGAGGCAGCTTCTGGCGATCGCCCGCGCCGCTGTTGCGGACCCGCCGGCACTGATCCTGGATGAGGCGACCTCATCCATCGATACCCGCACCGAGAAGCTGGTGCAGGCGGGCATGGACGCGCTGATGCAGGGAAGGACCACGTTTGTCATCGCCCACCGCCTGTCCACGGTCAAGAACTCCGACTGTATCATGGTCATGGAGCAGGGGCGCATCATCGAGCGCGGCACTCACGACGAGCTGATCGCGGCGAAAGGAAAATATTATCAGCTCTATACAGGAAACTTTGCAGCGTAGTCTTTTGGCTCTCTGTCAGTGCAGCGTGCACGGGCGGAAGTCAGATATGATCTGCAGTGGGAAAGAGGCAGTTCCAATCCGGATCTGCCTCTTTTCAAGTTGAGAATCCGGAAAATTCATGTATAATTAGTTGTGTGCAGAAAGTAGAAGGAGATCACAGATGAAGACAGAGATCTTAAAAATGCTCCGGGAGGCGGACGGCTACGTCTCCGGCCAGCAGATCAGCGAGAAGTTCGGCGTCTCAAGGACCGCCGTATGGAAGGTCATCCGCCAGCTTCAGGACGAGGGATATCAGGTGGAGGCTGTGCGCAATAAAGGATACCATATCGTGGACAGCCCGGATGTGATAACGAAGGAAGAGCTGGACAGTCAGATGAAGACTCGCTGGGCGGGGCGGAATATCCTGTATTATACAGAGACAGACTCGACGAATCTGAGGATCCGTCAGGCGGGGGACGAGGGCGCGCCCCACGGGACGCTGGCGGTGGCAGACCGGCAGACTGCGGGCAGGGGACGGCGCGGGCGCTCCTGGTCTTCCCCGGCGGGGGGCAGCATCTACATGTCTGTCCTGCTGCGCCCGGACATCGTCCCGTCCAAAGCTTCCATGCTCACGCTCGTCATGGCATGCAGCGTGGCGGAGGGCATCAAGCAGTGCCTGGCGGCAGAGGGCGGTGAGATCCCGCATGTGCAGATCAAATGGCCCAATGACATCATTGTCAACGGGAAGAAGCTTGTCGGGATCCTGACGGAGATGAGCGCTCAGATCGATTACATCAATCACGTCACCGTGGGCGTAGGGATCAATGTGAACATGACGGAATTTCCGGAGGAGATAAGCGGGACCGCCACGTCGCTCCGGCTGGAGTGCGGACATGCGGTGAGGCGGGCGCCCCTTATCGCGGCGGTCATGGAGCGGCTGGAAGAGAACTATGAGATCTTCCTTGAGACGGAGGATCTCTCAGGCCTGATGGAGAAGTACAGCGCCATGCTCGTGAACAGAGACCGTGATGTGCGGGTCATCGGAGCGAGGGAAACCTATCAAGCGCACGCTGTCGGGATCGCTCCGTCAGGTGAGCTGATCGTGCGCCGTGAGGATGGAACAGAAGAAAGGATCAATGCAGGTGAGGTGTCCGTGCGGGGAGTGTACGGATATGTCTGAAAGGAGTTATATGAACGAAGAAATCGTATTATGCGCGGCAAATGCATATGAGCAGAAATTTTATCTCAACCCGGAGTTCGATGCGCTTCCGGAGTCTGTAAAGCAGGAATTGCAGATCATGTGCGTCCTGTATACGGAGGATGTGGGCGGCATTCTGATGGTTGTCTTTGACGAGGAAGGAAATCTGGAGCTGAAGGTGGACCACGAGGAGAATGACTTTTTCTTTGATGAGATCGGAAGCGTCCTAAAGATCCGGGAGCTGCAGAAGACGAAGCAGGAGCTGTTTGAATCTCTGGAGCTGTTTTTCAGAGTGTTTTATCTCGGAGAAGAGATGGAATAAAAGGAGCAGGGCTGAAAAAGGAGATCCCCGATGCGGCAGAATCCAATCTGCTGCAGCGGGAACCTCCTTTTTCTTTCCTCGATATTTGTTTTCTTTCTGTGTTATTTTAAAAGCCTTCCGAGCACATCGGTCACTTTCTTCACCGGAATGATCTCCAGCTTCTTTTTCACTTCCTCTGCCACATCCTCCAGGTCGTCCTCGTTTTCGGCGGGGATGAATACTCTCGAGATCCCGGCGCGCTGAGCCGCCATCAGTTTCTCGGGAAGTCCTCCGATGGGCATGACGCCGCCCCTAAGAGAGACTTCGCCGGTCATAGCGCAGTCGGTGTCAACGGCTTTTCCTGTGACGAGGGATGCAAGCGCCGTGGTCAGAGTGATCCCTGCGGAAGGTCCATCCTTAGGCACCGCTCCGGCGGGCACGTGGATGTGCAGGTCGTGATCCTCGAAGACTCTGCTCTCCTTCGGATAGAGGGATTTGACGAGTGTCAGGGCGATCTGTACAGACTCCTTCATCACATCGCCGAGCTGTCCGGTGATCAGCAGTTTGCCCTTGCCTTCTGTGAGGCTCGTCTCGATGAAGAGGATCTCACCTCCGGCGCGGGTCCATGCCAGGCCGGTCACGACGCCGGGAACCCTGGCTGTCAGCTTCCGCTCGTGGTGGAGCTGCTTTCGTCCGAGATAATCAGGCAGATTGGTCTTCGTCACGGTGAGGGCAGTTCCCTCGTTCTTCACCAGTCTGACTGCTGCTGTGCGGCAGAGCGTATCGATGAGCTTTTTCAGATCACGGACGCCGGACTCCATCGTGTATTCGTCGATCATGCGGCGTAGAGCCCCGTCGGTGAGCTTGAGCATCTTTGGGGTGATCCCCATGGCCTTCTGCGCCTTGGGCAGCAGGTGCTTCCGGGCGATATGGAACTTCTCCACAGCGGTGTAGCCGGGGAAGGAGATGACCTCCATACGGTTCAGGAGCGGCTCGGGGATCGTATCTGTCGTATTGGCGGTGCAGACGAAGAGTACGTTGGACAGGTCGTAGGGCACATTCATGTAGTGGTCCGTGAAGGTGCTGTTCTGCTCCGGATCGAGTACCTCGAGAAGCGCGCTGGCGGGATCTCCGCCGTAATCCTTGGCGAGCTTGTCCACCTCGTCCAGGACCATGACCGGGTTGGAGGCGCCGCTTCGCTTGATCCCCTCCATGATGCGTCCCGGCATGGCGCCGATATAGGTCCTCCGGTGACCGCGGATCTCTGCTTCATCGCGGATACCGCCAAGGCTGATCCGGACATACTCGCGCCCGAGTGCGCGGGCGATGCTCTGTCCGATACTCGTCTTGCCTGTTCCGGGAGCTCCTGTGAAGAGCAGGATGGAGCCGTACTGCTTTTTGTTCAGTGCCATGACGGCGAGCTGCTGGATGATGCGCTCCTTGACCTTTTTCAGTCCGTAGTGATCCTCGTCCAGTACGGCTTCCGCATGGTCAAGATCGATCGGCTTCACTTCGGGAGTTTTCCAGGAAAGGCTTGTCACGAAGTCGAGATAATCATAGAGAAGGCCGTACTCATGGCTTTCCTTCCCCTCCTGGCGCATCCGGTTCAGCACCTTCTCCGCCTCCCGCCTTGCCTCCTTATTCATGCCGGAGGCCTCGATCTTCTTCTCGAACTTTCTTATATCTGATACATTTTCAGGATGCATATCGTCCAGCTCCTTCTGGAGATAGTCGATCTGCTTCTTGATCGCAGCCTCCCGGTAGAGCTGCTCCTGATCGCCCTTCTGGGCGTTCTGTGCTTCCTCGGATACTTTCGCGACCTCGATAAATTCGCTGACCGCATTGGTGATCAGGTCATATCTGGCGCGGAGAGAGTCGGCCGCAAGGATCTCGTATTTTTCCTCCGCCGTCAGGTTCAGATAATCCGACAGCGCGCATGCGAGATCACAGATGTTTTTTCTCTGCAGGATAAAGCTCCTTGCCCAGAGCCCCCACTGATAGCCCTGTACAAACTTGAGAAGGGCGGAGCGGAGCCGGGCGAAGTGCTGCTTCTCCTCGCCCGCTGTCATATCTGCGGCCTCCGCGCGGATGGAAGCCGCGGCGGTGATCCCGCTGTCTGAGATCTCCAGGTCAGAGATATCGACCCGGTGTAGCGTGCGGACGGAGACGGCGTCCTCTTCGCCGAAGCCTTCTGCGCGGGCGGCCAGCCCGATGGGATAGAAGTCATCCGCCGTATAGTCGTCATCCTCCCGGTCATTTTTCAGAAAGATAAATAAGATATCAGAACCGGTCTCGATGGATTCGCCGCCGAAGCCGGAGAAAAAGTCTTTCTTAAAATAGTAAGATACATCCGGTAAAAGAAGGATGTTGTAAATCGGTCTTATGATCATGAGAACTGCCTCCTTTGATTTATCAGCACTCTAAAACGATGAGTGCTAATGCTATGGTAAAAACATAGCGAATAAATATTATTTATTCGCTATGTCAGACCTCGTTGTAGAATTACCTTTTATGAAGCGCGTCTGCATGAAACATACAGATATCATCTCCATAGTAGAAAACTAGCACAAAAAAGCAGAGAAGTCAAGTCTGGCTTTTCAGGAAGTTGAGTGATCCGGGGGGATTCTCGGTGCCTTTTTCCAGAAGAGAGATCAGAGCGCTTATGGTGTCCTCGATCTCTTCCTTGTCAGACGGCACGAGAGTGTTGTCCATCTTCACGGTGAGCACGATCAGCACGATCTCTGCCAGGGCAGCGGAATCCTCGAAGTGAATCTCTCCCGCGGCGATCCCCTGGCGGATGATCTCTGCCAGGACCGGCTTGAGCTCGGTGATGATGTGATTGATATATTTCTGATGGAGGAGCGCTTTCTCCTGTGCCCCGGAGCCTGCGCTGTCCTCGGACTTGACAAATTCTGTGGAGGAGTTCCTGCACGCCTGGAAAATCATCGCCATCCGTGTGAAAGGTGAGATATCCGTCTGGTAGGCCAGGGCCTTGGCTGTCCGCAGAGGCTTTTCGTAATTGCGTTCCACCAGGGCTTCCAGGATCGCATCCTTGGACGGGAAATAATAATAGATACTTCCTTTTCCGATGCCTGCGGTCTGTGCGATCTCGCTGACGGAGATTGTCTGCATTTTCTGGTTTTCCAGAAGCTCCTGGAGCGCGTCCAGGATCCTGTCATATTTTACTTGATTTGGCATATGCATCGCCTTTCTGAACTACTGCAAATTCTAAGAATACAAAAGACAGTATAGCATATGAGGATGCAAACCACCAACGATAAAATCTCACAAAAAAAGGGAAAAAACTTCGTCATTTTTTGAAAAGAACGGCGATTGACCGCTGGTCGGAAAGATGTTAATCTAACAGGAGAAAGGATATGACCGCTGGTCGAAAATGGGCTGAATGCGGTCGAGAAGGAGGATATTATGACCTACGCAGACATGTTTTCAAAAGTTAAAGGGATGCTCATGGACGCTGATGTGAGCGACATACACGAGCATCTGGCTTATCAGTTTAACATCACAGGCGAGGCAGAGGGAATATTTTATGCAGAAGTTAAGGATGGAAAGCTCTTTGTAGAGCCGTACGAGTATTTTGACCGCGACGCCATGTTCACATGCACCGCGGAGACGCTGTTTAAGATTGCGGAAGGAAAGACCGATCCTGTGCTTGCTTTTACGCTTGGAAGGCTGAAAGTAGAGGGAAATATCGATAAAGCGCTGAGGCTGAAGGACTTGATCAACAGCAAAAGGAAAGCGGATTAAAAAAGGAGATGTGACAGGATGAGCAGGATATTAAAGACAGCGGCAGCGCTTCTCGGAGCGGCGGCAGCAGCGGAGGCGGCGGGCAGCGCCTACCTTTACAGGAGGACCATGATCCGCTATAACGCGAAGACAGAACGCACGATGAAGATGTCCGGCGTGGACTGGGAGAAATACATTCCCATGATGAAAGAGCGCAGGGAATGGATGATGCAGCAGCCCCATGAGGATGTGTGGATCACTTCCCATGACGGCCTGAAGCTCCACGGTACATATTTCAAAGGCGATGAAGGGAACAAGGCGGTGATCTGTTTCCACGGGTATACGAGCGAGGGACTGAATGACTATGGCAGCCTTTCCCATTATTATCTGAAGCACGGGTTTAGGATGCTGCTCATCGACCTGAGGGCCCACGGGAAGAGCGAGGGCGAGCATATCGGCTTCGGCAATATGGACAGGCTCGATGGGATGCGCTGGGTGGAATGGATGGTGGAGAAGATGGGCGAAGACGCTCAGATCCTGCTCCATGGGAACTCCATGGGGAGCGCGACGGTCTGCATGATGAGCGGGCTGGAACTGCCGCCCCAGGTCAAGGGGATCATATCCGACTGCGCGTTCACTTCGATGAAAGAGGTGTTCACCCACGTGCTGCACAGCATGTACCATATCCCTGCATTCCCCATGCTGCAGATCGCAGACTGGGCGAATAAGAGGCAGGTCGGCTACGGGCTTGATGATTTAAGCTCAGCGCGCGAGGTCAGGAAAGCGAAGGTGCCGTTCCTGTTCATCCACGGAGAGGACGACGTCTTTGTGCCGTGCTGGATGACGGAGGAAATTTATAAGAACTGCGCGTCCCCGAAGACGAAGCTGATTGTCAAAGGGGCGGGGCACGGAGAGAGTTACTATAAGGATACAGAAGGCTATGAGAGAGCAATGGATTCATTTATAGGAGGAGTCATAAAATGATGAAGACAAGGAAGGGATACAAAGTATATCCGCTGACAGTCGCACAGAAGTTTCATATGTACTATGCGCCGCACTGCCCGAGCCTGGCGGTGCTGAACATCGGGACGAGCCTGACGATCGAGTTCGACCTTGACTGGGACGAGCTGAAGAAGGCGGTCAATAAAGCATATGAGAGAAGCGAAGGCATGCGCGTCCGTTTCGCAAAGGATAAAGAAGGAAATTACTATCAGTACATAGTTAAGCATGAAGATCAGGACATCGAGTTCGTCGATTTCTCAAACGGGACGATGGAGGAAGCGGAAGAGACGATGAAGGCATGGACGAGGGTTCCGTTTAAGCTTGAGGATACGCAGCTTACCAGAGTCGTCATGATCAAAATGCCGGACGGCTTCAACGGGCTTTATTTCCTCGGACAGCATATGATCGTGGACGCGCAGTCGCTGATCTGTTTCCTGAAGGATATCATCGAGCTCTACTGCAATGCGAAGTTTGAAGGGGTTCCGTACCCGAAGGATATGACGTCCTATCTCGAACAGCTGCAGAAGGATCTCGCGTATGAGGCGGGGAGCAAGGCGCAGAAGAGAGATATCGAGTATTTCCAGAAGGAAATTGAGAAGGGAGAGCCGATCTTCAGCGGCATCACAGGAAGAGGCAGGCTGGAGGCGGCAAGAGAGATGTTTCACAATCCGGAGCTGCGCACAGCGTTCAGCATGTCTGATGATACGGCGTCTGCGCTGGATATCTTCCACCTGGAGGAGGAGCCCACGAAGCGGCTCATGGACTTCTGCGAGAAGTATCATGTATCCCTGGCATGCCTGCTCCTGATGGGGCTGCGCACCTATCTCCAGAAGATGAACGGATTCGAGGATGTGTCCATCAACAATGCCATCGCGAGACGCGCTACCCTGAAGGAGAAGAAATGCGGCGGTACGAGGATTCACTCCTTCCCCATCCGCACTATCTTCCCGGAGGATATGAAGTTCATCGACGGAGTTTTTGCAATCCGCGATAAGCAGAACGAGATTTTCCGCCATGCAGATTACGACCCGACGGCATATTTTGCATACCGCTCAAAGACCTATCCCCAGCCGCACGCAGGGCTTACCTATGAGCAGATTTCCTTGACTTACCAGCCGCTGACGCTGAAGGAGAAGGGGCTGGATCAGCTCGGGGATATCCGCTATAAGACAAAATGGTATCCGAACGGCACATGCCCGCAGGCAATGTACCTGACTGTGATGCACCGCCCGGAGGACAACGGACTGGACTTCAACTTTGAGCATCAGGTCAAGGCAGTGTCCAGGGATGAGCTGGAGTACCTGTACTATTATCTGTGCAAGATCATGTTCAAGGGCGCAGAGAACCCGGACCTGACGATCGGAGAGATCATCAAGTTAGTATAGGGCTGGACGCAGGAAAAATTTTATATAGATAGAAAGAGGAGAACGATCATGTTTGAAAAATTAGTTGATATCATCTGTAACTATGTTGAAGTTGAGCCGGAGAACATTCATCCGGAGTCACGTTTCATGGAAGACCTGGGATTTACATCCTTTGACTTTATGAGCATGCTCGGCGAGATCGAGGACGAGTTCGACGTGGAGGTCGAGCAGACTGAGGCGGCGAATATCCGCACAGTACAGGAAGCTGCCGATTACCTTGAAAAATTAGCCGCTGAGAACTAGTTCTGTCTCAGAGAAAGGATTGTGAAAAATATGGTTTGCAGTACTGTCCGCGAGATCCTGGTCAATACGGAAAAGAAATATGGCCCGGAAGACGCGATCCGTTACAAAATAGGTAAAAACGAAATCGAATCAAAGACCTATACGCAGTTAAAAGAGGACAGCGAGAGCTTCTCCGGCGTTCTCAGCAGCCTGGGAGAGCAGGGGAAACATATCGCCGTGATAGGGGCGACGTCCTATGCATGGCTCGTCACCTACTTCGGAACGGTCAACAGCGGAAGTGTCATCGTGCCGCTGGATGTGAATCTTCCGGCTGAGGATGTGTGTGATCTGATCGACCGGTCAGATTCCACAGTGTTCGTGTATGATGAGGTGAGAAAGGATGTAGCGGCGATCGCGAAAGAGCGCTGCCCTCAGCTTAAGACTTTGATCTCCATGCAGCAGGAGGAGCATGATGACCATGCGTATTCATTCTGGAAGCTGCTGGAAGAGCACAGGGGAAGCTTTGATCATACGCCGGAGCCGGATCAGCTCTGCACGATCATGTTCACATCCGGAACGACCGGGAAGAGCAAGGGCGTTATGCTGACTCACAGAAACGTGGCTGAGAATGCCACCTGCCTTGATATGAAGATCCCGGAGCGGACGGTCATCCTTTCCGTTCTCCCGATCCACCACGCATACTGCCTGAGCATGGATATCCTGAAAGGGATCTCCCTCGGGTCTGTGATCTGCATCAATGATTCACTGATGCGTGTGGCGAAGAACATCAAGCTCTTCAAGCCTGAGATGATCCTGATGGTTCCGCTGATGATCGAGACGATGGCGAAGAAGCTGGAAGAGGCGTCTCTCCTCCCGGCGAAGATCGTGAAGAGCCAGGTATTCGGAAAGCAGCTTCACACCATCTGCAGCGGCGGGGCGTATCTCGACCCGGCGTACATCGATCTGTTCAACAAATATGACATTACGATCCTCCAGGGGTATGGCATGACAGAGTGCGCGCCGGTCATCAGCACGACGGTGAGCTGGAACATCAGGAAAGAGGCGGTAGGACAGCTCATCCCCAACTGTGAGGCGAAGACTGTAGACGGCGAGCTCTGGGTAAGAGGAAGCAGCGTCATGCAGGGATACTACAAGATGCCGGAAGAAACTGCCGAGACATTGGAGGATGGCTGGCTCAAGACCGGAGACCTGGGCTACGCAGATGAGGATGGCTTTGTCTATCTGACAGGGCGCAAGAAGAATCTGATCATCACGAAGAACGGTGAAAACGTTTCTCCGGAGGAGCTGGAAAATACGCTGAGCACGAACCGTCTTGTGGGCGAGGTCCTTGTCCGCGAGAACAAAGGCGTCATTGAGGCAGAGATCTACCCGGATCAGGACTACGTGAAGAAGAAAAGGATCAAGGATGTGAGGGAGAAGCTGCAGGAGGTCATCGACGAGTACAATCGCACTGCAGCGCCTCAGAAGAAGATCTACAGCCTGATCGTCCGCGATACGGAGTTTGAGAAGACGACGACGAGAAAGATCAAGCGGTTCTGATTCGCGCGGGGAACACCGGCGCGGCAGACAAAGAGGCAGCATTAAGGGATAATAGGATATTGATCTTGGCTGGATAGGCAGCGGGCAGAGATTTCTGCCCGCTGCTTTGCTGAGCGGCTGCGGTGGACAGTAATAAAAACTTTGCAAAAAGCGTTGACTCCGCCCTTTTTTGACTGCTATGATATATAAATATGGAGAAAAAATGCAGAACCTGCTGGGGAGAAATATCAGAGGAGGGCGTTTATGCTGCTTACGATCGATGTGGGAAATACAAATATTACAATGGGCGCGTTTGACGGGGAGTTCCTTCCCGGCATGTTCCGTATGACGACAAAACGTCAGCGCACTTCGGATGAATACGGAATGACGATCTGCGGAATACTGGAACATCGGGGGATCGATCCGAAGCAGATCGACGCGGTGATCATTGCGTCTGTTGTACCTGACATCATGCATTCCCTGACAAGCGGTATCATCAAGTACCTGCACACCACGCCGGTGATCGTGACGCCGGAGTCGGACACAGGCATCCGGGTGAATACGGAGAACCCTTCCAGGACAGGCCCGGACCGCATCGTGAACGCTGTGGCAGGATACGAGATCGCCAGGGGACCGGCGGTCGTCATTGACTTCGGGACCGCTACTACATACGACCTGATCGGTCCGGACGGGACGCTCGAGGCATGTATCATCGCGCCCGGCATCGAGACGGCAGGACGCTCGCTCTGGGGCGGAGCCGCCATGCTGCCTGCAATCCAGATCGAAAAGCCGGATACCATCCTCGCGCGGGATACCATTGCGGGAATGCAGGGAGGGCTTGTGTTCGGTGCGGTCGGACAGACGGAATATATCGTGCGGAAGATGAAAGAGGAGTCCGGATATGCGGATGCGTATGTCATAGCTACAGGCGGTCTGGGGAAGATCATCGCCAAAGAGACAGAGTGTATAGACCTGTATGAACCGAGACTGACGCTGAACGGGCTGAGGCTCATCTATGAGAGGATTGCGGAATGATTATTTTTGTGTACCTCAAATAAACCTTCTGATATAATGAACAAAAAGGAAGGTTTTGATTCTGAATGGGAGTGGTTTAGTATGTGTGATGTGAAGAAATATGAACAGATATATGAAGACATCAAAGCACTGCAGCCAGAAGATACACTGCAGTTAGTTTTGGAGGCAGAAACCGAGGAGCAGAGGAGCTTTTACGAAATGGTCGGAAATTATCTGCTTCAGATGGCGCAAAGAGACGTGATAAAGAGGAATCGGTTTTAGTGAAAAAATATATACTGATAGCAGGAGTGAACGGTGCGGGGAAATCGACACTGTATCAGACGCTGCATTCCCTTCATTGTATGGAACGCATAAATACAGATGAAATATTGAAAAAGCGAAAGAAAGAAAATACAGTATTGAACTCCATTATGTGGGGGTTGATTCTGCTGAAATAGCAAAAAAACGAGTCGCATTTCGGGTATGTCAAGGGGGACATGGTATAGAGGAAAAATTGATCGAAAAAAGATATCAGGAATCTTTATTAAATTTAAAGAGAGTGCTTCCCCTATGCGATCTGGCAGTATTGTATGATAATACTGAAAAATTTCGAAGATTTGCAATATACAGAAAAGGAGCGGCAGCAAGAATATCAAATAATGTTCCAAAATGGTATTTTAATATTGAGAATAGAGAAAAGTAGATAGAGAGAAGAATGAAGCATTTAAAGATAGGAAATGTAGAACTGGAAAACAGATATATCTTAGGACCCATGGCAGGCGTGACTGACCTGCCATTTCGTCTGCTGTGCAGGGAGCAGGGCGCAGGCCTTCTCTGTATGGAGATGGTGAGCGCCAAGGCGATCCTCTACAATAACAGGAACACGGAGCAGCTTCTCACCATCCATCCGGACGAGAAGCCGGTCTCCCTCCAGTTTTTCGGATCTGACCCGAAGATCATGAGCGAGATGGCGAAGCGGATCGAGGAGCGCCCCTTCGATATCCTTGATATCAATATGGGCTGCCCGGTCCCGAAGGTGGTGAAGAACGGCGAGGGATCAGCGCTGATGAAGGATCCGAAGCTGGTCTATGAGATCGTCAGCGCGGTCGTGAAGGCGATCGAGAAGCCGGTTACGGTGAAGATACGGAAGGGATTCGACGATGAGCATGTCAATGCCGTTGAGATCGCGAAGATCGTTGAAGAAGCGGGAGCGGCGGCGGTTGCCGTCCACGGCAGGACGCGTGAGCAGTATTACAGCGGGAAAGCAGACTGGGATATCATCCGTCAGGTGAAAGAAGCGATATCAATTCCTGTCATAGGAAACGGAGATGTGACTTCTCCGCAGAAAGCTGAGGCTCTTCTGCAGCAGACAGGATGTGACAGCGTCATGATCGCAAGGGGCGCGGAGGGGAATCCGTGGATCTTTTCTGAGATGACCGCGTACGAGCAGACCGGTCAGGTCCCGCCGCGGCCGGACAGAGAGGCGCTGCGGGAGATGATGCTCCGGCATGCCCGGATGCAGCTGGAATATAAGGGAGAGTATCTCGGCATCCGGGAGATGAGAAAGCATGTCGCGTGGTATACGAAAGGGCTTCCGGGGGCTTCGACGCTGAGAAACGAGATCAATAAGGTGGAGACATATGATGAATTAGAACGCCTTTTAGATGAAAAACTGCCCTGAGGATTGTATTTTTTTCCGTACAATTGTTTTGCGGCGCCAGGAGGAGAAAGCCGGGAGGATTTTTCCCTGCCGCGCCGTGAGTGGAAATATGTAGAAAAACTACTTTTGCCCAGGCTGGCAGGTGTGGAAAACTGTGACATACTGCCCCGGCCGGACGAGAGAACTGCAAAGAGAGATTCTGTAGAAAATCTACAGAGTTTCTTTTTTGCTTTACAGCCGCTTTACGCAGAGTTCACGGGAAGTTGATTGAATGAGGGAAAGGAAACACCCTATAATTTTGTCCGGAACAGAAATGATAACAGCCGCGTCCAGAGCGGCTGGCAGACAGAAGGGAAAGGACAGTACATATGAAAAAGAAAAATGTTGCTCTATTGATGGCGGCTGCCCTGCTCATATCACAGAATGCGGTGTACGTGAATGCGGAGGCTTCCGGAGTGAACGCTGCAGCACAGCAGACAGAGACTGAAAGCGAAGAACAGACGGCACAGGAGATACCGGATGCGGATATCTTTGACGTAGATTTTATAAACGGGACGGAAGACAAGTCGTCTCTTGCCAATGAGCTCGGCGCGACGATCGGGAATCCGGTGATCGAGATGAGCAGCGAGCTCCACAAAAATATTGCAAAATTTGACGGCAGCTCGGCCTATCTCTATCCGTTTTCACAGGAGAAGTATGATCTGTTTGACGAGAATCTGACAATGGAATGTATGGTGAAGTTCAATTCAGTGCCTTCTTCCGGAGAGTATGAGATTTTTTCAAATCAGCAGTCAGGCGGTATCGGTATCGCACTGGAGAACGGAGAACTGACATTTTTTGCCCATGTAGGCGGCGCGTACCGCACCCCGAAAGCATCCGTAAGACCCGGACAGTGGTATCATGTGGCGGGAGTTGTCGAGGGAAACAGCGTCAGGCTTTATGTAAACGGAGTGCTCCAGGATGAAGTGACAGCGCCATCGGCGGGTGTTCATTTTCCTTCAGGGAGCGGCGCATGGAATATGGTGCTCGGCGGCGACAGTGACGGAAGCGGCGGCGCCCAGTTCCTGATCAATGCGGATCTGAGCTTTGCAAGACTCTACAGCAGCGCGTTGGACGATGAGCAGCTGCTGACACTCTCGGAGCAGAGCTTCGAGGGAGCGGATATCGAGGAACCTAAACCGCAGAATGTCGGCCTTGGACTGATATCTTCGGACGGAACTGCGGAAGAAGGAGAGTGGAACCTGAACCTCCATGCAAACGGAGATCAGATCGGAAGTATTGACCGGATTGAATACGATCTCGTGTATGATCCTTCTATGCTTTCATATGAAGGAATCCAGCACGCAATGTCAGGCGTGACAGTCACGGAAACGGAAGAAGGACGTCTCCATGTGGTCTCTTCCGCGCCGCTCTCGACGGATGACTTCGGAACCTACGGGACGACCCGCCTCGGGAAGCTGAACTTTAAGACCGGGGATGCGCAGGGAGACGAGACAACGCTGATCAGGACAGAGAATTTCAAAGCCTATGCCGGAGGCAGCGATGTGACTGCACAGATGGAGACACAGCCTTCCGCGGAAAAAGAGCTGAAGATTTACGCCAAAGACAGCCTGGATATAAACGGCGACGGCGTCGTGGGCGCGGGAGATGTGGCCCTCGCCGACGACAGTATGAAGGCGGCTGCGGCACAGCAGGCGGCAATCTATCCGTACAAGCATGTCGTGATCCTGACGCTGGACGGAGCCGGACAGGCGTGGAACCCGGACGCGGTATACTATGCGGAGAATAACAGCGTGATCCCGACAAAGCGCACAGATGCAGAGACAATGGCAAAACGTACCAACACATACGCGATGGAGCTGCTGAACGAAGAGTTTGCCACGAGCTATACAGCGCAGTGTGTCTCTCCGTCGATCTCGGCACAGAACTATTCCTCCATTCTGCATGGGGTGCCGTGGCTGGATGTGCCGTCAGAGTATCAGGTGACAAATGACAGCGCCTCTGCGGAATATTATGCAGACTTCGGAAAAGAAACTTCCTTATATCCGTCCATCTTCAAGGCGGTACAGGAGGCGTTTCCGGAAAGGCAGAACGCGGCCTTTGCAGAATGGACACAGATACTGAACGGGATCATAGAGCCGGATGCACAGGTGATCGGAAAGGGCTCCGCCTCCAAGGAGAGCTTCTATGACGTTGCAGATTATATAAGAAGCGATGCGTTTAAAAATACGGCTGTCGTATATATGCAGAGCGACTGGCTGGACCATGTGGGACACAGCACAGGATATTATAATGATATCTTCTGGAGCGAGGCTGCCCAGTACGACGACTTTTACAAGGCGGTCGTGGACGCGCTGAAGGAAACCGGGGAATATGATGAGACGCTGATCATTACAAATGCCGATCACGGCGGAAGCGGAACCTCCCACGGTTCATCGGATCCATCCAATATGGATATATTCATCGGGGTCGGCGGACAGACCGTAGACTCGGGCAAACGTCTTGAGGGCGGCACCAATGCCGATATCTCTCCGCTCGCTCTTGCGGGGCTGCGCATCAGCCAGCCGGAGTCTATGACGGGCGAGGTGTTTGATGAATCAGCTTTTCTTACGCAGGAAGAGATGAGCAGAAAGAACCGAGATGTGGAAGAGATCACAATGACCAGAGACGGCAGCAGGGCATTGATCAGTCTGGACAATGCGAAGAACGAAGTGCGTGCTGTGGATATGGTCGTCTCGCTGAACGGCGCGGAAATCGGGGACATCGATGCGAAGGGCGGCGAGATACTCCGTCAGGAAGTAAAAGACGGGGAGCTGTATCTGACCATCTCTTATGACAGCCAGCCTAAAGAGATCGCGGGAATCGAGTTTGCGTCGCTGGGAGACGACCAGGCTGAGGTAAAGGAGATCATGCTCGGAACAGCGGAGGGCGAAGAGATCTATCCGGACCTGCTCAATACACAGGGAGATCTGGGAGATGATCCTGCAGACCCGGGCGACGGAGAAGATCCGGACGGAAGCAAGCCTGATGACGGGGAGAACCCGGGCAGCGGAGCCTCAGACGATAGGAAAGATCCGAACGGCAGCGGAGATGGGAATGCACCGAGCGGCGGAAATGGTTCCGGCACGGGAGCTGGACAGACCACCGGCCGTGCCGCGAAGACTGGCGATGGATTCCCGGCTGCGGGGGCAGCGGCAGGCATGATGTGCGCCGGTGCGGCAGCAGCATGGGCCTTGAATAGAAAGCGCAGAAACATCTAAACTATAAGGTGGGACAGCGCTCCGGCAGACAGCACGAAACGGCATGTCTGCCGGAGCTTTTTGCGTCTTCCGGGAGCGCGGCTGTTCACACCTGACCGCCGGAAAATCTCTTGACATCATTATGGCTTTTGGTTATAATATTGAAATTGCGAAATAGACTTAAAAAAACGGTGCGCAAGACGGCGGATCTTGTGGATTTTATAGAAAAAATACTAAAATAGAAAGGAAGCGTTACCAATGGCAGAGGCAAAGAAAAGATTACTTACTTATGCTGGATTAAAGGCACTTGAGGATGAGCTTGAAAATCTGAAAGTGGTAAAGAGAAAAGAAGTTGCAGAGAAGATCAAGGAAGCGAGAGAGCAGGGCGATCTCTCTGAGAACGCTGAGTACGATGCTGCGAAGGACGAGCAGCGCGATATCGAGGCCCGCATCGAGGAGCTGGAAGGGATTCTGAAGAATGCGGAAGTCGTAGTTGAGGACGAAGTAGATTTTGATAAGATCAACGTCGGATGTTCTGTAAAAGTATATGATATCACGTTTGACGAGGAGATGGAATTTAGGATCGTCGGTTCTACCGAAGCGAACAGCCTGGAAGGAAAGATATCCAACGAGTCTCCGGTAGGTCAGGCTCTCATGGGCAGAAAAGTCGGTGAGACTGTAGACGTAGAGACACAGGCCGGCGTGATCCAGTACAAGGTGCTGGAGATCAGCCGTTCAAAGTAAACACAGGAACTTAAGGCAGACCTCTTATCATAAGGGGTCTGAATTGGATTATAAAGGAAGGAGAAAGAAAAGTGGCTCAGCAGCAGAAAAACGGACAGGAACCAGATTTGAATCAGTTAAGGAAGGTGCGCCGCGAGAAGCTCGCGGAACTTCAGCAGAACGGGAAAGACCCGTTTGTGATCACGAAGTATGACCAGACACACCACAGCCAGGAGATCAAGGATAACTACGAGGAGCTGGAAGGAAAACAGGTGTCCATCGCAGGCCGCATGATGTCCAAGCGTGTCATGGGAAAGGCTTCCTTCTGCAATGTGCAGGATCTGAAAGGGAATATCCAGTCCTATGTGGCGCGTGACAGTGTCGGCGAGGAGAATTACAAAGAGTTTAAAAAGCTTGACGTCGGCGATGTGATCGGAATTACCGGAGAGGTGTTCCGGACAAAGACCGGTGAGATTTCCATCCATGCAGCCAGCATAACGCTGCTCTCCAAGAGCCTTCAGATCCTTCCGGAGAAGTTCCACGGACTGACGAACACGGATACCCGCTATCGCCAGAGATATGTGGATCTGATCATGAATCCGGAGGTGAAGGACACATTCATCAAGCGTTCGAAGATCCTGAGTGCGATCAGGAGATATCTTGACGGACAGGGCTTTATGGAGGTCGAGACTCCGATGCTTGTGAGCAACGCAGGAGGCGCTGCGGCAAGACCGTTTGAGACACACTTCAATGCGCTGGATGAAGACTTTAAGCTCCGCATCTCTCTTGAGCTTTATCTGAAGAGGCTGATCGTGGGCGGACTTGAGAGAGTCTATGAGATTGGACGTGTTTTCAGAAATGAGGGGCTTGATACAAGACATAACCCGGAGTTCACGCTCATGGAGCTGTACCAGGCATATACGGACTATAACGGAATGATGGATCTGACGGAGAACCTGTACCGCCATGTGGCGCAGGAGGTGCTCGGAACGACGACGATCACATACAATGGCGTTGAGATGGATCTCGGCAAGCCGTTCGAGCGCATCACCATGGTTGACGCTGTGAAGAAATACGCAGGAGTTGACTGGAATGAGGTGGAGACTCTGGAGCAGGCGAGAGCGCTTGCGAAAGAGCATCACGTGGAGTTTGAGGAGCGCCATAAAAAAGGAGATATCCTTTCCCTGTTCTTTGAGGAATTTGCAGAGGAGCATCTGATCCAGCCTACATTCGTTATGGATCATCCGATCGAGATCTCTCCGCTGACGAAGAAGAAACCGGAGGATCCGGACTATGTAGAGCGTTTCGAGTTCTTCATGAATGGCTGGGAGATGGCGAATGCATATTCCGAGCTGAACGATCCGATCGATCAGAGAGCAAGGTTCAAGGCGCAGGAGGAACTGCTGGCGCAGGGCGATGAGGAAGCGAATACGACGGATGAAGACTTCCTGAACGCGCTGGAGATCGGTATGCCTCCGACAGGAGGAATCGGATTCGGTATCGACAGAATGTGCATGCTGCTCACTGACAGCGCAGCGATCAGGGACGTGCTGCTGTTCCCGACGATGAAGAGCCTGGACAAATAAGAATAATGTAACTGCAGATATTCCGGCGCTTTTCTAAAGTGCCGGAATTTTTTCAACCTTCGCAGGGGGGATAAAGTATAATGATACAGCCATTCTTTAAAAATATTATGATCGACAGAGAGGACATGCTCGCTCTCACCAGACGCATGAATGTAAAGCGTACCTCGATCACCAGGATCGCGGGCGCATATATCGACCGGGAGGGATTTGTAGACGGCACATTCAATACCCGATTCTTGAAGCTGTCCGCTCCGGAACGGGCGAGGAATCTGGCGATCGCAAAAGCGATTCCCTTTGCGGAGACGAATCTCAGTCTGAAGCGTTATGTCATACCGCAGGAAAAGCGGGGAGAGGGAACTCTGTGGCAGCTTCTGATGGGAGCGCGGTCGGCGGGGCTGGAGAATGATGCTTTGCTCGACATATTCTATGAGGTCGCGGCGGCGCGGTATCGGCCGGGCCATGACTACGGCGTATTCTTCTTTCATGACCGCTATGACATCCCGGCGAAGGCTGCGGACCATGAGAGACTGGGGGAGTCAGAGCAGGTTTTTGAATATCTGATCTGCGCGGTCTGCCCGATCAACAGTGATTACGAAGCTGGAAAACCAGAATGCGGTTTCCTGTTTCCGGCATATGCGGGCGGAGGCGCTCTGGTAAACTGTATCGATATCTATCAGGCGGACAAGATGTTCGGCATTCTTTTCTAATACGAAATATTTTTGCTGCAATTCACGCTGTACTCAGGTGTGGGCTGCAGCATATTCTTTTCAAAAATTCCTTGACATTTAAATCCTACATATGTAATATAAAGAAGTATTACGCGTGTAGGAAAAAAGACTGCGAATATGTGATCTGGATCACTGCTCTGAGAGCATCTTTATTCAGAGTGTGAGAGAACAAAAGTGTTAATCTGTGATCAAAATGGAGTATGTTGTCACAAAATCAATTCTTTAGAAAGATTTAAATGAATATAGAAATGAAAAGAAAAGAAATAAGAAGGAAATACGGCAGAAATAGAAGACGTTCCCGGCTGCCGGCGGCTGTGATACTGACAGTGTTGGCTGCGGGAGGGATCATCTGGGGAGCCGGCAGGCTTGTCGGGGGAGACGGTGTCCGGCCGATCGGCGCGGGGACCTCTCTTGTTATGGAATGTGCGAAGCAGGAGATCGATCTGAGCGGGCTGCACAGCCGCGCCGGGATCATTGTAAGACTCAGCGACGGTGAAGTGATCGCAGAGACACAGCGGGATGAAAGAATTTATCCGGCATCGCTGACGAAGATCATGACCTGTCTCCTGGCGATTGAAAATATCGATGATCTGGAAGCGGAGATCCGGCTTCCGGAAGAGATTTTTCCCGAGCTGTATGCGGAAAATGCTTCGATGGCAGGATTCCTCCCGGGAGAGCATGTGAAGATCATCGATCTGCTGTACGGGATCATTCTGCCGTCGGGCGGAGAATGCTCAACCGCCGCCGCCGGATATGCGTCTGGCTCGGAAGAGGCTTTCGTGGAGCTGATGAATGAGAAGGCGCAGGAGCTGGGGATGAAGAATACGCATTTTGAAAACTCGACAGGACTTCACGATGAAAACCATTATTCTACAGTCGGGGATCTTGCGCTGCTTCTGCAGTATGCGGTGAAAAATGAAACGTTCGAAGAGATCTTCTGCAGCAGAGAGCATTTTGTTGAGTCTACGGACGGACATCCGGAAGGGCTTATGATGAGGAACAGCATGTTTAAGCTGAGGGATGACTGGACTGTGGAGAACGGAGAGATCAGAGGAGGAAAGACCGGCTTTACAGATGAGGCGGGGCTCTGTCTTGCCTCGGAGGCGATGATAGGGAATGAAAAATACATTGCTGTCACCGCGGGTGCGGAGGGAAATCACAGCACAGAGCCCTATCATGTGCTGGATGCGTTTTATCTCTATGGACAGCTGGACAACCGATGGAAGGTGAGGACAGATGAATAAGAAAAAGGCGGCGCGGAGTTTCGTGCTGATCGCGGTATTTGCAGTTATGTTCCTGATACTGACTGCCCGGGTGTTTTACCTGCAGATCATCAAGGGTGAAGAATATGCAGAGAACTTTCGGCTGCAGATCAAGAGGGAGATCACCCTCCCCGGGACCAGAGGAAATATCTATGACAAAAACGGAAAGCTTCTCGCAGGAAATAAAATAGTTTATTCTGCCACAATAGAAGATCAAGAGAATTATAAAACAGACAGAGAACGGCAGCTGGATCTGAACAGCAGGATCTACAAAGCGATACGTCTTATCAAAGAGCATGGTGATTCTCCGGAAAATAATCTGAAGATCACGGCGGACGAGAACGGCGGCTTTCGGTTTACAGCGGATGGATTTGAACTCGACAGATTCAAGGCGGACGTCTATGGGAGGCGGAGTGTCGAGGATATGACCGAGGAAGAGAAAAGCTCGGATGCAGAGCAGGTGATCGCCGATCTTTCGGACCGTTTCTGCATCTACGCGCAGGATGATAAAAGCTATACAGATGAGGAAAAAGCACAGTACGGGCTTTCGGACCAGTTTGAGCAGGAGGAAGTCCTGGAGCTTGTGAGCGTGCGCTATGCGCTGTCTCTGCAGGAGTATCAGAAATATCTTCCTGTGACTGTTGCAAGAGATGTCTCGGAAGAAACGGCGGCTGCTCTCCTGGAGAGCGAGGCAGAGCTCCCGGGCGTGGATGTCTCGGAAGAAAGCATAAGAGTTTACGAGGGAGGCGAGGCATTTGCATCGATCCTCGGATATACCGGGAAGATCTCCGTGGCGGAGCTGGAAGAAAAGAGCGAAGGATATACCGCGGAGTCCATTGTCGGCAAGGCAGGGCTGGAGCAGTATCTCGATGATGTGCTCCAGGGGGAGAACGGCAGACAGGAAGTCTACATTGACAATATGGGACGGACCGTCCAGGACCTGGGAGTGACGGAAGAGCCGCGGGCGGGCAGGGATGTATATCTCAGCATTGATATGGACCTTCAGCAGAAAGCATATGAGACGCTGGAGAGAAAGATCGCAGATATCCTGGTGGAAAATCTGATCAATGCAAAGACGTTTGACAAAACGGCTGTAAATGATACGACTGAGATCCGGATCCCTGTGTATGACGTATATACGGCGCTGTTGACAAACGGACTGATCGATACCTCGCATTTTCAGGAAGGCGGGGCTTCGGAAACCGAGCGGGAGGTTTATCAGCGTTTCTCGGAGAGAAGGGACCAGGTACTCGGGGAGATACAGGCTGTGCTGAATGATCCGGAAGCGGTGTATGCCGGGCTGGATGAGGAGATGCAGGAATATCTCGGCCTCATCACGGGAAGTCTGGGCATCCTTGACAGCGGCAGCCTGGATAAAAACACGGAATTATACGAAAAGTGGGCGAGTGGCGACATCTCTGTCAATGAATATCTGAACGGCGCGATCCAAGAAGGGGGGATCTCATCGGATCTTCTAAGCGGAGAAAATGGGTATCTGCGGCAGGAAGAAATCTATAGCCTGGTAACGGAAGAGATTGTGGTGGAGCTTCAGGGAAATCCGGAGTTCGAGGAGACGATCTACAAATATATGGTACTTCGGGATGAAATCACGCCAGATCAGGTGTGCATGATCCTGTACGACCAGGGCGTGCTCGATACACAGGACGGAGATTTCGCAGAATGGCAGCGGGGGAGCATATCTTCCTATGAGCTTGTCCTTCGGAAGATCCAGCGTCTGGAGATCACTCCGGGAGATCTTGCGCTGGATCCATGCTCCGGCTCGGCCGTTGTCACAGATGCGGACACCGGAAAAGTGCTTGCCTGCGTCAGCTATCCTGGGTACGACAACAACCGGCTGGCAAATCAGATGGACGATGCGTATTATTACAGAATTTATAACAACGCCGCCCTTCCGCTGTACAACAGAGCCACTCAGCAGCTCTCGGCTCCCGGCTCGACGTTCAAGCCGGTCACCATCATTGCCGGTCTGTCAGAAAGTGTGACGGGCGTATCAACCCCGGTTATGTGCGATGGCGTTTTCGATAAGGTCGATCCGCCGCTGCGCTGCTGGAATCACTCCGGACATGGAAATGTTGCCGGCGCGGCGGACGCGCTGCAGCATTCCTGCAACGATTACCTGTGTGAGGTCTCTTATCGGCTTGGGATGAAGGGTCAGCAGACTTTTTCTGACGGACAGGCGCTCGAATATATACAGAAGTATGCAGAGATGTTTGATCTGGACAAAAAGAGCGGCATCGAGCTGACTGAGAGCAGCCCGCAGGTGACAGACAGCTATGCTATCCCCTCAGCCATAGGTCAGGGGACGAACAACTTCTCGACGGTCCAGCTGGGAAGGTATGTGACAACGCTGGCAAACAGAGGGACAAGCTTCCGCCTCTCTCTTGTGGACCGGATTGACGGGATCCGGCAGGAGCCGGAGCAGGAAAGCGCGGTGGAGCTTCCGGATGAAATATGGGAGGCTGTACACACAGGGATGGAGCAGTATGCGCAGAGCACGGGAATCTTCGAGGGCTTTCCGATCCCTGCCGCGGGCAAATCGGGAACGGCTCAGGAGTCGAGGACAAGACCGGACCACGGACTGTTCGTCGGCTATGCCCCGGCAGATGAGCCGGAGATCGCGGTGGCGGTCCGGATCGCTAACGGATATGAAGCGGGCTGCGCAGTGGAATGCGGAAGAGAAATCTTTGAGTCATATTTTAATGTCGGCCAGCAGGCAGAACAGGCGGATGCTGCGCGATAAACTGTAATGAAAAAAGGAACAGATTTATAGTATATCGTTCAGAATATCTATTGCGATCTCGGATGCCGCGTTTCCAGAGGCGTCCGGTCCGTTCTGCAGATTGGCCGCAAAGCAGTAAACGTGGCCGTTATCCTCAAGGAAGCCTACAAACCACCCGTTTATATTCTGGGTGCCGTCGGAACCTGTGCCGGTCTTGCCGTAGAGTTTTCCGACAGGAGTGTCGCCGATAAACATGGCGTTCTTGACGGCCTGGATGTTTTCCACGCTGAATCCCCACTTGTTCTGCAGGAGACCGGCCAGGAGGTCGGTCTGTTCTGCCGGCGAGATCTTCAGAGAAGACTCGGCCCAGTAGCTGCCGATCCCGGCGGTCAGGTCACAGTTGCCGTAGGAGATGCGGCTATAATAAGAAGAAAGAGCGGTGTATCCGGTCTGGGCGTCCAGATTCTGGAAGTACCAATTCACAGAGTTCTGCATGGCTGTCTCAAGTCTCTGATCCTGGTTCCAGGAGTCAAAGGGATATTCTGTGCCGTCCCATGCCCGTTCGGAAGATCCGGGGGTGATGATCCCTTCCTCGAGCGCAAACAGGGCACTGTATATTTTGTATGTAGAATCCGGTGAGACGCGCTTGGTGCTCAATTCTTCATTATAGATAAGATAGCTGTCCTCCGTCATGTCATACAGTACAAAAGCACCGTCGTTTCCGTGGAAATAGGATGACAGATCAATTTCCTCCACATTTCTGCCGGAGAGCTCGTAGGGCGAGTTCTCCGCGGCATAGGCCGTGAGGAACGGACTCGCCGTATATACAAGGATGACGGCAAGCGACAGGGTACAGAAGCTCTTGAACCTTCTCGCCGGCGTTTCGGCTTTGTAATCTGCGATTTCCTTTACCCGCTGTACGATGACGCTTTTTTCTCCGCCCAGGCTTGAGAGCGGGGAGAGAAAGGCGTTCCGGTGCAGCTTTTCTGCATAGCGGATCAGTGTGTGCCCATAGCTGACGGCGCGCTCTCTGCCGACCGTGCGGATGACGGAGTGGTCGCAGGCGATCTCGCGGTCCTTCTGCATGATCCGGAAGCCGTACCATACCAGCGGGTTGAACCAATAGATAATCTGGAGAACGCAGGAAATATAATTCAGCGCGGCGTCTCTGTGTTTTAAATGCTGCAGCTCATGAAGGAAAATAAAGCGCACATCATCGGCTCCAAGGACGATGTCCATATCCTGCGGGATGATGACCTTCGGGCGGAACAGCCCGTAGGACACCGGACTGGTGAGCGCGCAGGAGGCATATAGGGAAATCTGCTGTCCGATCTTCAGCTCCTGCATGCAGGAGAGGCAGCATGAATACAGCTCCGGTTCATTTCCTGGCGTGATCAGATAAGCGGCTTTTCGGATCCTGCGGATCTTAAAAATTTGATATAGGAAAAAGCCCGCTGTGACAAAACATCCGGCCGCCCATATAACTGTGAGGATAACGCCCAGTGTACGGAACGACGTGCCGCTGAAAGAAGCGGCCAGGTCGGACAGTCCGAGCTGTGCCGGGGCTGTCATATCGACAGACTGTCTGGCGGGGATGCCCGTTGAAAGGGACGCGGCCGGAGTAAACAGGCCTCTGATCTTTGACAGCAGCCGGCCGGGTTCAAATGGTGTGTACGGCACAAACGGAAGAATAAGGGCCGCAGCGAAAATGTACCATATATAATACTGTACGTCGGCGGTAACATGTTTCTTTAAAATCTTCTTGAAGAAAAGTATGATCCCCAGCAGGATCCCGACAATGATATTACATATTAAAAAATGGATTGAAAATGCCAAAAGCTTTCACCTCCGGAGAGTCCGAACACCGCACGCCGGTCCTTTCTGTGCTGAAAAGGGATGATATGCGCCGTGATTTTTCTCTTACTTGTGTAATAATTATAGGGGAGGAAGCAGAAAAGGTCAATATTGACCTGATAATACAAAAAAACCGCTAAAAACTGTACCGAAACAATAACTGACAACAAAAATACAGTCGAATTTTGGCGGATGTGCCCAATGAAATCTTAAAAATTTCAATAAAGTGCAAAAAATATTCTATGTTTTCTCTCGGGCTTATGGAGTATACTGTCATTATCAATAAAGGGCACGGCAAAAGTGTGCCGAAAGAAGGAGGAAACGTATATATGAAGAAAAAGATCGTTTTATTGACACTCGCAGCGGTACTTGCATTATCGGCAACCGCATGCGGATCTGGAGAATCCAGCTCAGGAAGCTCATCAGACAACGGAGGCTCTACATCAGAGGTTGCAAATGCGGACAAGCCGTTAGTATGGTTCAACCGCCAGCCGTCCAACAGCTCCACAGGAGAGCTTGATACGACAGCCCTGAACTTCAACGATGATACATATTATGTAGGATTCGATGCAAACCAGGGTGCTGAGCTTCAGGGACAGATGGTTCTGGAGTACATCCAGGAAAATATTGATACGATCGACCGCAACGGCGACGGCGTTATCGGATATGTCCTTGCAATCGGCGATATCGGACACAATGATTCTATCGCTCGTACAAGAGGCGTTCGTTCAGCACTTGGAACAGGTGTTGAGGCAAACGGAGCGATCAACAGCGAGGCAGTAGGTACGAACACAGACGGATCTTCAAGCATTGTTACAGACGGAACAATCGAGGCAAACGGAAAGACATACACAGTACGTGAGCTCGCTTCCCAGGAGATGAAGAACTCCGCAGGTGCTACATGGGATGCCGCTACAGCAGGTAACGCGATCGGTACATGGGCATCATCCTTCGGTGATCAGATCGACGTTGTTGTTTCCAATAACGATGGTATGGGAATGTCAATGTTCAATGCTTGGTCAAAAGATAACAAGGTTCCGACATTCGGATATGATGCGAACAGCGACGCGGTTGCAGCTATCGCAGAGGGCTACGGCGGAACGATTAGCCAGCATGCAGACGTACAGGCTTACCTGACACTTCGTGTTCTCCGTAACGCACTTGACGGCGTAGACATCGATACAGGTATCGGTACAGCGGATGAAGCAGGAAACGTACTGTCAGAAGACGTTTATGTATATAGAGAAGAGGAACGTTCCTATTATGCATTGAACGTGGCAGTTACAGCTGATAACTATACAGAATTTACAGATTCCACAGTGGTTTGGGAGCCTGTATCCAACCAGCTGGATGAAAGCGAGCATCCGACAAAATCAGTTTGGCTGAATATCTACAATGCTGCTGATAACTTCCTTAGCTCTACATATCAGCCGCTGCTTGAGAAGTACGATGATCTGCTTAATCTTGATGTTGAGTACATCGGCGGTGACGGACAGACAGAGTCCAATATTACAAACCGTCTCGGAAATCCGAGCCAGTATGATGCGTTTGCTATTAACATGGTTAAGACAGATAATGCGGCTTCCTACACATCTATTCTTAGTCAGTAATATCCATTAAATAAGGATGTCAGAAGATTATTAGGGAGAAGAAATTCTCCCTAATAATTTATTTAAGGCAAAACGTGTCGGAAGATGACTATGTAAGTATAGTAAGGAAATGTTTTTTAAATACTGAAAAATACATGTACAGGAGTAAAGAGAATGGCAGATAAGAAAGATGATATCGTCTTATCAATACGCGGTATGAGCAAGTCCTTTGGCCGAAACAGAGTTCTGGACCACATCAATCTTGATGTGAGGCGCGGAACTGTCATGGGTCTTATGGGGGAGAATGGAGCCGGCAAGTCGACGATGATGAAATGTCTTTTCGGTACATATCAGAAGGACGAGGGAAACATCTACCTTGACGGTAAAGAAGTAAGCTTCTCCGGACCGAAGGATGCTCTTGAAAATGGAATTGCGATGGTTCATCAGGAGCTGAATCAGTGTCTGGAAAGAAATGTAATGGACAATCTGTTCCTTGGACGTTATCCGGTCAATTCCCTGGGCGTGATTGATGAGGGAAGAATGAAGAAAGAAGCTTCTGAGCTTTTCAGAAGGCTGGGCATGACTGTGAACCTCACACAGCCGATGCGCAATATGTCTGTTTCACAGAGACAGATGTGCGAGATTGCAAAAGCAATCTCCTATAACTCAAAGGTGATCGTTCTCGATGAGCCGACATCCTCCCTGACAGTACAGGAAGTAGACAAGCTCTTCGAGATGATGAGGATGCTGAAAGAACAGGGCATCGCGCTGATCTATATCTCTCATAAAATGGATGAGATCTTTGAGATCTGCGATGATATATCAGTTCTTCGAGACGGTAATCTGGTCATGACAAAACATGCCAGCGATACGGATATGAACGAACTGATCGCAGCCATGGTTGGACGTTCCCTCGAAAACAGGTTCCCGCCTGTTGACAATACACCGAAGGATGTAGTCCTGTCCGTGCAGCACCTGTCTACAAAGTATGAGCCTCATCTGCAGGATATTTCATTTGATGTAAGAGAAGGTGAGATCTTCGGTCTGTACGGACTGGTAGGTGCAGGGCGTACAGAGCTCCTGGAGACGATCTTCGGTGTGCGGACCAGAGCAGCGGGACGTGTTTACTTCAGGAACAAGCTGATGAACTTTACTAATGCGAGGGAAGCTATGGAGCATGGCTTTGCCATGATCACTGAGGAGCGAAAGGCGAACGGTCTGTTCATGAAGACGGACCTTACCTTTAACACCACCATTGCGAACCTGAATCAGTATAAGACCGGTGTGGCGCTTTCGGATACGAAGATGGTGAATGCGACTGCAAAAGAGATCAAGGTCATGCATACCAAATGTATGGGGCCGGATGACATGATCACCAGCCTTTCGGGAGGAAACCAGCAGAAGATCATCTTCGGAAGATGGCTGGAGCGTGAGCCTCAGGTATTCATGATGGATGAACCTACCCGAGGAATCGACGTAGGAGCGAAATATGAGATCTATGAGTTGATCATCCAGATGGCAAAACAGGGAAAGACGATCATCGTTGTTTCCTCTGAGATGCCGGAGATTCTCGGAATCACGAACCGTATCGGCGTTATGTCAAACGGACATCTTTCCGGAATCGTGAACACCAAAGACACAGATCAGGAAGAGCTGTTGAGGCTCAGTGCAAAATACCTATAATTGAGGGAGAATGATGGATATGGCTAATGGAAACAGTAAGATTCTTACGGCTGAGCAGGAATTGAAGCTGCGTCAGCCGATAGATGAATATGTCGGTAAAATTCAGGATAAGATCGACAGCCTCAGAGTAGACGGTACAGATAAGGTTGTCGCTATTCAGAACAGGATTGACGGTATCAAAAGAGACCGTACGCTGTCAAAAGATGAAAAAGATTCAAAGATCAGCAGGCTCAGAAAAGAGCTTGACAATGCTAAGGCTGTAGAGGCGCAGAACAAAGATCAGATCTCGAAGCTGATCGCTGATGCAGAGGGATATTTGAAGGCTCATTTTGACAAAGAATACTATGAGCCGGTAAAAGCGAGCTGCGCGCAGGAAAAGGTCCTTGCAAAAGAGAAATATGCCAAGAAGCTGGCAGAGCTTGAAAAAGAGCACAAGGCAGCACTTGCTAAGCTTTCAGATCATCAGGAGATCAAGGATGAGAAATACGTTTATAAAAACCGCTGCTTCGATGCAAAGCTGGATCTGGACAAAGATTATCAGGCGATCAAGGACAGAAGACATGCGGCGTTTGCTCACAAGTATCATCTGATCGACCTGCTCCGCATGTCAAAGTTTACATTTGCGGAGAATGTTTCACAGAACTGGGAAAACTACAAGTATACATTCAACCGGAGATCGTTCCTCCTGAAGAATGGTCTGTATATCGCCATTCTTCTGGTGTTCATCGCACTCTGTATCATTACACCGATCGTCAAAGGATCACCGCTTCTTACATATAACAACGTCCTCAACATTCTTCAGCAGGCTTCGCCGAGAATGTTCCTGGCACTTGGTGTTGCTGGTCTGATCCTCCTTGCAGGTACCGACCTCTCCATCGGACGTATGGTAGGTATGGGTATGACAGCGGCGACAATTATCATGCATCAGGGTATCAATACCGGCGGCGTTTTTGGACACATTTTCGATTTTACCGGTATGCCGATCGGGGCAAGAATGATCCTGGCCCTGGTAGTATGTATCGTACTGTGTACGTTCTTTACAACGATCGCAGGTTTCTTTACTGCTAAGTTCAAGATGCATCCGTTTATCTCTACGATGGCGAACATGCTGATGATCTTCGGTATCGTTACCTATGCAACAAAGGGTGTATCATTCGGTGCGATCGAGCCGACGGTCCCGAATATGGTTATCCCGAAGGTTAACGGTTTCCCGACGATCATCATCTGGGCAGTAGCAGCAGTAGTGATCGTATGGTTTATCTGGAACAAGACAAAATTCGGTAAGAACCTGTACGCTGTAGGCGGTAACCCGGAAGCAGCATCGGTTTCAGGTATTTCCGTATTTGCTGTAACAATCGGTGCATTCATTCTGGCAGGTATCCTCTATGGATTTGGTTCCTGGCTTGAGTGTGCGAGAATGGTTGGATCCGGATCCGCAGCTTATGGACAGGGCTGGGAGACAGACGCAATCGCAGCCTGCGTAGTAGGTGGTGTATCCTTCACCGGTGGTATCGGTAAGATTTCAGGTGTCGTTGTTGGTGTTCTTATCTTCACAGCGCTGACCTACTCTCTTACGATCCTTGGTATCGACACGAACCTTCAGTTCGTATTCTCAGGTATCATCATCCTTGTAGCAGTAACACTTGACTGTCTGAAATACGTTCAGAAGAAATAATGGATTTTCATCAGGCTGCCGCACTGCGGCAGCCTTTTTCTGTACAGAGTTTTTTTGTACGGGGGCACGTCGTTTACTTTTCAGCGTGCTTTTGCTATAATAATGCGATGTGATAACATGCGCACATGGAGACGAAAAGATATGGATACATATACAGTGCTTTTAGTGGATGATGAGGATGAAGTGATCCAGGTCATCATGAAAAAGATCAATTGGGAGGGTCTCGGGTTTTCGGTCATCGGATATGCGAACAACGGAGTGAAGGCGTTGGAGATGGTGGAAGAGTATCAGCCGGACGTGGTCATGACGGATATCAAGATGCCGTATATGGACGGTCTGGAGCTCTCCAGCCGCATCAAGACCGAATACCCGGCGACCAAGATCCTTCTGTTCACAGGGTTTGATGAGTTTGAATATGCAAAAGAAGCCGTGCACCTTGAAGTTGAGGAATACATTCTGAAGCCGGTGAACTCCGTGGAGCTGACGAACGTGTTTACACAGCTTAAGATCAAGCTGGATCAGGAGATCAGTGAAAAGCGCAGCGTGGCGGTGCTGCAGCAGTACTATATGGATTCGCTGCCGCTTCTGCAGGCGAACTTTTATTCTACGCTGATCGAGGGCAGGATTCGGGAGGAGGAGATCCCGAGGTACCTGGCGGATTATCAGATTTCTTTTGAGGGTCCTTTCTTCTGCTGTCTGGTCATCCATACCTCTTCCACTCAGGTGCCGGGGGATATGAATCCACTGCTCCTGGCTACATCTGTTCAGAAGCAGGCGGAGGAACGGCTTGGTGAAAAATGGCGGGCGAAATATTTTTCTTATCTTGGAAACACAATAATGCTCGCTCAGCTCCGAAGCGAGAATGAAGTTCCTGAATTAACGGATGAATGCGACAGATTTTGCAGATATGCCCTGCGTATTATCGGCGCTGTCGTTACAGTGGGGATCGGTCAGGTCTGTGACAGCATGATGGATCTTGCCCAGTCTTACAGCAGTGCGAGAGAAGCCGTGTCCTACAGGGGAATTTACGGAGCATCCCGGGCGATCAATATCAAGGAAATTGCGCCCCAGGAGATGGGAGAGACCGGTATGATAACGGATACGGAGCTGTCCGGACTGTTCAAAAAGATCCGTATGGGCTCGCGGGAGGAGATTGCTGAGGAGGTTGACAGCTATATGGAGCATATGTCGGCTTCGGTCAAGTCGTTTCCGCAGCATCACATCGCGGTCATGGAACTGATCAGCGCCCTGTACAGGTTCGCGGCGAATAATGACATCGTTGTTGAACCCTTTTCGGGGGATATGAGCGAGCTGTACGGCAGACTTCCGAATATGGAGCCGGACGCGCTCAGAAAGTGGATTGCCGATGTCAGCTTTACGTTCCATGATAAGCTGATCACCGCGCGGAGCAGATCGACAAAATCCTTTGTGCTCAAGGCAGAGGAGTATGTGCGGGACAATTATTCGGATGAGAAGCTCTCCTTGGATGACATCTGCGAGAATTTGGGAGTATCCAATTCCTACTTTTCGACGATCTTCAAAAAGGAGACGGGGAAATCTTTTGTCGGGTATCTGACGGATTACCGCATGGATAAAGCATCGCATCTGCTGCTTGAGACGAAAGAGAAAAGCTACATCATAGCGAAGAGCGTAGGCTATAGTGATCCGAATTATTTCAGTTACGTTTTTAAAAGAAAGTATGGCGTATCACCTTCAAAATACAGAGCGGAGCATGCAGAAAGTGAAAAATAAGTATTTAGGAAAGTTGAAAAAGCTTCAGCCGAGAGGAATGCAGACCACGATCATGATCGCATTCTCAGTGATCTCGATCTCGATCATGCTGACGCTGGGGATCGTGCTGTACATGAGATTCTCTGCCTTGTCGCGGCAGGAGATCATCCAGACGACAGAAAAAATGATGGAGCAGACGGGAGAGACGCTGGAAGATTATCTGGTGAGCATGAGGCAGATCTCGGATACCGTTTATTATAATGTAGTAAAAGAGGGAGCATTTCCGGACCAGGAGAGAGCGATCCAGTCGGGGATGAACCTGCTGTATGAGGCGAACAGTGACAGCCTTAGGAGTATTGCAATATATAACAGTTTCGGGAGCCTGATGGCGGCGGAACCGGTGGCGCAGCAGAAGGAGGATCCGGATATCACCAATCAGGATTGGTTTCAGCAGGCGATGGAGGAGATGGAGAACATGCATTTCTCCACGCCCCATATCCAAAACCTGTTCGATGATGGTACGATGCGTTATTACTGGGTCATTTCTCTCAGCCGTGTTGTCGAGCTGACGGAGAATGGAGAGTCCCAGCTGGGAGTCCTGCTCGTGGATATGGATTATTCCAGCATCTCGCGGATGATGAACCAGATCAATGAATCGAACAGCGGGCAGTATTACTATCTATGTGACAGTAACGGTGAGATCATCTATCATCCGAGCCAGATACAGATCAGCGACGGCATTGTGGAGGAGAACAATGCAGAAGCGGCGAAATACAAGGACGGTGTCTATGACGAGTCTCTCGACGGGGAGAACAGAAAGGTGATCGTCAATGCCGTCAGCTACACAGGCTGGAAGCTGGTGGGAGTGATCCCGTATTCTACGTTCACCGAGGGAATGCTCAACATACGGTATTTCATTGCCATGCTCATGCTCCTGATGGCTATGATGCTCGTCGTGATCAACCGGGTCGTTTCGGTGAGAATCTCAAGCCCGATCCTGAAGCTCAATGAGTCGGTCAAGGCGTACGAGGCGGGAGAAAAGCCGGAGATCTACATCGGAGGATCATTGGAGATCAGGCATCTCGGGCATTCGATACAGAGCTCTTATGAACAGATCGATTCCTTGATGAAAAAGATCGTTCTGGAACAGAATGAGAGGCGGAAGAGTGAGCTCGACGCCCTGCAGAGCCAGATCAATCCGCATTTCCTTTATAATACGCTGGAGTCCATCACATGGATGATCGAGGGTGAGCGAAATGACGACGCGGCTTTTATGATCTCTCAGCTTGCCAAGCTTTTCCGGATCAGTCTTTCCAAAGGAAATACAGTGATCACCATAAAGGATGAGCTGCAGCATGCGCAGAGCTATATGAATATACAGAAGGTGCGGTATAAGAATACATTTTCTGTTACTTTTGATGTGGATCCGGAGATCTGTTCCTACTGTACTGTGAAGCTGATCCTGCAGCCCATACTTGAAAATGCCATCAACTACGGGGTGAGCGGCATGGATGACTGCGGAGAGATCAGAGTGAAGGGAAGGATGGAGGAAGGCAGAGTGATCCTCTCTGTGGAAGACAACGGGATCGGGATGTCAGAAGAGCAGGTACGCCTTCTACTGACGGACAGCAGCCGGGTACACAAGCATGGCTCGGGAGTGGGGCTTGTAAATGTGAACAACCGTATCCAGCTTCTCTTCGGAAAAGAGTACGGGGTGATCGCAGAGAGCGAGCCGGATGAAGGAACGACGATCTCTATCTGTATCCCTGCAGTTCCGTACACGGAAGAGAACAGGAAGATACTGGAGCAGGGATATGGATTCGGCGGCGAAGAGATGATTGACAGAGAAAACAGAGGAAGCAGCGATGAAGAACAATCATAAAATGTTTATTCTGATAGAAGGAGCGCTCGGGCTACTGGTCCTCATACTGGCTATAGTAATGCTGCGGGGTAATACCAGCAGAAACCTGGATAAGGTCTCCGTGATCGTCCAGGATTCGGACGACAATCAATGGGATGCGTTCAAGTATGGACTCCGGATGGCGGCAGAGGACCAGGAGATCGAGATGTTCGTCGTGGGGACAGAGGGCGTGATGTCTGTTGAAGAGCAGGAGAGCTTGATCGAACAGGAAATCGACAACGGGGCTGATGCGGTCATTGTACAGCCGGTGCCGGGAGCAGAAACAGAGGCAATGCTGAAAAGGATAGAGAACGGCGTCCCGGTCATGCTCGCAGGCTCAACAGCCTCTCTTGAGAAAGAGGCTTCCGTACTGCCGGTCACCGAAGCAGACAACTATGCGATGGGGCAGACACTGGCGGAGGAAGTGCTGAAAGATTATGATGGAAATCTGGACGGCAAGAGGCTTGGGATCGTATCCCAAACGTCGGAGTCGGAAGCTGCGGTCAATCTCAGAAAGGGATTTGAAAGCGTCATGGAGGATACCGGTGCCGTGACCGCGTGGACAGTCGATGGCTCTTTCGGAGAGGAGGAAGACATTTCTCTGGATACTCTGCCGAAGGTGGATCTGGTAGCCGCTCTAGATGACAACAGCCTTACAGCGGCAGGCGCAAGCGCGGCGGCGAATAATCTGCACGGAGCGGTCGTGTATGGGATCGGCAATTCCACGGAGGCGGTCTACTATGTGGATACCGGTGCTGTCGAATGTCTGGTCGTCCCGGATGCATTTAATGTCGGGTATCAGAGCCTGACAGAGATCGCGAAAAATCTGAGGAATTATTTCCATGAGGCGGGAGACCATACAGTGTCTCATACTGTCCTGCGGAAAGAAAATCTGTTTTCCAAGGAGAACCAGGAACTCCTTTTTACGATGAGTCAGTAGGATAGGCGTGGATCAGAGGTAGATATATGAAGATCAGAAAAATTGTGGCGGCAGGGCTGCTTTTCTGTATGAGCGCATCGGTTTTGTGTGCCTGCGGAGAACAGCAGCAGGAGATGGCGGATAAAGTGTATGTTGGTGTGACATGTTATAACCAGAGCGATACATTTCTGGGAGAGCTGCTCGACTGCTTTAAGGAGCAGATGGACGAGCTGGAAACAGACGAGCTGGAAACGATCGTGACAGTGCGGGACGCAGCAGGCTCTCAGAGAACGCAGAATGATCAGGTGCGGGAGCTGATCAATGCGGGATGCAATGTACTCTGCGTCAATCTTGTAGACAGGGCGGATCCGTCTGAGGTTATAGACCTTGCCCGGGAAAATGATGTCCCGATCATCTTCTTTAACAGGGAACCGGTGGCAGAGGATCTGCTGCAATGGGAGCAGATGTATTACGTGGGCGCAGATGCAAAGGAGTCCGGCGTGATGCAGGGAGAAGTGGCGGCTGAAGTGATACTTGCGGATGACCGGATCGACCGCAATAATGACGGGAAGATCCAGTATGTGGTGCTGGAAGGGGAACCCGGGCATCAGGACGCGATCATCCGCACGGAAAACGCGGTCGACACGATAAAGAGCAGGGGGATCAAGCTTGAGAAGCTCAGCTATGGCATTGCAAACTGGAACCGCGCGCAGGCGCAGAACAGGATGCAGCAGCTGATCGGACAGTATCAGAACGAGATAGAGCTTGTCCTGGCGAATAATGATGATATGGCGCTCGGCGCTGTCGACGCCTATAAGAAGCTGAACCGCACCGAGGCCGGAATGCCCCTGTTCTTTGGAATCGACGGCACGGATGTGGGGCTGAAGGCAGTTGCGGAGTCAGACCTTGCCGGAACTGTTTATAATGATAAGGCAGGGCAGGCAGAAGCGATGGCGAAGCTGGCGGAGGCGCTGGTCACAGGAGAGGGCATGGATGAGCTGGAGTTCGAGAACGGTAAATATATCTATGTGCCGTATTCTAAAGTGACGCAGGAAAATGTAGGTGATTATCTGGGAGGAGAATAGCAGGCGGGAGCCTGCTGTTTTTCTTTGTATGGCTGTCTGGAGTGCGTAGAGAAAGATGCTGTCCGGGAAACGCTGCGTGTATGCGCAGAATAATTGCGATAAGCGGGGGGATATAAACGGCGGATAAATAGTTATTGCAGAATCCCGCTGTTTCGCTTATAATATTTATCTGTCTGATACAGACAGATGTTACTTCCAGATATAGAATTGACAGTTCGAGACCATCCTGTCATAAAACAAAACTAGGGACAACAAAATTGTAGATCGTAGTTGTTGACATCCCCGGTTTCACAGAGCGTGATCCGCGGGGATTTTTCTGTTATGGAGGTGAACGAATATGGAGAATATAGAAAAAATGAGCCGTGTGCAGAAGCTGACATTTTCTGCCATGGTCATGGCGCTTTACATCGTCATTCTTTATTTTACACAGAGCTTTTCATTCGGAGCGTATCAGATCCGGATCGCGACTTCTCTGTACGCTCTTTCTTATCTCTTTCCGTTCCTGGTTTTACCCCTTGGTCTCGCCAATTTTATATCGAATATGCTGTTCGGAGGCTTCGGCATCGTGGATATGCTGGGCGGCTGCATTGTAGGGATCGCAGCTTCATCCTGCATTGTCCTGATCAGGAGAAAAAAGTGGAACCGCATCCTTATCGCGGTGCCTATCGTGCTGGTGCCGGGGCTGGGGGTAGCGACATATCTGTCTTATTTTCTGGCAATACCGTATCCTCTGATGGCGTTGAACCTGTGTATCGGACAGATCGTTCCGGCCATCGTGGGGGTGGCGCTCGTCAAAGCGCTTGAGCGCGTCTGGCGTCCCGCGGGGACAGCGCGCGTTTCAGACAGCAGGAGAGCAGACAGTTAAAGTGAGGACCGGGGGATGATATATCCTCCGGCAAAAAATTATAAGGAGAGATCAGAATATGAGTGGAAGATCAAAAGAAGATCTGGAAGGAGTTTCTCTTCTGGGCAGCCAGAAGGTATCCTATCCGACAGACTATGCACCGGAGATGCTGGAGACATTTCCAAACAAACATCCGGAGAATGACTATTTTGTAAAATTTAACTGCCCGGAGTTTACCAGCCTGTGTCCTATGACCGGCCAGCCGGACTTTGCCACGATCTATATATCCTACGTTCCGGGGGAACGGATGGTGGAGAGTAAATCTCTGAAGCTGTATCTGTTCAGCTTCAGAAATCACGGGGACTTTCACGAGGACTGTGTGAATATTATCATGAAGGATCTGATCCGGCTTATGGATCCGAAATACATTGAGGTGTGGGGAAAGTTCACCCCTAGGGGAGGCATCTCCATTGATCCGTACTGCAATTACGGGAAGCCGGGGACATGCTGGGAAAAAGTGGCTTTTGAAAGGCTTACCCATCATGATCTGTACCCGGAGAAAGTGGACAATCGGTAGGAGGTGAGCGAAATGGCTGAGAAAGCGCTGGTCCTGTTCAGCGGCGGCGTGGACAGTACAACCTGCCTGGGACTTGCTATTGAAAGATTTGGGAAGGAAAATGTGATCCCGCTGTCCATCCATTACGGACAGAAGCACGACAAGGAGGTCGAGGCGGCAGAAAAGATCCTGGAATATTACGGTATAGAGGGGATGGAGATGGACCTGTCTCATATTTTTGCGTTCAGCAGCTGTTCTCTTCTGGCACATTCGGACGAAGAGATACCGGAAGCATCGTATGCAGAGCAGCTGAACGGTTCGGAGGGCGCGCCGGTCTCCACGTATGTGCCGTTCCGCAACGGGCTGTTCCTCTCCTGCGCGGCAAGCATTGCGCTCTCGAAAGGCTGCAGCTGTATCTATTACGGAGCCCACCGGGATGACGCTGCGGGCAGTGCATACCCGGACTGCAGCGAGAGCTTCTATAAGCATATGGATGCGGCAGTTTTTGAAGGCAGCGGACATGCGCTGCATATTGAGGCTCCGTTTATCACGAAGAATAAGGCGCAGGTGGTAGCTGAGGGGCTGAGGCTGAAGGTGCCTTATGAATATACCTGGAGCTGTTATGAAGGGAAAGAGAGACCGTGCGGCGTGTGCGGTACATGCATTGACAGACAGCGGGCGTTTGAGGCGAACGGAGTGAAGGATCCTGCACTCTGCTGAGAAAAGATGCTTATTAATTTCTGCAGAAATAAAAAACATTCTTCCTCGGAGTGGATATGCTGTATGAAAGTTATCAAAAAACTGTGAAAAAAGAAAAACAAATACAGCAATACTTGAAAAAAATCTGTTGTTAAAGTAATATTATTTATTAGTAAAAAACAGGTTAAGGGAATGTTAACGAATGAAAAAAGAGTCGGGATTACCGAAGGATAATCAGATTGAAGAAAATGAAATAAAGAGAGGATTACCGGCAAAAATAAGGAAGATACTGACAGGAGTGGCAGCGGTACTGTCAGTATTTTTTATTACTGTATCGGTTCTTCTGGCGGCCAGTATTACATGGATGTTTCAAACATGGAACCATCTTACGATGGATGAATTAATGTATCAGCTGCAGGCCCCGATGGATGGAACCAACAGAAATATGATCATGGATTATATTAAGAGCTGCATTCCGATAACCGTGATCGTGTTGATCGCAGCAATCCTTCTTCTTGTGCTTATCAGGAAAAAGAAGGTTATCTATCGGACGGCTGTGGTTATTTTGTTTGTCGGAGCTGCGGCGATCATCGCGTACTATATAGCGATGGCATGGGATAGACTGGATATTGGAAATTACACAGAGAATCAGAGTACTTATTCAGAGTTTATCGACGCGAATTACGTTGATCCGGCGGAGACCGAGCTTACTTTTCCGGAGACGAAGAGAAATCTGATCTACATCTTTCTGGAGTCTATGGAGACTACTTATACAGATATTGAGAACGGAGGGGGATTTGAAGAAGGCTGTATTCCTCTTTTAACGGAACTGGCTCAGGAAAATGAGGATTTTTCGGGAGGAGATACTGCTCTGAACGGCGGATATGCAATGCCCGGAACAACATGGACGGCGGGAGCGCTGTTTGCACAGACATCGGGACTGCCGCTCTCGATCCCGATTGAGGATAATTCCATGGATACCCAGGACAGCTTTTTCCCGGGTATCGTAACACTGGGAGATGTATTGGAACAGCAGGGATATGAGCAGGTATTCATGATCGGCTCGGAGGCAGAGTTCGGAGGAAGAAAACTATATTTTACAGAGCATGGGAATTATGATATCGAAGATTATCCATATTTTGTAGATGCAGGAAAGATCGAGCAAGGACGATGGGTATGGTGGGGATTTGAGGATCTCTATCTGTTTGAGTTCGCAAAAGAAAAGCTGACGGAATTGAGTCAGGAAGACGAACCGTTTAATCTTACGCTGCTTACGGTCGATACACATTTTGAAGATGGTTATACCTGCAGTGAATGCGGAGATGAATTTGGAGATAATAATTATGCAAATGTTATGGCATGTTCAGACAGACAGGTCTATGAGTTTGTAAGATGGATCCAGGAGCAGGATTTTTACGAAAATACGACGATCGTGATCAGTGGTGATCACTTGACTATGGACAGTGATTTCTGCGAAGATGTGGACAGTGATTACACAAGAAGGGTCTATACAACATATATTAACGCAGACACTGAAGTCGAAGATGTGACTATGACAAGAGGCTATACGAGTTTTGATAATTTCCCGACTACACTGGCAAGCCTTGGAGTCAAGATCGATGGAGACAGACTCGGTCTGGGAACGAATCTTTTCTCGGATACACTGACCCTGGAAGAGACATACGGCATTGACAGAATGGCAGAAGAGCTGCAGAAAAAATCAAAGCTTATGGAAGAGCTTACCTCCACGATAAATAAGGATGCAGAGGAACTGCTGATCCGGGAAGGACGAGCCCCCACAGCGACTGTAACAGTTCAAGAGTACAGCTATCAGAATGGCTGGCTTCCTGTGCGGATAACAGACCTTGCCAATGCGGATACGGCGACGTCTACAGTAAATATTGCGGTATGGATGGAGGAAGACCGCAGCGATCAGCAGTGGATCCAGGCGGAGCTCCAGGCGGACGGCACATATTTGTGTAATATTAATGTGGCAAACTTTGGATTCAAGCTGGGACAGTATAATATAGAAGCTTATCTGATCGACAATACAGGTGCGCAGTATCTGCTGGGCAGTACCACCGGGCTTGTAGAATAGTAGAACGGATATCTGCAGGAAAAGTGAATAATAAGAAAAAGGACCGGAACCGCATAAACGCAGGAACCGGTCCTTTTTTTGGAAATTCTTTCGGACTTTTCATATAGAATAAAGAACCCTCCGGGCAGGATGCAGCACCAAAGGATGCATCCGCCGAACAGGACTACATGAGTCCGAGCCCTTTGACAACGATCATGATAAAGTCCTGTACGTTTGTGACGATCGTGGTCGCTGCAAGACTTCCGCGGTCCAGCAGCTTGTTTACGACAAACTCATCCGCATCGACCGTGTAGAGGAAGACGGGGCGGACGGTGCCGTCCGGGAGGACGCGGTAGGACGGAGTCATATTCCCGGTAGCAATGGTGTGGAGCATAGTTGCAAGACAGATGACTGTGGTCGCCTTCTTTACCATCCCCCGCATCGCGGTCTGTCCGTCGTAAGCGTTTCCGATGACCTCTGGAAGCGGACCGTCGTCACGGATGGAGCCGGTGAGGACGAAAGGAACATCATTCTTCACGCAGCTGTACATGATCCCGTTGTCAATCTTGTAGTCGTCAATGAACTGCGCGATGGAGCCGCTTTTCCGCACGCGGTTGATGACATCGAGATGGTTGTAGTGTCCGTTCGGATGACACTGCTGAGTATAGATATCCTGACCGAGTGCGGTGTGGAACATGGCGCCTTCCAGGTCATGGGTGGCGAGGGCGTTTCCGGCCATGAGACCGTCCACATAGCCGTTCTCGACCATCGCCTGCATCGCACGGCGGGCGTCCGCGTCAAAGGAGAAGGCGGGACCCATCACCCAGAGGATGTTTCCGTGCTCTTTCTCGTATTTGAGCAGCTCGAAGAGGCGGTCATAGTCTCTGGCGTAGGATGTCTCACGGCTTCTTCCCTGACGGAAGACGAACTGGTCGCCGTTTCCTGCCTCAGGATCCTCGAATCCCGTGCTGTGGAGGTAGATCCCTTCTTCTGCATTCTCTGTCCTGCCGATGATGACCTTGTCTCCGATCTCGAGATTGCGGTTTTCGACAACCTTAAGGCTGCCGTCATCGCAGAGGACGACGCTGGAATCCATCCGGCTTTCCTCAGCCAGAGTCCATTTCCCGCTGACTTTGAAATACTCGGGATACATGGAGGTGCTGTGATAGTTCTCGGGAGCGACGCCCTTGATCGTTACCTTCTCCCAGGCTGCATCTGGTGAGTCGGTGAATTTTTTATCTGTAAAATCAGGTTCTCTGTATTTTGGTAATTCAAACATAGTAAGCCTCTTTTCTATAAATTTTTCTGTCTGCCGTCAGCTGCGGCGGTAAACGCATTCCCCGGCGATATAAGTCTCATCGACATGCACTTTGTCGATGTCCTCGGACGGAACGGAGAGGAGATCATCGCTGAGTACTGTGAAATCAGCCCGATATCCGCGCGCCAGCATTCCGGTGTCGGGGAATCCGGCTGCGAGGGAGGCACCCCGGGTGTAGAGCGTGACGGCTGTCTCGATGTCAACCGCTTCCTGCTGACCGCAGTCTGTCCCGTCGGCAGCAGTCCGGGTCACTGCCAGCTTCAGTCCCGGGAAGGGATCTGACGGCACGGCCCAGAAGGTCGCAGGAGCATCGGTGGAGAATCCGAGCTGTACGCCCTGCTCCAGCATATGGCGGTACGGGTAGCACTTCTTCATCCACTCTTCACCAAGATTCTTGAGGTAGCTTGCGCTTTCTGCATACATGAAGACCGGCTGGGAGACAAATGCGATCCCGTGTGCAGCGGCCTTCTCGATGCTGTCCTCCGAAGGATCTGTGACATGCTCGATCCTGACATATGGAATGCCGTCGGGAGTCCAGCTTTTTTCCATGCATGCGCGGTCTATCATGCGCGATATGGTCCTTGTACCCATGGCGTGCATGGAGAGCTGACAGTGCGTCTTACGGCAGAAATCAACCGCGGTCTCGATCAGGTGATCACTGCATACGGAGATCCCGTATTCATCCGTGCTGCCGTAATAAGGACGGTCCATCCATGCAGTCCTGCCGGAGATACTTCCGTCTCCGATCAGCTTAAGCCCGGCTGCGAAGATCTGGCGGCTTCGGTCAAGCCGCTCTGCCGGGATCGTAAATGTATCGTCATCCGCGAAGTAATCCCACATATAATAAATGCCGACACGCTGGTGGAAGCCTCTGCGGGCAGCTGCCTCATAGATCGGAAAGTTATCGCTGCTGTCCAGATTGCCCATATCGCAGATTGCCGTGATCCCCTGAGAGGTCAGGAGTTCGCCCAGCTCCAGAAGATTTTCCGTCTTCTTTTCGACAGAATCTATTGGAAGCAGGGGAGTCAGCAGGTTCCGGGCGTTTTCCTTCAGGACGCCGGTCGGCTCTCCGTTTTCATCGCGCTCGATCTCGCCGCCCGGCGGATCCGGGGTGTTCCGGTCGATCCCGGCGAGCTTCAGCGCCATGCTGTTGACGCAGCGGATGTGGGCGCAGGTCCTCATCATGGAAACCGGGGCGTCGCTGCATCCCCGGTCCAGATCGTAGCGGGTGGGAGAGCGCTTTTCCAGCAGCCCCTGCTCGTCATAGCCCCATCCTTCGATCCACTCTCCGGGTCCCTGCTCTTCCCGGCGGCGCCGGATCGCGCTGACAAGCTCCTCGATGGAGTTGATCTCAGGCGGCATGACAGTGATCCGTTTCCTGAAATCAGCCAGCATGACAGGATGCATGTGCGCGTCCACAAATCCGGGGATCACGCGTTTCCCGCCCAGGTCTGTCACGGTTCCTTCCGTGTCCGGGAGATCAGCCTTTTGGCCGATCCAGGTGATCCTGCCGTCCTGTACGATCATAGAATCGGCGTAGGGGGAGGCACTGTCAGAGGTAAAGATTTTTCCGTTGATAAATATTTTCGTATCCATAATACACGCTCCTTCTCACAATATGATAGCAGAAGAGCAAAGATTTGTCAGGAAGATTTCCACAAAACATTGCAAAATCCGGCGAAAAATGGTAGCATTAGTATAATTATGCATCCTTTGTAATAATTATGTAATATGAGACTCCGAGGCTGGAAGCATCTGCGCCGGAGTTTTTCTTTTTGCATAGAGAGAAGGATCTGAATTTTGTGAAATATGCGGAGAGGAGAAGGAAGAAATGGACAAGACTGCGGACAGCATACGGAGTATGGCGGACAGCATCAGAGCGCAGATCGTGCAGGATCGGAGATACCTCCATCAGATACCGGAGATCGGCATGGATCTGCCGGAGACGAGCGCTTATATCAGGAAGCGTCTGGATGAGATGGGAATACCGTGGAAGGAGTGCGGGGGAGACGTACCGGAAAAGATGACGGAGGATTTTATCCAGGCCGGATTTCCGCGGATGGAGAAAGCGACAGGCGTGACCGCGGTGATCGGGAAGGGAAGCCCGTGCATTCTTCTGAGAGCAGACATGGACGCACTTCCGATCAGGGAAGAAAATGACCTGGAATTTAGATCCTGCAATGGGATGGGGCATATGTGCGGGCATGACAGCCATGCAGCCATGCTCCTGGGTGCGGCGCAGATCTTAAAGAATATGGAGGACCAGCTTGCGGGAACTGTGAAGCTGATGTTCCAGCCTGGAGAGGAGACCGGGGCAGGCGCACGTATGATGGTCGGAGACGGGCTTCTGGAAGAGCCGAAGGTGGACGCTGCCTTCGGCATCCATGTGCAGCCGACCGAGGAGACGGGGACAGTCGGTTATTCGATGGGCGTGAACTCAGCGTCGCTCGACACATTTATCGTAAAGATCAGGGGAAAAGGAGGACACAGCTCCCAGCCCCATCTCTGCGTGGATCCGCTGATGATCATGAATCAGATCTATCAGGCAGTCAATCTTCTGGTTACGAGGGAGGCAGATCCTGCTGCGATGGTGGCGCTGACCTGCGGCGTGGCTAAGGGCGGGACTGCGGTAAATATCATACCAGATGAGGCGGAACTGCACATCGGCGTCCGGACGCTGGACGTGAAAGCGGCAGAGCATTTAAAGCAGAGGATCCCGGAAATCGTGGATGCCTATGTAAAGGCATGGCGCGGCGAATATGATATGACAGTCTTCCACACACCGAATACATACAGTGATGAAGAAATCTGCCGGGAGCTCATCCCGTTCATCGGCCAGGTGACAGGGAGTGAGAACCTCCGTCAGATCCCGCCGATGACGGGGACGGAAGACTTTGGATATGTCACGAAGGAAGTGCCGGGGATGTTTGTCTTCCTCGGGGCGGGAAAACCGGGGAATGCACCGCTCCACAGCCCGCAGATGGCGCTGGATGAGGAGGTGCTCCCCACAGGGGCCGCAATCTATGCGAACGTTGCGGCACAGTGGCTTGCAGAACAGAATCAGGGAGGAGAGTTAAAAAATGAGTAAGAAGGCAGAGGCGAAGAAGGGGTTCCGGATGCCCCACGTGTTTATCATACTGCTGGCGATCATGCTCCTGATCGTCATCCTGTCCTATCTTATCCCGAGCGGATCATATGAGAGGATCGAGGACAGTGCAACAGGGATGACAGTGATCGATCCGGATACATTCAGCTATGTGGAAAACGAGACGCCGATCACGTTCATGGATTATTTTGAAGCGATCTATACAGGATTTGTAAACGGCGCCACGATCATGGGAACGCTGTTCATCAGCTCGGGCATGATCTATATCCTGGAAGCGAGCGGCGCGTTCGGCGCCGGGATCAGCGCGATCCTGAAGAAGACGAAAGGAAAAGAGTTTTCTGTCGTCTGCATCTTCTATACGATCTTTGTGATCTTCGGCGTCCTGGGATACGGAGAGGCTGCTTACCCGTTCTATCCGCTTGCGGTGACGATCGGATTTGCCCTGGGATATGACAGGATGGTGGGGACCGGACTTGCGATCATCGGAAGTACGGTGGGCTTCACCTCCGGGCTCATGAACACATTCACTACCGGGGTGGCGCAGCAGATCGTGGGGCTGCCGCTGTTCTCGGGCATCGGGTTCCGCGCGGTGGGACTTGTGGTGTTCTATGTGATCGGTCTTGTCAGTCTCTATATCTATTGCAGGAAGATCAGGAAGAACCCGGAAGCGAGCCTGGTGAAGGACGAGTACCTGAATCAGAGAAAAGAGGATCACACGGCGGACATGGGGGAGATGAACCTGCCGCGGGCGCTGGGGCTGATCGTATTTCTGGGCACGATCATCATCCAGGGATACGGCTGCATCAGGCTGGGATGGTCCTTCCCGCAGATCGCGGCGATCTATGTGATCATGGGCATGCTGCTTGCTCTGATCTTCCGCATCGGACCGAGCGAGGCGTGCCAGATGTTCTGCCAGGGAGCGGTGAGGGTGTTTGCCGCTGCATTCGCGGTGGGAATGGCGCAGGCGGTCGTCGTCCTCATGAACCAGGCGTGCATCATGGACACGATCGTACACGGCATGGCAGTCCTTCTGGAGAACAAGAGCGCGATCCTGGCGCTGCTGATCATCTTCGTGTTTGTCACGCTGTTTAACTTCCTGGTCGTATCCGGAAGCGGAAAAGCGGTCATCGTCATGCCGATCCTGCAGCCGCTGGGCGAGATCCTGCACATCAACCAGCAGGTGCTCGTGCTGGCTTATCAGTACGGTGACGGGATCACCAACAGCTTCTGGCCGGGCAGTTCGCTCGTACAGCTCTCGATGTGCGGTGTGGATTATGGCTCCTGGATCAAGTTCTGCTGGAAGACATATCTCTCGTTCATCGTGAGTGCGTTTGTACTTGTCATCATCGCATATGCGATCGGATACGGACCGTTCTGACCTGTGTCCCAGTGGATAAAAGGCGGGCTGTCCAAAGATCGGGATTTCAAATTTTATTGTGGCTTTCGGACAAAAATGGCGGTACAATATACATATTACAAGAAAAAACAACCGGATACGTTTGTGCAGATGGGGGAAGGAGACGAAGATGAAAAAGAGAATCGTTGTATGGGTGATGTCATTGTGCATGATGCTGAGCGCGGCGGTCCAGATGCCGGCGGTCACAGTATCTGCGCAGGAAAGCGGGCAGGAGACAGGGATCGTGCAGCAGCAGGAGAACATTTCGACAGCTGTTCTGGAGCGGACCATCGCCTTAGCTAAGGAGGCTGATACGGAGGGAGTCATCCCGATTATCGTTAAGGAATATGAAGACAGGCTGGCGAATGCGGAGAATGTTCTTGCAAGAGTGCAGGCAGGCGATGAAGGCGTCACGCAGGAAATGGTGGATGCCTGCTGGCAGTCTCTGATGAAGATCTTGAGCTTCCTGGAGTTTAAGCAGGGAGACAAATCTGATCTTGAGGATGCGATCGAGTTTGCGGAAAGCCTGATCCTAAGCGATTATGAAGACAATGAGAATAAGACGGTGTTTCTCGAAGCTCTGGAAGCGGCGAAAAAGGTACGCGATGATGAGAATGCAATGCAGGATGAGATCACAGACGCATGGAAAGCGCTTATCAAGGCAGCGTCAGAATTAAACTATAAGATGGCGAATATGGATGACCTTAAGAGTGTCATCGCATGGATGGAGACGCTGGACCTGGACAAATATCTGGAAGAAGGAAAGCAGGAATTTAATGAGGCTCTTGAAGCAGCCAGAGCAACGGCAGAAAATATTCTGTCACCGCAGTCTGAGGTAGACAAAGCGTGGAAAGCGCTTATGGATGCCGGAAGCGCTTTGAGGCTGAAGCCGGATAAGGGCGCCCTGGATGAACTGCTCCGCACAGCTGAAAAGTATCTGGCAGAGGAAGAGTCATATGAGCAGGCAGCGTTTGCGGCATTCCAGGCTGTATATGCAGAGGCAGAAGCGGTTTATATGAATGAACAGGCAACTGAGGATGAAGTAGCCAGCGCTGTCGAGAGACTTGCAGGCGCGGCGGCGAAGCTTGAAAGCAGCCCGGCAGAGACGGAAGAGCCGGATAAGGGCAGCGCAGGAAATGAAACTGCTGTACCCGGAAAAGACGAGACGGCAGCAACGGGAAATACGCCTTCGGAGAATACGGATGATGTGAAGGTTATCGCGAAAGCTGAACCAGCGCAGACAACTGAAAAATCCGACGGAATCACGATAACATCAAAAGTTCCGACAGCAGGCGGAGGAGCGGCTGTGACGGCAAAAGCGGTAAAGACCGGAGATACGGCGGACATTATGTATCTTACAGTCCTGCTCGGAGCATCAGCATGTATCGCGGCGGCAGCGGCAGCTAAGAAAGCGTCAGGCAGGAGATAAGCCTGCACAAGCCTGTGTGCCCTGTGTCTGATGACGGGCTGCTGAAGAACAGGAAGAAGAGAATAAAAGTATAAAAATAAGAGGATGCCTGGCATCCTCTTATTTTTGTGATCAATTACTCTTCAGCAGCGCCGTCCTCTGCATCGTCGGCAGCAGGAGCAGCGTGTACTTCTGTGATCGTTACTACAGTTGCATTCGGATCAGTCGTAAGATCCAGCCCTTCAGTGTGTGCGATCGGAAGATCACATACCCGGAGAGTATCTCCAACCTTCAGGTCTCCCACATCAACTTCTACCTTATCTGCCAGTGCTGACGGCAGTGCCTTGAATGCGATCTCATGCAGCATCTGCTGCGGAACTCCGGCAGCGAGCTTCTCCAGGTTGACCAGGTGTACTTCTGCAGTAGAATGTACCTGCTCGCCTTTTACAAGCGCCTGGAAATCAATCTCATCGATGCAGCCCATCAGCGGATTATAATCAACTTCCTTGATCAGTGCGTCGTATGTCCGGCCTTCCAGCTCCAGCATAACCTGTCCGCCCTTGCCCTCTTCCTTGAGCAGACGCTCAACTGCGCCCTTCTCCATCTTGAGAGGTATGGTCTCTTCCATCTCACGGCCGAAAATACTGCCCGTAACAAATCCCTCACGTCTAAGTTTCTTGGCTTTGATTGTCATGTCTCTTCTTTCAGCTTTTAAAGTATTCATTTATCTTTTCCTCCAATCACTGAATCCCGCTTAGCAGCCTTCAACTTTGCGATTATGTCCACCGGAGTGGACGTAAGACAAATAGGTGTTGTTAAGTGTATTTCTTTGTTACACATACATTATAGCACCGCTTGTCAAGGGTAAATCTGAAGAAAGTGTGAAAAAGTTAGTCCGGGCGGACACATCTAACCGCCGTCCGCACGCGTACTCGTTGCAATGGCGCGCTCCAGTTCCGCCGGACTCTGCCACCTTATTCCGAATAACGGATCCGCTCGATCAGGCTCAGCCGCCGGAAGCTCCGAGAAACCCCGTAGGTGAGAAGCAGCTGGACCACGGTCACGGTGGCGGCAAGGATGACTGCCTGTATCACCGGATAGTGGAAGACTGTGATATTCAGCATGCCTTCGGCTTTGGCGTAGAGAAAGACGCAGTACCCGGCGAGGCTTCCAAGTCCCAGGGAGACAGCCAGAGTGCCCAGCGTGTAGAACAGTCCTTCTGCCTGCATCATCCGCACGAGCTGTTTTTCAGACATTCCGATGGCCTGGATCATGCCCAGCTCATGCTTCCGGGTGTAGATGCTGTTGATCATTGTGTTGATCAGGTTCATAACGCCGATAGCGCCCAGGATGATAAGAAAGGCATACCCGGCAAAGCTTATGATCGCCATAGAGCTCTCCCAGGAGCTGAGACATTCCTCATAGCTGTTCGTACTCAGATAGGGATTTAAGTCAGCCATCGCCTGCAGGGCGGCGTATGCATCATCTTTGCTGTCCGGATCTACTGTGATCTCGCAGGTGTCGGTGAGGTTATATGGACAGATGTCCTCCAGTACGGATGTTGGAAGGATGAATCTGCCGGAGGCAAATCCCCTTGAAAATTCGGCCATTGCAGCAAGACGGAAGGTCTTCTCTACTGTTCCATCGGCAGTGTCGAAGGAGATCCGGATCGGATCGCCGATCTTCAGATCGGGATACCAGTGGAGCAATGCAGTGTCCATAACAATCTGGTCTCCTTTTTCCAGCTCCTCGTAGGTGATGTACCCATTTGTAAGAACATTTTCCAATTCTTCTGCATAGGAGGCGTCCAGACCTGTTACATTCGCGCCCCCGATCTCGTCCCCGGGGTCAAGCTCCGGGAGGGAGCCGTTCAGATAAGTTTTTGTCCGTACTTCTTCAATGCCGGAAATGCTCTTGATCTCCTGGATAAACTCGTCACTCAGCGGATTATTCTTCATGATCTCCGACCAGGAACGGTCGGGATTCATCTTGTCACCTTCCCAGGAGTCGAGGGAGATCTGATAGTCGGATTCAATCTCCTGGCGGGCAAGCTCCCGCGGATCTGCACAGCTTATCACGGTGGCGGTCACCATGAAGAGAACGCCCACTGCACTCAAAGTGGCTACGGTGATCGCGGTGCGCTTTTTATTTCTGGCGAGATTTGCTTTGGTGAGGCGGAAAACGTTCAGGCTGCGGCAGCCTTTCCTCTGTTTCTTGCTGCTGTCCTGTCCTCCCTGATAGCGCATGGCTTCTACGGGGGAGATCTTAGCGGCGGTCCGCATGGGCTTCACAAGGGCGAGATATACGGTCAGGAGTACTGCCGCCGCGGTGAGCAGATAGATCCACCAGTGCAGGAGAGTGATTTCTCCGCTGCGGATCAGCTCTACACAGAGGGCGTTGAAGGTCTGTCCGCTGCCCTCGATTTCCTCGCCCATCTCATGCATTGCCAGGATAGCAGGGGCTGCGATCAGGCTTCCGAGGATCAGTCCGGCAGGAAGAGCCGCGGCAGTGACGAGGATGCCCTCCCGGAAGACGATCTGCCGGATCTGGCGTTTCGCAGCGCCCATTGCTTTCAGCTTTCCATACTCCTGTACCTTGGGGATCATGGAAACATAGTAGATGCTGTAAATGGTCAGGATCCCGGCAAGGATCACGATCATGATGACCGCCGTGATGCCCGTGAGGAAAGCAGGGTCAACATAGTTGGCGGCAAGGTATTCATTGTTGGAGACTATGTTTTCCTCGTTGACGCCAAAATCTGCGCCGATTTCTGCAGACCTTTCCTCAATGGCATCGGAAGTCATGCCTTCTGCGTCTGCCAGACGGAACATGACACGGTATTCGCGCTGGCTTTCAGGGATACAGTTTTCCATATATTCCATGGAGGTGAGGACAATGTAGCTGTTATTCTCCTCTGCCGTGTCTGAGCCGTCCAGGAAACCTGAGATGCGGAAGGTGTCCTCCTGTGCATATCCCTTGCCGCCGTCCTCATAGAGCTGGAATGGAAGCGTGACTTCGCTGCCAAGCTCAGCCTGCAGATTGAGAGCATCGAGCATGGAGCGGTAGACAGCAATCTCATTGTCCTTCGTGGGATAACTGCCCTCCTCCAGGGTGACCTTGTTGAGGGTCAATGCCTGTGCATCCATGGCGATCATCGGGATCGCGGTATCGCTGCTGCCGCTGACGACCTCCCCGAAATCTTCACGGAGCCCGACAGTCTCGATGTCTGCGTGAGACTTCAGAGCGTCGGCATTTTCCTGGGATACCTGACGGAACATGACATGGTAGGTGGGATAGTAGGCGTTGACGCCGGCAAAGCGAACCGTGATGGAGTCGTATCCCACTGTGAGTATAAGAAAGATTAAAAGGGTAGTCAGGAGTATGGCAATGCCGCTTAAGATGTTGCGGCTTTTATTCTGCTTTAGGTTGGCAAGTGCTGTTCTGGTTATCGTATTCATTCTCTCACCACCTTGCCGTCTTCGATGACGATCATTCGGTCCGCCATCTGCGCGATCGTCTCATCGTGGGTGATCATGACGAGCGTTTGTCCATATTCTGTGACACAGCTCTTCAGGATGCTGACCACCTCAAGCTCTGTCTTTGAGTCAAGGTTGCCTGTGGGCTCATCCGCAAGGATAATGGCCGGACGGGATGCAAGCGCCCGCGCGATGGCGACACGCTGCTGCTGGCCGCCGGAGAGTGTATTGGGAAGAGCGTGGATCTTATCCTCCATGCCGATGCGCCGGATTATGCCGGAGACATACTCCTCATCCGGCCGGCGCCCGTCCAGACCGATCGGGAGGACAATGTTCTCCCACACATTTAAGGATGGGATCAGGTTATAGCTCTGGAAGATAAATCCGATCTTCCTGCGGCGGAATGCCGCCAGCTGGTCATCCTTCAAGCAGAAGATATCCTTTCCCTCGATGTAGACCTTGCCGGAATCCGGGCGGTCCAGTCCGCCCAGCATGTGCAGGAGCGTGCTCTTGCCCGAACCGGAACGACCCACGATGGCGGTAAATTCCCCGGCCTCTATGCGGAGACTGGTGTGATCGATGGCTTTGACCAGATTATCGCCCGATCCGTAATATTTCACCAGGTCTTTTGTTTCCAGAATTGATCTCATATAAAAGCCTCCTTTTGCGCCGGTGAGAAAGTATACTGTGCTGACCGCCGCTTTTGTTTATGCTGTCAGTATAACCTTGTTCATTTACAGGATGCTTACAGAAAGGATAACAGAATTGTAAGAAAAGGAAAATGAACCGTTCTCTCCCGCCGGATGGGACCGGCGGGAGAGAATGAGGGGCAGGAGGCCTCAGCGGACGTTCTGTACGGGGGAGATCCGCTGCTTTGGAAGTGTGAGGATGAAATTGCTCCCCTTCTCCCTCTCCGGTTTCACGCAGATCGTGCCGCCCTGCTGCTCGATGATCTTCCGGGCGAGGTAAAGTCCCACGCCGGAGCCGTCCGCAGCCTGGACCTCCGGGGCATCACCGCGGTAAAAACGCTTGAAGATGTCCTGGATCTGAGAGGGCGGGATGCCGATCCCCTGGTCTCCGATCTCGACCATCACATAGCTTGCAAGCTCAGTGACGCGGACAGAGACGGCGGTGCCTGACGGAGAATACTTTACGGCATTGTCCAGGATGTTCACAAAGATTTCGCCGGTCCACCGAGGATCGTGAGGAATGCGGATATCCTGAAACTCTTCCACGGAAATGTCAATCTGCTTGTCGTAGGCTTTCATATAGATACTGCCCACCGCGCGGGTCAGAGTTTCCTTTAGGCTGGCGTTTTCCGGCTGCAGCCGGATCATGCCGGTTTCCAGCCGGGTGAGCTGGGTAAAGACGGCAAGAAGCGACTCGAGCTTTGCAACTTCTTCCCGTTCCTTCTGTGCGAACTCTCTCCGTTCTTCAGCGGAGAGATCGGTGGAGTCGGCGAGCTCATAGCTCATTTTCAGAGAAGCCAGGGGTGTCTTGAGCTGGTGGGAGATATCGGTGACAAGCGCCTTGGTATCCTGCTCTTCCCGGCGGAGCTGCTCCTCCATTTGTTCAGCACGGAGATGGGATTCCTGCAGCTTTTCTTCCAGAAAGACAGCTCGGTCTGCAGCGGCCTTCGTCCTCCGGGACATCCTTATGAGAAGGAGAACCTCGAGAAAGACTCTGGCTGTGAGGACGGCTGCCATGGCGGCAGTATAGAGCCACAGGCTTCCAGAGCGGATGCTGCTGCTGAGAGTATAGCCGTATTTTTCGAAGAGGCGCTTCCCCTCCGCTTCGTACCGGCTGCTGCCTGCGAGACCGCTGTTCTCCGGAGTATTGATCTGTGCATCGCTGCTGTGGGATATGCTGCTCTGCGAGCCGTTTTTATCTGAAGCCGCTTCTGCTTCAAAGCTCCTGCCATTGAATATTGCGGCGATGGCTGCCTCCTCTTCGGGATACAGCTCTGTCAGGGCACCCATTTTCCGTGCGTCGGATTCGTACATAGTGTTACAGACAAGGCTCAGAAGCCCTGCGCTCAGGGCCAGGATAAGAAGGAGCAGCCCTGCTGCAAGAGCTGCTACCGGAAGCTTTCTTCTGTCCATATATAACCGATCCCCCTTACGTTCTGGATATAAGATTCCCCCAGTTTGCTTTTCAGCCGGCTGATGTTGACCGGCACGGTGTTGTCGTCCACGAACTGCCCGTCTGCGTCCCATACGTGTTCGAGGATCTGTTCCTTTGACAGGATCTGGCGGGCGTTCTCCATGAAGTATACGAGGAGCTGGAGCTCCTTCCGGCTCAGCGGGATTTCCTCCTGGCCGGGCGTCCTGTATGCTTTCAACTCGGTGTAGGATACCGCGATATTACCTGAACGGATCACTGCCTTTGGCGCGCTGTCTGCCCTGCGCATAAAGGCGTGGACCTTGGATACAAGGACCATCAGGCTGAAGGGTTTGGTGATATAGTCGTCGGCTCCGATGTCATAGCCGTTTACCATATCGATCTCCGAGTCCATAGCCGTCAGGAAGAGGATGAAGACATTGCTCTTTCTGCGGATCTCCGCACAGAAGTCCAGTCCGCTCCCGTCGGGAAGGGTGATGTCGCTGATGATCAGGTCCGGCTGATGCTCGTCAAAGAGCCTGCGGGCATCCCGGACTGTAAATGCGGAGAGCACGTCGTAGCCCTCTCTGCGGAGCTTCAGAGAGATACCGCGGTTTAAGTTCTGGTCATCTTCCAAGATAAGTATGGTATTCATGGCAGTGGTCCTTTCTTCTCGGGCGGAACAGAGAGCCCGGATATCTTATTTCATTTTAAGCACTGAGGGTGGAAAAGTCTATATGGATTCGGAGGATCTTGTATCGGAAGGCGGAGCGGAAGTCCCAGCGGGGATGATTGACAAATCCCGGGAAAAACGTCTAAAATGATCAAGGATGCTGTAAAAGCAGTCTTACCGTTTTTACAGCATCTTTTTTGATTTTTTGGAGGGGTACCATGAGAAAACAATATTTTTACAGGATTCTGTTCTATGCCGGGGGACTTCTCGTCCTCGCACTCGGCCTGACTCTGAATACGAAGACGGGTCTGGGCGTCTCGCCGATCATCTCGGTGGCATACAGCACAGCGACAATTTTTGACCATAATTTTGGGAATACAACACTGGTGCTTTACAGTATTTTTGTCGTGATCGAGATGGTCCTGCATCTGATCCGGCATATGGGGCATTCAGGGAAAACAGAGGAGGCGCTTGTCCATGCGGAGAAAAAGGACCTGAAGCTGATCCTGATGATGGATTTGCTCCAGATCCCGCTGAGCATTGTCTTTACCCGTTTCCTGAATGTATTCTCCGTTTTGATCCCGAATCTCTATTCGGATGAAGACAGCACAGCCGGCGGACTGGCGGTCCGCGTGATCATCCTGGGCATCGCCATCATCCTGACAGGGATCGGAGCTGCCATGTCGCTGAACATGCGTATCGTGCCGAACCCGGGCGACGGGATCGTGCAGGCGATCGCAGACACCATACATAAGAGCGTGGGATTCACAAAGAACTGCTTTGATCTGATCAATATCACGATTACGTTCTGTCTGAGCTTTGCATTTGCCGGGCATCTCGTGGGCGTGGGAGTGGGGACGATCCTCGCCATGATCGGTGTGGGACGATCCATTGCGGTGTTCAATCATTTTACATATGAGAAGATGAAAGAGCTGGCAGGGGTGGAAGAATAGAGTATTAAAACAGCGCTCTGTCTTATCATTGGGACAGGAGCGCTGCTGTCATTTCTACGCTGTTGTATCTCTCCGGATCAGGATGGGAGGGATGATTTTATGTAACGGTTCTTTCAGCGGAGCCGGTCTTCTTTTTTTCCGTTCTTCCATCTGGGCAGAGAGAAGCTTCATCGCCTCGTTGGCGATGACAGAGATCTGCTGTCCCACTGTGCTTGTGGGGATGACAGCCTCTCTTGAGATGGGAGAATCGTCAAAACCGATGATCTGGTAAGTATCCGGAAGCCTGCCGTGTTTTTGGAACAGGATATTCAGCAGTACATTGGCATGCGTGTCGTTGGGCATGAAGATTCCCTTCTTTTTCTCAGGATATTTTTCTTCGAGCTGCTGTACCAGCCGGGTGATCCGTTCTTTATTTTCTTCAAATGTATTGCCGAGGTCAGTGAGGATCAGTTCATAGCAGAGATGGAATTCCCTGCAGGTGTCCACGAATCCGCAGATACGGCCGGAGGCAGGAGAAGTATCCGGTACATCTGCGTTTACATGGATAAGGATATCGCAGCCGCTTTTGCTTAAGAGTCCTGCTGCCTGGACGCCGCCCATATAGTTGTCGGTGTTGACGCTGGAGATATACTGATCCTCCCGCTCGATCCCTACTACCGGGACGTTGTAAGAGGCGAGCTCCGAGGAAGGGATGGTAGGGCTCAGGATGATCATCCCTTCGATATTGTAGGCGAGCAGCTCTTCGATATATTTTCTTTCGATATCAGCCCTGGCGTTCCCCGCAAATACAAGAAATTTATATCCATAAGTCTCGTAGGTCGCAAGGATCTGATTGAGCATCTCCGAATAGTAGTGCATATAAAGATTGGGAATGATAATGCCGACGAATTCTGTCCTCCCGCTTGCCAGAATGCGCCCGACTTTATTCTCCTTATAATCAAGCGCCGTCAGGGCGTTCGCGATTTTCTGCTGGTTCTCCAGTGTGAGGGAATCAGGATCATTGAAATAGCGGGAGATCGTCGTCTTGGAAAATCCTGTGTACGCAGCGATATCCGCAAATGTTACTTTCTTTTTTGCATTCATGTTTTCTGCTCCTTTTTATAAGAACAGGCTGCCGATATGATATCTGCCGTCAGTCTGAACCTGACGCTGTCTGCGATACCGGGAGAGCCGTATCAAAATGATAGTCTGTACATTTTATTCAGATACAGTATAACAGAAAAAAGAAAAAAGAATCAATAAAGTAACCGGTAACAAAACCGGTTTTGTGAAATGTGTACAGAAATAGGACACGCAAAATAGGACAAATGCCGAAACGGGAAAATTATGTTGACAGAGGGCTGATGAAAGTCTATTATTAGGTTAAAGGAACCGGTTACTTAACCGGTAACATAAACGGTTTCAAACAAATTTTTAGCAGAGGAGGAGAAGGAATGAAGAAACGACTGCTGTGCCTGATCGGAATCGTTTTCGCGGCGGCCTGTTTTACAGGATGCCAGCAGAAGGACCCGGAACCGGGAGATATAGCGGGCTACGATGAAGGAGAGGAATATCTCTCCATCTGGGTCCACTCCATCGAGGACACGGAGGAAGGGCAGGCATACAAAGAATCAGTGGAGAGCTTTAATGAGGCTTATGACGGACAGTACTTTGCGGATATAGAGTTCGTCCCGAGAAACGACAGCGGCGGCGGTTATTCTGACAAAGTAAATGCATCTGTCATGGCGGGAGGACTTCCGGATGTGCTTACAGTGGACGGGCCGAATATTTCCGCCTATGCGGCAAACGGGATCATCCAGCCGCTGGCAGAGCTGACGGAGGAAGAGGAAAGTGAATATCTTCCGTCCATCATTGAACAGGGAACAGTGAATGACGAGCTGTATGCACTGGGGGTCATGGAATCCAGTGTGGGATTCTACTATAACAAGGATATCATTGAAGAGGCAGGTATTGAGATACCGGATGCCGACGATCCGTGGACATGGTCAGAGTTCCTGGATATCCTGGAGGAGCTGAAGCCTCTGATGGATGAAAAAGACGGTTATCCCCTGGATATGACCTTTCCGGTCGGCGAGACGAGCATCTATTATTTTGCTCCGTTCGTATGGTCCGGCGGAGGAGAACTTGTCAGCGATGACGGCCTGACCGTGGACGGATACTTCAACTCAGACCAGACGGCTGCGGCGATGGAGTTCTTCCGTACAGTTGTTGAGAAGGAGTATATGTCAGAAGCTCCGATCGACCATCTGTTTGAGAGCGGAAGGGCGGCATTTAAGTTCGACGGCGCATGGGAGGTTAATACGGTATATACCAGTTATCCGGACATTAATCTTGGCGTTGCACCGTATGTTGTGAGCGATAACTGGGACGGCGGGACATACACACCGACAGGATCCTGGGCTTTCGCAGCATCTTCTGAGACGAAGGATATTGATGCTGCGACCGAGCTGGTCAAATGGATGAGCGGCGTGGACAGCGGGATCCGCATCTGGAACATGACGAAGAACTTCCCGTCTACATATAAAGCGTTTGAGAACATTGATGTGTTCCAGACAGATGAGAACTATAAGGCACTGTATGACCAGCTGAGCAATTACGGACATCCGAGGCCGAAGACTCCGGTATATCCGCAGGTGAGCACCAGCTTCCAGGAAGTGCTGGAAAGTGTGGCTCTGAGCGGAAAGGACGTACATGAGGAGCTTGACAAAGCTGTGGAACGGATAGATTCAAAACTGGAACGTTATGTGAGGGAATAAAGTATGAAGAAAAAGAATTCAATCATGGGAATGGCGTTTTTCGGTCCGGCACTGGTGCTGCTCACCATCTTCTTATTCCTGCCGATGCTGCTCACGTTCGGGTTCAGCTTTACAGACTATTTTGCACTGAATCCGGAGCTGACACACTTTGTAGGACTGGAAAACTATATCAATATTTTTAAGGACGATCTTTTTGTACAGTCGTTTATCAACACGGTAAAATTCGTGATCATCATCGTGCCGCTCCAGTGCGGCGGGGCGCTGCTCCTTGCACTGGCGATCAACAAGGCGGCACACTGTAAGAAATATTTTAAAGTGGCGTTTTTCGTACCTGTAGTTATGTCTCTGGCAGTTGTCTCCACCTTGTGGATGCAGATCTACAGCCCGGAGGGAATCCTGAATACGCTTCTGGCGAACTTCGGGATCGACGCGCAGCCGTTTATCCACAGCGCGGACCAGGCGCTGCCGTCCATCGCCATTATGAGCGTATGGCAGGGCGTCGGCTACCAGATGATCATCTTCCTCGGCGGCCTGCAGAATATCAATCCTGCGCTTTATGAGGCGGCTGAGATGGATCATGCGAGCGCATGGCAGAAGTTCAAGGACATCACGCTCCCGGAACTGAAACCGCTCTGCATCTTTGTGTTCATCACAGTAACGATCGGCGCGTTCCGCATGCTGGTCCAGCCGATGGTAATGACCGGAGGCGGTCCGGATCACTCGACTTACACCATCGTCTACGATATTTATGAGACGGGCACGGTCAACTGGGAGATGGGACTTGCGTCGACGATGGCAATCGTATTCACTGTATTCGTGGTGATCCTGACGATCATCCAGAATGTACTGACTAAGGACAAGGAGGGGAAAAAGCATGTTAACAAAAAAGCAAAAGCGAATTAACTGGATCCTGGTAGCTGTGCTGCTGGTCCTGTCGATCTTCTTCCTGTTCCCGGTGATCTGGATGCTTGCAAACTCCTTCAAGCCTGATGCGGCGATCACTGCGGATATGAACTCGATCGCAGCTTTTATTCCGCCGGCGCTGAACGGGAACTTCTTTGAGAACTATGTGTCCATTATTACAGACACGAACTTTTTGAGATACATGGCGAATACGCTCCTTTATGCGGCAATCCTGATTGTCCTGAGCATTGTGGTAAACGGTCTTGCCGGATATGCGCTCGCCAAGATTAAATTTCCGTTCCGCGATCAGTGGCTCATGATCATTATCATGCTGCTCATCGTGCCGACAGAGACGGTCATCACGATCCATTTCCTGATCATCGCGAAGGCGGGACTGCTGAATACGATCGTAGGTTACATCCTGCCGCTGATCGTGAACCCGTTCAACATATACCTGTTCCGACAGGTGTTCGTAAGCCTGCCGGACGACGTGTACGAGGCGGCGCAGCTGGACTACTGCGGACCGGTGAAATACTTCTTCACCATGGTGCTGCCGATGTCAAAGACAGTTGTTGCGACAGTCAGTGTGTTCACATTCCTGAATGTATGGAATGATTATCTCTGGCCGTCACTGGTGTTCACATCCAGTGATCTGCTGACGGCCCAGATCGGTCTGAACTCCATCACATCCAATGAAAATACGACGATGGGGCAGACGCTTGCAGTAATTACTCTGGTAACGATACCGGTCATCATCATCTACTCTCTGTTCTCCAAACAGATCGTAGAAGGTGTAACATCAACAGGTTCAAAGGAAGGATAAAAAGATGAGTTTCATAGAATTTAAAAATATATGTAAAAAGTATCCCGGTTCAGATAAGAATACAGTAGATAATTTCAATCTTAATATTGAAGAAAAAGAGTTCATCGCTTTCGTCGGTCCTTCCGGATGCGGAAAATCAACGACGCTGCGGATGATCGCAGGTTTTGAGGAGATCACCGGGGGCGAGCTCTACATAGACGGAAAGAAAGTCAATGAGATGGCGCCGAGGGACAGAGGAATCTCCATGGTGTTCCAGAACTATGCTCTGTACCCGCATATGACGGTTGAGAAGAACATCGGATACGGACTGAAAAATATGAAGATGCCGGCAGATCAGATCAAGAAGAAAGTGGACTGGGCGATCGATATCCTGGGGCTGGAGGAGTACCGAAACAGAAAACCGAAGAACCTCTCCGGAGGACAGCGGCAGAGAGTGGCGCTGGGACGTGCGATCGTAAAGAATTCGAAAGTCTTCCTTATGGATGAGCCGCTGTCAAATCTTGACGCGAAGCTCCGTGTCAGCATGAGGACAGAGATCAGCAAGCTCCACAGACAGATCGGCGCCACTACGATCTATGTAACGCACGATCAGGTGGAGGCCATGACGATGGCTGACCGCATCGTTATCATGAAGGACGGTGTGATCCAGCAGGTAGGAAAGCCGATGGAGCTTTACGATCACCCGGTAAATCAGTTTGTGGCAGGCTTTATCGGCTCTCCGCAGATGAACTTCTTCGACGTGGCAGTCTCAGGAGATACGGTGAGATTCAGCGACGGAAATACGATAACTCTGTCAGAAGGAATGCAGAAGAAACTGAACGGACGCCAGGGAGCCATGGTACTCGGCATCCGCGGCGAGGATATCAAGCTGGATGCGCAGAACATGGACCTGAACAGCGCCAATCGGCAGCACGCCGTTATCACCGACACAGAAGTCATGGGAAATGAAAACAATCTTTACTTTACCTTCGGAGGAACACAGGCAGTGGCAAGGGTATCAAAGTATGAGATCAGCCAGATCGGCGATAAGATCGAGTTCGTGCTCATGCCGTCAAAGATGCATTTCTTCGACAGGGAGACAGGAATTAATTATACGGAATCATGATCTGCGGACAGCAGACAGAAGGTCAGCGATTAAGTGTATCCCGCGGCGGACGTGATCTATTGAGCCGCCGGGGAACAAAACAGATACGGAGGCAGTATGAAAAGACAGAGATTACATTTAAAAGCACCGAATAACTGGATAAATGATCCAAACGGCTTTATATACTACAAGGGATACTACCATCTGTTTTATCAGTATTTTCCTTACGGTCCCCGCTGGGGAACCATGCACTGGGGGCACGCGGTAAGCAGAGATATGGTAACATGGGAGCACAAAGGGATCGCCCTTTATCCCTCAGTGCGTGAGGACAGGAACGGATGCTTCTCGGGAAGCGCCATAGAGGAAGATGGCAAGCTGTATCTTGTCTATACAGGAGTGCGGTATGAGGTGGTGAATCCGGAGGATCCCCATACCTGTCTGGATGAACAGTTCGAGTCAGCACAGCTTATGATATCTTCGGAGGATGGTTTCCGCTTTGACAATGAGAACGGCAAAGAAGTTATCATCCCGCCGGTTACGGATCCGGCAGTCGGAGACCGCACGCACACGAGAGATCCGAAGATCTGGAGAGGAAAGGATGCATGGTACCTCATTCTCGGAAGCACGGTGGAAGAAAAATACGGAGAAGTCCTGTTCTACCGGAGCGAGGATCTGCATACATGGACATACGTCAATAAGGCATGGAAGGGGCCGGATTACGGATGGATGTGGGAGTGCCCGGATTTCTTCGGGACAGATGGCGGAAATGTGCTTATCGTCTCTCCTATGGGGATTCTGAAAAACGGGGAGAAAGAGAGGAACCAGTCCGTCTGCTTCCCGGTGGAATTCGATGAGACCACATGCGGACTTGAAATTCCGGATGAGTATCAGTTTACAGACTACGGAATGGATCTGTACGCACCTCAGACGACGCTGGATGTGGAAGGCAGAAGAGTGATGGCAGCATGGATCCGAATGCCGCAGATCACGAAGAACGGCTGGATCGGGATGTTCTGTTCGCCCCGTGTTGTAGAGAGAAAGGACGGACATATCTATTTCCGCATGCACCCGAATATCAGATCAGCTTATTCAGAAGAGATCAAGGACTGTTCCGAAGCGTCGGATGACGGATACATGGCCGTGTTCGAACTGGCAGAAGGGGAACAGGCAGATATCGGCGGATTCCTTATCGAGAGAAGGGACGGACGCATCCGCGCGGACCGGACTGCGGTATATCCTTCTTTTGAAGGGGCTCATCTTGTATCCGAGACTCCGGAGATCCGGGAAGGATGCCGCCTGGAGGTGCTGGTGGATGAGAATTTGATCGAGATTTATATCAATGACGGAGAGTATGTGATCAGCAATGCAGTGTACGGGATCGGAAAGACGATCACGGTGAGCGGATCAAAAGCAGTGCAGCTCTATACAATGGCTGAATAATTTATGCAAAAGGGATGCGTCAGGAGCAGATTCTGGCGTATCCTTCTTTTTTAGAAATATTTGAAATAAGTGAAAGGATTCCTCCCTCCGGATCGTATTAGTAGTGAAACAGTAAAATACAGGTGTACACAGTCTGCTGTGTGGTATAGAATAAGAGGAGGAATTGATATGAAGAAGATTACAGCAGGAATTTTGACAGCGGCTTTGGTTATTGCGCTCGGAGGCGCAACAGTATCGGCAGTCGGTCTTGGACAGTCGGCGAAAGGCTCTGCCGTGCAGGACAGAACGCAGGAGCAGCTTTATAAGAATGCGGATGGCATCTGCGATTACTATGAAGATGGAGTCTGCCAGGGAGATTCGGATGGGGACGGTATCTGTGATTACCATGAAAACAGCGTCTGCCGCGGGGACTCGGACGGAGACGGCGTCTGTGATTACCGGGAGAATGTCTCTGATACGTCGGATGCGGCATATGGATCTGATGTCTGCGGGAATGGATGGCATCATTCGTATGGCAGCGGAAACGGATCTGCGCATGGCACTCATGGGTACGGACATGGTCATGGCTGCAGGTAAAGCCGGTAAAGACAGGCGGTAAGTGCATCCGGGATATCCGCCATGGGAGAAAATACGTCTGAGAGCCGAGACTGACGGAAACGGGGAAAGGGTATGAAGAGTGAGGAAGAAGCCGGCAGAGCCATCGAGCAGTATGCGGACATGGTACGCCGGATCTGTATGATCCATCTGAAGAATTATGAAGATGCGGAGGATATATTTCAGACAGTGTTTCTGAAGTATGTCCTCCGTTCTGAGCCCTTTGACAGCCCGGAGCACGAAAAGGCGTGGATCATCCGGGTCACGGTCAACGCCTGCAGGGATCTGGTCAAAAGCTTTTTCCGCAGCAGGACAGTATCGCTGGATCAGCTGATCGAAAAACCCCAGGATATGCCGGAAGATCACTCGGACATACTGGAAGCCGTACTGGAACTGCCCGCCCGGTTCCGGGACGTGGTATATCTGCATTACTATGAAGGGTATTCCGCTCCGGAGATCGGCAGGATACTGAAGAAAAATCCCAATACAGTATACACACTTCTGGCGCGTGCCAGACAGCTCCTGAAAACAAGACTGGAGGGGGTGAGCGAGGATGAGTAACCGGATCAGAGAAGCGTTCGATGATATCCATGCAGAGAAGGAGCTCAAAGAACACACAAAAGAATATCTCCGGAGAAACGTATATCAGAAAAAAAGGACACTTTGGACGGCGCCGGTCCGTATAGCCGCAGCGGCAGTCTGCCTTTTCCTTGTCGTCCTCGCCGGAGGATCCTGGCTGTATCTGGTGCCGACTGCTTATATCAGCATCGATATCAATCCCTCACTGGAACTGGGAGTCAACCGTTTTGACCGGATCGTGTCAGTAGAAGGGTTTAACGATGACGGAGCCAGGCTGGCGGAGCAGCTGGATATCAAGTATATGGAGTACAATGACGCTTTGGAGCAGATCCTTTCAGATCAAAGCGTGGAGGAGTATCTGGCCCGCAGTGACCTGATCGCGATCACCGTTGTGTGCGACAACGAAGCAAAGAACAGTGAGATGATGGAACAGGTGGAGAACTGTTCCTCTTCCCACAGCAGCGTCAGCTGCCACTCCGGCAGCACAGAGGAGATGCACGGCGCTCACGAGGCAGGGCTTTCCTTCGGAAAGTACCGGGCATATCTTGAGCTGAAAGAGCTTGATCCGGAGATAACTCCGGATGATATAAGAGATCTTTCCATGCGGGAGATCCAGGACATGATCGATTCGCTCTCAGGTGAGGACAGCGCCTCTTCTGATGAGAATACGGCTGTGCCGGAAAGCACGGGCGTGTCTGATGATACGGACGGAGAAAGCGGACATCATTCAGAGGAACACGACGGCGGACAGGAAAACCGTCACAGGCATAACAGATAAAGGAGAGTTTGGCAGGATGACAAAATTTGAAGAATTTGAAGATATCATTGCAAGACTCCGGGCGCCGGATGGATGCCCGTGGGATCGCGAGCAGACGCATATGAGCCTGAAAAAGCCTTGCATCGAGGAGGCGGCAGAGGTGATCTGCGGGATCAATATCCTGGATCAGACCGGGGATCCGGACAACTTAAAGGAAGAGCTGGGCGACCTGCTCATGCAGGTGGTGATGCACGCGCGGATCGCGGAGGAAGAGGGATATTTTACCATGGATGACGTGATCCAGACGATCATCGACAAGATGATCCGCCGTCATCCCCATGTATTCGGAGAGGCGGTCGTCTCTGATTCGGGCGAAGTCCTGACAAAGTGGGAGGAGATCAAGAAGCAGGAGAAAGCCGGGAAGGAATGGACCGAGGATTACCTGCCGGCAGCGTTTGAAGAGGCGAAGGAGCTGATCGATGCGGCGGCAGAGCGGAAAGGATTCCGGAAAGGCGAGCCTGAGCGGTTGAAGTATCAGTGAAAGAGTCAGACAGCTGTTAAAAATATTTAAATTTGACTATCTTTATAAAAGATAGTATGATACAAGTGTTTCTTTATATTTTTAAAATAAGTTATGAGGAGGGAGCATCATGAAAAAAGGAAAGATCATGCTTGCGTTCATGCTGGTTATAGCCCTGCTTTTGGGAACCCAGGCGTATGCTCAGGAAGGAGATGCTGTACCGGAGGTTTCCATGACAATGGACACGTCTGCGGAAGACGGGACTGTAAACGTGGGTGATACGCTTCAGTTTACTCTTACAGCCGCAAATCCGGGTGGAATGACAGATTTAGGCGGTTCATTTCTGAGATTTCGCGTAAGCGGGACAGAGGATATGACGGACCGGGTCGGAAATCCGCAGATTCAGACGAAGAGCGAATATCTGACAGACCCGTCAAATGGAAACGGAATTGCTGTTTTGAGAGTGGATTCTCAGATTACAGGTGAGGCGAAAGCAGTTGTATCCATGGAGATCACAGAGGATATGAAGGGGAAGACCCTTTATTTTCAGACAGACCTGTGCCCGGATTTCGCGGAGGCGGAGCCCTTTGCTCAGACGGACGTAATATCCGTACAGGTTGCTGATGAGAATATTCCCTCCGGCAACGCAGACCTTGGGGTAAGCGCGATACTTTACGATATTGATGTCAACAATGACAAGATCGCGAAAGGAGAGGCGATCCCTGCGGAACTGAAAGTGACCAATACAGGTGATGTACCGCTTGAGTATATCTATGCTTCTATAGGATACAGCCAGACAGGTATTGAAAATGATGAGGCAGATATGATGCCGATCGGCACATTTGCATATCTTCCGGAAAATGTAACCCAGCCGGAGGATGGCGTTGCATGTATCGCATCACTGGGGGCTGGCGAGTCCGTTACGCTGACGGCTTTTCTGACAGTTCCGGAGACTTACTCGGAGGAAGATATTGTATTTACATTCATGGCAGTTTCTTATGGAATGGAAGATTTTGAAGAGACGGATATTCCTCTGGCGTTTGGCTACGTAGAGATGAAGGGAATGGTCGCACAGGAAGCGGCAGAAGAGCCTGATCCGGGAACAGAAAATCCGCCGGCAGAAGATCCGGACGAGACAAAACCGGTAAAAGAGGAAACGCCAAAGAATCCGGCTTCTGATACGAAGAAGAACGACGATGCGAAGAGTACTCAGACAGTAAAGGCTCCGAAGACAGGAGAGACGGCCTCCGTGGCAGGATTGGCAGTAGTGATGCTTGGGGCTATGATGGTGATAGGAATATCAGCGCAAAGAAAATACAAATAAGGCATAAAAAGGGAGCATATCACTCGTAGGAAATGAGGTGATATGCTCCCTTTTGCAACAGTCTATTTCTCTTCGATCAGATAGTATTCAGCCGAGAACGGGGCGAGTGTAAATTCAAAGGCTCCATTCTCCGGTTTTAATATCTTTTCGGGCGTCTCAGCTTTCCCACCGTATCCACACAGCTCACTGGTAAAGAGCCTGCGCAGCCCTGCCGCTTCCGGAATCTCCAGTTTGTAGCCCGCCTGCTCCACACCGGAGAAATTAAAGACCGCGGCGATCCGCTCCTTCTTCCCGGCGCGCTCAAAGGCATAAATACACCGCTCTTCTGCGTGGCAGTCCAGCCAGCGGAAACCGTCGGCGTCATAGTCCTTCTCGAAGAACGCCGGGTGTTCCAGATAGAAGTGGTTCAAGTCCGTCATGAACCGGTGAAAATCCAGATGAGCCGGGTAGCGGAGAAGGTCCCAGTCCTGTTCGCGCTTCTCATCCCACTCGCGGAAATGCCCGATCTCATTTCCCATAAAGTTGAGCTTTTTCCCCGGATGGGCGTACATATACATATAAAATGCCCGGGCCTGCGGGAATTTCATATCATAGTCTCCGAACATTTTCTGGAGGATCGTTGCCTTGCCGTGGACTACTTCGTCGTGGGAAAGCGGCAGCAGGTAGTTCGCATCATAGTAATATGCCATGGAGAAGGTGAGCTTGTGATAGCAGCCTCCCCGGAACAGCGGATCGATGCGGAAATAGTCGAGCGTGTCGTTCATCCATCCCATATCCCATTTATAATCGAAGCCCAGCCCGCCGTTTTCCGTGTCTTCCGTGACTCCCGGAAAGCTGGTGGAATCCTCGGCGGCAAGGATGGCGGAGGGGTGGAGTTCTTTCAGTCCGCGGTTCATGTTTTTGAGAAATTCCACTGCATTCGAGTTGACGCCCCGCTCTGGCGCTCCCTGCCAGTAGATGGCGCGGCTGATGGCGTCCATCCGCAGCCCGTCTACGTGGAACTCAGTCAGCCAGTAGTTGGCGGCAGACTGAAGGAAGCTCCTTACTTCTCCGCGGGAGTGCATGAAGTTGCAGCTTCCCCACTCGCTCTGTCCTACTGCGGCATGCGGGTACTCGTACAGGGCTGTGCCGTCATAATTTGCCAATGCGTAGTAATCCACTGCGAAGTGTACCGGCACGAAGTCAAGGATGATGCCGATGCCGTTCTGGTGGCAGGCGTCAACGAATGCCTTGAGCTGGTCGGCTGTCCCGTATCTGGAGGTAGGGCTGAAAAAGCCGGTGCCCTGATATCCCCAGGACTCGTCGCACGGATATTCTGTGAGAGGCATGATCTCCAGATAATTATAGCCGTTTTGCTTCACGTAGGGGATCAGGATGTCTGCCATCTCTTCGTAGTCATACCATGCGTCCGGCTCGTCCGAGGGTTTGCGGAAAGAGCCGAGATGGACTTCGTAAATGTTAAGCGGTTCTCTGCGGCGGTCCGTTCGCTTCCTCATCCATGAGGAGTCGCGGAAACGATATGTATCCATCTCACGGATGATGGATGCTGTGTTGGGACGAAGCTCCATCCCATATCCGTAAGGATCGCAGTGATCGATAAACCGGCCTGCCTGATCATAGATCCGGTATTTGTACATCATGCCGGCGCGCGCGTCTTTTGACGTGAACTCCCAGAAATTCCCGTCGTGTACCTTTTCCATGGGGCTTTCCTCCCAATCGTTGAACTCTCCGATGACCGAGATTTTAGAAGCTGATGGGGCAAAGGTGCGGAACACCACACCCTCTTTTGTTACATGTGCGCCCAGATATTTGTAAGCGTCAAATACTTTCCCTGTGTAGAATCCGTAAAAATCCATAATAACCTCCATTCATAGCAAGATCTGTTTCTGTGTCCCTGGGGACCGCCCGGCCAGGGCTTTTCTTTATCTGGCAAATAATAGACAGTAGTTGCTTTTCACTGTATAATCAGAATAGCGTTAAAAAAGGCGGGTGTCCACCGACAATCCGGACGATATGTCGGAAAACCGACTTTTTGAAAAAAGTGTCGGTTAAAAATGCCTCTTCGGATCTCTGATCCGGCGGCAGATCAGTGTAAAGATATCATTCAGGGAGGAAATATGGATCTTAGAGTAGAAAAAACAGAAAAGGCGATCAAAAATGCATTTATCGAACTGCGTTCCCAAAAACCTCTGGAAAAGATCACGGTAAAGGAGCTGTGTGCTGAAGCGCGTATCAATAAATCTACCTTTTATTCACATTATCAAGATATCTATGCGCTCTCCGAGGCGATGGAGAAGGAGACTGTCTCTTCTATCATAAACGGCATCCGGCATCTGAAAGAGTATACATTTGAAAATTCCGATGCATTTTCCAGAGAGCTCCTTCTCGCCTTTATGTCTCAGATATCGGTGATCAATATCGTGTTTTCGGGGAAGGAGCAGAACCACCTTGGCAGCCAGCTCGACCGGGAGCTCAAGAGAGTGATCTTCCGGAAATATCCCGAGTATGAGAAGGATCCGGAGAAGAATATCCTCCTGTCCTACTGCATACAGGGGGCATATCATGCATATCTGAGCAATCCGGAGGCAGACACAGAAGTCTTTGTGCGTACAGTAGAAAAGATCGTGAAATGCTTAAGGCCGCTTGTATAAGAGGAATGTGGAGATATTCGTCTGTGATGAAGAGCAGAAATGATTGCAGCAGACCGTCCGGTATGGAGCTTTGCATAAGACGTATCCTAAGATTGAGACAGTTTTGACATAAGGTGTATTCAGGAAAACATAAAAAATAAAAAAACTGGCACTCAAAGGTTGACAGTGCTGACAACGGGTGCTATAGTACAACTAGAACAAAGGAAGAGGAACAAAAGGAACGAAGAAAACAGAAGCAAGGTTCCAAAAGGAGTTCCGAATCCGGAGTTGTTTTAGCTTACAACACTTGAGACAACTTCAAGAGTGCTGATGGCAGCTGCGAAAGCAGCTCATAAAAACTTATTTCTAATGTTTCAATAATGGAAGGAGTAATGACTTATGTTAATGCCGAGTATTTTTGGAGAGAATTTATTTGATGATGACTGGATGAATTTTGCTTTTGACAGAGATTTCTGGGGAAGAAAGAATCCGCTGTATGGTAAGAATGCAAAGAATATCATGAAGACAGATATCCGCGAGCATGATGAAGGATATGAACTTGATGTCGATCTGCCGGGATTTAAGAAAGACGAGATCAGCGTAGAACTTGACGACGGCTACCTGACCATCTCAGCCGCTAAGGGACTGGACAAAGATGAGCAGGATAAGAAAGGCAAATACATCCGCAGGGAGCGTTATGCCGGTGCAATGCAGAGAAGCTTCTATGTAGGCGACGCTGTAACGCAGGAAGATATCAAGGCGAAATTTGAGGACGGCATCCTGAAATTGAGTATTCCGAAGAAGGATGCGAAAGCAGTTGAGACGAAAAAGACCATCGCGATTGAGGGATGATCTTTCCCGAAAGGGCATAAAGCATAAGAAAAACAGAAGCGTGGGATCCGGCGTGAAAGCGCCGGGTCCTTTTTTTGTGAATAAAACTTTCTCTGTTATTTTTTCTGGGCGGTGGTATAATGATTGCGCAAGCGCAATCCGGACCGAGAATCGGTCCGCCCCGCTCTGCGGGGATTATACCGTCAATCCACGGCTTGAGAAGTAAATGCCGCTGCGCGGCGCTTCCTTCTCTGCGCACGTGGTATAATGATTGCGGCAAGCGCAATCCGAACCGACAGGTCGGTCCGCCCCGCTCTGCGGGGATTATCTATATTATGAAAGGAATGGTAGAATTTGAATCGACTGCATGGCTATATCCTGAAGCGTTATCTGCTTCTCCTCGCCGGACTTTCGGTCATGGCTTTTTGAGTAGCGTTTTCTATCAAGGCGAGTCTGGGGACCTCGCCGATCTCAAGCGTACCGTATGTTGTCAGTCTGTTTACACCGCTGACGGTGGGGACGGCGACGATCATCATGCACTGTGTTTTCATTGTGATTCAGATACTGATCCTGAGAAAGAATTATCATCCGATCCAGCTCATGCAGCTGCCGGTCGCGATTTTCTTCGGATATCTGACTGATTTCGGAGTCTGGGCGGTCCGCGGGATTTCATATCACGCATACTGGCAGCAGTGGATCATCTGCCTGATCGGTATTTTTCTTGTGGCGGTGGGAGTAAGCCTTGAAGTGAAGGCGGGCGTCGTAGTGCTCGCGGGAGAAGGCGTCGTTCTTGCAGTCTGCAGGGTGCTCCCGGTCAAATTCGGATATATGAAAGTGGGATTCGATGTGACCCTTGTCGTGATCGCATGTATCCTGTCCATTGTATTTACAGGACATCTGCAGGGGGTGAGAGAAGGAACTATAGCGGCGGCGGTCATGGTCGGTCTGATCGCAAAACAGCTGGGGAAGCTGCTGGCACACTGGAAACTGGAAGGAGAACCGGGAGGAGAAGCATAAATGACAAAAGATATGACAGAGGGACGCATCATCCCTCAGCTGACAGGGTTTACGATCCCGCTGGTGCTTGGAAATCTGTTCCAGCTTACATACAATGCAGCGGATTCCGTGATCGTGGGAAAATTCGTAGGAGACGACGCCCTTGCCGCGGTAGGCACGGCAGGACCGATCATGAATATGGTGATCCTGTTCATCAGCGGGATGTGCATGGGCGCCGGGATCCTCATGAGCACCCATTACGGGGCCAAGAAATATAATCTTCTGGAGCGGCAGATCAGTACATCAATGCTGGGCGGACTGGCTTTTTCAGCGGTGATCGCGATCCTGCTGATCCTGTTTGCCCATCCGCTGCTGGAGCTTCTGCAGGTTCCCGGGGATATCATTGAGGCAGCAAAGATCTATCTGCGGATCATTTTCGTGGGCCTGATCTTTACATTTGTCTATAATTTCTTTTCAAATACGCTGAGGGCGCTGGGGGACAGTAAGGTTCCGCTCTATTTCCTGATCGTCAGCGCATTCCTCAATGTGGTGGGTGACCTGTTCTTCGTCGTCGTCCTCGAGTGGGGCGTGCCTGGCAGCGCTGTGGCTACGGTGCTCAGCGAGGCGCTGTGCTGTCTCTGCTGTCTGGTCTATATTAAGAAGAAGGTGCCGCTCCTCTGTCTCGGAAGAAAATGGATGGTGTTTGACGGATCGATCCTGTGGCGTACATTTAACTACGGCATAACCAGCGCTCTGCAGCAGATGTGCGTGCAGCTGGGCAAGATCTGCGTGCAGACGGTCGTCAATGTGCAGGGAGTTGCATTTATCGCGGCGTTCACCGCGATCAACCGGGTGGATGATTTTGCAATGACGCCTCAGCAGAATATCGCTCATGCGACGACTACATTCATGGCGCAGAACAGAGGCGCCGGGAAGATTGACAGGATGAAGAGGGGCTTCCTGTCGTCGATCATCCTTCAGGCGGTGTACACAACAGTGATCGCGGTGCTTGTCTTCTTCGGTTCGCGCCAGATCATGCAGCTGTTTGTGAGCGACGGCTCGGAGGAAGTCATCAGCCTGGGCGTGTCCTATCTTCAGCTGATCGCATTTATGTACTATATGCCGTCGGCGACCAACATCATACAGGGATATTTCAGAGGGCTTGGAGACCTGAAGGTCACGCTGATCAGCACGATCCTGAATATGTCGGCGCGATTCTTTTCTGCATGGCTCATGATCCATGTCATGCACGGCGGATTCGACCGGCTTGCCTGGGCGAACTTCTTCGGCTGGATCGCGATGCTGGCGTTCCAGATCCCGATGATCGCAGTGCGGTGGAGAAAAGTAAAGTGAGATTCTGCAGACCATTACTTTGGAGCGGGGTGCTGTTCACACAGTAAAGGATACAGAAAGGATATATTCACCCTGTATACTAAAATCAGAAAAAGATAAGGACAGGGGGTGTTATTTATGAAGAGAACAAAAGGAACAGCAGGAAGATACAAACTCCGATATGTGCCCGGAAACGTACTCAGAAGGGTCGTGCTGATCTTTGCGGCGCTGTACCTCGCCAGCATGGGGCTTGCGACTGCCCTTGTGCGGCAGCAATTCCGGCAGGATCACCAGAGATCTCTCAGTGATATCGCAGATATGATAAACCGAAGTATGAATCAGCAGATCAGCGAGGCAGAAGACAAGGGAGAAGAGATCACTTCGGAGTGGATCGGCAGTCAATTATACATGATGCTGGGAATTGAAGGTACGACTGAATATATGGACTGGGCTGCGGGTGTGTGGGATGGCAGGGGAGATAAGATAGCAGAGCGTGATGCGATAATAATGTCTCCGCCTGATGAAGAGAGCACAGTACGGAGCATCTGGCATTTGGAGGAATATCTTACAGAAGAAGAGCTGGATCAGCTCGGAGAATACACAGGAAACAACGCCGGCGCCGGGGGGAACAGATGGACGAACAGCTGGACAGAATATCACGACACTCTGATCCTGACGCCGGAAGGGGAGCCTGTAGCAATCGCGGTCGAATATGAAAACTGGAGAAGATCGGACGCAGAAGAGGCGGAAAACTGGGACGGGGCTGTCATGTCCAATTGGGAGGAGGACAGCGGTCAGCAGGAAAAGTTTTTTGTCTGCACCGATTCAGGGGAAGCATGGAGATGGGAAAACCCTGATGTGGATCAGGAGACGGCAGCCCCTGTTTTCGGCGCATTCCTTTTCATCCCCGGCGGCGGACTCGGAGAGAGCGGATGGAGGGAATGGAGACAGGATGAATATCTCCAGGGATTACCGGATCATATCCAGGGCGGCTACCGGGCGGACGGGTCCGGCTTTACCGAGTATGGCTCTGATAATGCTGAGGCGGATCTGACCTATCCTCTTATTTTGAACAATGTGGACATCAGCTCCGATGTGAGAGTCTGCACGATGAAGTTTCGGATGACGTCCCACGCATGGCTTGCGGCGATAGATTATATGAAATATGTGTATCTCGGCGGCGCGGCGCTTGTGGCGGCATGTATCATTTTTGTGGCGTGGACGCTTGAACAAAGCTACCGGAAGAGCGCGGAGGCGGAAGCGCAGAGGCGCGATTTCACCAACGCTATGGCGCACGAGATGAAGACTCCGCTTGGGGTGATCAGAGGGTTTGCTGAGAATCTTCTTGAGAACCCGGAGTCCGGGAAACGGGAGTATTATCTGGATCAGATCATCGGGCAGACGGAAGAGATGGACGGGACAGTGAAAGAGATGATCCAGGTGTCAAAACTTGACAGCGCGGATCTGGTGATCAGCAGCGAAAGGATCGATCTCCGGGAGCTTCTGGAGAAAGAGGTGGAACGGATCGCCTGCAGGACTGAAGAGCGCCGGATCGAGGTCAGGTTCCGGTGCGCGGGGGATGCCGTGGTGGAAGGAGACAGAAAACTCCTTGAGAAAGCGTTCCGGTGTCTGCTGGACAACGCAGTGAGCTATAACCGGGACGAAGGGATCATCACCATTGAGGCGGATACAGAGCGGTGCGTGATCGCAAATACGGGAGACAGGATTCCCGAGGAGGATCTCTTCCGCGTCTGTGAAATGCTGTGGACCGGCTCGAGAGAAGGCAGGACCCGTGCATCTGAGGAGAAGCATCTGGGAATGGGGCTGTATCTGGCGGACAGGATCTTCAGGCTCCACGGAATGAAGATGACAGTAGAGAATACCCATGACGGAGTCCAGGTGAGCGTGGACTGGAGCGGCCGATGACCGCTCCTTTTCTCGGAGGATAACGGACCGGCTTGTGGCGAGTCGGCCAGATAAGATCAAGAATAAAAACGGAAATATCAGATTGGAAAAGAAGGTGCTGTGAAATGGATGACAGAGAAAAAATTGTCAGACTTTGGTTTGACATGCGGCTTGACAAGAAAGACTCAGGCATATCCGATATATTTTCAGAGAATGCCATTTATATTGAAAGCTGGGGATCGGAGTACCACGGAGTTACAAAAATCAAACTTTGGTTTGAGGAATGGAATACCCGCGGGACTGTCCTGCAGTGGGACATCAGGCAGTTTTTCCATAAAGGCAGTCAGACTGTCGTTGAATGGTATTTCAAAAATAAAATGGACGCCGGTAAGATAGAAGCGTTTGACGGAATGTCACTGATCGAATGGACGCCGGATGGCAGGATCGCGCTCTTAAAGGAATTTGGCTGTAATGAAAACCGGTATGACCCTTATGAAGACGGTATTACGCCGAAATTCAGGGATGAAAATGCTAAGTGGTTTTAGGGGAAAAACGCGTTATTCAAAGACTGTCTGCTTATTTGAAAAGATGTTTGGAGATACAAAAGACGAAGGTGTAAGATGACAAAGGAAACGATTGAACAGGTATTAAAATTCAGAGACGAGCGAAACTGGAAACAGTTTCACAATCCAAAGGATCTGGCGATTTCTATCTGCCTGGAGGCAGCGGAGCTGCTGGAAGTTTTCCAGTGGAGTGCAGATGAGGTCTGGTGTGAAGAGAAAAAGGACAAAATCGGGGAAGAGCTTGCGGATGTATTGAATTACTGCATTTTGATGGCAGACACCTGTGGGCTGGATATGGATGAGATTATTCAGGAAAAAGTTCGGAAGAATGCAGAAAAGTATCCGGTGGAAAAGGCGTATGGGCATAAAGAAAAATATACCGAGCTGGGAGAATAATACGTGGTTGTTATATTCTGATATTTTGGATATTGATTATTTTTTGGGAACAGATAGATGAAGCATTTCAGTTTGTTCTGCGAAATATTCACCTGGGCGCTGCCATTGTGGGGATTTATCGCCAGGATGTTTATGAAATTCCACCGGATGCCATTCGTGAGTTGATTATCAATGCTATGGTGCATCGTAGTTATTTGGATCATGGTATGATACAGGTTGCGGTGTATGATAACCGATTGGAAATTACTTCCCCAGGAAAGCTGCCAATGGGACAAACTATGGAGCGTATGAAAGAAGGCTATTCCAAAATCAGAAATGAAGCTCTTGCTCATGCCTTTGCTTATATGAATCTAATTGAGCATTGGGGAAGCGGCATTCCGAGAATTATTGATAAAGTAAAGGCTGCCGGACTGCGGGAACCAGAGTTTATTGGTGGCGAGGTTGATTTGCGTATCAATATCTATCGAGGTCAGATTGACGGCACTGTTGACCTTAATGCCCCCAATACTGCCGTCAAACCGCCGCTAAACCGCCGGGAAACCGCCGATAAAGTGCCGGCAAATGAACAGGAACAGCAAATTTATAAATATGTATCGGAAAATGTCGGCATTACAACAGCACAGGCAATGAAACTTCTTGGTATCAAACAGCGTAGAACCAGAGAAATACTGGTTAAAATGGTTGAAAAAGGATGGCTGAGAAAAGAAGGTGCTTCAAGAAGCACAATTTATGTAAAAAATACGGAAGGGAGATAATGCAGCATGGATACAGACAAAGTAATACAAGACTTGAACCGCAGATTTGCTGCACCTCTGCCGGAGTTTTACCAACGTCGGATTATCTTCTGGTACGATGAAGATAAGGAATTTGAGGATAAGCTGGACGAAGTGGTTTTAGCAAATGTAAAGGTAATTGCTCTGACTGGCAATAATGCGTTTTCTGTGAAAAAACTGCTTTCGGTAGATGACTTGACTACAAACTATCTGGTTTATAGTCCTTTAACATATAACCGCCCGGAGGACAACTGGCTTTTGGATGTGGAGCTTTACAGTGAGGAGTTCCGGGCAGATCTGATTTCCATTTGGATGGATGAGATGGGGCTTGTATCGAATCCGGCCATGCGGAAGCAGGTCAAGAATTATCGTGCTTATTTTAATGCGAAAGACCGTCGTTTGAAGGTTAGCACACAGGATAAAGTTCCAGCAACTCCAGCACAGCTGCATATGGCTGTCATGGCAGCAATCTGCGGATTAAAAGACGCACAGCCTAATATGATTTTCCGCAGTGTGTTTCGGGCTGGACTGGACGGGTTCATTTTGATATTGTCAAGATTAGGTGACACATTTATTTCAAGGATATCACTGACTATGCTACCGGTTCCAAATCCTCATAATACTGTCTGCGTTTTATCATGGGAGGAAGCCCGCCATTGGCAGAGCAGATCCTCCCGTTATTCCAGTAGCTGAGGAAGTATCTCCAAATGAGCGCCTTTAATTTGTTTTTGTCAAGTACTTGTCCCTGAAAAAGCGTCGGAATTCCCTTTTTTTAGCAAGGGATTTTCCCTGCCTTCAGCGGGCATTATGCATCCCTGCGCATGAGGGCGTGCTCCATTCGGTAGCTTTTTGAAAAAGCTGCAAACGAACAGATGAAATCACTGTGATGCAGGAGGGCAGGAAGATGGCGAGACGGGTTGCAACATTAGAGGAAAAGATAGAGAAGGCTCAGATCAATGTGGCCGAAACAAAAGCGAAATACGACAAGGCAGTTGATGAATTGGAAAAGCTCCTGACGAAACGGCAAGAGCGGGATAACAAGCAGCTTCTGGAAGCGTTCTCAGAAAGCGGGAAAACCCTTGCAGAAGTCATTGAATTCCTGCAAGGGAATACGTCGTTGGAAGATTGAGTGAAACAGAATTGAACAGGGAAAGAAAAGTATGATGACACTAACACAGTATAAAAAAGTAATTAACTAAGACTTCCCATACCTGAAATGGGCTTCGCTCCTTGAAAATTCAATATTTCAGCTGACAAAATAGTGATTTATGCCCCTATAGCCTCTGGATGGAGTGCGTTACGCAGATATTTCGGCAGTCTC
>OLIH01000088.1_pt1 | contig 109815 bp, 84 predicted proteins | sample 1609721 | NCBI WGS metagenome assembly OLIH01 (sample SAMEA4350157, study PRJEB24818) | metagenome | biome: human; feature: gut; material: faeces | place: Denmark | collected 2013-09
GTAGATCCCTTCACAGGGGAGAACGCAAAGAAGGCATAAAAAATGCCCCCGAGTAGGGGGCGGCCCGTGGTAAAAGTGTGGTTGCCAGACTTTTCGGGGCTCCCTTTAGGGAGCGACCACAGGAGATGGGCCCTTATAGGGCCTGTTCAAACCACCCGTTCAACGGGTGGTTTTGATTGCCGGTATCAGTCGGTGATGATAAAGGTGCAGCTCATGGGCGGCAGCTGCACGCAGCCTTCGGCGGTCACGGGGTCCATGGCGGGCAGGGCATAGCCCTCACCCAGCACCAGGGGCACGCCGTTGCACTGCATCACCGAAGCCCGGGGCGTTTCGGCGGTGAGCTGGTAGACCTGCACCTTGCCGGGCAGCTCCACCTCGGTGGTCTCGGTCATGGAATTGTTGATCACCAGATAAGCCTTGCCGGGCTTGCCGTCCCGGCGGGAATGGGCGTACACGTGGGCGCCTTCCCGGATGGGCTCGGCGGCGTCAAAGACGGTGGTGCCCATCAGCCGGTTCCACAGCACCACCGCAAAGAAGTTGGGGCGGGGGTCAAAGACTTCCGGCTTCAGATAGCCGTAGTCGCTGGACGCCAGGGTGTTGTGGAAGATGATGCCGTCGGTAACGGCGGAAAATCCGCCCAGCTCGTTGAGGGTGCGCAGCACATCCAGATAGGTGGAAGCCCAGGTATCGCCGCCGCCGCCCGCATCGCCGGACTCGGTGACCCACATCTGGCCGCCGGGCACATACTTGTCACGCAGGGGGGCGTTGGCCCTGGCCATGCCCGGCGCCACCGCCAGATACTCCTCGGTGTGGGCCTTTTCGGGAGACCAGTGGGCCTTGGGCATGATGGACTGTAGCCGTTCGGACACGCCGTTGTAATAATGGTAACTGTACACTTCCATGGGTTCGGTGGAGCCGTTCATCAGATCGTCGGTGGAAACCGACACCATCACGTCGGCGATGCCGCCGCCCAGGGCGTTGTCGCCGTCCTCGCCCACAATGCCCACGGTGCTGCAGGGGCCCACCGTCAGGCAGTCGGGGTAGTTCTCATGCACCCAGCGGTTGAACAGATCCTGGTCCCGCACAAAGTCGGCGGCGGTGTAGCCTTCGGGGGCGCCGCTCATGGTCAGCATGTTGGGCTCGTTCATGAACTCGGCGGCGTTGATGGGCACGCCGTATTCCTTGCTCAGGGCAAAAATCTGCTCGGCCTGACTGGGATTCCAGGGCTCGTGGGCACTGTGCAGGCCGGCGCAGTTGGCCACCGAGATCATCAGCTTGGCGCCGATATCCCGGCAGAAATCCAGCACGCCCAGCCATTGTTCCTTGGTCAGCACGCTCTGGTAGCCTTCGGGGGCCTTGCCGCCCGCCTTGCCGTCAAAGTCGTAGTAGGTCTTGGTGGACCAGGTGCCGGATACCCGCACCCAGGCGGGGCCGATGTCCTTGGCCAGCTTGCGCAGCTTTTCGTTCTTGAGGTCGATGGGGGGATAGAACTGCATCAGCGCGGCCATGGCGGTGTGGTTGGCCAAAGAGCCCACCGGTCCCTGGAAGGGCTTGGTGCCCGCAATCTCCTCGGGGGTGTAGGCTTTCCAGAAGGTGCCGCCGGTGACCTCGGTCATCTCCACGTTGTAAGAAACCAGCCGTTCATCCACCGTGCGCAGCTGGCGCAGGCTTTCGGGCGAAAGTTTAAGGAACTCTGCCATGATACAATCTCCTTTACGATTTGTATAATAAAATATTGTTTATCCTGTTAGGTTAATAGGAAAGGCCGAATCCGTACTCGTAATAGTTCCCGGCGGCGTCCCGGTAGGCGTAGGCCTTGCCGTTTTCGTCCTTCAGGGCATCGGGCATGTACCGGTCCTTGTCGTAGCCGGGCACGTCGTTGGGGCTGATGCACACGCCCTCGGCGTTGACGGCCAGCACTGCGTCGCCCCGGGGCATGGTCAGGGGCAGCTTGCCCACCGGGGCAAACTGGCCGCGCATCACGTCCAGGGTGGCGTCGGGATAGGTGTCAAACCCGGCGGTCAGGGCGTCGCACAGGGGTTCCAGGTTGCCGGGCTCCCAGGCCAGGGTGATGTTCAGATTGCCGATGACCTTGCCGCCCCGGGCGTGCACCGCCGCGGCAATCTCGGCAAGGCGGCCCATGCCGGTGACGGTGGTCTCCTCGTGGGTTTCGGGGGCGGGACGGCCCGCCTCGTCCACATTGTGCACCGTTTTGCCCTCGCACAGGTCCAGTTCCAGATACCCCGGGGTGGCGTTGAAGTAGGCGCCGGACTGGGGTGTCACGAACAGCAGGGCAATGTCCGCCTGAGCGGGATCGTCGGTCAGGGTCAGGCCGTCCAGCAGTTCCCGCAGTCTGGCGGTGGACTGCTCGGACAGCCGCGGGTCTTTGTGGAAGGCTTCGGCATACACCGTCTTGCCCGCCAGCTTGTCGTCGGTCAGGGGCAGGGTGCCGTCGTTTTTCAGCAACACCACACTTTCCCGGTGCACCCGGGCGGCTTCCGCCCAGTCTTCTTTGCGGGCCACCATGGCTTCGGCCTCATCGGGGTCCCGGAAGGGATCATCCACCATGCCCAGCTCAAACATCTCGGTGAGGGTGCGGCTCACCGCACGGTCCAGCGCTTCGTCGGTGAGCACCAGCTGGTCGGGGGTGAAACCTTCCGGCACGGGATGGGTGTCATAGTAGCCATTGCGGGCCCGGTCATAGGCTTCCCGGGCGGCGTCGGTGTCAAAGATGCCGCTGATGATGTCCACCCCGGCATGGTTCACCGCAAAGCCCACCCGCTCGGCGGCGTCCAGCATCTCCACACCCCAGGCCATGTTGCGGGTGATGCCGGAATCCGAGTTGATGTAGCCGGTAAAGCCCATCTGCCTGCGCAGGATGGTGTCGATGAAATACTTGTTGTAGGCAAAGCCGTAGGGGTTCAGGTCAATGAGGTTGCCTGCCGGGTCCTTCTGCGGGGCGCTCTTGTCCGCCGCCGGCTTGGAGTAGTAGGGCATGATGGAGGAGGTGCCGCAGTCCACCGCCGCCTGGAAGGGTGGCAGGTGATAGGTCTCCAGGCTGCCCGGGGTGGCGTAAACGTTCCACTGCCCGGCGGCGTAGTGGGGGTCAAAGCCGTTTTCCCGGGCGCCGCCGCCGGGAAAGTGCTTGGTGGTCACGGCCACGCCGTCCTTGGCCACGCCGTGGGCCTTGCCCTGGATGCCGGGCACCAGATGACGCATGATCTCGCTGATCAGCCGGGGGTCCTCACCGAAGGTGCCGTAGGTGCGCTGCCACCGGGGATCGGTGACGGTATCGGCCATGTACATGTAGCCTTTGCGCATGCCGCAGGCGTTCCATTCCCGGCGCACCGTGTCCGCAAACTTGTCGATGATGTCGATGCGGCCGGTGCCCTTCACGGCGGCGGCAATGCCCAGGGTGCCGGGCCAGGTGGCCAGCACGCCGAAGGCGTCGTTCATGCCGAACACCACCTCGCCGTTTTCGTTGCGGGAATTGGAGGTGGCCGACATGGGGATAAAGTGACCGCACTCTTCGCACACTGCGTTGACCTGGTTGATCCAGTCGGCCAGGTCGGTGGGGGTGGCGTTGGCGCGCAGGATTACGTGGCGGTAAAAGTTTTCTTTCAGCATCTGGGTGGTGCCGATGATGTGCTGTTCGCCGAAGATGCTTTCGGTGTCGCACTCGGTCTCGTCCAGGATGCCCGTCTCGTCATGGATGGGGTTTTCAATCCTGGGGGCGTGGGGGCCGGCGGCCGGATACTTGGCCATGCGCCAGTCAGCCACAAACAGCTGGGCAATCTTTTCCGGCACGGTGAGCAGCCTGACATAGGCGGCCGCGCGCTCGGCGGCGGGGCGGCGCCAGTCGTTGACCACGCTGACGTTGCCGCTGCCGTCAATATCCTTGAAGGTCAGCCCGTCCTGGCTCAGCAGAGCGCGGCTGACGGTGCTGAGGACGGCGCCGTCTGGGTTTCGGATGCGGCGGAACCGGCGGGAGGCTTTTTCGGCCATGTTGGGATCATCCTTTCGTTGGAAAAGTGGGCAAACATCAAAACCCCGGCGGGAAAATTTCCCCGCCGGGGAAGAAATCAGCCCTTGTAGTCCAGGGGCAGGGAGGTCCAGCGGGCGCGGAAGTGGAAGGCCGCGTCCTTGGGCTGGCGCTGGCGGGTGAAGATGCCCTTCTTGTTGCCGTTGGCACGCATGATGCCCTCGGTGGTCTGGAAGTCGGCAAAGTTCCACACCAGTTCGCCCTGCACAAAGTCGTAGCTGTCGAACACACGGTGGTTCATGTCCAGATATTCGTTCTGGTATTCCTGGCTCCACATCACGCTGGGCAGTTTGTGTTCGGTGGGCAGGGTGTCGGCGCCGTACTCGGTAAAGATCATGGGCCGGCCGTTGAGCACCTGGGCCCAGCCGTCCATCTCCTTGCGGAAAGCCGCTTCCGCATCCACCATGCCGTAGCCGCCCATGACATACCAGCCGTAGTACCGGTTCAGACTGATGAAATCGGCAAACTGCTGGCCTTTGCTGGTGTTGGGCAGGCTCATCATCACGATGGCGTAGGTGCGGGGGCGCTTCTGCACATCCAGCTCGTGGGCCAGGTCAAACAGCGGCTTGAAGTAGGCTTCGGTGCCCTCGCTGGTGCACTGGGGCTCGTTCAGGATGCTCCACGCAATGACCGAGGCGTGGTTCTTGTCCCGGGTGATCATCTCGGTCAGGGCCTGCTTGTGGTTTTCCAGCAACTGAGGGGTGGTGTCCTTCTCAAAGAAGCCCACCGGCTTGTGGTTGCCCTGGTTGGCGGCCAGGAAGTTCATGGTGCTTTCCATAAAGCCCACGGCGGGCACTTCGTCAATGATCAAAAAGCCTTCCTCGTCGGCCATCTGGTACAGTTCCTCGGCGTAAGGATAGTGGCTGGTGCGGAAGCAGTTGGCACCGATCCACTTCATGCACTCATAGTCCCGCTTGACGGTGACCAGGTCCAGGCCGCGGCCGCGCAGGTCGGCATCCTCGTGCTTGCCGAAGCCCCGCAGATACACCGGCTTGCCGTTGAGCAGGAAATGTCCGTCCTTGATTTCAAAGGTGCGCACACCGATCTTTTCAAAGTATTCGTCCACCACGGCGCTGCCGTCCACAATGCGCACCACAAAGGTGTACAGGTAGGAAGCATGCACATTCCACAGATGGGCGTTGGCAATGTGCAGGGTGCCGGTCTTGCCGGTGGCTTCGGCCACCTTGTTGTGGTCGGCGTCGTACACTTCCACGGTGCAGTCGTGGTCGCCGTTGGTCTTGACGGTGTAATCCACTTCGGCGTCGGCGCCGCACAGACGGTGGTTCACCGTGAAGTCCATGACCTGCTCCTTGGGCAGGCAGAGCAGCTTTACCGGGCGCTGCAGGCCGGCGTAGTTGTAGAAGTCGAAGTAGGGGGCAGCCACCTTCTTGCCGTTGGACAGAACCGAGGTCTTGCCGGCGGGCAGCATGTACTCGTTGAGCTCGTTGTTCAGCAGTACGGCCAGCTTGTTGTACTGGTTGTAGCGCACGATTTCGGCCACATCCGCGTTAAAAGGAAGGAACCCGCCTTCATGGCTGGTGACTTCCACCCCGTTGACGAACACCCGGGCGCGGTGGGTGGCGGAGCCGAAACGGATGGCCACATCGCAGCCGTTCCATTCGCCGGGCACAAAGAAGTCGGTCTCGTACCAGAAATCGCCGCAGTATTCCCGGCTGTCCTTGTCGGTGAACAGGTCACAGAAGGCGGAGGGAACCGGCATCAGGACGGGATCGGGCAGGCCGTTGGCCCAGTCCGAAGCGAGACCGGTGCTTTCGGGGTCAAACTGGAATTTCCACATGCCGTCCAGGCTGACTACCCGGCGGGTCGCGGAGGAAACGGGATACAGCAAAGAGTTTTCCATAGGACAGTACCTCCTGGTATTTTGAATCGTGGTGTCTTGGTCGGAACGGCAGAACCCGACGCTTTCGGTACTTTCATTATGCCATAAAGCGGGAGGCAGATGTTAGTAGAATTTTTCTGTAAAACCGGAATATCCCCCGATTCTTGACAGGAAACGCTCCCGTTTTGGTGCCGCCGGAAAACAGAAACTGTTTGTCTTTGCGCACGAAACTTATTTTGAAAACTCAAAAAAATGTAAAAACCGTAAAATATGGCGGAAGGAGCATTAAAATCTACTCACCGGCAGGGGAATAAATCCGCCATAAAAAATACAAGTGGTGCCGGGCGTGTAGCGGCAGACGCGTTCCGGCAGATAAATCACCCGCAAACAACACAGATAAAGGTAAGGAGAAATCATAATGGCGAATAGAAAAATGCGCTCCCTCCCCGATAAGTTCTATGATAAGGACTACGAGACAAACGGCATTCACCGCGTTCCCCTGTGGCGGATCGGCTGCTTTGCGCTGAACAACACCGCCACCAACCTGTACATGTTCATGATGATGTACCTCAGCTACTACCTGATGGGCTTTGTCGGCGTGGGCATGGTGGTGGCCTCCAGTTTCTCCATGGTCATGCGTATCTGGGACGGCGTCACCGACCACTTTGTGGGCTACGTGGTGGACAAGACCAACGGCCGTTTCGGCAAAAACCGCCCCTTCATGATCATCGGCAACGTGATCCTGGCCATCACCAGCTTCATCATGTTCCATGTGACCCACCAGCTGCCCGGCGCGGCCCGATTCATCTTCTTCATCGTCATCACCTGCATCTACTATCTGGGCTACACCTGCCAGTGCGTGGTCACCAAGAGCGCCCAGAGCTGCCTGACCAACGATCCCAAGCAGCGCCCCTTGTTTGCCTCCTTTGACGCGGTGTATAATGTAATCCTGTTCGCCGGTCTGGCTGTGGTTGCCGCCAACCTGGCCGCCAGCCTGGACAGTGTGGGCGGATACACCTCCACCCAGTTCTTCCACACCCTGTGGCTGTTCACCGCCATTTCTTCCGGCATCTGCACCATTCTGGCGGTCATCGCCATTGCGCCCAAGGACCGCAGCGAGTTCTTCGGCACCGGCCAGGTCATCAAGGTCGGCCTGAAGGATTACTGGGATACCCTGAAGAACAACCGCGCCATCCAGATGCTGGTCCTCTCCGCCTCCACCGATAAGCTGGCCTCCTCCGCCAAGACCGGCGCCGTGGGTGTGGCCATGTTCGCCTGCATCGCCGGTTCCACCGTGCTGCAGGGCAGCGTCACCGCCCTGACCACCATCCCCACCTGCATTGCCACCTTCCTGGCCATCTCGCTGCTGGCCACCCGTCTGGGCCAGAAAAAAGCCATGGTCATCGGCTCCATCGGCGGCATCGTGGTCAACCTGGCCCTGGGTGCCCTGTGGCTCTTCGGCGATCCCACCACCATGACTTCCGACCCCCAGACCGGTGCACTGCACTGGGGTTACTTCCTGATCCTGCACATCGTCCTGAGCATCTTCCAGGGCGGCTTCCAGGGCATCTCCGGCAACATCGTCATCCCCATGACCGCCGACTGCGCCGACTACGAAGTCTACCGCACCGGCCGTTACGTTCCCGGCCTGATGGGCACCCTGTTCAGCTTTGTGGATAAGATCATCTCTTCTCTGGCTCCCCTGATCGCCGGCCTGGTCTTTGCGGCCTGCGGCTTCACCGATCACAACCCCGTCATGGGCGACATTGTTACCCCGCAGCTGCGCTTGGGCGTGGCCTTCCTGGCCTACGGCATCCTGATCCTGGGCCTGATCTGCAACCTCATCGCCATGAAGTTCTATCCCCTGAGCAAGGAAAAGATGGCCGAACTGCAGAACGAGATCGTGGCCATCAAGGAAAAGGCCATGGCCGAAGGCAATGCCTGATTTCATGACCCGTTGACATTCGCATACTCCCCGCGGCCCTGCGCCTTGGGTGCAGGGCCCGCTTTTTAACAGAACCATGAGGTGTTACCATTGAGCAAGAAAAACCGTTGCGAAAAGCCCTGCACCGCCGGTGCCGCGGCGGATACCGCCCCTGTCCATCACGGATTTTGCGGTGGCCGAGGACCAGCTTGCCCATCTGCGGGAAGCTCACGGCGTGGAAACCGACACCCACCACAACCCTCTGTGGCGGTTGGTGGACGGTGCGTTCCGATACCGGGAACGCCGGGTGAAACAGCCGGTGCGCAAAAAGACCTATCTGTGGCTGTGCCTGCTGGGCATGTTCGGTGCCCACCGGTTTTATGCCAAACAGTGGATCACCGCGGTGGTGTATCTGCTCACCTGCTGGACCGGGTTTTCCTTTGCCATGACCCTCATTGATGTGATGGTGGTGGTTCCTATGAAGACCGACGAAAAGGGAATCCTGTATCTGTGACCCTCTGCATGGAAGGACAGGCAAATCTATGGAAAAAATCTTTTCCGTCTTGTTCAATACCGGCCACCAGTTCCCGGGATGGGAAATTGTACTGGTACTGATTGTGCTGGCGTTGGTGCTGCCGCCGCTGATGAACCATTGGGGGCGCCGCCGCTCCGGCACAGACAAGAGCCAAAACAGGAAAAAGGACTGACCAGCCCCGGAACACCGGCGGCCAAGGAGGGATCTCATGCAGGTTGATCTTATGCAGCTCATCCGGAAAATGATGGCCGCACGCAACATTCAGGTCACGGTGGCCAAGGCCCCATTCGACGGCCTGGAAACCTTTGACTACGGTTTGCGCCGGGCCCTGGACCCGGTGTTTGACTGGCAGGCCTTCGGCCGGTCCTTGGTGGAGGATTTCCCCGACAATGCGCTGATTTTTGCCGAGGACGTCTTTGAGCTGCATTATGCGTTGTTCCACATGCCCGATGTGGAAGGCCAGATCTGCCTGATCGGTCCCTGGACGGTGGGCAAGCGGACCCCGGACCAGATCCACTATGTGGAGCGGTATATGGGCAAAGCGGCTTCCGAAGCGGTACAGGAATACTATAACGGGGTTCGTGTGGTGGAAGGCACCGAACTTATCTCCACCATCACCACCCTGGTTTCCATGGCGTTTCCCGAAGAAGAATTTCAGGTCAAGGAGATGCGGGAATATCTGCCCCTGAATTTCAGCCCGGATACCCGCTATTTCACCGAGCCCGCCTTTGAGCAGGATCTGCCGGCCAGCATGCTGGAACAGCGCTATGCCGCTGAGCACAAACTGCTGGACGCCGTTGGCCGCGGGGATACCGAAGCGGCGTTGGAAGGACTTTCCCTGCTGGGGCGGTTCCACTTCAAGGGCCGGTTTACCAAAACGCCCTACCAGACCAAGATCATGATGACCATCATGAACACCCTGCTGCGCAAATCCATGGAAAGCGGCATGGTGCATCCCTATTACATCGACGAAATTTCCTCCCGGTATGCCTCTATTATCGAGAACATGTCGGTGAATGACCGCGACGGCCTGATCGGACAGATGATCCGGGAATACTGCGCCTATGTGCGCCAGTACTCGGTCAAGCAGTATTCCCCGCTGGTGCAGAAGGTCATCAACCACATCAACCTGAACCTGAGCACCGAGTTGTCCCTCAAATCCCTGGCGGGCATGTGCTACATCAGTCCCAGCTACCTGTCCAACCTGTTCAAGCGGGAAACCGGCACCACCCTCATCGATTACATCAACACCCAGCGCATCAAACGCGCCGCCCACCTGATGAGCTCCACCAAAATGAGTGTGGCGACGGTGGCGGAGCGGGCGGGCATTCTGGATGTGAACTACTTTACCAAACTGTTCAAAAAGTCCATGGGGCAGACCCCCACTCAATACCGCCGCACCCATGCCGGCAAACCCGGCGAGGGATAAGCGGGCGGCCGAACATCTGCACAGCTTACTCTCCCGTCTTTCTTCCCAACGGCAAAAGCCCGTCCCCGTGTGTCAGAACGGGGCGGGCCTTTGCTGTTGTGCCTTGACAGAAAGGGCGGGCTGCTCTAGGATGAAAGCAACCCCGTCCCGCTGAGATACATAACGGAAAGGATGAATACGCAGGATGAACTACAGCAACTACCATTTTTCCGTCACACAGGAAAAGATGGTGCGGGTCATCACCGATACCGACGCCAAGAACGAAGCGGATGACCCGTTTGCCGTCGTACAGGTAATCCTGAGTCCCCGCTTTGAAAATGTTGGGCTTTATTGCAGCCCATTTCGGCACCGACCGTGTGCCCGATTCCATGGAGCAAAGTTACCGCGAACTGGAAACGATTTTTGAAAAGATGGATCTGCCTTCCGAGGGAGTGCTGTACCGCGGCGCTGTCCATGCCATGTCCGACAGAAGCGTGCCGGTGGATTCCGAAGGGGCCCGGCTCATTGTACGGGAAGCCATGAAGGAGGATTCCCGTCCGCTGTATATCCTTTTTCTTGGCCCGCTCACCGACCTGGCCTCGGCCTATCTGATGGAACCGCGGATTGCCGGAAGACTGAAAGCCATCTGGATCGGCGGGGGAAAGTACCCAACGGGCAGTGCGGAGTTCAATCTGGACAATGATCGTATCTCGGTACAGGTGGTGTTTTCCAGCCCCATCGAGCTGTGGCAGGTTCCCCAGAATGTGTACGAAACGATGACGGTTTCGCTGGCGGAACTGGAGTACCGCGTGCGGCCCTGCGGCAAGATCGGTGCCTACCTGTGCGACCAACTGGAAGAGCACAGCCGGGAGGATATTGTGCGCAAAAATCCATACCGGACGGGGGAAACCTGGATTCTGGGGGACAATCCGGCTGTGGGATTGCTGCTGTTTGAGCACCGCTTTGATTTTGACTGGGTGCCGGCGCCGCTGATCACCTCCGACAGTACCTATGTGCCCCTGGGTACCGACCGCCCGATCCGGGTGTACCGCCGTATCGACAGCCGGTTGATTCTGGAGGACCTGTATGCCAAACTGGCCCTGTTTGCCCAAAAACACCATACGGTATAATCCGGGTGCAAGCCGGATAGACAAAGGGATTCTGCCCGGGGTCAATCCTCGGGCAGAATCCCTTTCCATTCATATTGATCGCACAGCCTTGTCCCCAGTCCCCAGGAAAGGACAACGGCGACGCCCAGCAACACCGGCGCCACCACACCGGCCCCTTCCGCCGGCAGGGCGGCAGCGTGGAACAAAGGCCAGAACCCCAGCCACCGGATGCCGCCCTCCATTCCGGAAAGATCCAGCAACGGCGGCAGGCAATAGGCCACCGCGCTGAGGAAGAGGGCGGGCAGGGCATTGCTGAAAGCCCGGCCCAGGGTCAGGGTGATGGCCCCCATGCACACACAGGCCGCTACCCGGCAGACAACCCAGAACAGCAGCAGATCGGACAGGGTGAAAACGGGCGGCAGACTCTGCAGTTCCGAAACGCTCATGGCCGGGGCAAAGAGGGCGGGCAGACCGTAATCCCGCAGAACCTGAATCAGATGGGGCAGGCAGGTGCCGGCGGCGATGAGGACCGCCGCCCCCGAAGCTGCCGCCAGTTTGGCCCGCACGGTGCGCCTGCGGCCCAGGGGGGTGGTGCACAGAATCTCCTCCATGCCGCCTTTGCGCTCCATGGCAAACAGTCCCGAAAAGCACAGGGCGCACAAAAGCCCTGCATACAGGGTGTCCTGGATGTCCGCTGTGCCGGAAAAACCGAACAGTTCCTGGTAGCCGCTTTCGTATACCAGCCATGCCCGGGGATGCTGCCCCAGGTATCCGTTGATGTTCTGGGTGATGATTCTCTGGTACACACCGTATTTCTGCTGCAATGCCGAATAGGCCAGCAGGGCGTCGGGGCTCAGCTCCCCGGCGGCCACCTTCTGCTGCGCCGCCAGCAGGGGGGCAAATTCCTCCCCCTGCTGTTCCAGCCAGGTCCTGGTCTGTTGGGTGTACGGGCCGGAAATCTCTTTCATGTACCCGGCATAGTAGATTTCCACCGCGCTGAGATAGCTTTCGGCGGTGACGCCCTGCCAGAGGCCGAACCCGATAAACACCGCCAGAAACACCGCAGCCCCGTTCAGTGCCAGCAGCTTGCGGGTTTCCTCCCGCAAGACGGTGGTGGGGCGGGTTTTGTGCAGGATGACCGGAATGATGCTCCGTTTGGGGGCGGGCAGAAGCTGGGCGCGGGCGAATACGGTGCAGAAAGCCGCCGCAAACCCTGAACCGAACAAGACGGCGGCGGTCCATTCCACCAGCGGCAGGCCGACGGGGGACCCGAACCAGTACAGGTTGCGGTAGTTGCCCAGCAGCTCGTTGGTTTGCAGCAGACTGGCCAGGTTGGCGTATTTCACCACGTTCAGCCGGGAGGTGGCGGGGATGGCCGCCCGGACGGCGTACATGGCCCCGGGCAGCACCAGGGCCCCCACCCAGCCGGCGGCAGCCCGGCGGGCCAGCAAGGCTGCCAGCATGACCCAAAGCCCCATCACAAAAGCCCCGGCCCACTTGGCCAGCAGAAACCGGAAGAGATACCGCCCCACCGTGATCTGCATGGTGCACCGCATAAGGGCGGGTACACTCTGGATGGTGCGGGCCAGGGGCCCCAGCCCAAACACCGCCCCGCAGTAGGCCAGATTCACTCCGTACAGCAGCAGAAGAACGGCCAGCAAGGACAAGGCAAAAGCCCCCAGCTTGGCCAGGGCGGTTTGCAGCCGTCCGCCCGGCAGGCTGCGCACCAGGGTCAGCAGGCCGCTGTCCCGCTCCTGCCGCACCAACAAAAGGGCCAGCAACAGCATGGCCGCCAGCAGAATCAGATCGGTGAAGGCGTAGGAAAGGGCGGTGTACAGCCCTTTCTGGGGATAGTAATCGATGACGATGTCCTTCAGCCCCGCATAAACGCGGGCGGTGACCTCGATGTTTTTCAGATCGTAGCCGGTGGAATCTTTCTGGAAGATGGAGATGCCCGCCAGCTGGGTGGCTTTGGTCTGCACGCTGTCCAGAAAGTCCCCGTATCCGGCTACCGTGTCGTATTCGCCGCACAGCTGGTAGAACAGCCGGTATTCCAGGGTCAGGCTGTCGGTATACAAATCGTAACTTTTATCTTGATATTCCTGTTCGTATTCTTCAAACAGGGGAGCGTTTTCCTCCCGGTAGCTTTGCAGCGTTACGTTGCCGCCGTAGGCCAGTTGCCGGTAATAGTTGTCGATGCGCAGAAGGCTTTCGTATTCGGTCAGCTTGCCGTGCAGAAAGGTCCCTTTTTCCTCCATGGTCATACCGGCCAGGTCGGAACCAACGGCCTTGTATGCCGCGGCGACAGGCTGGTTGGCGGTGGGACGGGTGCCCATCCAGAGAAGCAGCAGGTTGGCGGCGGCCAGCACCGCCAGCAGCAGGGGAAAGACCCGGTGGCCCCACACCTTGCGCAGTTCGGCAAACAGCAGGTTCATTTTCCGTCCCCCTCACCGAACACATGCAGATATACGTCCTCCAGCCCACGGCCGGGGGCGTATTTTTCAATGAGTTCCGGCACCGGGGCGGCGTCCACAATCTGTCCCGCCCGCAACAAAATCACCTTGGCGGCCACGGATTCCACGTCGCTGACCACATGGGTGGCCACCAGGATGATGCGGTCGACGGCCATGGCGGCCAGAAGTTCCCGCAGCCGCACCCGCTCTTTGGGGTCCAGCCCGGCGGTGGGTTCGTCCAGAATCAGAAGTTTCGGGTCCCCCAGCAACGCGGAGGCCAGCAGCAGCCGCTGCTTCATGCCGCCGGAATAAGCGGAAAGCCGCTTGTCCAGCTCGTCGGACAGGTTCACTGCCGCCACCACCCGGTCCACCTGGGCGGCAACGTCGGCGCGGGGAATTTCCTTCAGCGCCGCCAGGTAGGCCAGAAACCGCCGCCCGGTGTAGCTGTCGTACAGCCCCTGCTGCTGGGGCATGTAGCCCAGCACCCGGCGGAAGGCGATGCCCCGGGCGGGTTTGCCGTCCCACAGCACCCGGCCGGAATCCGCCGCCAGGGTGCCGGTGATGATGTGGATGAGGGTGCTCTTTCCCGCCCCGTTGGGGCCCAGCAGGCCGTACAACCCCGGACCCAGGGTCAGGGATACCCCGTCCAGGGCCTGTTTGAGGTTTGGTCTGCCGGTCTCCCGCCGCCGCAGCAGCGGGGCGGGCAGGGGATAGCTTTTGCGCAGAGAATCCAGTACAAGTGTGGGCATACGTTCAACTTCCCGTGTTCAAGTTTCTGCATATAGCATGCAGGTGAGATGTATCAAAGTTATTTCGGGACGATGCCGTTCCAGTAGTCCTCCTGGGACATCAGCCGGTATTGCGGGGCGCCGGTGACGGCATAGGGGCCTTCCTGCAAACCGGAACCCTGGGGAGAATCCTGGCCGGCAACCACCAGATACCGGTCGTCCCCCACCGGGGTGATCCGTGCATAGGGCATGTCGGTGCCGCCGGCGGAATACACCAGGTTCCACGGCTGCGGGGGCTGGTCTGCCGTCAGCATGGAATAGGTGGAGGATCCGGAGTTTTCCAGGCGGAAGATCAGGTGATCCTCATCGGCATCGAGGATGGAAATACAGGGCTTTTCTTCCTCGGAAACCTGGTATCCGGACAAGGTCTTGTCCTGCCCGGTGGGCACATCCAGAAGATGAAAGACCCCGTCCTGCAGATACGCCAGGGTGGAACCAAAGAGGTTGGAGGTGAAAAGGGCGTCCTCTGCCTGATACAGGGTGGTGCGTTCCCCGGTGGCGGGGTCGTAGGCAACGTAGGTCTGGTCGGCGTCCCACAGAATCAGCCGGGAGCCCGCACCGCCTTTGAGCCATTCCTGGTTCAGGTCGCACAGGGCTTCGGGCTCTCCGCCGTCGGGGTCTATGCGCACCAGCCGGGCGGTGAAACTGCCGTCCTCAGCGGTGGTGCTCAGCCGGGTGTACAGGTACTGCCCATCGGTCACAAGGGGACGACTGATCACCTGGTTGGCCCCGAAGGTGACGGTGGTTTTCCGGTCACTGCCGTCCAGGCCCATGGTTTCGATGTGGGGCAGCACCGTATCCGTCCCGGCAGCTTCTTGGAGATTACCCGGAAAGACCAGCACAAGTCGGTCCCCCACCACACTGGACAGAATTCCGCCGGCCGAATAGGGCAGATAGCTGGTACAGGCGTCGGTGTCATGGCTGCAGTTGGGCTGACTGCACAGATAGACCTGCTGCCCGGTGGCGTAGTCCAGATACAGCAGATTGGTGGAACCGTCCTCCCGGCAATCGGCGGAAACAAAATAAAATCCGTCCGGTCCCGAGCCGCCGTAATTCCACCCGTCGCTTTGCTGCAGCGCGGTAAACTGTACACCCCCGGTAACGGCTTCCGGCGAGGAAAAAGCACAGCCGGCCAGGGGCAGGGCCGGCAGCAGGCAGGCCAGCAATGCGCTCAGTAAAAAAGTTCCTTTTTTCACAGACAAGCACCTCCCGAAACTTGAATTCCTGCAATCGTGAACCAATCCTGCTTTGATTGTAGGAACCGGTTGTATCCGGGATGTCACCGTCTGCGGCAACCATCAGAACAGTTCGGCGAATTCCTCCAGTGCGCTGTCGTCCTGCGCCGTGGTCATCCGGTCTTTGGGCACCAGGGCATACCGGGTGTCAAGAGAAGCCTGCAGGCTGTCGTCGGCGGTGATGCGCACAAACAGATCGTCGCCGGTTTCCCCCAGCACGGTCAGGGAGCGTCCCTGGGCCAGCGGTACCGGGGCAATGGTCCCGTCGGCCAGATTCAGTTGGTACAGGCTGCTTTTTCCCTCCGTGCCGTTTTCCGGAGCGGTGAACCAGAGGGCGTCCTCGTCGGCGTACTGAATCACGGTCACCGACGGGACAAACCGGTCGTCCCGGGCCAGCTCGGTGAGCTGCTCATCACCGGCAAAGGCGCAAAGGCGGTGGTCAGCGGTGATGCCGTACAAAGTATCCGGCAAAGCGGATTCCAGCAGATCCCCCTGCTGCCATGCGTACAGTGGGGCGGTGCTGCCGTCCCGGGGGTCCACCGACAGCAGGGTGTGGGTCTGGTCGGCCAGCTGTTCCGCCGTTTCGGCCTGCTGGGTGTTGCGGCGGATTTCCTTCAGTACCAGGTAATGGTCCCGGCATCCCGCCAGAAAGGCGTAGCTGCCGCCGGTGGTGGATCCGCTCCATAAGGGATCGCAGCTGCCGTCCGCCAGGTCGATGCGCAGCAGGTCCTGGCGGCTGTCCGCTTCATCGGAAACGCTGGTGGACAGAAGGTACACCGCATCTTCATCCATGCACAGCCCATCTCCCGGGGTGGCATTGGCCGCAAACTCATACAGAACCCGGCGGTTGCTGCCGTCCGGGTTGGCCGTCTCGATGCGGGCGGGGGTGTTCAGGTAGCACAGGACCAGCTGTTCCCCGTTGGTGAGAAGGCGGGGAATGTTGCCCTTGTCCCCGAACCAGGCGGGGCAGGTTTCGTCGTGGTGTTCGCAGTTGGGCTGGGAACACACCGGAACCGCCTGCCGGGAGGCGTAGTCGTAAAAGACCAGGCAGCCGGTCCAGTCGTCATAGGTATGAACGGTATAAAACCCGTCCGCCGTCCGGGCCCCCGCCGCCGACTGGGAAAAGACCAGTTGATTCTCCGGGTCGCCCGTCACCTCCGGAGTGGCCGTCACCTCCGGGGCCGGGGCGGCGGTCACCGCCGCTTCGGATGACTGTGCCGGGGTGGGGGAGGGCTGTGCGGTGCTTGCGGGCGCGGAGCAGCCCGCCAGAACAAGGGAAAATCCCAGCAAGAGGGAAAAAACCGTCCGTTTTCTGTCCATGATTCTTCCTTTCCCGCGGGATAGGGGATTGTACCGTATCTTCCCGCAATGCCGTTTTGTTTCATTTTAACATAGAAAACGGGGAAGGGGGTATAGCTTTCCGCCTGGGAAAGCGGATCTTTCTTGCAAAAGGTGGCAACGCCCGCCGCTGTGTGGTACAATTTTTACAGAAAAGCCGGGTCCGTTCCGGCAAAAGTGAGGTGCTCCCGTGAAAAAGAAGGTTTGTCTGGCCGTGGCCATCGTGATGCTGCTCTCCCTGCTGTTCAACGGGATTCCCACCGTGGCCGCCGGGGTGGCGGCCCGGGGCGTCTGGGGCGTCAACTACGGCATCGTGGGGGTTCCGCTGCTGATCGGGCTGGCGGCGCTGTATTTTTACCGCCGGGAAGAATGAAAGCGGGCAGGATTGCGCAGGGCGGTGCTTGCGCAATCCTGCCCTGCGCATTATAATAGGGACATATCTCAATCCATCCGAACTTGTCATGTCCGTGCCGCCAGCGGCGCGGAACCAGTAACGGGCCCGGGGTGACCGGTCCGACAGAAATGAGGAAAGTACCAATGGAAAAGATCAAGATGACCACTCCCCTGGTGGAGATGGACGGCGACGAGATGACCCGCATTCTGTGGAAGCAGATCAAGGACGAGGTCATTCTGCCCTTTGTGGACCTGAAGACCGAGTACTACGACCTGGGCCTGGTCCACCGGGAGGAAACCAAGGACCAGGTGACGGTGGACGCGGCCAACGCCAACAAGAAGTACGGCGTGGCGGTCAAGTGTGCCACCATCACCCCCAACGCCCAGCGGGTGCAGGAATACAACCTGACCCAGATGTGGAAGAGCCCCAACGGTACCATCCGCGCCATTCTGGACGGCACCGTCTTCCGGGCGCCCATCATGGTCAAGGGCATCTCTCCGGTGGTGCGCACCTGGCAGAAGCCCATCACCATCGCCCGTCACGCCTTCGGCGACGTCTACCGCGCCACCGAGTACCGCGTTCCCGGTCCGGGCAAGGCCGAACTGGTCTTCACCGGGGCGGACGGCACCACCTTCCGGGAGACCATCAACGATTTTGACGGCGCCGGTGTGATTCAGGGCCAGTTCAACAAGGACAGCTCCATCACCTCCTTCGCCCGTTCCTGCTTCCAGTTCGCCGTGGACACCAAGCAGGACCTGTGGTTCTCCACCAAGGATACCATCTCCAAGAAGTACGACCACACCTTCAAGGACATCTTCCAGGAAATCTACGACGCCGAGTATAAGGAAAAATTCGAGGCCCTGGGCATCGAATACTTCTACACCCTCATCGATGACGCCGTGGCCCGGGTCATCCGCTCCAAGGGCGGCTTCATCTGGGCTTGCAAGAACTATGACGGCGACGTGATGAGCGATATGGTCTCCACCGCCTTCGGTTCCCTGGCCATGATGACCTCGGTGCTGGTTTCTCCGGACGGCAACTATGAGTACGAGGCCGCCCACGGCACCGTCACCCGCCATTATTACAAGTACCTGAAGGGGGAGGAGACCTCCACCAACCCGGTGGCCACCCTCTTTGCCTGGTCCGGCGCCCTGCGCAAGCGCGGCGAGCTGGACGGCATCGACGCCCTGGGCAAATTTGCCGATGCCCTGGAAAAAGCCACCATCGACACCATCGAGTCCGGCGTCATGACCGGCGACCTGTGCGCCATGTGGGAAGGGGAGACCCCGGCCCGCAAGGTCACTTCCCTGGAATTCCTCAAGGAAATCCGCGCCCGTATGGAAAAGGCGCTGGCCTGATTTTTCCCGCATGAAACAAGCAGCCGCCTCCCGGATAAGGAGGCGGCTGTTTTGTATGTCCGGGGGCTCACAGCCGCACCGGAACCGGTTTATGGATGGCCAGGGTGTCGGGAGTGACGGTACATTCCATGGCCAGCACCTCCACCCCGGCTGCGGCGGCCCGGCGCAGCGCGTCGCCGAAAGCCGGATGGGTGAGGTCGTTGGGGCCAAAATCCACCATGCCGCCCATCTGCAGCACAAAACAGACGGTGGCTTCGTACCCTTCGGCCCGGCAGCGGACCAACTCTTCCAGATGTTTCACCCCCCGCAGGGTGGGGGCGTCGGGAAATCGGGCATGGCCGTTCTCTTCCAGGGTGACCCCTTTCACCTCCACAAATCCCTTGCGGCCGCCGGTGGCTTCCCAGTAAAAATCAAAGCGGGAATTGCCCCACACCGTCTCGGGGCGCAGCAGAGTCAGCCCGGGGCGGAAGTTTCCGGCCCCGGCCCACTCCCCGAACACCCGGTTGGTGGCCTGGGAGTCCATGTTCACCAGCAGCGGGCCCTTTTCTACCCCGATCAGGTCGTACCGGGTCTTGCGGTGGGGATTGCCGGAATCGGCCAGGTACACCCGGGCCCCCGGCACCAGCAGTTCCCGGCAGCGGCCGGTATTCTTCACATGGACGATCTCCTCGGTCCCGTCCAGCTCCACATGGGCCACAAAACGGTTGGGCCGGGACAAAAAACGACCTTCTTTGACGGCTTGGTATTGCATTGTTTCTCTCCTGCCTGTATCCTGATAGGGTGAGTATAGCATCGGGCGGCGGAGTGTGCAAGCCGCCCGCAAGGAGGTCTTCCCATGCACATTCCCACCCAAGATACCGCCGGGCAGGTGATCCAGCCCTTTGCCCAGGCGCTGGCCCAGGCCCGCCTGCCCCATGAGGACTACGACGTTACCCGTTGGCTCTATGTTCCCAGTATGTACTGTGATTACCGTTATATCCTGGGCACCGCCGGCGAAAAGCCGCTGATCTGCGTGGGCATCAACCCGTCCACCGCCGCCCCCAACGACCTGGACAACACCCTCAAGTCGGTGGAGCGCATCGCCCTGGGCAACGGGTATGACAGCTTCATCATGTTCAACGTCTACGCCCAGCGGGCCACCCGCCCCGACGATATGGAAAAGACCTGCAACCCGGTGCTGCACCGGGAGAACATGGCCGCTTTCCGCTGGGCATTGGAACAGACCCGCAGCGGTGCCCCCGCCGTCTGGGCTGCCTGGGGCACCATCATCGAAAAGCGCCCCTACCTGGCGACCTGCCTGCGGGATATGATCGAAATCGGCAACGAGCTGGGGGCCCGCTGGTATTCCGCCGGCGCCCGCTCCAAAAAGGGCCACCCCCACCATCCGCTGTACCTGCGCAAGGACTGCACCCTGGATGATTTTGATGTGGCCGGGTATCTGGCGCAAAGCCTGTAAGGCGGCAAAGGACAAAACAAACGAGCAGCAGAACCATATGGTTCTGCTGCTCCTTTTTGGTTGCGGAAAATCGCTTCCCACGGCAATGCCGGGACAAATTCCGTGCCCGTCAGCTCTGCGGCGTTTCGCGGAGCTTGCGGAATTCGCTGGGGGTCACGCCCTCGTGCTTTTTGAACGCCCGCACCAGGCCCTGGGTATCCCAGAATCCCACCTGCTGGGCCACTACCTTTACGGACTCGGTGGCAAGCAGTGTTTTTGCTTTTTCCACCCGCAGCTTCTGAATGTAGTCCAGAATGTTGGTACCGGTGTGTTCCTTGAATGCGCGGGACAAATAGGACCCGCTCATCTGGAATTCGGCGGCGATGGAAGAGGCGGTCAGCTCGTTTTCGGTATAATGCTCCAGAATGTACTGCTTGACCTCCTCCATTTTGCTGGGAACGGCCGCCGTGTTGTTTTCGGCCTTTTTGTAGGCGGCCAGTTCGTTCAGGATGGCTGTCAGTTCTTTCTTGAAATCCGCAATGTTTTCGGTGTGGTACAGGCGCTGCTCAAAGCTGTTCACTACCGTAAAATTCCGGTCTCCGCCCAGTTGTTCGTCTATGCTGGCCAGAATCAGGGCTGACAGGGCATAGATCCGGTGCTTGGTGGTCTGCAGGTCTTCCATCCCGCTGGGCAGGGTCTGAGCGAACAGTTCGTCCAGCAAGGCGGGAATGCTGTCGTAATCCTCCAGATTCAGGCGGGCAAAAACCTTGCGGATCAGTTTGCGATACAAAGGAAAGGTATCCTCCATACCGTCGTCGGCGCCGGCTTCCCGATTGGAACCCCAGAAGTCCATGTAAGAAATTTCCTGCGAAATGGAGAACACCGAGCGGGCAAATTCCGCCGGTGTGGTGCCCCAGAATGTGTGGGTGGTCACCAAGGTGGCATCGAAGGTCTTTTCATAGGTATCCAGCAGCTTCTGCACAATGGTTTCGATCTGTTCAGCGTCGGCCGCGCTGCCGCAGGACAGGATGACCAGGAACCATTCGTCCCGGAAAGGCGCCACCGTACCGGGAAAATCCTGAAACACCAGGTCGGTCAGCACATTGTTGAGCAGATAGTGGAACAGATCTCCCTGGGTGGTCAGACGCGGGTCGTGGCGCATATCCTTGAAGAAATTGCTGCGGTCTTCCGCGCAGCAAACGGCAAACAGTGCATAGCCTTCTCCGTCGCGCAGTCCGGCCAGCAACAGGCTGGATTGGGCACAGAGCAAGGTATCCTCGCTGCTGGAAGATTCCGTCATACGGTTGAGCTGCCGTCCCAGGGCCAGCGGCAGGATACTGCTGCGCTCCCGGCGCATGGTATCGTTGTCGAGTTTGGCGGCCACAAAGTCTTCCGCAATGGAACGCAGGCTGTTCTGCACATCCCCGGCCTCGCGGCGGGTGGTTTCCAGCAGATATTCCACGGGAGCAAACAGCTGTCTGTTCAGCCAGAATACCAGGATCACAATGCTGGCCAGCACCAGAATGCCGGTGGCCGCCATGACCACCAGCGAAATCCACTGGATCTGGACAAGTTCCTCGGTGGAAACGCCCACCAGAATCCGCACATCCGGCAGATTGGTTTCGGATACGACGGTGATATACCGGCAGTCTTCCAGCGTCTGTTTGGTGACTTCGCTGGTCTGGGACAGGCTTTCCAGCACGTCTTCGTTTTCGGTGCGGCAATACAGGATCTCGTCTGCGTTGCCCACAAACAGACAGCTGTTGTCCGGCGAAATGCGGGTCACGAATCCATCCAGATCAAATTCCACCATGGCATAGGCCACGGTGTTTCCCTGGTTGGAAATGCGGCGGATGATATAACAATGGCTGTCCGTGTCGGTGGAAAAATGGGTCAGCCAATTCTGCCCCATGGGAATCTGCTGCAAAACGGCAGGGGAAAGATCCGGGTAGCTGTCAAAAAACAGATGATTCTGTTCCCGGGTCAGCTGCCGGGCCATGGTGATCACCGCATCGCTGTTGGTAAAATACACGGCCAGGGTATTGATGTCCGAACCATACATGGCCACCAGAGAGTTCAGGTCTTTGCGCAAAGAATAGCCGGCCACGGTCAGGGCCTCTTCCCCTTCACTGCCGTCATATCCGGCAAAGGAGTCCAGCGATTGATTGGCAGTCAGCGTTTCGCAAAGGCGGGCATAGCTGTTCAGCAGGTCGGTGGTCTGATGGGCCACGGTTTCGGCCTGGGCGTTCAGTACCCGTTCCGTACTTTGATTTACGCGGTTGATGTTGACCAGCAGCAGAGAAAACGAAAAGATCAGTACGGCCAGAACCGCACCGCCGATCACAACGGTCAATGCGCGTTCCCGGCGCAAACGTCCTTTTTTGTGTGGTGAAGTATCCGGCATTCAGAACCCTCCCCCTGTTCAAAATGCAGACAGGACCGCGTTGCCACAGCAGTCCATACATATAGAATTATATCTACTACGCGTACACGGTGTCAAACATCATATTTTTCGGCAGCGTTGTTTTTTGCCCTGCTCGTTGCAGCAACGTCAAAAAAGCGCCATGAAAAAATATGAAGCTTGCGGATGTCCCCCCGGATGTGATTTACTGAGTATGCATAATATAGATTTTTGTATCTAAAACAAAGAACAATCATCAATAGCGAGGAGCGTGCTGTATATGCGGGTTGTGCATTGCCGGGTCAATCATCTGAAAAACCCATTGGGATTTGCGTTGGAAAATCCGGTGTTTTCCTGGCAGGTCGAAGAATCTGCGGGGCATACGGCGGTATCGTCGCGCCTGGAAGTAGCGCGAGATCCGGCATTCACGGATGTTGCGGCGGATACGGGCGAGGCGGAGCTGGATTCTCTGGCCACGGAACTGACGCTGACGTTGGCACCGCGTACCCGCTATTATTGGCGAGTCACGGTATGCACCGATGCCCAGGAACGGGCAACCGGAGAAACCCAGTGGTTTGAGACCGCCAAGCAGAAGGAACCGTGGCAGGCAAAATGGGTTGCCTGCATAGGGGAAGCCCCCCGGCATCCCATTTTCCTGCGTGACCTGCCGGACTTTGGGCCCGTAACCAGCGCCCGGCTGTATGTATGCGGCCTGGGACTGTATGAAGTGTATGTGGACGGCCTGCGGGTGGGGGAGGAATACCTGGCACCGGGGTGCCAGGATTACCGGCGCTGGCTGCAGTACCAGACCCTGGATCTGACCCGGGCCATCAACGGCGGGGCCAGACAGCTGCAGATTCTGCTGGGCAACGGCTGGTATGCCGGCCGGTACGGACTGGATACCAGACCGGGTGATCCGCCCTTTTACGGGCGGGAGAAAAAGCTGATTGCCGAACTGCACGTGCGGTGCCGCGACGGAAGGGAGCACTGCCTGGTTACGGATGAAAGCTGGCGCGTGCGGCGCAGCAATCTGGTGTTTTCCGGCATTTATGAGGGGGAGGGAAGGGACGATACCATGCCGCCCGCACCGGAAGAACCGGTGCGCCTGTGCCGGGAGCCGGAAGGGGTCCTGACGGCTCGGTTTTCGCTGCCGGTCAAGGTGCAGGAAGAACGGAAAGCCACCCTGCTGTGCACTCCGGCAGGGGAACAGGTGCTGGATATAGGGCAGAACCTGGCCGGTATCTTTCGCCTGCACGTACATGGTGTGCCGGCCGGGCAGGAGGTTCTTCTGCAGTTTGGGGAGGTGCTCCAGGACGGCTGTTTCTACCGGGACAATCTGCGCACGGCGGCAGCCGAATACCGCTGGCGCTCGGCGGGGACGGATGCGGTGCTGGAACCCCATTTTACCTTTTACGGATATCGCTATGTGCGGGTGCAGGGGTACCCCGGCCTGAAGGCAGAGGACTTTACCGCGTTGCCCCTGTGGTCGGATGTGGAGCCCATCGGCACCCTGACCACCGGACACCCGCTGCTGAACCGCCTGATTGAAAATGTGCGCTGGGGACAGCGCAGCAATTTCATCGATCTGCCCACCGACTGTCCCCAGCGGGACGAACGGCTGGGCTGGGCCGGCGACGCCCAGGTCTTTGCGCCCACAGCCTGCTATTTTACCGAGAATTACGCCTTTTACCGCAAGTATCTGCATGACATGGCGGAGGAACAGGCCCAGGCGGAAGGCCGTGTACCCAATACGGTGCCCAGCGTAGGGCGCAACGGAGATCTGGACTGCTCCGCCGCCTGGGGGGATGCAGTCTGCATTCTGCCCTGGGTGCTGTACCTGTTCAGCGGAGACAAACGGATTCTGGAGGAACAGTATATCTCCATGCGCGCCTGGGTGGACTACATCACCGGGGTGGACGGCACCGACCACGGTTGGCGCCGGCACTTCCATTTCGGAGACTGGCTGGCCCTGGACCATCCGGCACACCGGGCGGACACCATGCAGGGCGCCACGGATAAGGGGCTGATTGCAGACAGCTACTATCTGGGCAGTGCCCGGATTGTGGCCCGCACAGCAGCTTTGCTGGGACGGCCGGAAGAAGCCCGCCGGTATGAGCAACTGGCGGAAAAGGTGCTGGAAGGGATCCGTGGGGAATACTTCTCCCCCACGGGGCGCTGCTGCGTGGACACACAGACGGCCCATCTTCTGACACTGCATTACGGGCTGTGGCCGGACACGGCCCGTGCCGCGGCGGCGCTGCGGGAAAGCCTGGCTCTGGTGGATAACGAACTGCGGACCGGTTTTGTGGGCACGCCCTTGCTCTGCCCGACCCTGAGCCAATGCGGGATGGATGAACTGGCCTGGGATTTGCTGCTCCGGGAGGAGTATCCCGGCTGGCTGCATGAGGTGAAACTGGGGGCCACCACCGTGTGGGAGCGCTGGAACAGCCTGGATGCCGACGGAAAGATTTCCTCCACCGGGATGAACAGCCTGAACCATTACAGCTATGGCGCTGTTCTGGAATGGGTGTGGCAGTATGCCGCCGGTCTGCGGCCGATGGATTCGGCCCCCGGATTCCGCACCGTCCGCCTAGCGCCGCGGCCGGACCGGCGCATCGGACACTTGTGTACCGAATATCGCAGCGCGGCGGGCCGGTATGCGGTGGCCTGGAAAACCGGAACGGATGGCCTTTTCACGCTGGAACTGACCGTTCCCTTCGGCTGCCGCGCACTGGTGGAACTGCCCTTTGCGCCGACAGAACTGTACAAGGAAAACAATCCTCTGTTTGCGGATGTGGATAAGGGGGTGTGCCGGGTGGGGGCCGGGCGCTATGCCGTGACCTATCGTCCGGTCCGGCCGTTGGGAAAGGTGTTTCACCTGGATACACTGCTGGGCAAGATGCTGGATACCCCCGAAGCCGCAGCCTGCCTGCGCCGGCTGTTGCCTGCGGCTGCCGAAGAAACAGGCTGGCGTCGTTTTGCCAGTCTGCGGGCCTGGCTGGAGGAACACGGGATGAAGGCACCGGAAAACCTGGAAACGGAATTGGAAAAAATAGCGATGGATAGATGATTTCAACAAAAAGACATTGCTTTTTGAGGATCCATCAATTTTTGATGTGTACCCCGTGATGCGTTATTTCCACCGAATAAACACAACCCTTCATTCCTGTGTTCACCGGGGTGGGGCGTCACTTTTTGCGGTTTGTCAAAAAACGAATGTGGACGAAAAAGAGTGATTCTTGCGAAGCGGGGCGGGGCATGGTTTACTGGAACCAGCGAAAGGGAACGCGGCGATGGCCGGGTCCCGACCCGAAGAACAAAACAACAAACAAAAAGGAGAGAACAGTATGAAACGAGTACACAGCTTGCTTGCAAAGGGCTGCGCCGTTGCGTTGGCGGCATCCATGTTGCTGACTGCCTGCGGCAGTTCCTCTTCCTCTACCACGGAGGAAACTTCCAGCGCCGCCACCGACACCGCTACGGCAGAGGCCGCCAGCGAAAAGACAGAAGGCGGCACCATGATCTTCGGTACCTCCGATGTGCTGGGCGAGTTCTTCAGTCCTTATAAACAGGTCAGCCTGGCCAGTTACGGCTGGCCGGTGTATGAGCCGCTGGCCTGGCAGCGCCAGGATATGACCTGGGATCCCTGCCTGGCCGAAAGCTGGGAGCGGGATGACGAAGCCCACACCCTGACCCTGCACCTGGTGCAGAACGCCACCTTCAGCGACGGCACCCCCATGACGGCCGACGATGTGGTGTTCAGCCTGGCCAGCCGTGCGGATTACGGCACCGACAGCACCATCGGCAGCCCCACCAGCGTGGAAGCCCTGGACGACTACACCGTGCAGATCACCTGGGATTCCTTCTCCCTGAACTATGAACAGTGGGTTCTGGGCCAGTTCGTCTTCTCCAAGGATACCTTTGACGAAAAGGGCCTTGACTGGATGCTGAACAACATGATGGGCACCGGTCCCTATGTGCTGGAAGAGTTCGTGCCTGATGTTTCCCTGACCTACACCCGCAACGAAAACTACTGGGGCGATGAGACCCCGGCCCCGGACCGCATCGAGTACCTGTACATGGCCGACGCCACCACCATGCTGGCGGCCTTCCTCAACGGCGAGATTGACCGCATGACCACCAGCGATCCCACCGTGGTGGATCAGCTGACCGCCGCCGGCTTCGAGCCCATGAAGACCAGTAGCGGCAGCGCCGACGCCCAGTTCCTGGCCGTGCCCCTGTCCATTGACGAAAACGATCCCCTGTACAATCAGGAAGTCCGCGAAGCCATCTTCATGTACGGCATCGACTGGCAGACCATGGCCACCGGCCTGGGCGGCTCTCTGGGCTACCACACCGACGCCATCGGCATGACCGGCATGAGCTACTACGACGAATCCATCGAGAAGAGCAGCTATGACCCCGAAAAGGCCAAGCAGATGCTGGCCGATGCGGGTTATCCCAACGGCTTCACCACCACCATCTACACGTCTTCTCCCTTCTCCAGCGCCGCCACCATGCTGCAGGCGGGTCTGGCCGAAATCGGCATCACCGCAGAGTGCGAGTTCGTTGACTACACCCTGGTCCAGTCCGACTACATCGGCGCCAAGGCCACCCAGACCGGTATCTGCATCACCTGCCTGTACTTCCCCAACACCCTGCAGACCGACCGCTTCACCAAGCACATCAACCCCACCGCCACCTACGGCGCATCCTCTACCTGGGATGACCAGATCGTGACCCTGTGGAATGCCGTCACCAGTGCCACCACCCAGGAAGAAGAAGACACTGCCCTGTTCAACTATTCCGACTACTATGTCCACACCGGCAGCTGGATCTGGCCGATGTACAACACCACCGCCAACATCTTCACCCAGGATTGGGCCACCTTCACCGATGACGCCATGTGCGGCACCATGATGGATCCCATGGAAATGTGGACCACCCGCAGCTGATGCGCGGTACATTCTGACAACCTGAGCAAAACAATCCGGCACGGTGCAGCGGCCCGCATGCGGGTGACCACCCGCAAGACCGCTGCGCCGTGCTCTCGTTTTGCCCATTTATCCCGGATTTTGAGATTCTGAACCGATTTCCGCAACACGGAAGGAGTTGACTGCGCGTGGCAAAATATATGTTCAAGCGGCTGGGACAGACGCTGATCATCATCGTCATCGTTTCCGTTCTCACGTTCCTGCTGGTTTCCCTGATGCCCAAGGATCCTGTCTATGCCTTGTACGGCACCGACATCACCCAGGAAGAATATGATGTCGCTTTCAAACAACTGAATCTGGACAAACCCATTCCCGTACGGTATCTGGCCTGGGCCGGCGACGTGCTCCACGGCGACTTCGGTACCTCCTACCGGTATCATGACGACGTTCTCGCTGTGATAGGCGAAAAGCTCGGTGTCACCATGTACCTGTGCTTCGCTTCCACCATTATTTCGTTCCCCATCGGCATCCTGCTGGGCGTGATCACCGCCGTCAAGCGGGGCAAATGGCAGGACAGTGTGCTGACCATGTTTGCCAACATCATCAGCAGCATCCCATCCTTCGTCATCGCCATTGTCATGCTGTGGATTTTCTGCATCAAACTGGGCTGGCTGCCTTCCAGCGGGTTCACCTTCCCCTGGGATGATTTCGGGGAACATATCCGCGAAATCATCATGCCGCTGTTCTGCCTGTCCATCGGCGGCATCGCCAGTGTCTGCCGCCAGACCCGCTCCAGCATGCTGGAGGCCATCCGCCAGGATTACGTGCGCACCGCCCGTTCCAAAGGCTTGAAGGAAGGCTTCATCATCTACAAGCATGTTCTGCGCAACGGCCTGGTCCCCATCATCACCATGATCGGCCAGCGCCTGGCCATGATGATGGGCATGACCGTCTTTGTGGAAAATGTTTTTGCCATCCCCGGCATCGGCAGCCTGATGGTGGAATCGGTCAACAACGTGGATATGCCTGTGCTGCAGGCCTGCGTCATGCTGTCCGCCCTGATTATCTCGCTGGCGTATCTCTTCACCGACTTCCTGTATGTCGTGGTTGACCCGCGCATCAGTCTGAGCTGAGAAAGGAGGAACCGAGAATGTCTGTACAAACCCTGGCACCGGAAGAAAAAAGCCGGCAGCAGATCATGCGCGAACAGCGCCAGCGTGACATCCGCCGTTTCTTCCACACCATGTTCAGCCGTCGCATTGTCATCATCGGGGCGGTGGGCACGGCCTTCTTCCTGCTGATCGCCCTGTTTGCCCCCCTCATTTCGCCCTATGATCCCAACGCGGTGGACATCCTCAACAAATTTGCGCCCATGAGCGCGGAGCACCTTCTGGGAACCGACATCTACGGCCGCGACCTGTTCTCCCGCCTGGTGTACGGCACCCGAGTGTCCATCCTCACCGGCGTCATCGCCACCCTGATGGCGGCCATCATCGGCTGCCTGCTGGGCATGGTGGCCAGCTTCTACGGCGGCGCGGTGGACAAGCTGCTCATCGCCGCCTGCGATACCTTCATGGCCATTCCCGGCACGGCCCTGGCCATGGCGCTGCTGTCCCTGCTGGGCGGCGGCATGCTGAACATGGCGGTCATCCTGTGCATCACCACCATCCCCGGTATGCTGCGCATGATGCGCGCCTCCTCCCTGAGTGTCATGAGCACCGACTACATCCTGGCAGCCAAGCTTTCGGGCGAAAACAAGCTCAAGATCATGATCAAGCATGTGCTGCCCAACAGCATTTCGCCCATTATCGTGATGGCCACCCAGAGCGTGGGCACCTCCATCATGATGGAAAGCGGCCTGAGCTTCCTGGGCATCGGCATCAAGATTCCCACTGCCTCCTGGGGCTCCATCATCAACGAAGCGCGCCCCTACCTGATGACCAGCCCGCTGTACGTTCTGGCGCCCTGCATCTGCCTGGCCCTGCTGATCATCAGCCTGAACCTGTTGGGCGACGGCATCCGTGATGCCATGGATCCCTCGCTGCGCGGTGCATAAGGAGGTACATGATGGAAAAGAAAGAACTGTTGGTGGAGGCCAAAAATATCGTCACCACCTTCCCCTTTGACAAAGGTACCCGGACCAAGGCCGTGGATGGCGTTTCCTTTGAGCTGCGCCGCGGCGAAATCGTCGGTCTGGTAGGCGAATCCGGCAGCGGCAAGTCGGTCACGTCCATGAGCATTCTGCAGCTGATCCTTCCTCCGGGCAAGGTCAGCGGCGAAGTTCACGTGGAAGGCATCGAGGGCAACGCCCTGGACTACGGGCCGGAATCCGAACAGGCCCGGGCCATCCGCGGCGGCAAGATCGGCATGATCTTCCAGGAGCCCATGACCAGCCTGAACCCCATCCTGACGGTGGGGTACCAGATTTCCGAAAACATCATGACCCACCTGAAGGTGGATAAGGCCGAAGCCAAGCGCCAGGCCATTGCTATGATGGAAAAGGTGGGCATTGCCAACCCGGAAATCCGCTACAACCAGTACCCGCTGGAATTTTCCGGCGGTATGCGCCAGCGCATCATGATCGCCATGGTGCTGGCGGCCAAGCCGGAAGTCCTCATTGCGGACGAAGCCACCACCGCCCTGGACGTGACCACCCAGGCACAGATCCTGGAACTGATCCAGCGCCTGGCCAAGGAAGAGGATGTGTCGGTCATCATCGTGACCCACAACCTGGGCCTGGTGGCCCGGTATGCCGACCGCATCTATGTCATGTACGGCGGCAACATTGTGGAATCCGGCGACAAGTACACCCTGTTTGAAAATCCCTCTCACCCCTATACCCGCGGTCTTCTGGCCGCCGTGCCCCGGCTGGATGATCCCAAGGACCGCAAGCTGGTTCCCATCGAGGGTATGCCGCCAAACCCGGCCGAAATGCCCACCTATTGCAAGTTCTACGCCCGCTGCCCCTTCCGGGAAGACCGCTGCAAGGAAAAGCTCTGCGACTTGCGGGCCGAGCCGGAAAAGGACCACTATGTCCGCTGCTACCTGACCCGGGAAGAAATCGAGGCCAAGCGCCGGGCCATGGGGGACCAGAGCCAGGCGGCGGCCGCCAAACAGATTTCCGACGAAGTCTGCCTGGAAGTGGACCATCTGCGCATGAGTTTCCCGCTGTACCGCGGCATGATGAAGCGCAAGATCGGTGAAGTACACGCGGTACAGGATGTGAGCTTCTACGTCCGCACCGGCGAGACCCTGGGCATTGTGGGTGAATCCGGCTGCGGCAAATCCACCCTGGCCAAGTGCATCATGCGGGCCCTGACCCCCGCCGAAGGCAAGATCCTGTACAAGGGCACCGACATTGCCCACATGAAGGAACACGACCTGAAACCCATCCGTTCCAAGATTACCATGATCTTCCAGGATCCCTTCTCCTCCCTGGACCCCCGTCAGACGGCGGAATCCATCGTGGGCGAGCCTCTCAAGATCAACCATCTGGTCCACTCCAAGGCGGAATACGATGCCCGCATCGACGAACTGTTCTCCCTTGTGGGCTTGAACCCCGCTTACCGCACCCGCGTTCCCCGGGAATTTTCCGGCGGTCAGCGCCAGCGCCTGGGCATTGCCCGCGCTCTGGCTTCTAATCCGGACGTGATCATCTGTGACGAACCGGTCTCGGCCCTGGACGTCTCGGTACAGGCGCAGGTCATCAACCTGCTGGAAGACCTGCAGGCCAAACTCCATGTGACCTACCTGTTCATTGCCCATGACCTTTCGGTGGTCAAGCACATCAGCGACCGGGTCATGGTCATGTATCTGGGCCGGGTGATGGAGACGGCCAAGGCGGAAACTCTGTACGAAAATCCGCTGCACCCCTACACCAAAGCCCTGCTTTCGGCGGTGCCCATCTCCGATCCCAAGGTGGAAGCCGGACGCGAACGCATCAAGCTGCTGGGCGAAGTTCCCAGCGTGCTGGAACGTCCCAAAGGCTGCCCCTTCTGCGAGCGCTGCCAGTATGCCACCGACCGGTGCCGCGCGGAAGTTCCCACCCTGCGCGATCACGGCGACGGCCAGGCTGTGGCCTGTTTCCTGTACGAATGACGGTGCCGCCGGCAGGACGGTCTGTCTGAAAGGGCCGGCACGTTCTCTGCGTGCCGGCCCTGTTTTTGGTATTCACACTCCACATAACAAGGAGGTTTTTTCATGATCCGCAATCATCTGTGCCAGACACCCTGCGGCCCGGTGCAGGGGATGGCTGCCCAGGCGGGAGTCACGGCCTTCCGCGGCATCCGCTACGCCACCGCCGGCCGCTGGCAGTATCCCTGCGTCACCACCCACTGGGACGGCACCCTCGACGCCACCCGCTTCGGCCCCAACGCCATGCAGATGGCGGCCATGGGCCCGCGCAACAAGGGGGGCAAGCCCTCGTTTTATGAGCATGAATTCCGGGAAGGATTGCCTTACACCTACTCGGAAGACTGCCAGTATCTGAATATCTATGCCCCGGACGACGCCGAACACGCCCCCGTACTGATGTACATCCACGGCGGTGCCTTTATGGGCGGTTCCGGTTGGGACAAGGTGTTCAACGAGCCTGTCTGGCCGGAACAGGGGATCATTGCCGTCACCCTCAACTACCGGCTGGGCATCTTCGGTGCGGTCACTCTGCCCGACCTGGCGGCCGAAGCGGGGCACGTGGGCAACTATCAGCTGTACGACCAGCTGGCGGCGCTGCGCTGGGTGCATGACAACATTGCTGCCTTTGGCGGTGACCCGGACAACGTGACCCTCATGGGCCAGAGTGCCGGCGCCCGCAGTGTGCAGATGCTGGCCGGCAGCCCGGCGGCCCGGGGACTGTTCCGCCGGGTGGTCATGTCCAGCGGCGGCGGGGCCCAATCCCACCTGTTCAACGAGATGCCAACCCCTGCCCAGCGGATGGAATTCTGGGAAGACTGGCGTCACAGCCTGGGAAATCCCGATCTGGCCGCTCTGCGGGCCATGACGCCCCAGGCGGTCATGGGCAGCCTGGGCAGTATGTTTGAAAAGCATGGCTTCCCCACAGTGATCAACTACATCTCTCCCGGATTTGATGAAGCGGCATTCCCCGCGCCGGGTACCCCCGGCGCCCTGGCGGGCGGTTGGCTGGATGTGCCCTGCCTGTGCGGTGCCAACAGCGAAGATATCGTCCCCGGCCTGGCCCAGGATGGCGTGCGCTGGGCGGCGTCCCGGCCGCAGACATCCTATGCCTGGTATTTTACCCGTCAGCTGCCGGGGGATGACCATGGTGCCTGGCACAGCGCCGATCTTTGGTACTGGTTCGGTACCCTGGACCACTGTTGGCGTCCCTTCACACCCCAGGATTACAAGCTGCGGGATGTGATGGTGGGGGCACTGCTGGCCTTTGCCAGAACTGGAGACCCCAATGGCCCCGGCCTGCCCCGGTGGGAACCGGCGGCCACGGCCGGTCAGGCGCTGCGCCTGGATGTAGCGTGCAGCATGGAACCGGTGCCGGAACCGGAAGAACAGAAAGGAGTCATGTTATGAGAACCGTTACGGATTGGAATGAGGGTTGGCGTTTCCGCAAATGCCCGGATGTTCTGCCCGATCCCGCTCTGCCCCTGGAGGGCGAAGCCGTCACGCTGCCCCACACCTGGTATACCGATGATGATTACTATCGTGGCAACGCGGTTTATCAGAAACAATTCTCCCTGACCCCCACCCAGGGCCAGCAGGTATTTGTGCGCTTTCACGGCGTGGACAAAACCTGTGAAGTCTACCTCAATGGCCGGAAAATCGGCGGTCACCGGGGCGGCTATACCATCTTTGCCCTGGAACTGACCGACGGCCTGGCCGCCGACGGCAACAATCTGCTCACCGTACAGGTGAACAACGAGGTGGGGGAGACGGTCAGTCCTCTGTCCGGCGACTTCGCCAGTTTCGGCGGCATCCATCGCAAGGTGGAACTGATCTGCACCGGTGCGGTGCACTTCCCGGTGTGCTATCACGGCACGTCGGGGGTGCTGCTGCGCACAAGGATGGAAGGGAACAAGGGTGTTCTGACGGCCGAAATCCCCGGCGGCGACACCCTGCCCGCCGATGTGCAGGTTTGCTATACCCTGTGTGATCCGGATGGTGCCGAAGTGCTGCGGCAGACCCTTTCACCGGCAGGCACCGCCCGCCTGGAACTGGGCAACCCCCGGCTGTGGAACGGCCGGAAGGACCCGGCGCTGTATCAGGTGACCGCCGAGCTGGTCCGCCAGGGGGAAACGCTGGATGCTGTTGCTCTCACGGTGGGCTTCCGCCGGTATTCGGTGGACCCGGACAAGGGATTTTTCCTCAACGGTGAACACCTGAAACTGCGGGGTGTGGCCAAACACCAGGACACGGAGGGGGTCTTTTCCGCTGCCGGGGAGGACAACTGGCGCACCGACATGGATCTCATCACCGAGATGGGTGCCAACGCGGTGCGGCTGTCCCACTATCCCCACCCCCAGCGGGTGTACGAGCTGTGCGATGAGCGGGGCCTGGCTGTCTGGGCCGAGATCCCGCTGCTCAAGCTGACCCTCAACGAAGAGCTTTTGCAGAATGCCGCCGATCAGCTGACCGAAATGATTCTGCAGAACCTGCACCATCCCAGCATCTTCTTCTGGGGGCTGCAGAATGAGATTGCCATCTTCGGGGATAAACCGTACATGGCCGAGCGGGTGGGCCGGCTGAATGAGCTGGCCCATCGCCTGGATCCCGACCGCCTGACCAGCAGTGCCAACCTTAATGCGGTGGAATGCGACAGCGCCCTCAATCGTGTCACCGACGTCACCGCCTACAATGTCTATTTCGGCTGGTATTACGGCAAAATGCCCGACCACGCCAAGTTCCTGGACGAATTTCACCGGGTCAATCCCGCCATGCCCCTGGCCATTTCGGAATATGGGGCCGACTGCAACCCGGCCTTCCACAGCGACACCCCCCGTGTCAATGACTACACCGAGGAGTTCCAGGCATTGTACCACGAGACCGTCTACCCCTATATGGCCCAGCGGGATTTTGTGTGGGGCAGCTTTGTGTGGAATATGTTCGACTTCGTCTCTGCCATCCGCAACGCGGGCGGTGTGAAATCCCGGAACATCAAGGGCCTGGTCACCTTTGACCGCAAGACCCGCAAGGATGCTTTCTATTACTACAAGGCCTTGTGGTCGGAGGACCCCTTTGTCCACATTGCCCAGCGGCGGTATGTGAACCGGGCGGCCGAGACCATGACGGTGAAGGTGTATTCCAACCAGCCCCAGGTGACCCTGACGGTAAACGGCGAAAGCCGCATGGCTCCGGTGGAAAACGGCAGCGCCTGCTTCGCCAGTGTGCCCCTGCAGAACGGGGAAAATCGGGTCACCGCCCAGGCCGGCGCCTGCACCGACAGCGCGGTGTTCTGCCGGGTGGCGGAGCCGGATGCCGCTTATGTGTACGTGGACCAGGACCCGGGTCTGAACGTGCGAAACTGGTTTGTGGATGAGGCCGAGGAAGCCCGCCTCTTCCCGGAAGATGCCTACTCTCTGCGGGACCGTCTTTCCACCCTGCTGGCCAACCCGAAGGCGGCGGCCACCGTGGACACCCTGCAGCCGGTCATCGGCAAGCTGATGCACGAAGCGCCCGATACCTTCACCCTGGAACAGGTTATCCGCCACGAAAAGCCAGATGTGGCCGAGGAGGACATCAAGGCTCTGAACCTGGCCCTGACCGCCATTCCCAAGGTGTGAACAAGAAAGGAGGAAAACAATCTATGATCGATCTGCGCGCAAAGCCCTTTTTTCTGGATGATGAAGCCGTTGCCTGGGTGGAAAGGACCCTGGCGGGCATGACCACGGAAGAGAAGATCGGCCAGTTGTTTATGCCCATCGGCTATTCCGCCGACCCCGGCTACCTGCAGCATGTCATGCTGGACCATCACATCGGCGGCATCATGTACCGCAGCGGGGAAGGCAAGGAGATGCAGGCCTGCCATCGCTGGCTGCAGGAACACAGCAAGATTCCGCTGCTCATTGCGGCCAACCTGGAAGCGGGCGGGGACGGCATTGCCACCGACGGCACGGCGTTCGGCAAGCAGATGCAGGTGGCAGCCACCGGCGACCCTGCTCAGGCATACCGGCTGGGCAAGATCAGCTGTGCCGAGGGCAAGGCCGTGGGCTGCAACTGGGCCTTTGCCCCGGTGGTGGACATTGACCGCAACTGGCGCAACCCCATCACCAACGTGCGTACCTACGGCAACGACCCGGATATGGTGCTGGCCTGCGGCAAGGAATATCTGCGCGCCGCCCGGGAGGAAAACCTGGCGGTGTCCATCAAACATTTCCCCGGCGACGGCTGTGACGAGGTGGACCAGCACATCCTGGTCAGTGTCAACGACCTTTCCTGCGAAGACTGGGACGCCACCTATGGCAAAATCTATAAAGGGCTCATTGACGCCGGTGCCCTCACCGTCATGGTGGGGCACATTGCCCAGCCCGCCTATCAGAAACACTTCAACCCGGATTTCCCCCAAAAGCTGATTCCGGCCACCCTCTCTCCCGAACTGCTGCAAGGGTTGCTGCGGGGCAAGCTGGGCTTCAACGGCCTCATCTCCACCGACTCCACCTGCATGGTGGGTTTCAACGTGGCCATGTCCCGGCACCGGTCGGTGCCCTATGCCATCGAGGCCGGCTGTGACATGTTCCTGTTCAACAAGGACCTGGATGAAGATTACCAGTATATGCTGGAAGGCTACCGCAGCGGCATCCTCAGTGACGCCCGCCTCACCGAGGCCGTCACCCGCATTCTGGCCACCAAGGCGGCCCTGGGCCTGCACAAGCTGGCGCCTACCGAAATTGTCCCCCCGGAAAAGGACCTGGCGGTACTGCAAAGCTCGCTGCACAGGACCTGGGCGGAGGAATGCGCCGATAAGGCGGTGACTCTGGTCAAGGATACGGCCGGCTGTCTTCCCCTTTCCGCTGAAAAGACGCCCCGGGTGCTGCTGGAAGTGCTGGGGGACTATCCTTCCACCCCCCGGGTGCGGGATACCTGGACCCACTGCCTCACCGAAGCGGGCTTCACCGTGATTCCCTATGAAAAGGAAACCTTTGAGACCGCCCGCTTTGATGTGAAAACCTTCCATGACCAGTACGACATGGTTCTCTATATCGGCAACATGGAAAACGCCTCCAACCAGGTGACCAACCGGTACCAGTGGTTCACCTTCTGGGGCAACGGCAACAACTGCCCCTGGTTCACCGCCGAAGTGCCGGTGGTGTATGTGAGTATGGCCAACCCCTATGCCCTGGTGGATGTGCCTCAGATCCAGACCTACATCAACTGCTATTCCAACCACGATGCCATGATCCGGGCCTGTGCCGACAAACTGCTGGGCCGCTCCGCCTTTACGGGCAAGAGTCCCATCGATCCCTTCTGCGGCAAGGAATATCTGCAATATTGAGACCGTGGGAAAGGAGTATGGCACAATGAAATACAAAGGCATAATCTTTGATCTGGATGGGGTCATCTGTTCCACCGATGAATACCATTACCGTGCCTGGAAACAGCTGGCCGACCGCATCGGGGTGCCCTTTGACCGCACGGTGAACAACCGGCTGCGGGGTGTTTCCCGCATGGAAAGCCTGGAAATCATTCTGGAAAAATCCCCGGTTGCGTACAGCGAAGCGGAAAAGCAGGCCATGGCTGCCGAGAAAAACGAGCTCTACCGCACCCTGCTGGCCCAGATGTCGCCCCGGGACCTGAGCGACGAAGTCCGCGAAACACTGGAACGCCTGCGGGCGGCCGGGCTGCGGCTGGCCATCGGTTCTTCCAGCAAAAACACCCCGCTGATCCTGGGGCGCATCGGACTGGACAACTGGTTCGACGCCGTCAGCGACGGCAACAACATCACCCGTTCCAAGCCGGACCCGGAAGTCTTTCTCAAGGCGGCCGGGATGCTGCAGCTTTCTCCGGCGGATTGCCTGGTGGTGGAGGACGCCCTGTCCGGGGCGCAGGCTGGCCATGCGGGCGGATTTGCGGTGGCCTGCGTGGGGGATGCCGCTGACCACGGAGCCGGAGATTACAACCTGAAAACGTTCCGGGAACTGCTTCAGGTGACCGAAATCGGATAAACACACAAACCGTAGGATATGACAAAGGAGGTTGTTATGGTCGATCTCAAGGCAAAGCCTTTTTATCTCACCGACGAACAGATTGCATGGGTGGAGGATTCCATCGCCGGCATGACGCTGGAAGAAAAAATCGGCCAGCTGTTCATCCTGCTGCAGGCCCAGCCCGGTTTCGGGGAAGGGCAGATCCAGGCCATGCTGGCCCAGTCCCACATGGGCGGTCTGCGGTGGCAGAACGGCGGCGACAAGGCAGCCATCTACAAGCAGCTGTCCACCTTCCAGAAGAACAGCAAGCTGCCGCTGCTCATTGCCGCCAACTGTGACGACGGCGGCAACGGCGCCGCGCCGGAAGGCACTTTTGTGGCCACGGCGGCGGAATGCGGTGCCGGTCAGGGCACCGACAACGCCTATCACCTGGGCCTGGTGGCCGGGCGGGAGGCCAGCGCCGTGGGGGCCAACTGGATGTTCAACCCTGTGGTGGATGTGTACAAGAACTGGCGCAACACCATCGTGAACACCCGCAGCTTCGGCTCCGACCCGGACAAGGTCATCGCCAACGCCCGGGCCTACATCAAGGGCATCAAGGAAGCCAACCCCAACATGGCCTGCACCATCAAACATTTCCCCGGCGACGGTGTGGAGGAGCTGGACCAGCACCTGGTCATGGGGGTGAACAACCTGAGCGTGGAGGACTGGGAAGCCAGCTTCGGCAAGGTCTACCGTACCCTGATCGGGGACGGTGTGGACGCGGTGATGGTGGGCCACATTGCCCTGCCGGAAATGAGCCGCAAGCTGCGCCCCGGCATCCAGGACAAGGATATCATGCCCGCCACCCTGGCTCCCGAACTGCTCACCGACCTGCTGCGGGGGGAACTGGGCTTTAACGGCCTCATCGTCACCGATGCGTCCCACATGGTGGGCATGACCGCCCGGGTCAAGCGGAGCCAGGCGGTGCCCGGGGCCATCATCGCGGGCTGTGATATGTTCCTGTTCGCCAACGACATCGAGGAGGACATCTCCTATGTGCGGGCCGCCTACGACCGGGGCGAACTCACCGAGGAGCGCCTGTCCGACGCCCTGCACCGCATCCTGGGCCTCAAGGCCAAGCTGCACCTCAACGAGCGGCGCATGCCGGAAGAGAGTGCCCTGGACTGCATCGGCTGTACGGAGCACAAGGCTTATACCGCCCAGGCGGCGGACAGCTGCATCACCCTGGTCAAGGATACCCGCGCTAACCTGCCCATCAACCCCCAGGCCAGGAAGCGGGTGTTCCTGGTGTATGTGGGCACCACCCCCAATTCCAAGGGATACAAGGGCGACCCGGTGAAGCAGGTGCTGGTGGAGGAACTGGAGCGGGCCGGCTTTACGGTGGACCTGTGCCCCAACTTCTACGACCTGGAAGTGAAAAACGGCGTTTCCCCCATGAACTTTGTCAAAATGCTCAGCCACGAAAGCCGCCAGAGCTTTATCGATACCCACGACTGGGCTCTGCTGGTGCTGAACATCAAGGGCTACGCCCAGGAAAACGAAGTGCGGGTGCGCTGGAGCTGCAACCACAGCATGGAACTGCCCTGGTACAATGAGGAGGTGCCCACCGTGGCCATGAGCCTGAACTACACCAACCACCTCATTGACCTGCCCCAGATCCACACCTTCATCAACGCCTATGCCCCCAACCGCACCCACATCCGGGCCGCCATCGCCAAGCTCACCGGGCAGAGCCCGTTCCTGGGGCAGGCCGACGAAAGCGTGTTCTGCGGCCGCTGGGACACCCGACTGTGAGGAGAAGGATATCTATGAAAGACTTGCAGCACTTTACCCCCGCCAAGGCCTGGCTGGTCTGCGTGGACAGCGACGGCTGCGCCATGGACACCATGGACATCAAGCATTTCCGGTGTTTCGGACCCTGCATGGTGGAGGAATGGAACCTGCAGAAATGGGAAAAGCCCATTCTGGAACGCTGGAACGAGATCAACCTCTATTCCATGACCCGGGGTGTCAACCGGTTCAAGGGCCTGGCCATGGCCCTGACCGAGATCAACCGCACCTATTGCCCCATCGAAGGAGTGGAGGAGCTGACCGAATGGGTACAATCCGCGCCGGAACTGAGCAACCGGGCGGTGGAGCAGGCGGCGGCCACCGCCAAGGGCCCCTGCCTGGCCAAGGCCCTGTCCTGGTCCCAGAAGGTGAACGCCGCCATCAACGCCCTGCCCGAGAGCGAGAAGAACCCCTTCCCCGGCGCCGCCGAAGGCCTGGAGGCCGCCCACGCCGTGGCGGATGTGGCGGTGGTGTCCAGCGCCAACCGGGAGGCGGTGGAGGAGGAATGGGCCCGCTGCGGCCTGCTGGACAAGGTGGATGTGGTCTGCTGCCAGGACACCGGCAGCAAGGCGGATTGCATTGCCGCCCTGCTGGGCAAGGGTTACGCCCCCGACCATGTGGTGATGGTGGGGGACGCCCCCGGGGACAAGACCGCCGCCGAGAAGAACGGGGTGTGGTTCTATCCCATTCTGGTACGCCACGAGGCCGAAAGCTGGCGCGAACTGGCGTCAGAAGGTCTGGAGCGTTTCCGCCAAGATGACTTTGCTCCGTATGTGGAAACGAAAGGACAACAGTTCGAACAAAATCTGCAACAATAGCCGCCGAAAACACCGGACGGCAAAAACAGAAAAGGACGATCCTGTCCAAAAGACACAGGATCGTCCTTTTTGCATACGGGCATCAGAAAGAGGAAAACTGCGCGGAAGATTTCCATGTAGAGCGCGCCGCGCACAGTCATGGCATTCTTTGGGAAGAGGGCGGCGCTTCTTTTTTCCGGCATGCGTGTTCCATGGGCAGACCGGTGGCGTAGTCCAGCTGCCGGGCTTCGTAGTCGTTTTCCGACTGCCGGGTGTATCCGGTGTAGTCCCAGGTGGGGCGGGGGGCATCCTTGCGCCAGGGGCGGCAGTGCCAGTAATACCCCCGGAAAGGGTCCCGCGTGCGGTTCATGTTTTCCAGAATGGCATCGTGCAGCCGGCAGATCTGCTCATAGCAGGCCGGGTCATGGATCCGGTTTACCGTCTCTCCGGGGTCCTGTGCCAGGTCGTAAAATTCATCCTGGGACAGCAGATTCAGGCTCAGCTTGTACCGCCCGTCAAATGCCGCCCGCAGGGGCTGAAATCCGCCGAACCCGTCATGGTCTACCTCGTAGCGGCCGAACTCGAAAAACACAAACTCGTTCACCCGCTCGGTCTCCCCGCGCAGTTGGGGCAGCAGGCTGTGGCCCGCAAACACCGGTGCCGGTTCCAGCCCGAAGAGGTCATACAGGGTGGGGCACAGGTCAATGTGGGAGACCGGCGCCCGGCTCACCGACCCGGGGGCGATGCCCGGTCCCTTGACAAAGAAGGGAATGCGGGTGATCTCATCGTAGGCGGCGGGGCCCTTGCTCATCAGACAGTGGGATTGCAGCATGTCCCCGTGGTCGGAGGTGTAAATCACCGTCACATCCGGCCCGGCGTAGGTTTCCACGGCGTCCAGCACCCGGCCGATCTGGGCATCCACAAAGGAGTTGCATCCGAAATAGTAGGGCAGGCGCACCCGCACCGCGCTGCGGTCCTGAAGCAGACGGTCCCCGGCCCAGACTTTCTGGTAATCGGGCTTATCTTCCAGCGTGTCGGTCACGTTGGAGGGCAGGGGAAAATCAAAGTCCCGGTACGGTTCCCAGTATTGCCGCGGACAGAGATGGGGGCCATGGGGTTCGTCGTAGGAAACACACAGCAGGAAATGCTCCTCCTGTCCGTGCTGCTGCAAAAAACGGATCGCCCGGTCGGTGCAGCGGTAGGCATAGGTGAACTCTGCGGGCACGTCGGAAGTTTCTTCCATGGTGGCGCTGCGGCGGGAAGCCCGGCGCTCCTCGGGGGTCAGCTCTTCCAGATAATTTCGCATGTCGTACCAGTAGTCCGGGTCCCAGCCGTCGGGGCAGCGGCCCAGCCCGAAATAGTCCCCGCCATCCAGATGCCACTTGCCCACGTAAGCGGTGCGGACCCCGTGATCCTGCAGACGCCGGCCGATGGTGTGCACATCGGCGGACAGGGCGGCAGAGTTGGTCCAGCTGTTGCAGGAATGGGGATACAGGCCGGTGAACAGGCCGCACCGGGCGGGCTGACACACCGGCTGGGTGGTGTAGGCCCGTGTGAACCGCATACCCCGGGCTGCCAGGCGATCCAGGCTGGGGGTATGCAGACCGGTGGAAACATTGGCGTTGACCATGTCGTACCGCTGGGTGTCGGTCATCAGAAAAACCACTTTAGCCATCAAGCAGGCCCCCTTTCCGGCAGGTTGTTTTGTAAGACCATCATACCACGGGGCCGCACCTTTGGCAAAGACGAATATGGAAATCCGGCACGACCCGCGGTATACTGGAAACAACCCAAGAAAAAGGAGCCTGTTTTATGAAAATCGTGGTTGCTATGGATTCCCTGAAAGGAAGCCTGACCTCCCTGGAAGCCGGCCACGCCGTCCGGGAAGGCGCCCTGCGCGCCGATCCGGCCGCCCGGGTGGCGGTGCGGCCGCTGGCCGACGGCGGCGAAGGCACGGTGGATGCGCTGGTATCCGGCCTGAACGGTACTCGGCGCCGGATAACGGTCACCGGCCCTATGGGAGACCCGGTAGACTGCGCCTACGGCATCCTGCCGGACGGCCGCACTGCTGTGGTGGAAATGTCCGGCGCAGCGGGTCTGCCCCTGGTGGAGCCGGAACGCCGGGACCCCCTGCGGGCCACCACCTACGGGGTGGGGGAGGTCCTGCGGGACGCCATCGGCCAAGGATGCCGCCGGTTTATCGTGGGCATCGGGGGTAGTGCCACCAACGACGGCGGCGTGGGGATGCTCCAGGCCCTGGGCTACGGATTCCTGGACGGGAACGGCCGCCCCATTCCCCGGGGTGCTGCCGGACTGGCAAATCTGTGCACCATCACCGACGACGGGGTCTTGCCGGAGCTGGCCCAATGCGAATTCAAGGTTGCCTGTGATGTGACCAACCCTCTGTGCGGCGAACAGGGCTGCAGTGCAGTGTACGGCCCCCAGAAAGGGGCTGGCCCGGCCGCCATTGCCCGGATGGACAGCTGGCTGGCGCGGTACGCGGCCCTTGCCGCACAACGCTGCCCCGGCAAGGCAGACCCGGACCATCCCGGTGCCGGGGCGGCGGGGGGCATGGGCTTTGCCTTTCTGGCCTTCACCAACGCGGCGCTGGAATCCGGCATCCGTATTGTGCTGGCCGAAACCGGCCTGGCCGACTACATCCGGGAGGCTGATCTGGTGGTCACGGGGGAAGGCCGCCTGGATGGCCAGACCGCCATGGGCAAGGCCCCGGTGGGGGTGGCCCGGCTGGCCAAGGAATACGGCAAACCGGTCATCGCCTTTGCGGGCAGCGTCACCCCCGACGCCGCGGCCTGCAACGAACAGGGCATCGACGCCTTTTTCCCCATTCTGCGCGGCATCTGCACCCTGCAAGAGGCCATGGACCCCGACACCGCCCGCCAAAACCTCGCCGCTGCGTCGGAACAGGCTTTCCGGCTGTGGAGGGCGGCCCGGCGGCAGAACTGACCCGCACAACGACCCCGTTTCCCAAAATCCGTCACCGCTTTTCGTCCCCACGCAATTTTTTCTTGACGGGTTGGGATAAATTCACTATAATAGTAACACGAACAGGACAAGGACGTCTTTGAAAAACGTCCTTGCCCTGTTCTTTTTTAGTTTTGGTAATCGGGATGGTGATTGGAATGGAAGACCTGATCCGCCATGCAGAGCAGATCAACCGCCAGCTGGCCCGCAACGGGGTCAAATTCGGCATTTACAAGAACGGCACCTTTCAGGAACGCCTGTTTCCCTTCGACGCCATTCCCCGGGTCATCACGGCCGGGGAGTGGGATGTGCTGTCCAAGGGGCTGGTACAGCGCGTGCGGGCGCTGAACCTGTTCCTGAAGGACGTGTACGGAGAAAAGCGCATTCTGGCCGACGGCGTCGTGCCCGAAGAATTCGTCTATCGCTCTCCGGGGTATCTAGCCCCCTGCGAAGGCATTCTGCCTCCCGGTGGGGTATACAGCCATATTTCGGGCATTGACCTGGTCAAGGGCAAGGACGGCACCTGGTATGTGCTGGAAGATAACCTGCGCATTCCTTCGGGGGCGTCCTATCCCCTCATTGCCCGGCAGCTCTGCCGCCGCTGTTCGCCGGATACCTTCCGTCACCATGCGGTGATGGACAACCGGGGCTACGGCGATCTGCTGCGCCGCACCATGGACAGCGTGAACACCGGCGGCATCAATGTGGTGTTCACCCCGGGACGATACAACGCGGCCTATTTTGAACACGCCTTCCTGGCCGAACAAACCGGCGCGGTGCTGGCCGAATCGGGGGATCTGTACGTGCGGGACGATGTGCTGTACTACAAGGGCACCCACGAGGACTGCCGGGTGGGCGCCATCTACCGCCGGGTGTCCGACGAGTACATGGATCCCCTGACCTTTGAGCCCAGTTCCCTCATCGGCATCCCCAACCTGATGGCCGCCTACCGGGCGGGGAACGTGGCGGTGCTCAACGCCTTTGGCAACGGCGCCGCCGACGACAAAGGCATCTACTATTTTGTGCCCAAGATGGTCCGCTATTATCTGGGGGAGGAAGCCATCCTGCACAACGCCCCCACCTATCTGCCCTTCTATGAGAAGGACCGGAAATACGTGCTGGACCACCTGGACACCCTGGTCATCAAGGATGTGGCCGAAGCCGGCGGTTATGGCGTGATGTTCGGCAGCAAGCTCAGCCGGGAGGAACTGGACAAGATGCGGGACACCATTCTGGCCCAGCCCCGGCGGTTCATTGCCCAGGAGGTCATCGACTTCGAGGACCTGCCCATCATGGAAGGCACCGAGAAGGTGGAGCGCAAGGCCGACCTGCGAGCCTTCGTGCTGTCCGGCGCCAAGGACACCGTGGCCTGGCCCAGCGGCCTGACCCGGTTTTCCCGCAATCCGGACAGTTTCATCGTCAATTCGTCACAAGGAGGAGGTTTCAAGGATACATGGGTCCTGTCACACTGACCAAACAAAACCGGCTGTTCTGGCTGGGGCGCTATGCGGAGCGCGTATATATGACCGTACAACTTTTGATGAAAACCTACGATACTCTGCTGGACGGGGCGGATTCCGCCGTGGATTACGCCGATATCTGCCGCCGTCTGGGGGTGCAGAATGTCTACCAGAGTGCCGAGGATTTCTGCCGCCGGTATCTCTTTGACGCCGCCGTGCCCGGTTCGGTGCGCGGCTGTATGGACAACCTGCTGGGCAACGGCATGGTGCTGCGGGAGACCATCTCCACCCCCACCCTGGCCTATCTGGAGATGGCCGAAAACGCCATGAACATGGCGGCCCGCAGCGAAGCACCCGCCGTGGAGCTGCAGTGGGTGCTGGACGACATCATGGCTTTCCGGGGCAGCTTTGACGAATCGGTGGACCACGAAGGGGTGCGCAACATTGCCAAGACCGGGGGCATGGTGGAGCGGCTGAGCCTGATGCTGCGCCTGGACCTGGAGCCCGAGCGTCTGCGCCGGGAAGCCGGCAAGCTGATGAACCGGCTGTACAAGACCGATCTGACCACCGACCCCGACGCCCTGGGCCGGGTGACCGCCTTCGCCCTGGAAGGGGCGGATGTGCCCAAGGACGAGCTGCTGCGCAGCGTGGAAGGGCTGTTTGTGGTATGAGCCGGACGCTGGAATTTTCCTACGATATCGCCCTGGATTTTGACCGGCCGGTCACCGCCCACAGTTTTGTGCTGCGCTGCCTGCCCGCCGATTTCCCCGGACAGCGGGTGCTGTCCGCCGCCCTGACGCTGGACCCCGCCGTGCCCTACACCGAACAGCGGGACGGCTTCGGCAACCGGCTGCAGATCGGCCGCATCGATGCCCCCCACCGGCAGTTTCACTACCGGGCGGCAGGGCAGGTCCTGCGGGACGACGGGGCAAGACAACCGGAACCCGACCGGCGGATTTTCCGGTATCCATCCCCGTGCACGGCGCCTTCCGCCGCGCTGCGGGAATTCGCGGCCGCTCTTTCGCTGCCCGATGAGCCCCGGGCCAGAGCCTGGGCTCTGCTGGAAGCGGTGGGGAGGCATATGCACTACACCCCCGGTGTCACCGGGGTGGACACCACCGCGGCCATGGCTTTTGCGCTGGGGCAGGGGGTATGCCAGGACTATGCCCATGTGTATCTGGCCCTGGCCCGGCTGTGCGGGCTCAGCGCCCGGTATGTGAACGGCCTGCCGGAAGGGGAGGGGGCCAGCCACGCCTGGTGCGAAGTCTGGCTGGACGGCATCTGGACCGGCATCGATCCCACCCGGGCCCGCTGGGCCGACGAAGGGTATATCCGGTTTGGCGTGGGCCGGGATTTCACCGACTGCCCCATGGAGCGGGGTGTCTTTCTGGGAGGAGCCAACCAGTGCCAGACCGCCCTTATGAAGGTCAGCGAACAATAAACCAAGTTTGAAGGAGCATACAAACTCATGATACAGGAAGTGGTACGGGTCCCCCTGGCCGTGGGCGAGGATCTGGTCATCCAGAAGCGCCGCATCGGGTCGGGCGGCCCCCGGCTGTGCGTGGTCACCGGCACCCATGGCGACGAGCTGGAAGGCCAGTATGTGGCCTGGCGGCTGAACCGTCTGCTGCAGGATAACCGGGAACACCTGCATGGCACCGTGGACATTTATCCGGCGCTGAACCCTCTGGGCATCAGCACCATGACCCGGGGCATGCCCCTGTGCGACCTGGACATGAACCGGACCTTTCCCGGCGGACGGGACGGCGCCATGTCGGAGCTCATTGCCGCCCGCATCATGGAGGACATCACCGGCGCCGATGCCTGCATCGACATCCACGCCAGCAATATCTTCCTGCGGGAGATTCCCCAGGTGCGCATCAATGTGAACACCGCCGAAAAGCTGGTTCCCCTGGCCAAATACCTGAATATGAACCTGATCTGGATTCACGCCGCGGCCACCGTGCTGGAGTCCACCCTGGCCCATAGCCTGAACGCCGCGGGAACACCCACCCTGGTGGTGGAAATGGGCATCGGGATCCGGATCACCCGGTCCTTCGGGGAGCAGCTGCTCACCGGCATCCTGTCCCTCATGGCACACCTGGGCATGTGGGACGCCCCGGTGGCGCCCATCGCCCCGCCCATCGTCAGCAGCGACGGCGCGGTCTCCTTCGTGAATGCGAATTTTCCCGGCGTCTTTTTCCCCGCGGTGGCCCATGGGGTCCGGGTGGAAAAAGGCCAGGAACTGGGCGTTGTGGCCGACCCTCTCACCGGCGGTATCCGGGAAACGCTGCACAGCCCCGCCACCGGGTTGCTGTTCACCCTGCGGGAATACCCCGTGGTGTATGAGGGTTCGCTGATAGCCCGTGTTTTGGGAGGCAGTGTATGAGAGAGGAAGTATTGTTTACGCTGGATACCCCCTATCGCCAGCCCCTGGCCGTGAAGGGCTGGTTTTTCGGCACGCCGGGGCGCAAGACCCTGGCGGTCATGGGGGCTTTGCGGGGCAACGAAATCCAGCAGATGTACGTCTGTTCCCAGTTGATCCGCCGCCTGGATACCCTGGAACAGGCTGGCGCTTTGGGGCAGGACTGCGGCATTCTGGTCATCCCTTGCGCCAACCAGTTTTCCATGAACGTGGGGCGGCGGTTCTGGGCGGCGGACAACACCGACATCAACCGCATGTTCCCCGGCTACGATGCGGGCGAGACTACCCAGCGCATTGCGGCGCGGATCTTTGCGGCCCTGCAGGGGTACACCTACGGCATCCATGTGACCAGCCTGTATCTGCCGGGACATTGTCTGCCCCATCTGCGCATCATGAAAACCGGCTACCAGAACCCGGAACTGGCCCGGGACTTCGGTCTGCCTTACATTGCGCTGCGGAAACCCCATCCCTACGACACCACCACCCTGAACTACAACTGGCAGATCTGGGACACCCAGACCTTCTCCCTGTACACCCCCGCCACCGACCGCATCGACGTGCCTGCTGCCAGACAGGCGGTGGAAGCGGTGGTGCGGTTCCTGCACACCCGGGGGCTTTGCCAGTGTGAGGTCACCCAGGGGGAGCCGGCCCGAATCTTTGCGGAGGAAACCCTGTGCAACATCCAGCCCGCCCAGGGCGGACTGCTGGTGTACATGACCGAGCTGGGCAACAAGGTGCGGCGCGGCCAGGCCCTGGCCCAGGTGGTGGACCCCTGTTCGGGCGCCATCCGCCAGACCCTGTGTACGCCGGTGGGGGGCCGGGTGTTCTTTGAGCACGAGGCCAGCCTGATCAATGGCCGCGATGTGGCGCTGCGTATCCTGCCGGACGAAGGCTGAACCGCCTTTTTCCGCACATCTCAAAAATCTGCGTCGGTTTCCGGAAACCGGCGCTTTTTTGTCCGCTTTTCGCCCTTTTTCCTTGACAAAGGGCAGGGCGGTGCCGTACCATGGAATCAAAAGAGAGAAAATCCGGATTCGGAGCCCGACGCCCGGCGGCACGGGAAAACGGCGTGCAATGCAGAGGCTTTCGGTATCCACCTGTACAAAGGAGTGTTTTCCATGAAAAACAACGTTGCCTGCCCCGATGTGCTGGCGGCCTGGGACTGGGGCGGCACGGTGACCGATGCCATACCTTACGGGCAAGGGCACATCAACTCCACCTACTGCGTGGAAGTACAAAGACCCGGCGGTGACCGCCGCCGCTACATCCTGCAGAAGATCAACACCGATACCTTCACCGACCCGGACGGCCTGATGGAAAACATCTGCGGTGTCACCGGATACCTGCGCCGCCAGACAGAGCAGCGGGGGCCGACCCCGCCCGCGTCACCCTGCAGGTGATTCCCACCCGGGCCGGCAGCGCCTATTTCTGGGACGGAGAAAACCGCTGCTGGCGGGTGTATGCCTTTGTGGAGGACACCGTCTGCCTGCAGCAGGTCCAGACACCGGAAGACTTTTACCAGAGCGCCGTGGCCTTCGGCAACTTCCAGAAGCAGCTGGCAGGGTATCCCGCCGCCACCTTGCACGAGACCATCCCGCATTTTCATGACACCCCCCGCTGCTTTGAAAACGTTGAAAAGGCGGTGGAAGCCGATTCTCTGGGCCGTGCCGCCGGCGTGGAGCAGGAAATCGCCTTTGTGCGGGCCCGCCAAAAGGACTGTGCGGTCATGACCGACCTGCTGGCGGCGGGAAAACTGCCGCTGCGGGTGACCCACAACGATACCAAGCTCAACAACATCCTGTTTGACCGCACAACCGGGGAAGGGCTGTGCGTCATCGATCTGGACACGGTCATGCCGGGCCTGGCCGCCAACGATTTCGGGGACTCCATCCGGTTCGGCGCCAACCACAGCGCAGAGGATGAGCCCGACCTCAGCCTGGTCAACTTTGACAGGGAGCTGTTCGAAATCTACGTCAAGGGATTTCTGCAGGCGGCGGGGGATGCCTTCACCCCGCTGGAGAAAGAGACCCTGCCCTGGGGTGCCCGGCTCATGACCCTGGAATGCGGCATGCGGTTCCTCACCGATTATCTGGAAGGGGACCACTATTTCCACACCGCCCGCCCGGGGCAGAACCTGGACCGGGCCCGCACCCAGTTCAAGCTGGTGCAGGACATGGAAGCCTGCTGGGACGAAATGGAAGCGATTGTGGCGCGGTACAGCTGAAAACAAAAAAGACGCAGCGGCGGCTGCGTCTTTTTTGTTTCAGGAAAATGGATCAGGTGTGCACTTCCTCGCGCATGATCCGCCGCAGCATCAGAATGCCCATGCAGGACAAAAACACTTCGGTGATCAGCGGGGCAAAAGGCAGGCCGTACAGCGGATACAGCCAGTTCAGCACAAACAGCAGGGGGATTTCCAGCACCAGCTTGCGGCAGATGGCGAACACCAGGGCGTTGCGGCCCATGCCCAGGGCCTGGAATACGCCCACCGCCAGAAAGTCGGTGCACAGGAACACAAACCCCAGGCACATAACCCGCAGAAAACGGGTGCCGTATCCCACAATTTCCTCGCTGTCCATGAAGGCACGGACCATGGCAGGGGCGCCCAGGAAATACACCACGCTGAGCACCAGCATGGAAAACACAATGATGCGCAGAGCGAACAGGATGGCCTGCTTCATCCGCTGGCGGTTGCCGCTGGCGTAGTTGTAGCTGACCAGGGGCATGATCCCCTGGGAAAAGCCCAGGGAAACCTGCATGGGGATCGTGTACAACTTCTGGCTGATGCCCATGGCGGCGATGGCGGCGGCGCCGTAGGGGGCGGTGAAGTTGTTCAGAATGGTAGTGCCCAGCACGTTGAGCAGGTTCTGGATGGAGGCGGGAATGCCCACGCCCAGAATGTTGCGCACCTGTTTCACCGTCAGTTTGCGCAGCTGGCGGGGGTTCATGGTGATGAAGGTGTTGCCCTTTTTGATGCGGGCCAGCACGATGAAGTACAGGCAGGCCACGCAGTTGGACAGGAAGGTGGCCAGGCCGGCCCCGGCGGCGCCCATGTTCAGCCCCCAGGGCAGGATGAAGATGGGGTCCAGCAGAATGTTGAGAAAACAGCCGCTCATGGTGCCGATGCTGGCGTGCAGGGTGCTGCCCTCGCTGCGCACCATGTAGCTTTGCACCACGTTCAGGATGGCGGGCAGGGCGCCAAACCATACCGTCCAGCGCATGTATCCCATGGTGGCGTTCAGGGTCTGGGCGTCGGTGCCCAGCAGGGCCAGCAGCGGGGTGTGCAGCAGGGTGCACAGCGCCGAAAACAACAGCCCGCTGACAAAGGCGCCGTAAAAGCCGAAGGCGGAACAGGTGCGCACCTGTTCGTATTCCCTGGCGCCCAGATTCCGGCTCATGGCACTGGACACACCCACGCCGAACAGGTTGTTGACGGCGTTGAAGGCCAGGGTCACCGGATACACCAGGGTGACCGCGGCGTTCTGCACGGGGTCGTTGAGCATACCGACGAAAAAGGTGTCTGCCAGGTTGTACAGGATGGTGACCAGGGAACTGATCACGATGGGGAGAGACAGCTGCATAACGGCACTGGGAACCGGCATGCTTTCAAATAAGTATTCTTTGTCCGGTGTCTTGTTCATGGAAGATGCATCGCTCACTTTCCTGGAGGTGTAAAAGGCTTATCTTTTTATTATAATACGGGAATCCCGTTCTGTCACCCTACAACAAAGCAGCCGGCGAAAAAGATTTTCCACCGGCTGCCGCCATTTTTCTGTCCGTGAAAATACAAAGCGAGGGACAAAGCTTACTCGCCGAAGACCTTGATGTAGTCTGCCTTGAACTTCTCAATGCCCGCGTCGGTCAGGGGGTGGTGGATCATCTGTTCCAGCACCTTGTAGGGCACTGTGGCAATGTCCGCCCCGGCCAGGGCGCAGTCGGTCACGTGCATGGGGTTGCGCACGCTGGCGGCGATGATCTGGGTCTGGATGTCGGGATAGTTCAGGAACATATCGTGGATGTTTTCCACCAGCTCAATGCCGTGCTGGGAAATGTCATCCAGCCGCCCCAGGAAGGGGCTGACGTAGGTGGCACCGGCCCGGGCCGCCAGCAGCGCCTGGTTGGCGCTGAAGATCAGGGTGCAGTTGGTGGGAATGCCCTTGGCAGACAGCATCTTGATGGCCTTGAGGCCCTCGGCGGTCATGGGAATCTTGACCACCATATGCTTGGGGTCCAGGGCGTAGATAGCCTCGCCTTCCTTGACCATGGTTTCGGCGTCGGTGGTGGTGGCCTTGACCTCGCCGGAAATGGGGCCGTCCACGATGGTGGCGATCTCGGCCAGAGTCTCGGCATAATCACGGCCTTCCTTGGCAATCAGGCTGGGGTTGGTGGTCACGCCCGCAATGATGCCCATGTCGTTGGCTTTGCGGATTTCGTCCACGTTGGCGGTATCAATATAGAATTTCATGGTGGTTCGCTCCTTTTGCGTTGAAGGTCCTTTTCCGGACCGGTTCCTTTATTTCAGCTTCCAGGCCAGGTCTGCCAGGAACAGATCGTGTTCCAGGCTTTCGGGGGTGGTGTCCTTGCCGATGTGGACAAATTCAATGTCCATCATGTTGGCCCAGTCGTGCATCTGCTCGGCGGTGACGTCGTAGCTCAGCACCGTGTGGTGGGCGCCGCCCGCGGTGATCCAGCATTCCACCCCGGTGGTCAGGCTGGGCAGGGCCTTCCACATCACTCGGGCCACCGGCAGGTTGGGCATGGGCAGGATGGGTTTCACGCACTCGATGTCCTGGCAGATCAGCCGCAGACGGCCGCCCATATCGATCAGGCTCACCACAATGGCCTTGCCGGGCTTGCCCTCAAACACCAGCCGGGCGGGGTCCTTCTCGTTCATGCCGATGCCCAGGGGGTGGGTCTCGATGCGGGGCCGCTGGGCCGCGCAGCAGGGGCAGACTTCCAGCATGTGGGCGCCCAGGCTGTACTCCGCCCCGGGTACCAGGTTGTAGGTGTAGTCCTCCATGAACAGCGAGCAGCCGTTGCCGCCCTCGCCCATGGCTTTCAGGATGGCGGTCATGGCGGCCACCTTCCAGTCACCCTCGCCGCCGTAGCCGTAGCCCTGGGCCATCAGGTGCTGGCTGGCCAGACCCGGCAGCTGTTCCATGCCGTACAGGTCCTGGAAGGTGTTGGAGAACGCCTTGCACCCTTCCGCGTCCAGCATCTTCTTGATGGCAATTTCCTCCCGGGCCTGGTAGCGCACGGCGTCGATATCGTCGGTGGCAAAGTCGTAGTTGGCGCGGTAGACCTCCATCAGGGCGTCGATCTCGGCGTCGGTGACTTCATGCATCACCTTCACCAGGTCGCCCACGGCCCAGGTGTTCACCTGCCAGCCCAGCTTGGCCTGCACTTCCACCTTGTCGCCCTCGGTGACAGCCACTTCCCGCATGTTGTCGCCGAAGCGCATGACCTTGAGATCCCGGGAGACCGCCACGCCCACGGCGGTGCGCATCCAGCGGCCCAGACGCTTCTGGACCTCCTCATCCTGCCAGTACCCGGCAATGATCTTGCGGGGCATGCGCAGCCGGGCGGCGATGAACCCGTGTTCCCGGTCCCCGTGGGCCGCCTGGTTCAGGTTCATGAAATCCATGTCGATCTCTTCGTTGGGAATCTCCCGGTTGTACTGGGTGGCAAAATGGCAGTAAGGCTTCTGCAGGTTCACAAAGCCGTTGATCCACATCTTGCTGGGGCTGAAGGTGTGGCACCAGGTCACGATGCCCGCGCAGTGTGGGTCATAGTTGGCCTCCCGCACCACGTCGGCAATTTCCTTGTTGGTCTTGGCGGTGACCTTGTACACCAGTTTGCAGGGCAGATTGCCGGAGGCGTTCAGCGCGTCGGCCATCTCGGCGGCGCGGTGTGCCACCGTCTCCAGCACTTCGGGGCCGTACAGAAACTGACTGCCCACCACAAACCAAAATTCGTACTGCATGAAATTTCCTCCTTTACAGATGTTCCACGGCGGCCCGCTCTGCGTGCAGGGCAGCCTTGTATCGTTCCAGAAATGCGGCAAACCCGGCCACATCAGCCTCGTCCGGCGCCAGGGTGGAACCGGGGGCATCGGCAAAAATCCTTTGCTGCAGATAGTCGGCCAGATGCAGTGGGCAGCCTTCCAGTACCGCCAGGCGGTACCCGGCCAGCAGGGCCATGCCGTAGGGGCCGCCCTCTCCGGCGGTCTGCATCACGGTGACCGGTGCCCGGGCCGCCGCGGCCAGATACCGCTGGGCCACCCCGGGGGTCTTGAACAGGCCGCCGTGGCCCAGCAGACGGTCCACCGCCACCTTCTCGTCCTGCAGGATGTCCAGCCCGATCTTGAGGGTGGCCATGGCGGAGTAGATGTGGGCCCGCATGAGGTTGGGCAGGGTGAAGGCGCTCTGGGCGCTGCGCAGTAGCATCGGATGGCCCGCGTCAAAGTGGGTCACGCCTTCGCCGGAATAGTAGTTCACCGGCACCAGTCCGCCGCAGTCCGGCGCCCCTTCCAGCGAGGCGGCGAACAGCCGGGGAAACAGCTCGGCGGTCGGAATTTCTGCCCCGCACAGTGCCGCTACCTGCCCAAACAGATTCACCCAGGCGTTCAGGTCGCTGGTGCAGTTGTTGCAGTGGACCATGGCCACCGGGGCGCCGTCGGGGTTGGTGACCAGGTCGATTTCGGGGTAGACCTTTTGCAGGGGCTTTTCCAGCACCACCATGGCAAAGATGGAGGTGCCGGCGCTCACGTTGCCGGTGCGCATGGCCACCGTGTTGGTGGCGGCCATGCCGGTGCCGGCGTCGCCCTCCGGCGGACAGAGGGGCACCCCTGGGGACAAAGTGCCGGTGGGGTCCAGCAGATGGGCTCCTTCTTCGGTCAGAACGCCCGCGTCCTCGCCGGCGCAGAGTACCCGGGGCAGAATATCCCGCAGCCGGTAAGGCAGGCGGGCGCTCTCCGGCAGTTGGTCAAAGGAATCCATCATGGCGGCGTCATAGTCGCAGGTATTGCTGTCGATGGGAAAGATGCCGGAAGCATCCCCGATGCCCAGCACTTTTTTGCCGGTAAGCTTCCAGTGTACATACCCGGCCAGGGTGGTCAGAAAGGCAATATCTTTCACATGGTCTTCCCCGTTAAGGATGGCCTGGTAGAGATGGGCCACGCTCCAGCGCTGGGGAATGTTGAAGTGGAAACGCTCGGTCAGGGCTTCGGCCGCGGGGCCGGTGGTGGTGTTGCGCCAGGTGCGGAAGGCTGCCAGCTGGTTGCCGTTTTTGTCAAAGGGCAGATAGCCGTGCATCATGGCCGAAACACCCATGGCACCCACCGTGGTCAGGGGTTCGCCGTAGGTTTTGGCGTAGTCCCCGGCCAGGTTTCGGTAGGCATCCTGTATGCCCGCCCACACTTCGTCCATGTGGTAGGTCCAGTAGCCGTCCTCGTACCGGTTTTCCCAGTCGTGGGCGCCGCTGGCCAGCACGGTGCCGTCCGGGGCAATCAGCACCGCCTTGATGCGGGTGGAACCCAGTTCCAGGCCCAGCGCAGTGGATTTTTGTTCGGTTCTGTTCATGGTATCACCGCCTGTGGAATTTGTGGAAGTTTGCGATTGACAGCGCCGGAGCACCATCTTACAATACAGAAAAAGGGAAGGGGGAAAAGGCATTGCGTGCCGTGTTTGACAAGGAAGAACTGCTGGTGCTGCTGCGGGACTTTTATGAGCTGACCGGCCTGCGCACCGTGGTGTTTGACGAATGGGGCATGGACATCCTTTCCTACCCGGCAGAACTGCCCGCCTACTGCCGGCTGATCCGCACCAGCCCGGAAGGGGAGACCGGCTGCCGCCTGTGTGACCGCAAGGCCTGCCGCCGTGCGGGACAGGAGGGCAAAACCCTGATTTATCCCTGCCATGCGGGGCTCATCGAGGCCATTACCCCCATCCAGGTAGACGGGGTGGTGGTGGGGTATCTGCTGCTGAGCCATATTGTGCAGGGGGCGGACGAGGAGGCCGAATGGCAGCGGGCCAAGGAGCTCTGTGCGGGATACGGAATCCCGGAAAAGACCTTGTATGAAGCCTACCGGCAGCTGCCCCGCACCCCGTATACCCTGCTGCGGGCGGCCTGCGACCTGCTTTCGCTGTCCGCCCGGGCGTTGTGGCGGGAACAGATGGCCCGCCTGGTGCCCGGCAGCCCTCAGGAAACCCTCAACCGGTTCCTGTCGGACCACCTGGCCGAGGACCTTTCCAGCCGCCGCATCTGCACGGCCCTGGGCATGGGACGAACCGCCCTGTACAAGCTTTCCAAGGAGGCCTACGGCTGCGGGATCAATACATATGTGCGGCGGCTTCGGATCCAGCGGGCCATGCAGCTTTTGACCACCACCAAGCTGACCAACAGCGAAATCTGCCAGCGGATCGGCATTGCGGATTACAACTACTTTTTCCGGGTGTTCCGCGCCCAGACCGGCCTGACGCCCCAGGCGTACCGCCGGCAGTTCACGGTGCCGGAATGAGTGTCCAATCTGCTTTTATCATACCGCCGCCGGACCCGGTGCGGATAGTGACGGATGTTCGGATTACTGGATTTTTGTTCGCAATTGAGGACGAATGCTTCCAAGGCAGGATTCGGACTGTTGGCCAGATACAAAAAGAGCGTTAAAGCCCGGCAAGGCTTTAACGCTCTTTTGCGTCCAAGTCAAAGAGTAGGGGAACAGCCCATTACCACGGCGTCAGTTCCAGGTACAGGTCCTTGTACTGGCGGGCGGAATTCTCCCAGGAAACATCCTTGGCCATATCCCGCTGGACCACTTCGTCCCAGTGATACCGGTTGACAAAGTATTCGGTCTTGGCGCGGTTGATGGCGTCCAGCAGCAGGCCGGCGTCATAGCGGTCGAAGGTGAAGCCGTTGCCGTCACCGTTGAAGACGTTGTAGGGCTCCACAGTGTCCTTCAGGCCGCCGGTCTCCCGCACGATGGGCAGGGTGCCGTAGTGCATGGCGTTGAGCTGGGTCAGGCCGCAGGGCTCAAAGCGGGAAGGCACCAGCAGGGCGTCGGCGCCCGCATAGATGCGGTGGGCGCGGGCTTCGTCATACTGGATGCAGGCACAGAACATGCCGCGGTAGGTGTTTTCGTAATAGCGGAAGGTATCTTCGTACTCCTTGTCGCCGGTGCCCAGCACCACCACCTGGGTGTTGCCGTCCATCAGCTCGGGCACAATGGCATTGACCAGGTCCAGACCCTTCTGGTTGGTCAGGCGGGAGATCAGGCCGATGACGAACTTGCCCTGATCCTGCACCAGGCCCAGTTCCTCCTGCAGGGCCAGCTTGTTCTGCCACTTGTGGTCCAGCACGTTGGTGATGTCGTAGTTCACGGCCAGGGCCGGGTCGGTGGCGGGGTTCCACATCTCATAGTCGATGCCGTTGACAATGCCCCGCAGCTTGTAGCTGTGGTAGCGCAGGTGATCTTCCAGCTTTTCGCCGTACTCGGGGGTCTGGATCTCCCAGGCGTAGGTGCCGCTGACGGTGGTGATGCGGTCGGCGTAAGCCAGACCGGCCTTCAGCATATTGGCATCCTCGTAGCCCTGCTTCATGGCGCCCATGTTGAACACTTCGTCCGGCAGGCCGGTCCAGTATTTCAGGGTGGGGATGTTGTAGATGCCCTGGAAGCGCAGGTTGTGGATGGTCAGCACCGTCTGGGCGTGGCCCACAGGGGTATCCTGGAACATGGTGCGCAGATACACCGGCACCAGCGCCGCCTGCCAGTCATGGCAGTGGATCACATCGGGAATCCAGTTCATCCAGTTCAGAGCCGCCAGCGCTGCCTTGCTGAAGAAGCAGTATTTGGGGATGTCATCCACCAGGCCGATATAGGGGTTGCCGGCGGAGAAGAATTCCTGGTTGTCGATGAAGTCGTACACCACGCCGTCATGGACGTATTCCATGATGCCCACGTAGTAGTTGCGGCCGGTCTCGCCCAGGTCCATGTAAAATTCGCCGCGGTAGACCATCTGGTCCTGGTACTTCTGCGGGATGCAGGCGTACCGGGGCAGAATCACCCGCACATCGCAATTCTGCTTGACCAGTTCCCGGGGCAGGGCATACATCACGTCGCCCAGACCGCCGGTCTTCACAAAGGGATGACATTCCGAACCGATAAACGCCACGCTTCTGCGGGGCGTGTCATACTGCTGTTCCATAGGTGCTTCCTCCTTCGGCTGCACCGGTTCCGCCACAACGGGCGCCGGTTCTTCCACAACAGGCTTCGGCTCTTCGGTGGCAGGGGCCGGAGTCGCTTTCTTGGCGGCAGGCTTTTTCTTGGCAGCGGGCTTTGCTTTCTTGGGGGCGGGTACCGCCTTTTCGGCAGCGGGTTCTGCCTTCTTGGGGGCAGGCTCTGCCTTCTTGGGGGCGGGAGCTGCCTTTTCGGCAACAGGCTCTGCCTTCTTGGGGGCGGGCGCCGCCTTTTCGGTCACAGGCTCTGCCTTCTTGGGGGCAGGCGTCGCCTTTTCGGCAGCGGGTTCCGCCTTCTTGGGGGCGGGTTCGGTTTTCTCCTCAGCCACAGGCTTGGCCGCAACAGCCGGGGCGGCTTTCGCCTTGCTCACCGGCTTTTTCGGATGCGCTTTCTTCTGTGCCATAACATCGTGTCCTTTCGATTCTTCCTTCAACGATATCCCGCGCCAGCCGTGCCATGCACGGCTTTTTCGGGGCATTCTTACACGGGGAATGCGGGCATCCCATACGGAAAAAACGGAAGCTTTTCCGCAAATTTTGGATGCTATGACAAATATTAGCATATTCTCGTTGGAATTTCAATGGCGGGAAGGGCTTGTCCGAGGTCGAAAACCGTCATACTGAGGGGAATTCCTCAAAAAATGAGGCAAATGTTGCCCGGAACTTACACAATGGCTTCTACGGCCGCTTCCTCCGGCACGCTGTTGATGCCGCCGTGGGTCTGGGTGGACAGGGATGCCGCGCAGCAGGCAAACCGGGTAACGGCCCGCATCTCCTCCACGGTCAGCTCTTCCGGTGCCTTGGCAAGGCGCAGGAACCGGCTCATAGCGCTGCCGCCGAAAATATCCCCGGCGCCGGTGGTGTCCACCACGTGGATCCCGGCGGGGCTGGCCACCTCGCCGCAGCCGTTGCGGTTGGCAAAATGGCAGCCCTTGGGGCCCAGGGTGGCGTAGACCAGGCGCACACCGTACTCATTCAGCAGTTTCTGGGCCCCTTCCTCGGGGGACAGCCCCCACAGAAACTCGATCTCCTCGTCGCTGATCTTCACAATATCGGACTGATGCAGCCCCCATTCCATCTGTTCCTTGGCGGCTTCGTCATTGGGCCACAGGGGCTTGCGCAGGTTGGGGTCAAAGCTGATGAGCTTGCCATGTTCCTTGGCGTAGGCCACGGCTTTGCGGGTGGCGGTGCGGGCCGGTTCGCTGGTCAGGCTCAGGGTGCCGAAGTGGAAGACCGAGCATCCGTCCAGCAGATCATAAGGCACCTCCTCGGCGGTCAGGCAGGTGTCGGCGCCGGGCTTGCGGGCAAAGCTGAATTCCCGGTTGCCGGTGGCGTCCAGGGTGACAAAGGCCAGGGTGGTGAACACGGTGGGGTCGGTGATGATCCCTTGGGTGGAAATGCCCTTTTCGGTCATGGTGCCCAGGAGCAGCTTGCCGAAACTGTCCGCCCCCACCTTGCCGATCAGGGCCGTGGAGCAGCCGTACTTCTGCAGAGCCGCCAGAAAGTTGCCCGGTGCGCCGCCGGGCTGGGCCTTGATGGTGGGATAGCCGGATTCGTCGGTGGATACGGGGGCAAAATCGATGAGCAGTTCGCCCAGAGCAACAACATCATACATAGTCAAAATCTCCTTGTTCTGTGATGGGAACGCGGGGGCGGTCAGTCCCGCCGCACGGGTTGGTCGGGAAACTGTTTGGCAATCTGTTCTTCCAAATGGAAGGCCTTCTCCAGATCGTCGTACAGCAGAAACAGGGTTTCGAACACAATGAACCAGATGGCCGCCACCGGCAGCAAAAGCAGCGTCCAGGGGGCAAACAGCACCATCAGCAGCCAGAACGCCAGCTGCAGGGCGGCGGCGCCCAGCACCCGCCAGAAGTAGGTGAGGGCCAGCAGCAGAAGGTTGCGCAGCCGGACCAGGTTGCTCTGCTCAAACAGGACAAACTGGGGCCAGTACAGGGTGGAGATGGCAAAGAACAGCAGCCAGCTGAACAGGTAGATGCAGATGGTGCCCACCGAAGGCCATACCGCCGACCAGGCAAACAGCATCATGCCCGCAAAGGCGCCGGTGGCCAGGAACAGCCCGGTAAGGGCGCCGGGCAGCAGGGCGCCGCGCCAGTTCTGGCGCAGCGCTTTGCGGTAATTCTCTCCCCAGCTGCCGGGGGCGTCCCGCAAAGCGCGCAGGACGGTGTCGTACAGGCCGGCCAGAAAGGGCCCGGCCACGGCGCCGCCCAGAATCCCCGCCGGCAGCAGCACCAGCACGCTGCTGCTGAGGATGGCATAGGTCACCCCTGCCGCAAAGGGCAGAAAACCCGCCAGGGTGCACAGGCCGGAAAGCAGAAACCGTTTCCAGTTGCGGCCCAGCACGTCCTGGTAGCGGTCGATGCCCACCAGACGCCCCCGGGCATCCCGCCGGGGTTCCTCGTTGCCGAAAGGACGAAACAGATTGAACGCCATCCTTGTCATGCCTCCGTTTTGCTGTCCCGGGTGGTGCCGCCGGGCTGGTAGCGCACCGGCAGACAGATCAGAGGGGGCAGGCCCTTGAAATCGTTGGAAAGCACCATGCTCACCGCGGTTTCTGCCAGATCGGGCACCGGCTGCACGATGGTGGAGCAGATGTAATCCTGGTTGCCGAACATGCGGGTGCCGTCAAAGCCGATGACCTGCACGTCCTCCGGCACACGGCAGCCCATCCGGCGCAGGATGTTGACCACCTGCCAGGCCTGCAGATCGTTGCCGCAGAAGACGCCGTCCAGGGGCGGGTCGGCGTGCAGGATGCTCTTTTTCAAAAAGACCTCAAAGGCGGACAGGGGAGAGCCGTCGGGCAGGTTGCACACTTCAAAAGGAATACCCAGCTCCATGCAGCCGCTGACAAAGCCGTCCTTGCGCTTGCTGGGCTCGTTGACCAGGGCGGAGCCGATGCGCAGGCAGGCCAGCCGCTTGCAGCCCAGCTCCGCCAGTTTCTGGGCGGCCAGCCGCCCGCCGCCGAAGTTGTCGGAAGCGATGCAGGGCACGTCCACGCTGAAAAAGCGGTCGATGGTCACAAAGGGGATGCCGGCCGGAATCTGCAGGTCGGGGGTGTAGGTCAGGGCGATGATGCCGTCGGCCTGGTGCCGGTGTACCATGCGGATGAATTCCTGTTCCCGGACCGAATCCCGCCCGGTGAAGCAGAGCATCATCTTATACCCCCGCTTTTCCAGCGAAAGATTCACATATTGGGTCAGCAGGGCGAAAAAGGGGGTGGTGGTGTCCGGCACAATGAAGGCAATGAACCCGCTGCGGTTGCTTTTCAGCGCCTTGGCACTGGGGTTGATCTGGTAATCCAGCTTCTTGACGGCGGCCTCGACCTTCAGCCGATATTCTTCCCCCACCGGCCGGCCGTTCAGTACCTTGGAAACAGTGCCCAGGGCGACCCCGGCTTCTCTGGCAACGTCGCTCATGGTGGTGGCTTGTTTGCTGCGCATGAAAACCCTCCTTTTGGAAAAAATGGCGGACGGCATGCGGACAACGGTTCCTGTTATAAAAAGAATAGGGGACTGCAAAGGCAAACCGCTGGGCATCCGCCGGTTTTGTTGTGTTTATTGTAGCATGAAGAATATGAAAAGTAAATATGTTTCATGAAAATTATCATATTTTTCATGAAAGGAATGCGGCGGGGCGACCCCGGCCCGCTCTGGTGAAATGTACAAAAAACATCGACACTCCTTTGTTGAACACGCCAAAATGTTGAATGACCCTCTGATTTTTTCCGGATTTCTATTGACGTTGTCCCGAAAACGTGTTATTTTGATTTCACGAAAAGCGTGAAACGATTCACGAAAACGGCGGAAGCCTTCTCCGCCGTCCCGCCCGCAAACACAAGAAAAGGAGGAAATCCCATGAGCAACCCATCTGCGGCCGCCAAAGCCCAAAAGCGGTTCTCTTTCGGCAAAAAGAGGGACCCGGCCCCGCCGGTCCACCGCAAACCGCTCAAGATGCGCCTGGCGGAAAACTGGCAGCTGTATCTGCTGCTTCTGATCCCGGTCATCATCACCATTGTGTACAAGTACGGTCCCATGTACGGTATCCAGATTGCCTTCCGCGACTTCAAAGCCAGCCGGGGCATCTGGGGCAGTGAATGGGTAGGGTTTGAATGGTTCGAGCGGTTCTTTACCTCTCCCAACTGCGGCCGTATGATCATCAACACGGTGCTGCTCAGCCTGTACAGCCTGCTGTGGAGCTTCCCGGTGCCCATCATTCTGGCCCTGGCTCTCAACCAGCTACGGTTCCACAAACTCAAGCGGGTTGTGCAGACCGTCCTGTACGCCCCGCACTTCATCTCCACCATGATCATCTGCGGCATGCTGCGCATCTTCCTCAGTCCCTCCGGCGGTCTGATCAACCTGCTGCTGGGCACCAGCATCGACTTCATCAACCAGAGCTCCATGTTCCGCACCATCTACATTGCTTCCGGCATCTGGCAGGAAGCCGGCTGGGGCACCATCATCTACCTGGCCACCCTTTCCAGCGTGGACACCTCCCTGTACGAGGCGGCCAAGGTGGACGGCGCTTCGGTGTTCCAGCGCATCCTGCACATCGACCTGCCGGCCCTGATCCCCATGGCGGTGCTGCAGCTGATCCTCAGCGCTTCCAACCTGATGAACGTGGGCTTTGAAAAGGTTTACCTGCTGCAGACCGACCTGAACAAGTCCGTCAGCGATATCATCGCCGTCTATGTGTACGAACAAGGTATTCTGGGCGCCGAGTACAGTTACTCCACGGCCATCGGTCTGTTCAACACGGCGGTGAACATTGTCCTGCTTATCATCGTCAGCCGCATTGCCAAAAAGGCCGGCGACGTCCAGTTCGTGTAAAGGAGGAAACAGCCATGTCAGCCAAAACCAAGGCGGAGGGCAAACGCCCCGGCGGTCTTTCGGACAAGGCCAGCGACGTGATCCTGGTGGTGCTCAGCGTCGTCATCATGCTTCTGGTGGCCTACCCGCTGTATTACATTCTGGTGGCCTCCTTCTCCGACCCGTATGACGTGTATGCCGGCAAAACATTTTTGCTGCCCAGCCAGTTCACCCTGGACGGATACGCCGCCGTCTTCTCCGACGACAGCATCCTGGTGGGCTACTGGAACAGCATCAAATACACCGTGGTGGGCACCATCTTCTCGGTGGTCATGATCTACATCACCGCCTACCCGCTGTCCAACCCGGATCTGCCGGGCCGCAAGTTCTTCAACATCTTCTTTGTCATCACCATGTACTTCGGCGGCGGCCTGATCCCCACCTACCTCGTTGTCCGGGACACCGGCCTGATCAACACCATCTTCGCCATGTTCCTGCCCGGCGGCGTGGCGGTGTCCAACATGATCATCGCCCGCAACTACTTTGAAACCAGCATCCCCAAAGAACTGAAAGAGGCGGCCGAAATCGACGGTGCCTCCAAGCTGCGCATCTTCTGGGACATCATCATCCCCCTGTCCCGTCCCATCATGGCCGTTATGGTGGTGTTCAGCATGGTGGCCTACTGGAACGACTGGTTCACCGCCCTGATCTACATGACCGGTGAAGGCCGTGCGCCTCTGCCTCTGGTACTGCGCAATATCCTGATTGCCAGCGAAACGTCCGCTTCCCAGGCCAGCATGATCTCCGGCGGTTATGCCGAACTGAACAAGCTGACCGAATCCATCAAGTTCGGCTCCATCATTGTGGCGGCGGCTCCCATGCTCATCATCTACCCCTTCGTGCAGAAATACTTCGAGCAGGGCTTTATGGCCGGTGCCGTCAAGGGTTGACCCGTTATGTCGTCTTACTTATATAAAAGGAGGAAAACCATGAAAACATTTGCCAAACGGATCGGCGCGTTGGTTGCGCTGGCCGGTGTCACCGCCAGCCTGGCCGGCTGCGGCGGCGGAAGCACCAACAAGACCGAGCCCGGCGTGGTCAACACCAACGTGGACCAGACCGAGTTCAACATCATCAGCGGTATCTCGGCTTTGTCCGGCGGCTATGATGACAACGAAGTTCTCAATGCCATGGCAGAGAACGCCGGCATCTCCATCACCTGGGAGACCATGAGCGACTCTCTCTCGGAGCAGGTCAACATCCGCATTGCGGGCAACGACCTGCCGGACGCCTTCAACGCGGTGGGATTCTCCAACTACGAGATGACCAACTACGGCGAGGACGGAACCTTCATTGATCTGACCCCCTACATCACCGAAGAGTACATGCCCAACCTGACCAAGATCCTGGAGGAGCACCCGGACATCCGGGCGGCCATCACCATGGACGACGGCTGCATCTACGGCCTGCCGGCAGGGGAGCAGATGGGCACCGCCGGTGTGGGCAAAGAGGAAGACTACAACATCTATACCATTCCCCAGTATTCCATGATCAACAAGACCTGGCTGGATGAGCTGGGCCTGGAAGTGCCCACCACTCTGGACGAACTCCATGACGTGCTGGTGGCCTTCAAGGAAAACGACATGGCCACCACCTACGGCAATGACCCCGGCCAGACCATCCCCATGTCCTTCGGCATCGACCAGTGGTGCTGGGGCCAGAACATCTACTACGCCGGCTTCGGCTTCACCAACTGGACCAACGATGTCTGCATGGACATGGTGCTCCAGCCGGACGGCACCGTCAACTTCGTCAGCGATGACGACAACTACCGCGCCGCCCTGGAATACTTCCACGACTGGTTTGCCGAAGGCCTGATCGACCAGGAAGTGTTCAGCCAGGACGACACCCAGTACATGGCCAAGTGCTCCCAGGGCCGCGTGGGCGTGGCAACCTGGTGGTACATTGAGGAGCTCATGGGCGACCACTCCGACGACTACGTCTTCCTGCCCATCCTGGACGGCCCCGATGGCACCCACAACGTCACCGTGCGCGACGGCGGCGGCATCAACTCCGGCAACCTGTGCATCACCTCCGCCTGTGAAAGCCCCATCAACCTGCTGAAATTCTACGACCAGTGGTATGAACCCGAAAACGTCATGCAGCTGCAGTACGGCCCCATCGGCGTTTACTTCACCGGGCAGGACGAAAACGGTCTGTGGCAGAGCATCACCGACGAGGAAGCCCAGGCCCAGTACGGCAAGAGCGCCGGCGAACTGAAGAGCGAATGCGAAGTGGCCGGTCCCAAACTGATCCTTTCCGATTACTACGCCACCACCTTTGAGATGGAACCCCGCGCCCAGGAACGTCTGAATGACCTGTACGACTACTGGATGCCCTTTGTCTCCGACACCACCTGCTACCCCATCGACTGCGTGTTCACCCAGGATGAGCTGGACACCATCGACCGCTACCGTGTGGACTTTGAAGGCTTTGTCTCCGAGCAGGAAGCTGCCTGGCTGCGGGACGGCGGCATCACCGATGAAACCTGGGCCGCCTACAAGGAAAACCTGAACAGCTACGGCATGGACAAACTGCTGGAAGTGTACCAGGCCGCCTACGACCGCTACGTGCAGAACGCAGGTTCCCAGACCGCCACTGCGGAAACCGCCGAATAATCCCCACCAACACCTTGCCGCACAGCCGGCGCACCGAAGGCCGGAACCCCCCGGACGGTGCGCCGGCCTTTGGCGGCAGAACACCATCACACCATTGAAGAGAGGACTTCCCCATGCCGCGCAATATGAGTAAACTGGAAGCCGCCCGCAAATTCGAGCGGGAGGAAGCTGCCAAGATTCCGGCAAGCGAACGCCTGAACTTTCACCTGACGCCGCTTGTGGGCTGGATGAACGATCCCAACGGATTCTGCTACTATAACGGCCAGTATCATCTGTTTTACCAGTATCATCCGTATAATACCGTCTGGGGCCCCATGCACTGGGGCCATGCCGTGACCGACGATCTTTTGCACTGGGAATACCAGCCCTGTGCCCTGGCGCCGGACATAGCCGCCGACGCTGCCGGGTGTTTTTCCGGCAGTGCGGTGCCCCTGCCGGACGGTCGTCTGCTGCTGCTGTATACCGGTGTGCAGCCCGCCACCACCGACCACAAGGAGCGTCAGGCCCAGTGTGTGGCCGTGGGCGACGGCCGGGACTTTGTCAAGGACCAGGCCAACCCGGTGATCACGGCGGATATGCTGCCGGAAGGGTACAGCGAGGTAGATTTCCGGGACCCCAAGATCTGGTACGAGGACGGCGTGTACTACTGCGTGGTTTCCAACCGCCATCAAACGGAGCAGGGAACCATCCTGCTGTTCCGCAGCGCCGATGCCCACAGCTGGCAGTTCGTGAGCGTGATCGATTGCAACCATGACGAGTACGGCAAAATGTGGGAATGCCCGGACTTCTTCGCTCTGGACGGGGTGCAGGTGCTGCTGGTCAGCCCCCAGGAGATGCGCGCCACCGAGGACAGCGAGTTCCATGCCGGTGAAGGCACCGTGGCCCTGCTGGGGTATTATGACCCCGCCACCCATGCCTTTGCCCGCCACAAGGTGCAGGCCATTGACTACGGCCTGGATTTCTACGCCCCCCAGACCACCCTTTCCCCCGACGGCCGCCGTATCATGGTGGCCTGGATGCAGAGCTGGGCCACCGCCAACCATGATCCGTCCCACCGGCCCTGGTTCGGCCGCATGACCCTGCCCCGGGAACTGTCGGTAAAGGACGGGCGGCTGTACCAGCAGCCGGTGCGGGAGCTGCAAAGCCTGTGGCGCGACACCGCCATTCTGCGGAATGTGAAGGTGAAAGAGCCTGTGGCGCTGCCCGGCATCGAAGGCCGCAGCCTGGACCTGACCGTGGTGCTGGATGTGGCCGCAAGCCCCGACTGCCGTCGTTTCACCCTGCGCTTTGCAGCGGACAATGTTCTGTACAACGAGATCCGCTGTGATGTGGACCGGGGCGAGCTGGCCTTTGACCGCAGCCACGGGGGCAGCCGGCGGGACGTGCCCCATACCCGGCACATCAAAGCCGCCCCCAAAGACGGCAAGCTGACCCTGCGCCTGGTGCTGGACAAGGACTGCGCCGAACTCTTCGTCAACGATGGCGAAAGAGCCTTGTCCGCCATTCTGGATACACCTCTGCCGGCAGGCAGGATCTCCTTTGCCGCGGACGGTGGGCCCGCCTGCCTGGATGTGATCCAGCATCACCTGGGCTGATCCACTGATTTTCGTCCTTGTGTTTCCTTCCATCCCATACAGTGTCGGGCCCGCCGCATCTGCGCACAAAGCAGGGCGGCGGGCCCGTCGCGCTCGGGAAACAAAATTGACTTTGGCCGCCGGGACGACTATAATCAGTAGCAGAGAGTGCTTGTGCGGAAGTCTTGTGCAGGCCGGAAGGGGAGGGCAGGAATGAGCAAACGCTGTATTGCCGACGAATGTCTGGGGACAACGGGATTCAGCTACACCCTTTCCCTGATCAACGGAAAATACAAGATGACCGTACTGTACACCCTGATGGAATTCGGGGTGGTGCGGTTCAACGAGATGAAAAAGTATATCGGCAGCATCTCCTACAAAACCCTCAGCGCCACCCTGAAAGAACTGGAAGCCGATCAGCTGGTCCACCGGGAGGAATACCCCCAGATTCCCCCAAAAGTGGAATACAGCCTGACCGAACGGGGCAAGTCCCTGATTCCCATTCTGGACGGTATGTGCGAATGGGGCGACAAAAACCGCCTGTGAGAGAAGAAAAACCAAAAACCGCCGTGACAGGGCCAAAGCCCCCGCCGCGGCGGTTTTTGGTTGTGCAAGGTCGCAACCCCCTGCGCAAACTCTTTCTTACGGTTTCATCAGACCGGCACCGCTGTGCCAGGCCTGCCCGATCTTGTCCCCTACGGCGTAGTAGCCGTTGCGCATCTGGTCAAAGGCGAAGGCCTGCAGCTTGCCGGCATCGATCTTTCCGGCCTCGTCCAGCACCTTCTCGTCAGCCATCACGTTGAGGATCCGGCCCAGCACCCGCAGACCGTAGGGCTGGTCCTGCATCTCCACCACCTCACATTCCAGGGTCAGGGGATACTCGGTGATCACGGGCGCATCCACCCTCTGGCTTCTGACGGCGTGCAGGCCGGTGCGGGCAAACTTGTCCGCCATCTTGTTGGCGCTGGCAATGCCAAGAAAATCCGACGCCGCCAGGGTGTCAGTGCCGGGCACCGCCAGGGTGAAGGCCTTGCGGGCTTTCAGGTTGGCCACCGTCTTGTGTTCGGCTTCCAGGTTCAGTGCCACCATGTCTTCGGCGCAGATGCCGCCCCACGCCATCATCATCACATCCACCGTATCGTCCTCGTTGTAGGTGCCGATCATATAGGTGGGCATGGGGAACAGATAGGGCTTGGCCCCGAAATCTTTGGTCATTGTCGGTACACTCCTCTCGTTTTGCCGGATGATTTTTCAAACTCCATACCACCATCATAGCAAAGGCACAAGGAAAAACAAGTACGCACATTCTGGTGCGATACTATCCCGCAGGTAAGCGGCTTACCGCCGGGTAATGGGAGCAAAAACCCCGGGAGCCTTCGCCTTTTCCCGTGTTGACAAGGGGGCTTGCCGATGGTATTCTATCCATAATGTAATTATTTCGATTACAACGATGTTTCGATTATTCTTATGCGGAAACCGTGCCGGTTTCCGCCCGCATAGACAGGTACACGGAGACAAAATCAATGCTTCAGATCAAAGACATTTGCAAGGAATACAAGACAGGCAACTTCGTGCAGAAGGCCCTGGACCATGTATCCCTCAATCTGCGTTCCAACGAATTTGTGGCCATCCTGGGCCCCAGCGGTTCGGGCAAGACCACCTTATTGAACATCATCGGCGGACTGGACCGCTATGACTCCGGCGACCTGATCATCAACGGCATCTCCACCAAAAAGTACAAGGACCGGGACTGGGATTCCTATCGCAACCACACCATCGGGTTTGTGTTCCAGAGCTACAACCTCATTCCCCACCAGACGGTGCTGGCCAACGTGGAGCTGGCCCTGACCATCTCCGGCGTGGGCAAGGCGGAACGCCGCCAGCGGGCCATCAAGGCGCTGCAGGAGGTGGGCCTGGGCGAACAGCTGCACAAAAAGCCCAACCAGATGTCCGGCGGCCAGATGCAGCGGGTGGCCATCGCCCGCGCCCTGGTGAACAACCCCGACATCCTGCTGGCCGACGAACCCACCGGTGCGCTGGACAGCGCCACCAGCGTGCAGGTCATGGATCTGCTGAAAGAGGTGGCCAAGGACCGTCTGGTGGTCATGGTGTCCCACAACCCGGAACTGGCCAGGCAGTACGCCACCCGCATCGTCAACCTGCGGGACGGCCAGATCCGCTCCGACTCCGACCCCTATGAGCCGGAGGAGGAACTGCCCGAAGCGGTGCACAAGAACATGGGCAAGTCGTCCATGTCGCTGCTGACGGCCCTTTCCCTGAGCTTCAACAACCTGAAAACCAAAAAGGCCCGCACCATCCTCACCTCCTTTGCCGGGTCCATCGGCATCATCGGCATTGCGCTGATCCTGTCCCTCTCCACCGGCGTGAACCAGTATATCCAGGACGTGGAACGGGAAACCCTGTCCGAATATCCCCTGCAGATTCAGAGCGCCGGGGTTGACCTTTCCTCGCTGCTCAGCGAACCCACCGGCAGTTCCGACCACGGGGAAGGGGAGGTGGGCATTCTGGATATGGTGACCAGCATGTTCTCCACCATGAATTCCAACGACCTGAAATCCCTGAAGACCTGGCTGGACAGCGGTACCAGCGGCATCGAGCAATACACCAGCGCGGTGGAGTATTCCTACGACATCATGCCCCAGGTGTATCTGCAAAAGCCGGACGGGGTGCGGCAGGTCAACCCGGACAGCTCCTTTGCGGCCATGGGGCTGGGCTCTTCGGTGAGTTCCAGCAGCATGATGTCCTCCATGATGGGCACCGATGTCTTTTACGAGATGCCCGACGACCCGGACCTGTACCGCACCCAGTACGAGGTGAAGGCGGGCCGCTGGCCGGAAAATTACAACGAGTGCGTGCTGGTGCTGACCTCCAGCGGCAGCATGAGTGACTTTATGCTGTACACCCTGGGCCTGCGGGATTCAAAGGAACTGGACGACATGGTCCAGGAGTTCGTCAATGAGGAAGACGTGGTCACGCCCCAGAATATGGGCACCTACACCTACGACGACATTCTGGGTGTCACCTTCAAGCTGGTCAGCAGCCCGGACTATTACGAATATGACAGCGAATACGGCATCTGGCGTGACAAGCGGGACGACGATGCCTACATGCAGAAACTGGTGGCCAACGGCGAGGACCTGACCGTGGTGGGCATTGTCCAGCCCACCGAGGACGGCGGCCTGCTCATGCAGTCGGGCATTGCCTACCTGCCCTCCCTGACCCGCCACGTGGCCGAGGAGGCCGCCCAGAGCCAGATCGTGCAGGACCAGCTGGCCGACCCCCACACCAACGTCTTTACGGGCGAACCCTTCGGGGAGGAAAAAGGGGAGAGCGGCTTTGATATGGAGTCCCTTGTCAGCGTGGACGAGGACGCCTTGAAAGAGATGTTCTCCTTTGATGAGAGCGACCTCACCGACGGTCTGTCCGGGGCCTTTGATATGGGCAGCATGGACATGGGCAGTATGGACATGAGCGGCATCGATATGGGATCGGTGGACCTGTCCGGCATGATCGACCCGGGCAGCCTGCAGATGAACCTTCCGGAATTCCCCCAGATGAACATGGCCGATCTGCTCAAGGGGGTCAAGTTCAACGTTTCCCAGGAATCCGTCACCAACCTGGTCACCGGGCTGGTGAGCGGCTGGAATGACTACATGGCCGCCCATCCCGAAGCGGATTACACCGGGCTGGGAGACAGCTTCCTCACCTTCCTGAAGAGCGAGGAGGGCTGCGGCATCCTGCAGCAGAACCTGCAGGCAATTCTGGATGCCAACGGCATCACCGCCCCCACCCAGGACCAGGTCAAGGACCTGCTCAACCAGGTGCTGGCCGGATTCTTGACCTACTGCGAACAGAACCACCCCGAAATCTTTGATTCCACCCTGTCCCAGGAGGAGATGCTGGCCCTGCTGCAATCCTACCTGGCCGAATACCTGGCCACCCCCGACGCCCAGGCCATCATCACCCAGTGGTTGAACGCCACCTTCCCCACGGCGTCGGAATGGGCCATCACCCAGGAACAGCTGGAAAAGCTGGCCAACGATCTGGCCGAGGGGTACCAGGCCTACACCGTGGCCCAGGGCCTGCCCGACCCGTCCAAGATGGGCGCCTATTTCGCCGACTACATGTCCACCGACCAGGCCCAGACCCTGCTCACCGGCAGCATCGCCTCCATGGTGGATGCCTCCGGCCTGCAGCAGCAGCTGGCCTCCACCATGACCGGCTATATGCAGACCCTGATGGGCTCGGTGGCCGATTCCCTGAGCAGTTCCATCCAGACCGCCATGGCCTCGGTGATGGAACAGGTGATGCAGCAGATTGCCGACAACATGCAATCCGCCATGGAAGGGGTGGTGGAAAAGCTGGGCGAAAACCTGGCCAACGCCTTCCAGTTTGACCCGGAGGATTTCGCCGCCGCCTTCTCCATGAATATGGATGCGGAGGATCTTTCGGAACTGTTCCAGTCCATGAGCTTCACCCAGGGGGCCACCTACGAAAGCAACCTCAGTTCCCTGGATTACGTGGACTTTGCCGACCCCAGCACCATCAGCATCTACCCCCTGGACTTTGAAAGCAAGGAGCAGGTGACTGCCCTGCTCAGCGACTACAACAGCCGCATGGAGGCCGAAGGCAAAGACGAACAGGTCATCACCTACACTGACACGGTGGGCACCCTCATGTCCTCGGTGACCGATATCATCGACATCATCAGCTATGTGCTCATCGCCTTCGTGGCCATCTCCCTGGTGGTCTCCTCCATCATGATCGGTGTCATCACCTATATCAGCGTGCTGGAACGCAAGAAGGAAATCGGCATCCTGCGCGCCATCGGTGCATCCAAGCAGAACATCTCCCAGGTGTTCAACGCCGAAACCTTCATCATCGGCCTGGCGGCGGGGCTCATCGGCATCGGCCTGACCCTGATCATCCTGGTACCGGGCAACGCCCTGATCCACCACCTGGCCAACTCCAACGATGTGAACGCCGTTCTGCCGGTGGGCGGTGCGGTGATCCTGATTGCCCTGAGCGTGCTGCTGACCCTGCTGGGCGGCCTGATTCCCGCCAAAAAGGCAGCCAAGAGCGACCCCGTGACGGCGCTGCGCACCGAGTGATCTTTGCACAACCCAAGCCAGAGGCTGAGCCCCAGTCTTTGGCTGTTCTGTTTTTGTACCCGGAAGAAAAAAAGAGAAGTGACCTGCTTATGAAACATGATTTGGATATGCTGCTCTTTCCCCTGGTGGGATACCTGTCGGGCAGTGTGCTGTATGCCCAGCTGTTTGTGCGGCTGTTTACGGGGCAGAACCTGACACAGATCAGCGACGACCACAACCCCGGCACCGCCAACGCCTTCCAGTACGGCGGATTCCTCTGCGGGGTGCTCACCCTGGTGTGTGAACTGCTCAAGGGGGTCGTGCCCGTCCATCTGTTTATGGAAGGCCCCCCGCGGGACCCCTACATCTGCGCCCTGGTCCTGGCCGCCCCGGTGATCGGGCACACCTTTTCGGTGTTTTCCCACTTCCACGGGGGCAAGGGCATTGCGGTCACCTTCGGGTGCCTGCTGGGGCTTCTGCCCCTGTGGCAGCCCTTTGCCGTGCTGGCCGCCTTCTTTCTGCTGTTTTCGGTGGTGCTTCGCATCTCCCCCCATTATTACCGCACCCTGGCGGCGTATATCGCCTCGCTGGTGGGCATGATCTTTGTGGTGGACCGCCCCGAAATCCGCAGCGGATTCTGTTTCATGTCCATTGCGGTGCTGTGGCGGATGCTGACCAGCAAGGAGAAAAAAGAACAGATGGAGGTAAAGCCCCTATGGAAACACTGATTCTGTCCTGCGGCACCGGCGGAGGCCACAATTCCGCCGCCCGCGCCATCCTGGAAGAGGTGCAGCGCCGAGGTGACAAGGCGGTGCTGCTCAATCCTTACACCCTGTACAGCATCAAGCTGGCCCAGACCATCGATACGTCCTACATTTCCATGGTGCAGAAGCGGCCCCGGCTGTTCGGCGCCATGTACCGGGCGGGACAGCTTTACCGCAGCCTGCCGGTGCGCTCGCCGGTGTACCATGTGAACCGCTGGATGGTGCCCATCATGGAAGAGTACCTGCGGCAGAACCATTTTGATATCGTCATCACCACCCATCTGTACCCGGCGGAGATCATGACCAACCTGCAGGACCGGGGAGCGGCCGTTCCCAAAACCATTTTTGTCTCCACCGACTACGTTTGCATCCCCTTCACCGAGGAAACCGAGTGCGATGCCTACGTGATTCCGGCCAAGGACCTGGCGCCGGACTATGTGCGGCGGGGCATCCCGGCGGAAAAACTGTACCCCTTGGGCATCCCCACCAAAGCCGCCTTTGCCGGCGGGGAGACCAAGGCGGAGGCCCGCCGCCGTCTGCACCTGGACCAGGACAAGCGGTATGCGCTGGTGGCCGGGGGCAGTATGGGCGGCGGTACCATCCGGCAGACCATCCGCGCGCTGATGGAAACCCTTTCGGGCAGCCCCGACACGGTCCTGATCCTGGTGTGCGGCAACAACCGGAACTTGTACGAGGAGCTCGCTCCCCACGCACGGGACAACATCCTGGTGGTGGGCCACACCGACGATATGGCCGGGTATCTGCGGGCATCGGACCTCTTTGTCACCAAGCCCGGCGGCCTTTCCTCCACCGAAGCCGCCGTCTGCGGCATTCCCATCCTGCACACGGCGGGCATTCCCGGCTGCGAAACCTACAACGCGGACTATTTTTCCGCCCATGGCATGAGTGTGGCCTGCCAGGATCCCCAGGAAGCGGCGGCCCGGGCGGCGGCCCTGCTGGCCGACCCGGAACAGTGTGCGGAGATGGTGCGCCGCCAGCGCGAGCGGTTTGACGGCGGCGCCGCAGGGCGCATCTGTGATTTTGCCCGGCAGATGGTGACCGGGGGCGAACGGTAAATGAATATCTCCCCGACAGGCAGCGGAAGTTTTCGCTGCCTGTTTTTTTGTGCTTCCGGCCGGACAAGGACAAAATAAGTACGACTTTTTTCACCGCAACAAAAGGGCCGCACCAGGCGGAGGGAACTTTACCCGGCAACGGGGCGTATCATGGCGGGGGATACGGGCAGAAGTCCCGCATGAACCGCGGGCCGCCTGTGTTTTTTCAGGAGGGCGTCTCTGTTGGTAAAACGCCGGGCATACAGGGAAAAATAAGTGAGAAAAACTCGCTGAAACGAAAAAGAAGACCTTTTTTGCCCACTGCGTGCCTCTGCCTTGACAAAACGGTTTTCCCTCTGTATATTGGAATTAGAATAATTCTAAATTTGGTGATACAGTATGAGATATGCCGACAAAATTCTGGAAATCATCTCTTCTTCCCACAGCCACATGACGGCGGAACAGATCTTCTTCGCACTCAAGCAGAGCTGCCCCTCCGTTGTGCTGGCCACGGTGTACAACAATCTGAACACCCTGTACGCCCAGGAGAAAATCCGCAAGATCAGTGTGGCAGGCTACCCCGACCGCTACGACAAAAACACACGGCACGACCATCTGGTCTGTCGGCGGTGCGGGGCGCTGCTGGATATTCACCTGTCTGACCTGACAAGGGAGCTGGAGCGCCAGACCGGTTTTGCCATCGAAGGGTATGACCTGAAAATCCGGTGTCTGTGTCCCCAGTGCCGCGCCAAGGAGCAGGCGCCTGATGAAGCATACGAGTCTCAGGACTTGTAAATATTCATAACGGGAGGTTTTTACCATGAGAAGCATCACGAAATTGGACCTGCAATACGCCCACCGTTTTTACGGCTTCAAGGGCGAAGCCCAGTATCTCCACGGGCATACCGGCGTTCTGACCATCGAGGTGGAGGACACCGTCGAACCGGGAGTGAACATGGTGTTCCCCTGCAACGAAATCCAGAAAACCGCCTGGTCCCTGCTGCAGAATTTTGACCATGCCCTGATCCTGCGGGAAGACGATCCTCTTCTGCCCGCCATCCTGAAGGTGTACGAAGAGCAGGGCATCCGCAACGGCGCTCCCCAGAACAAGATGAAAGGCCCTGCCTTCCAGACCGAGCTGGCCACCGCCTATCCCGACTGCCGTCTGGTGGTCACCAAGGAGACCCTGACGGTGGAAGGCATGATCAAGATTGTCTATGACCTGCTCAAAGACAAGCTGAACATTGCCAAGATCACCTTCACCAGCGGTGTGAACGCCGCTTCCGCCGAGTTCGAGACCCACAACAAGATCGAACGCTGCCCGCTGTGCGGCATCGCCCTGAACGAGAACGGCGTCTGCCCCAAGTGCGGCTACAAGAAGGGATAACCTTCCCGCGGTGACCACAGTCTTACGCGCCCCGCTGTGATTGCCGGAACATAGCAACCACCCTGCGCCGGGTTCCATCCACGCGGACCCGGCGCAGGGTGATTCCCGGCAGGGGCAGGAGGTACATCATGCGCTCCAAAATTCTATCGGGTCTGCTCTCCTGCGCGCTGCTGCTCAGCGGATGTGCCCCGGCTGCCGCAGGCAGCCCTGCCGAGCCTGCCCGGCAAACCGGGCAGACCGAAGCCCTGCCTCAGGAGGTAATGACGGATATGGAAAACACCGAAAATGTGATCTATCTGGCCGGCGGCTGTTTCTGGGGCATCGAATACCTGATGCAGTCCATTCCCGGGGTGATCGACGCCCAAAGCGGGTATGCCAACGGCACCGGCCCCCAGGACGCCGACTACCGCACGGTGTGTACCGGCCAAACCGGTTTCCGGGAGACGGTGCGGGTGGAATATGACCCGGACAAAGTCAGCCTGGATGCTTTGCTGCTGGCGTATTTTTATGTCATTGACCCCACGGTGGAAAACCGCCAGGGCAACGACCGGGGTACCCAGTACCAGACCGGCGTCTACTACACCAACGACAAGGCCAAAGAGACGGTGGAGCGCATCGCCGCCATCGAGCGAGGCCGCAGCGAAAACTTTGCGGTGGAGATCGGTCCGCTGGTCAACTTCTACCCGGCGGAGGAATACCACCAGGATTATCTGGAAAAGAACCCCGGTGGCTACTGCCACATTCCCCGGGACGAGATCGCCCTTTTCTCCCAGCTGCGCATCGACCCCGGCGACTACCAAAAACCGGCGGCGGAGACCATCCGGGACAAGCTCACCGACGAACAGTACCGGGTGACCCAGCAAAGCGGCACCGAACGTCCCTACTTCAACGAGTTCTGGGACAAGTTCGAAAAAGGCATCTATGTGGATGTGGTCACCGGGGAACCGTTGTTCTCCTCCACCGACAAGTTCGAGAGTGGCTGCGGTTGGCCCGCCTTCACCAAGCCCATCGAGGCCCCGGCGGTGGTGGAACTTTCGGACGACAGCTACGGCATGCACCGCACCGAGGTGCGCAGCCGGGCGGGGGATTCCCACCTGGGCCACGTGTTCACCGACGATCCCGAATCCCCCAACGGGGTGCGCTACTGCATCAACAGCGCTTCCCTGCGGTTTGTTCCCTACGCAAAGATGGAGGCGGAAGGCTACGGCTATCTGATGCCCCTGTTTGAGGAATGACCCCTTCCCCCAAAAAATCCATCCCAAAGGAAAAGGCGCTCCGGCCGAATGGCCGGGGCGCCTTTTCTGAGGATAGTAAAACCCGAAAAATGGGAGAATGGCGAAACGGGCAGCCTGTCAGCGGCACCAGCGGGCAAATTCCTCGTCGGTGCATTTGACGTAGTGGGTGCCGGACACCAGATGGTCGGTGCCCTTGGTGTAGTCGATACCGGAACTGGCGTAGTCGTAGGTTTCGGCGGTACGGCGCTTTTCCACCACCGGGTTGGGCAGGGGAATGGCCGAAAGCAGGCTGCGGGTATAGGGGTGAATGGGATTTTCAAAAATTTCCTCGGTGGTGCCTGTCTCCAGCAGATGCCCCTGGTGCAGCACGCCGATGCGGTCGCTGATGTACTTGACCATGGACAGGTCGTGGGCGATGAAGAGATACGCCGTGCCGGTCTCGGCCTGGATATCCTTCATCAGGTTGACCACCTGGGCCTGGATGGACACATCCAGAGCGGAGATACACTCGTCGGCAATGATCAGCTTGGGGTCCATGATCAGTGCCCGGGCGATGCCTACGCGCTGGCGCTGACCGCCGGAAAACTGGTGGGGATAGCGCTCGGCATGCTCCGGGGCCAGGCCCACCTTGGCCAGAATCTTTTCCACCTTGTACCGGCGTTCCTCCCGCGAATGGTACATGTGGTGGATATCAAGCCCTTCGGCGATGATGTCCTCCACCTTCTTGCGGGGGTTCAGGCTGGCCATGGGGTCCTGGAAGATCATCTGCATCTGGGTGCGCAGACGGCTGTTGGTGGCTTTGTCCAGCCGGCCGCTGATGTCCTGGCCGTCGAAGGTGATCTGCCCGGCGGTGGGGTCGTACAGCCGGATGACGCTGCGCCCGATGGTGGATTTGCCGGAGCCGGATTCACCCACCAGACCGTAGGTCTCGCCGGGGCGGATGGTAAAGCTCACATCGTCCACCGCCTTGACGGTGAAGCTGCGGTTGATGCGGAAATATTGCTTGAGGCCCTTCACTTCCAGCAGGGGAGATTGTTCCTTGGTTGCCATCTCACACCACCTCCTTGGCCGCAACCTTGCGGGCTTCTTCTTTCATCCGCTCCACCCGGGCGCGCAGCTCGGGGGGCATATCCACCTTGGGGGCCCGGGGGTCCAGCAGCCAGGTGGCCGCATAGTGGGTGTCGGTGACCTTGAACATGGGCGGGTCAATCTCCTCGTCAATGTTCAAAGCAAACCGGTTGCGGGCCGCAAAGGCGTCGCCGGGCTTCTCATGCAGCAGGTTGGGCGGGGAACCGGGGATGGTGTACAGCCGCTCGTCCGCCGTGTCCAGGTCGGGCATGGCCGAAAGCAGGCCCCAGGTGTAGGGGTGGCGGGGGTCGTAGAAGATCTCGTCGATGGTGCCGGTCTCCACGATCTTGCCGGCGTACATCACGTCCACATAGTCGGCCACCTTGGCCACCACGCCCAGGTCATGGGTGATGTAGATGACCGAGATGCCCCGCTCCTTCTGGATGCGGCGGATCAGTTCCAGGATCTTGGCCTGGATGGTCACGTCCAGGGCGGTGGTGGGTTCGTCGCAGATCAGAAGGTCCGGGTCGCAGGCCAGGGCAATGGCAATGACCACCCGCTGGCGCATGCCGCCGGACAGCTGGTGGGGATAGTTCTTCATCCGCTTTTCAGCGTCGGTGATGCCCACCTCCTCCAGCAGGGTGATGGCCCGCTGCCAGGCTTCCTTCTTGTTCATCTTGAAGTGCCACAGCATACCTTCCATGATCTGCTTGCCGATGGGCATGGTGGGGTCCAGGCTGGTCATGGGGTCCTGGAACACCATGGCAATGCGCTTGCCGTTGATGTGGCGGCGGATCCACTTCTTGTCCTTTTTCAGGATGTCCACCGTTTCGGGGGAACCGTCGGCGTGGTGGTAGGAAAACTCGATGGAGCCGGCGTTGATGGTGGCGTTGTGGGCCAGAATGCCCATGGCCGCCTTCATGGTCACCGACTTGCCGGAACCGGATTCCCCCACCAGGGCCACCGTCTCCCCGCGGTACAGGTCGATGTTCACGCCGCGGATGGCGTGGACCGGACCGGCGGTTGTCTTGAAGGTGATGTCCAGGTCGCGCACTGCCAGCACCCGTTCTTTTTGTTGTTCTGCCATTGTGCGTGCCTCCTTACATGCTCTTCATCTTGGGGTCCAGGGCTTCCCGCAGGCCGTCCGCCACCAGGTTGAAGCTGAGCATCAGCAGTACCATCACCGCAATGGGCGGGATGATCTGGTAGGGATGGGTGGTGAAGCTGTTGTACAGCTCGTTGATCAGCGAACCCAGGGAGCACTGGGGCACCGGGATGCCCAGGCCCACAAAGCTCAGGAATGCCTCGGTGAAGATGGCGGTGGGAATGCTGAACATGACCTGGGTGATGATGGGGCCGATGATGTTGGGCAGCACTTCCCGGAAGATGATGAAGAAGCTGCCCGCGCCCAGGGTGCGGGAGGCCAGTACGAACTCCTGCGCCTTGAGCTTGAGCATCTCGGCGCGGGCGATGCGGCTCATGCCCACCCATTCGGTGAGCATCAGGGCAAAGACAATGGTCAGGATGCCAGGCTGCAAAACCAACAGCAGCAGGGTGCAGATGACCAGACGGGGAATGCCGTTGGCAATCTCCAGAAACCGCTGCATGAGCATATCCACCTTGCCCCCGAAATAGCCGGAGATCAGCCCGTAAGACATGCCGATGACCATGTCGATGACGGCGGCGGCCACGGCGATGATCAGGCTGACCCGCGCGCCCTCCCAGGTGCGGGTCCAGATATCGCGGCCGAAGTTGTCCGAGCCGAACCAGTAATATACATCGTCCAGGCCCTTTTCCTCATATTGGTTGGTGGTCCGGGTGCCGGTGGTGGTGGCGATGGTCTCGCTGCCGTCAAAGATGCCCAGGTCCTCGATGACGGGGATACGGGGGGCCAGGTTCTTCTGGCTCAGCTCCTGGCCGGAGTAGGTGTATTCGTTCATGCCGGGGCCCAGAATGGCCATCAGGGTGATGACCACGATCATAATGAGCCCGAACACCGCGCTCTTCTTGCGGAAAAAGCGGATGCGCACATCCTTCCAGAAACTCTGGGAGGCAAAGTTGGTGTCGATCTGGATGTCGTCGGCGTTCGCTTTCAGCTGGAAATCCTTCTCAGTGAAGGTGTGGTCCGGAAAGGCGGCGTTCACGGCGGCGACGTCGTTGAGCGCGTTGATTTTTACGCGGGCGGCGGCTGCTTGTGCCATATCAGTTCCCCTCCTTCGAAAGACGAATGCGCGGATCGATGACACCGTACAGGATGTCCACGACCAGCATGATGCCGATATACATGGCGCTGTAGATAAAGCTCAGGCTGATGACCACGTTGTAGTCATTGGACTGGATGGCGTTGACCAGCAGGCTGCCTACGCCGGGAATGGCAAAGATCTTTTCCACCACCAGGGAACCGGTCATCAGGTCCACGATCAGGGGGGCCAGCACGGTGATGATGGGGATCAGGGCGTTGCGCAAAGCGTGGCGAAAGATCAGTGCCGGGCCGGAAATGCCCTTGCTTTCGGCCAGCAGCATATAATCGCTGTCCAGCACTTCCAGCATCTCGCTGCGGGTGAACCGGGCGATGGATGCCATGGTGAACATGGAAAGGGAGATGCTGGGCAGTACGCTGGACCCGGTGATGTCGTTCACCGTGAACAGCATGGGAAACCACTGCAGCCGGAACCCGAAGGCGTAGGACAGCCCCAGGGCAAAGACGTAGGACGGCACCGAAACACCGATGACCGAAATGATGGTGGCCAGGGTATCCCAGATGGTATCCCGCTTGAGGGCGGCGATGATGCCCAGGACCAGGCCCACCACAGCGCCCAGCAGCACGGCCATGCCGCCGATCTGGATGGAGATGGGCAGGCGGGTCTGGATCAGCTGGCTGATGGGGGTATTCTTGGAGATGTTGTAGCTCACACCCAGGTCACCCCGCAGCATACCGCCCACATACTTGAAGAACTGCACGATGACCGGCTGGTCCAGCCCGTACTTGGCGTACAGGGCGGCGCGCATGTCGTCGGTGAGTTTTTCGTCGTTGAAGGGCGAGCCGGGCATCAGTTTCATCAGGATGAAGAGCACCAGCAGGATGGCCAGCAGGGTAAACAGCGAAGTCAGGATGCGCTTGAGGATGTATTTCTTCACGGCGGGAGATTCCTCCTTCTGCAACCAGGGAAGAGGGGCGCTGCGCACAACAGCGCGGTTCCCTGTCAATCAAAAAAGCCGCGCAGCGTGCGGCAAGGCCACTGCGCGGTCAGTTTGCGGGTTATCAGCCGGCTTTCACGGCGTTCTTGTACACACGGTTGAGGGCCACGGGGTGGAACTCAATGCCGGTGACGTTGGGGTTGATCATCTCGGCGTTGCACTGGGTGTACAGCGGGAAGATGACGGCCTCATCCAGAACGATCTTTTCGGCGTCGTACATGGCGCTCCAGCGGCCTTCGGGATCGGTGCACAGATCACCGGTGCTGCAGGATTCGATGATGGCGTCGTAGTCGGCGTTGGACCACAGACCGTAGTTGTTGGAGTTACCGGTGGTCCACATGCTCAGGTAGGTCATGGGATCGGCGTAGTCGGGGCCCCAGCGGGTCAGACCCAGCTCAAAGTTGCCGTTCTGCATGTCTTCCACGCGCTGCTTCTTGGGTTCGATCACCAGGTTGATGGTCATGCCGGGCAGGGTGGTTTCCAGCTGTTCCTTCACGACCTGGGCAACCTTCTGGGGCGCATCGTCGGAGTCAACCACCATGTCGAACTCAAAGGTATCCACGCCCAGTTCCTGCTTGGCGGCCTCGTAGTAGCTCAGGGCCTTGTCGGGGTCATAGGCGCAGACGTCGGAATACTTGGTCTGGTCGGCGCTGAAGTCGCTGCCGTCCGGGCCGGTGGCAAACTGGGGCGGCACGGCGGTGAAGGTGGCGGTGCTGCCGTCCTTCAGAACGTCGCTGCAGATGGATTCACGATCCAGAGCGAAGGTCATGGCCAGACGCAGGTTTTCGTTGGCCAGTTCGGGCGCGCTGCCCATGTTGGGGCTGATGTACCACAGGTAACCGGCGCCGCGGCTGTCGAAGGAGGGGTCATCCTTGACCTGGTCGACCTGTTCGCCGTTGACCAAGGTGATGTCCAGCGCGCCGGTCTGGTAGCTCATCAGGGCCTGCTGGCTGTCCTGGATGACCTGGTAGTTCAGGCCGGACAGCTGGACCTTGTCGGCGTCATAGTAGCTTTCGTTCTTTTCCAGGGTAAAAGCGGTGGCGGCGGGTTCATAGTTGGTCAGGGTGAAGGCGCCGTTGGACAGGACGGTCTCGGGGCTGGTGCCGAAGGTGTCGGCGCAGCTCTCATAGAATTCCTGGTTCACCGGATAGAAGGTGGGGAAGTACATCAGGCTCAGGAAGTAGCTGACAGGCACGTTCAGCTGGACCTGCAGGGTCTTGTCGTCCACGGCGGTGACGCCCAGCTCGGAAACGTCCTTGGTGCCGGCGATGATGTCGGCGGCGTTGACCACCTGGCCGATGTCGCTGAGCATGTAGGAGTATTCGGAAGCGGTGGCCGGGTCAACGGCGCGCTGCCAGCCAAAGACAAAGTCGTTGGCGGTGACGGGGTCGCCGTTGGACCAGGTGGCATCGTCCCGGATATGGAAGGTGTAGGTCTTGCCGTCCTCGCTGATCTCATAGCTCTCGGCGCAGGCGGGCACGGCGGCGCCGTCGGCATCCATCTGCATCAGGCCGTCGGTGAAATCGGCAATGACCTCAAAGGAGGTGCCGTCGGTGGCAACCTGCGGGTCCAGAGACTGCACGGGGGTCTCCAGCATGACGTTCAGAGCCGAGGACGAAGCGGTTGTGCTTGCCTCGGTGGAAGCGGCCTCAGCGGTGCCGGTGGAGACGGCCGCACTGCTGCTGCCGGAAGCGCCGCAGCCGGTGGCGGTGACCGCCATCGCGGCCGCCATGGCAAAAGCCAGCACGGATTTTGCGTTTTTCATCTGTCTTACCATTCCTCTCACATTCCCATCCCGTCGGCCAACCCAGGCGCGGCAAAAATGAGAATAAATTAAAAAAGTACAAAGGTGTACAGGAAATATCCCGTACACCTTTGTACTACGCCAGTCATTATAGCCCCCTCGCCGCCAAAAGAAAAGACCTTTTACCGCATTTGGGGCCTCTTTTGCCTTTTTTCTGTGGATTGTACAAACATGGTTGAAAATACACGGTCGAAATTCGCCAGTTTTTCCACAGATTGATCAAAATGTGTATTCCATGTAAATACATAAAAGCCGAAAAAATCTGACCTTTTCAAAAATATGTATTTCATACAAGGACAACACTTTTGCTTTCCGGCCGGCAGACGCCCGGCGGCACCTGTATCTTTATACTGAATATGCGGAGAAAAACCAAGCCGCTGCCGGGCAGACCAAGGGCCGGGGCATTGACTTCCCATAAAAAAGGGTGTAACAATAAAAAACGGTTCCATCTGCAAATAGATGGACATCATCAACAAAATTTGGGGGCTTGTTTTGTGGATAACAACAGTTATTCAAACCATCTGCCGCTGATCCGCGGCGAACTGGCATTGGTCATTGCGGTCATCATCAATTCCTTCGGCGTGGTGCTGATGCTCTATTCCGGGGCAGGCATTTCCGCCATTTCCAGCGTACCCTACGCCTTCTCGGAGGTGCTGCCCTTCCTGAGCCTGGGCACCTGGACCTACCTGTTCCAGGCGGCGCTGGTCTTCAGCCTGATGGTGCTGCGCCGCAAGTTTGTGGTGTCCTACCTGTTCAGCTTTGTGGTGGGGTTCTTCTTCGGCGAGCTGCTGGATGTACATGAACTGTGGATCGACGTTCTGCCCGAGAACCTGCCCTGCCTGGTACTCTACTTTGTGGTGAGCTACCTGCTCATCTGCATCGGCATCGCCCTGTCCAACCGCTGCGGCCTGCCCATCATCCCCACCGATCTTTTCCCCCGGGAGCTGTCCCAGATCACCGGCATCGGCTATCCCAAGATCAAGATTTCCTTCGATGCCATCTGCCTGGTGGTCACCGCGGGCATGACCTTCTTCTTCCTGGGCCACGTGATGGGCCTGGGCATCGGCACCGTACTGGCGGCCCTGACCATGGGCAAGACCATCGGCATCATCGGCAGCTGGATGGACAAGCACTTCACCTTTGCCACCGGCCTGCACCTGCACAAAGCGGGCCAGGGAGCACATTAAACCAATCAAAAAGGGCGGTATGACGAAAGCCATACCGTCCCTTTTTGTGCGCCACCTTTCCGCCCGCCGGAAGAGGAAAGACGGGACCCGCCACCAGGGCAGCCAATCCTCCCGATTCCGGCTCCGGCGGAAGACGCCTCCTCCCGCAATTTTTGGGGGAAAGGCGTATGCGCACAACGTTTTGTCAGCAGGCGGTAAGGGCGCCGCAGGCCGTTGCGTTTTCGCGGGTGGGGGTATATCATAGAAAGCAAGGAACAAAGGAGGCTTTTCCATGAAAATCCATCCCCTTGCGCTGGGTACCCTGCACATGACCGAAGAAATGCTCTACGGACAGGGCGGTTCACCGGACAAGGTGATCGACGCCCCCACCTGGGCGGTGCTCATCGAGACGGAAAACGCCCTGGTGCTGGTGGACTGCGGCTGTCAGCAGCAGCCCCGGGTGGACCCGGCGGCGGAACACATCTATTCCTTCCGGCCGGAGGAGCTGCTCACAGCCCAGCTGGCCCGCTTCGGCCATACGCCGGAGGATGTGACCCATCTGGTCCTGACCCATTCCCATGTGGATCATGCGGGCAACACCTTCCTGTTCAAAAAGGCCGGTATCTACATCGATGCCGCCGAATATGCGGGGGCCTTGCAGGACAAGGCGGCCTATCTGGCAGGGCAGCGCCCCGGCGCGCCTTTGCAGCATCTGGCCTGCTGGGACGACAGCCTGCATTTCCGCCCGGTGGAAGCGCCCCGGACCCAGCTGCTGCCCGGCATCACCCTGGTGCGGTTCCCCCGGGGCCATGCCTACGGTTTTCTGGCAGTGGTGATCAGTGGCAGACCAGGGAACCTGATTCTTGCCTCCGACCTGGCCTACACCCCCGATGCCCTGACCAAGCGTCCGCCCACCCTGGTCACCGACCCGGCGGGCTACCTGCGGGGCATCGACCTGCTGCGGGACCTGGCCGAGGAATTCCCCGGCGAAATCTGGTACGGCCATTGCCCGGAACAGTTCGCTGCCATCCGGGATACAACGCTGGAATACTGAAACGGATATCCGCCCATCACAAAAAAGCCCAGGAGGTATTTGCCCTATGTTTGAACCATCCCTGCTCCGCTGGACCCGGGAACCGGCCCGCTGCACCATCGACCCGCAGAAAATCACCATCACCACCCAGCCCCACACCGATCTGTGGCAGCGCACCTACTACCATTTCCGCAACGACACCGCCCCGGTGCTGCAGATGGAAACGGAGGAAAAATTCTTTTCCTTTGTGGTGAAGACCGATTTTGACAGCCACCATCGGTTTGACCAGTGCGGCGTGGTGGTGTATCTGGACAGCGAAAACTGGCTGAAAGCTTCCATCGAGTACGAGAACGAACGGTTCCAGCATCTGGGCAGCGTGGTGACCAACCACGGCTGGTCGGACTGGGCCACCACCGAGATCGATGCCGGCATCCGCTCCATGTGGTACCGGCTCAGCCGGCGGGAGGATGATTTCTGCCTGGAATGCTCCGAAGATGGGGTGACCTTCCGCCAGATGCGCATCTGCCATCTGCTGGAAGGCGGCGGGACCATCCGTTTTGGCGTGTATGCCTGCAGCCCGGAGGATTCCTCCTTCACCGCCACCTTCACCCGGATGGATCTGACCGAATGTCAGTGGAAAGCCCACGACGGCCAGGCACCCGACGCCGACCTGTGACCGCAAAGGCACTCTGCCCCTGTACATAATAAAAAGAAAAAGCAGCCGATCCGACAGGATCGGCTGCTTTTGTATGTCACAGTCTGCCTTACTTTTTGTGGTATTTCCGGTCTTCCTCCTCGTACAGCGGGGCGCAGGTCAGGTACATGCCCAGCTTGTTCAGAGTGTCCGAGTCCACGCTGGACAAGATGACGGTGGAATGCATGTCGCAGCCCTTGAGCTGGGGCAGCTGTCTGAGAGCCGCCGCCGCATACGCATTCTCCGCGATGGAGCTGGACAGGGCAATGAGGATTTCGTCGGTGTGCAGGCGGGGATTCTTGTTGCCCAGGTAGGTGGTCTTGAGCATCTGGATGGGTTCGATGGCCCGGGCAGACACCAGGTCGATCTCCTGGCCGATGCCCGCCAGATGTTTTAGGGCGTTGATCAGGGCCGAAGACGCCGCCCCCAGCAGCGGGCCGGTCTTGCCGGTGACGATGGTGCCGTCCGTCAGTTCGATGGCGGCGGCGGGCAGACCGCCGGTGCTTTCGGACCGGGCCCGGGCTGCCTGTTCCACCGCCCGGGTACCCGGGGTGATGCCCGCCTGGTTCAGCAGCAGTTCCAGCTTGAACCGCTCATCCTCCTTGACGTTGGCCCCGGTTTTCTGCTGGCACAGGCACTTGAGGTACCGGCGCTGGATCTCCTTGAGGGAAGCCTGGCGGCAGACCTCGTCATCCACAATGCAGTTGCCCGCCATGTTCACCCCCATATCGGTGGGGGATTGGTAGGGGCTCTTGCCGGCAATGAGCTCAAAGATGGCGTGTACCACCGGAAAGATCTCGATATCCCGGTTGTAGTTCACCGCCGTTTCGCCGTAGGCTTCCAGGTGGAAGGGGTCGATCATGTTCACATCGTTCAGATCGGCGGTGGCGGCCTCGTAGGCCAGGTTCACGGGGTGTTTCAGCGGCAGGTTCCAGACCGGGAAGGTCTCGAACTTGGCATAGCCGGCCTTGATTCCGCGCTTGTATTCATGGTACAGCTGGGACAGACACACCGCCATCTTGCCGCTGCCTGGTCCGGGGGCGGTGATCACCACCAGGGGGCGCTCGGTCTCGATGTACTCGTTCTTGCCGTACCCTTCATCGCTGACAATGCGGGCCACCTCGTTGGGGTAGCCGGCAATCTTGTAATGGCGGAAGGTGCGGATGCCCAGACCGTTCAGACGGCGCTCAAAGGCTTCCACCTCGGGGTTGGCGGTGTACATGGTCACGCAGACGCTGCCCACAAACAGCCCCACGCCCTGGAAGGCGTCGATCAGACGCAGCACGTCCATGTCGTAGGTGATGCCGTAATCCCCGCGCATCTTGTTGCTGATGATGTCTTCGGCGCTGATGACAACAACGATCTCGGCCTGGTCTTTCAGCTGCAGCAGCATCTGCAGCTTGGAGTCCGGCTGAAAGCCAGGCAATACCCGGGAAGCGTGGTAGTCGTCGAAGAGCTTGCCGCCGAACTCCAGATAGAGCTTGTTGTCAAACTGGGCGATTCGTTCCCGGATGTGTTCGGACTGCATGGAAAGATATTTGTTGTTGTCAAACCCGATCTTCATTTCGAATCCCTTTCTTGTTCCTGACTTCGGCCGCCCCGCACAACCGGGCGGAAATACACCATACCATCAGTGTACCACACCCGGCGGACGGGGGCAATCGCCGCCGGAAAAAAAGAAAAACCCGGCCAAGGACCGGGCAAACCCGAAAACGGGTTTCAACAGGCAACAATCAGAGGTGGGAGGCAGGCGCCGTTTTTTTCCCGGTTTTCAGTACCCACAAGCCGAGGGTCAGGGCAATGGGAAAGACAACGGCGGCCAGCAGGCCGGTTTTCAGGCTTCCCCCCGCCATGCCGGAAAACACCCCCACCGACAGGGGACCGGCAGTGCCGCCCAAGTCGCCGGCCAGGGCCAGAAAAGCAAACATGGCGGTGCCGCCCGTGGGGCAGGCGCGGGAAGAAAGGCTGAGGGTGCCGGGCCAGAAGATGCCCACCGAAAACCCGCACAGAGCGCAGCCCGCCAGCCCCAGAACGGGAGAAGTGGACAGGGCGGCCAGCAAATAGCAGGCGACACACAGGGCGCCGCATCCCAGCATGATCTTGTGCAGTTCGCCGCTGCGGCCCATGCGGGCGTACAGCAGCCGTGCAAGACCCATGAACACGGCAAACAGGCACGGGCCCGCCAGGTCGCCCACGGTCTTGGACACCCCCATGGCCGATTCGGTGAAGGCAGAGGCCCACTGGGCCATGGAGGCTTCCGCCGCCCCGGAGCACATCATCAGAATGACCAGAAGCCAGAACACCGGCAGACGCAGCAGGCTGCGGATCTTCATGCTCTGGCCATCCGCCACCAGCTGCCCCAGGGGACAGGTGAGAAAGCCGAAGATGTTCACAAAGGGGACAAGGGCCCACAGCATGGTCAGAATCCGCCAGTTGTCCACCCCGAACAGAGCAAAGAACAGGGTGGACCCCAGGATGACCGCGGCAGCACCCCAGCAGTAAAAGGAATGGAGCAGGCTCATCCGCCCTTCCTTGTTTTCGAAAGGACAGGCCTCCACAATGGGGCTGATGAGCACTTCAATCAGGCCGCTGCTGACCGCATAGACCACCACCGCCACCAGGATTCCCGCAAAGGGAGAAGGCGTCAGATCCGGCAGAAAGGCCAGCATGACCAGCCCGACGGCGGACAGGATGTGGGCCAGCACCGCACAGCGCCGGTATCCCACCCGGTCCACAAAGTTGGCTGCGGCCAGATCGATGAAAAGCTGGGTCAGGTAAAAGACGGTGGGGATCAGGGCAATCTGTTCCAGTGAGATCGCATAGGTCTTTTGAAAGGTCAGAAAAAGCAGCGGTGCATAGTTGGCGCAGATGGCCTGTGTTACATAGCCCAGATAACAGGCATGCAAGGTTTTCTGATAGTTCGGTTGTATGGTCATGGCAATCCCTTTCTGTGTTGTATCCATCGGAGAAAATGACTTGTTGTGCCGTAACGACGTATGGCATTATAACAGCATTTTTAGGGATAAAAAAGGGATAAAGCCGCCAAAAGATAGCACTATTTTCCCAAAGTGCGGACGTGGCCGGGAGCGTATCCGTAAGTTTTGCGGAACTGGCGGGTGAAATAATTGGCGGACCGGAATCCGCAGGCAAACCCGATTTCCTGCACGGTCAGGGAAGAAGTGCGAAGAAGCCGGTGGGCGGTCTGAAGCCGGTACCGGATCAGCGCGCCGGTGGGGGAACAGCCCAGATATTCCTGAAAGCAGCGGGAAGCCTCGCTGCGGCTGATGCTGGCGGCACCGGCAATTTCATCCAGGGTGATGGGGTCGGCGTAGTGGCGGTAGATGTAGTCCAGCATCTTCTGAACCCGCACCTGGGTACGCAGCTGGACCCTGGTGGCAGGAAACCGGGGCAGGGTGTCCAGGTGGCAGAACAGAAATTCGAACAGGCGGTTCAGATTGCGCTGCACCACCATTTCATAACAGCCGGTCTGCCCTTTCAGGCAGGCAAATATTTCGTCCACCAGACGCCGCACCTCCTCGTACCGGTCATCCTGCCTGCGGAACACCACAAAGGGCAGGGAGGGGCAATCAGCAATGGGGGCGATATATTTGTGGTAGATGGCGCCGGTTTCCGGGGCAATCAGTGTGCCCGAAAAGACAATGATGGGCAAAGGGTCGGCCTCGGTGCCGGCCACCTGCCGCACCCCGTGCAGCAAGTTGCCGTTGACAAAGAGGATGTCCCCCGGGTACAGAAAAAGGTGTTTCTGCCCCACCTGGTAATCCAGGGTGCCGCTGTCCGCCCGGGCTATCTCGAAATCCGGATGCCAGTGCAGCGGACCCGCCCGGCCGGGCAGGTCCGCCAGCTCCCCTTCAAAGTAGGTGATGGGAAAAACATTCGATTCATGGGAAATCTGCTCCCGCAGATCCCGGCCCAGCAGGACAGACATGGTGGGCACCTCGCTTTCCGCACAGGAAAATACTGATTCTTACAGTATAGCAGAAATTTCTTCTCCGCACCATGACCCTTGGGGCTGATGATCCCGGAACTTCCCGGTCACAGATAAAGCTCACACTCTTTGCGCTGGGAGCAGACCTTTTTCAGCATGGCGTTGACAGCGGCCATCATCACCGGATTGACCTTCCGTGCACCGTGGGGGCAGACCTGCACGCAGCGCATGCAGGAAATGCAGGCCTTGGCGTCCACCTTTTTGGGGTCCCGGGCATCAATGGCCTGCACCGGGCATTTCTCGGCACACACGCCGCAGTCCACACAGTCCTTGGTGGGTTTGGGCACCATGCCGGCGCTGCCGCTCTTTTTGTAAGGGCGGTTGCCCGGAATCTGCGGCACCGACATATTCCCCCGGTCCAGCTTGGCCCGGATTTCTTCGGCAAAGCGGCAGAGCTGCTCCCGGTCCTGCTCGTCCGGCCGTCCGGCAGCAAACTGGCGGGCGATGGAATGCTCCGCCACGGCAGCAACTGCCCCCACAACCCGGAACCCGGCCTGCTCCGCCGCGTCCTGCAACTCCACCAGAGTATCCTCATAGGCGCGGTTGCCGTACACGCACACCAGAATCCCCTTGGCGCCCTTCGCCCGGATGCGGGACAACCGCTGCACCGCCACGGCGGGCACCCGGCCGCCGTAGGACGGAACCGCGATCACCGCCAGGGCGTCCTCTTCCGGAACCAGTGCGGAAAAATCCTGCCCGCCGTCGGTCAGATCCACAAAGCGGCTCTCCTTGTCCAAGGCGTCGCACAGAATGTCCGCCGCTTTTTTGGTTCCGCCGGTGGGGCTGAAACAGATTTCATACAGTTTCATGGTAACCATGCCTCCCATACTGGATGCCTGCGGTATCTTGTCGGGGCGGTGCCCTTGCAATTTGCGCAGGGAACAGATACAATAATGGTGTAAAAATAATCTTTACATCTTTCGCCAGTATACCATGAGGACGATGTAAAGTCAATGATTACAGCTCTCCGGCTCACGCATTGGGAAAGGATTTCATCATGCAGATCAGTATGAAATGTTCGGTGGCGGTGCATTGCCTGCTTTTTATCTGGGAAGCCCGGAACAAGGTCCGGGTTACCAGCACGTTGCTGGCCCAGAGCACCGGCTGCAACCCGGTGGTCATCCGCAACATCCTCAGCGCCCTGAAAAAGGCCGGGCTGATCACGGTGGCCAGAGGACAGGGCGGGGCGGAGCTCTGCCGGGAACCGGAACAGATCACCCTGTACGAAATCTATACCGCCCTGGAACCTAAGGGGATCACCTCCCTCATCGGCATCCATTCCTGTGACGGCCGGGCCTGTCCCGTGGCACGGAACATTCGCCGGGTGCTGCAGCGCCCCTACCGGCAGATCGAGGAAGCCGTGGCCGCCACCATGAAAACGATCACCCTGGCTTCCATGATTGAGGATCTGGAAGCCGGGGGCGGTATGCCTTCTGCCGACCGATAACAGCCCCGCCCCGCCGCAACCGGCGGGGCTTTTTGTTGTGCGATGCCGGGGAACGCAGGCATACCCTGCTTGTCTGCCGGGGCCTTTCCTTGATTTTTACCCGGCAAAGTGCTACCATCAAAAACAGAACAGAACCCTTCGACACATACCCAGACCATACAGAATACAGAAGGCGAAACGATATGGAAAGCATGAAATACAGCGATACCACCTTTGCCGTGCCTCTGGACCCGAAGCAGATTGTGGCGGAAGTCCATGCCAACGCGGTGGATTTCCCCAAACGGACGGTGCGGGAACACATCGAGTACGCCCTGGACCATCCCATCGGCGCCGGGCCCATTGAGGAGGCCGTCACCCCGGGGGACAAGGTGTGCATCATTATTTCCGATACCACCCGCCGCTGGCAGCAGCCCAGCGCCTACCTGCCGGTTCTGGTGGAACGGCTCAACAAAGCCGGTATTCCCGATCAGGACATTCTCATCCTCTGTGCCACCGGAACCCACCGCAAGCAGACGGAGGAAGAGCACATCTCGCTGGTGGGGGAGGACCTTTACCGCCGGATCCGCTTCCTGGACCATCAGTGCGACGACAAGGAACATCTCACCTATGTGGGAACCACCAGCCGGGGCACGCCGGTCTGGCTGAACAGTTACGCCATGGCCTGCGACAAGATCATCCTCACCGGCGGTGTGGTCTACCATTTCCTGGCCGGTTTCGGCGGCGGCCGCAAGTCCATCGTCCCGGGCATTGCGGGGCGGGAAACCATCAACACCAACCACAACAATGCCCTGAACAAAGGCCTGGGCAGCGGTTCCAATCCCCGGGTGTGCAACGGCAACATGCAGGCAGACAACCCTTTCCACAGCGACCTGATGGAGTGCGCCGCCTTTGCCAGGCCCGCGTATCTTCTCAACGTGATTGTGGATGACAACTACCAGATTGTGGGGGCCTTTGCCGGTGACTGGCGCCAGGCCCATGCGGCGGCCGCCAAGGCGGTGGAACAGCTGGACGGGGTGCCCATTCCCCGCCGCACACCGCTGGTGATTGCCAGCGCGGGGGGCTATCCCAAGGACATCAACCTCTATCAGACATCCAAGACCCTCTCCAACGCATTGGCGGCGGTGGCGCCCGGCGGTACCATGATTCTGCTGTCCCAGTGCCGGGAAGGCTTCGGCGACCCGGACTGCGAAAACCAGATCTGCGGTTACGATACCATGGAAGCGCGGGAAAAGGCGCTTCGCGCCAACTTCTCCATCGGCGGGTTCGTGGGCTTCCTCTTTGCCGAAACGGCGGAGAACTACCGCATGATTCTGGTTACCGACATCCCCGCCGAGCGTTTTGTGCACACCAGGATTCAGGTGGCCCGGACGCTGGAGGAGGCGTTGGCCCTGGCTGCCCGGGCCAACGGCGGCAGCCTGGACGGGGTCGAAACCACCCTGATGCCCCACGGCGGCAGTACCTTCCCTCTGCCCCAGGCGTAAAATCTATTCTTTATACAGTACAGCGGGCGACCTGTCCATACGGGCCGCCCGTTTTTTATAGGCAGGCGAATCTGGGCAATTTCCGGCTGAAATTGCATATAGGCCGGTATGGGCGATGGTGCTATAATGGAAAAAATCAGTCTTAAAGCAAATTTTTCCTTCCTCAAAGGAGGCGTATCCCCATGTCAGGTACCGCGACCCGTGTCGATATGACGCAGGGCGCCATTTTGCCCACCGCCATCCGGTTTGCCCTGCCGGTCTGTGCCGGCAATGTGCTGCAGCAGCTCTACAGCACCGTGGACACGCTGGTTGTCGGCAATTTCTGTGATGCCTCGGCCCTGGCGGCGGTGGCCACCAGCTCCCAGCCCCTGGAAATCCTGCTCTGCGTATTTCTGGGCATCGGGTCGGGGGTTTCCATCCTGGTATCCCAGGCAGCGGGCCGGGGCGATGCCGACCGCCAGCAGGAACTGACCCGCACGGCCGTCTGGCTGCTTTATGCCGCTGCCCTGCCTCTGACTGTGGCGGGACTGGTGCTGGGACCGCTGCTTCTGCGCCTGATGCAGGTGCCCGCCGATGCCTGGGACAACGCCGTGCTCTATCTGCGCATCACCACGCTGGGATGCCTGGGCAATATGGGGTATAATCTCAATGCCGGGATCCTGCGCGGGCTGGGCAACAGCCGCGCTTCGCTGTGGATGCTGGTGGTCAGCTGCATTGTCAACATCGTGGGAGCCCTGGCCTTCGTGGGGGGCTTCGGGATGGGGGTCGGCGGTGCGGCGCTGGCCACCACCGCCGCCATGATGCTCTCCTGGGGGTTCAGCCTTTTCTATCTGTGCCGTCATATGCCGGAAATCCGCTTCCCGCTGCTGCCCGCCGGCCACGACCCTGAAACCCTGCGGGAAATTCTGCGCGTGGGTGTGCCGCTGGGATTGAACAGCGCTCTGTATTCGGTGGGACACATTCTGCTGCAGACCCTGTACAACACCCAGGGATCCATCTTTGTGGCCGGGTGTTCGGTGGCCGGCAAACTCAGCGCCCTTGCCAACATCGCCATTACGTCCTTTTCCAACGCGGCGTCGGTCTTCTCCGGCCAGAATTACGGCGCCGGCCTGACCGACCGCCTGCGCAAAGGCGCCCTGCGCATTCCGCTGGCCTGCGGCGGCTTTACCCTGACCTGCGGGCTGCTGCTGACGCTGTTCGGCCGACCGGTGCTCGCCCTGTTCACCCGGGATGCCGCCGTACTGGCGGTGGCCCAGCGGTATGTGCTGGTTGTGCTGCCTTTTACCTGGTGCTATGCGGTGTTCAACGGCATCATGAGCTACCTGAACGGTGTGGGCGAAATCCGCTATCCCACCATCGTCAATGTGCTGATCCTCTGGGCCATCCGGATTCCTTCCGCCTGGCTGCTGGCGGCGGTGGGGCTGGGCGGCTACGCCATGGCCGGCATCTCCCTGAGCTTCGTGGCCGGAATGGTGGCCATGCTTCCGTTCTACCGCACCCGCCGCTGGAAAAATATCTGCCGCCAATGCGAGAAGAACGCTGCCGGCGCTGCGTGAGCCCGATACCGGCATGGTTGTGCGGTGACTCGTCATTTTTGACAGTTTTCTAAAAATATTTATCTAAAGTTTTACTTGACAGTGTCTGCCGTTTTGTCTTATCCTTTATCGTAGCGTCCATAGTGGGAAAGGATGAGATAAATGAACGTTGTCAAGAAGATTTATTGCCGTGTTTTTCAGACAGGTATGCGCATGGCCCTGCCTTTTTTGCCCTACCGGGAGCCTAAGCTGATCGAAGGCGTTGGCGGCGTTCCCGCTGTTCTGCGTGAGCACGGAATCGATTGCGTCATGCTGGTCACCGACGCCGGGGTACACGGTCTGGGCCTGACCGCCCGCCTGGAGGAAAATCTCAAGGCTGCCCACATCCGCTGCGTCGTGTATGACCGCACAGTGGCCAATCCCACGGTGGCCAATGTGGAGGAAGCCCGGTCCCTCTATCTGGAAAACGGCTGCCGGGGCCTGATCGCCTTCGGCGGCGGCTCTTCCATGGACTGCGCCAAAGCGGTGGGCGCCCGCATCGTGCGGCCCAAAAAGTCGCTGGACAAGATGGAAGGCCTTCTGCATGTGATGCACCGCCTGCCGCTGCTCATCGCGGTGCCCACCACCGCCGGCACCGGCAGTGAGACGACCCTGGCCGCCGTCATCACCGACGAAAAAATCCATCACAAGTATCCCATCAACGATTTCTCGCTGATTCCCCATTACGCTGTGCTGGACCCCGATGTGACCCTCAACCTGCCCCGGCAGCTGACCGCCACCACCGGCATGGATGCGCTGACCCACGCGGTGGAAGCCTATATCGGCCGTTCCACCACCAAGGGCACCCGTGCCGCCGCCATCGAGGCTGTGCAGCTGATCTTCAACAATCTGCCGGAAGCCTACTACAACGGTCACAACCGGGAAGCCCGGGCCAATATGCTGCGGGCTGCCTACCTGGCCGGCACCGCCTTTACCAAGAGCTACGTGGGCTATGTGCACGCCGTGGCCCACAGCCTGGGCGGGCGCTACGGCATCGCCCACGGCCTGGCCAACAGCGTTCTGCTGCCCATCGTGCTCAAGGCCTACGGCAGTGCTGCCTGGAAAAAACTGGCCGAACTGGCCCGGGCATCCGGCGTCTGCCAGGATGCCAGCGATGAGGTTGCCGCCAAGGAGTTCATCGCCTACATCGAAGCCATGAACGCCGCGATGGACATTCCCGAGACGCTCCCCGGTATCCGTACCGAGGACATTCCCCAGCTGGCGCGCTACGCCGACCATGAGGCCAACCCCCTGTATCCGGTGCCGGTTCTGTGGGGGCCCGACCAGCTGGAAAACATGTACAAACAAGTTCAGGAGGTTTCCACCCATGACGGAAATGGAGATTCAATCCATTCTCAAACGGCAGCGTGAGTATTTCGCTGCCGGCCACACCCTGCCCGCCGAAGCCCGCATCGCGGCCCTGAAAAAGCTCAAGGCCTCGCTGCAGAACCATGAGCAGGATCTCGCCCATGCCCTGAAAACCGACCTTGGCAAGTCCGCCACCGAAAGCTATATGTGTGAGACAGGGCTGACCCTGTCCGAAGCAACCTGGATGATCCGCCATGTCCGCCGCCTGATGCGGGAACGGCGGGTGCCCACCCCGTTGTCCCAGTTTGCGGCGCGGAGCTTCCGCTCTCCCAGCCCCTACGGCAACGTGCTCATCATGAGTCCGTGGAACTATCCCGTGCTGCTGACCCTGGACCCGCTGATCGACGCCATTGCCGCCGGCAACACCGCCATCGTCAAACCCAGCGCCTACGCCCCGGCCACCGCCGCCGTGCTGCAGCAGATTGTGGCAGAATGTTTCCCGCCGGAACATGTCTGCGTGATCACCGGCGGCCGTGCCGAAAACCAGGCGCTGCTGCACCAGAAATTTGATATGATCTTCTTTACCGGCAGCAAGGCTGTGGGCAAGGAGGTGCTGCGCTGTGCCGCGGAATATCTGACCCCCGCCGTACTGGAACTGGGCGGCAAGAGCCCCTGCATTGTAGAAAAATCCGCCAAGATCGGTCTGGCCGCCAAGCGCATTGTTTTTGGCAAGTATCTGAACTGCGGGCAGACCTGTGTGGCGCCGGACTATATCCTCTGCGACGCCTCCATCCGGGATGAGCTCATCGCCGCCATTCAAAAGGAGATCACCGCTCAGTTCGGTGCTGATCCCATGGCCAACGAGGATTACGGCAAGATCATCAATGAAAAGCACTACCGCCGTCTGATGGGGCTGATCGACCCCGCCAAGGTGGTTTGCGGCGGCACCGGCGATGAGGCCGCCCAGCGCATTGCGCCCACGGTCATGAAGGATGTGACCCGGGAGGATGCCGTCATGGGCGAAGAAATCTTCGGACCCATCCTGCCGGTGCTGACCTACACCGATCTGGATGCCGCGCTGGCAGACATCGAAGCCCAGCCCCATCCGCTGGCTCTCTACCTCTTCAGCGAGGACAAAGCCGTGCAGCGCAAGGTGCTGGATCGCTGCCACTTCGGCGGCGGCTGCCTGAACGATGTCATCATCCACCTGGCCACCAGCGAAATGCCTTTTGGCGGCGTGGGGGAGAGCGGCATGGGCGGCTACCACGGCAAAGCCGGATTCGAGGCCTTCAGCCATCTGCGCAGCATTGTGGACAAGAAGACCTGGCTGGACATGCCGGTGCGCTACCAGCCCTACACCAACCAGAAGGACAAGATGCTGCGATTCTTCCTGCAGTGATTTTTCGGCAATCCCGATAAAGAAAAGCGACGGCCCCGACCAAATGGTCGGGGCCGTCGTTTTCCCCAAAGTGGGTCTTTCTTACAGGTTGAGCAGTACCAACGCCCCCAGAATCATCCCGGCGGCGCCCATCTGGCGGCGGTTGAGCCGTTCATGGAACAGGAAGAAACTGACCACGCTGATGATCAGGATCACCCCCACGCTGTAGAAGGGATAAACCAGGAAGGCAGGCAGCTCGGTGAGGGCCCCCAGCCAGCAAGGGGTAAAGTCCCCTTGGTAGAGCGTTTTGGGCTCCATGGAAACAAAGGCCAGCAGGGCACAGGTAATGTAGTTGACAAAATAGACACTGTACGGGCTGCTGGTGTTCAGGTATTTCAGAACGATGGACAGTACAGAACTGGACAGCAGCACCAGGACAAGGAACAGCATGCACAAACCCCTCTCTTTATGGACAACATACCCCTATACTATATACCACTTTGTGCCCAAAATAAAGCACCCGGCATAGTGCAAACTGCCAAAGCTCCATCCGGTTGCCGCAGAAAGAAGGAGCGGCAACGCCCAGCGTTCCCGCTCCTTGTTTGTGAAAATCTCAGGCCAGTTCCAGGTAGAGTGCCGCCAGCTGCATGGTGGCATGCAGGGCGTCCAGATGGGTGCGCTCCATGCCGTGGGAAGCATGGACCCCTGGCCCGATGAGGGCGGCCCGGCAATCCATGCCGGAACGCCAGGCAGCACCCACATCCGAACCGTAGTGCGGGTAAATGTCTACCGCGTAGTCCACGCCGTGCTCTTTGGCCAGCTCCACCAGGCGGCTGACCATGCCGTAGTCGTAAGGGCCGCCGTTGTCCTTGGCGCAGATGGAGACCTGGTATTCGGTGCAGCTCAGATCCTCACCGATGCAGCCCATATCCACCGCCAGCAGTTCGTCCACCGTGGGCAGGGTGGCGCCGCCGTGGCCCACCTCCTCATGGACGGTGAGGGTGAAGTAGGTCTCATACCGGGGACGGGTACCGGTTTCGCGCATCTGCCACAGCAGGGTCAGCAGACAGGCAGCGCTGGCCTTGTCGTCCAGAAAACGGGACTTGACAAAACCGCTGTCGGTGACGGTGGTCTTGGGATCGTAGCAGATATAGTCGCCGGGGGCGATGCCCAGGGCCAGCACGTCCTCCTTGGTGTGCACCTTCTCGTCGATGCGCACGGCCATGTTTTTCTCGTCCCGGGCACGGGTGGCCGCGTCGTCCTGCACATGGACCGAGGGCGACAGACTGAGCACCGTGCCGGTGTATACCTTGCCTTCCCGGGTGTAGATGCGGCAATATTCACCGTCCAGGGTGGGCAGCAGCGGACCGCCCACCTTGGTGACCATCAGCATACCGTCGGCGGTGACCGAGCGAACCATCAGCCCCAGGGTGTCCACATGGGCGCACAGCCCCACCTGGCGGCCGGTTTCCCGGCCGGGCACCGTGATCACCAGGTTACCCTTGTTGGTGCGCCGGGTGGCAAAACCCAGCTCCCGGGCAATGCTCTGCGCCACCGTTACCACCTTTTCGGTAAAGCCGGTGGGGCTGTCCTGCCCGAGCAGTTTCCGCAGCGTATCCACCAGGAAGTCCCGGCGGGCTTCCTGCATTGTTCCTTCTGTCATTTTTCCCATCCTCTCTTTGTGATCAGGTTTCCGGTTCCATCTTACAAAAAAAATCCGCCGTTTGCAAGGGGATGCCTGCGGCCGATCCTGGCCCTGACGGGAAATATGGCGTGCTGAGGAAGCTTCCTGCATGGCAAAAAAAGTTTCCATATGACCCGGCATCAGACGGGGAAATCAGCGGATCCTGTGACCCAGAAGGAATGTGACAAACAAAATGCCTGCCGATGGCGGCAGGCACAGCGGAAAATATCGGGCGGTTATGATGGCTCCGGCAGGGAAAGGGGGACCATCCTCACTTTGCCGGCTCCACCGGTTCATTGCAGGGGATACGCTGCAGCAATTCCCGGGCTGCCGGAATAAGCAACGGCGGTCCCGGGCAAACAAACGTTCAGTAATTCCAGATGTTGTTTTCCAGCCCGCGCAGCCGCATGCGAAAATCCGCAACCATCTTTGCGGCATCCTTGCAGTCGGGAAAGGTGACGAGGTAGTCGTCTCCTGCCTGGTGAAAACTAATGACACCGGCAAGGCCTGCCATCTCAGCTACCTTGACCAGGGTGTGAAAATCATATTCCATGGAACTGAACATTACATTCATGGGTAAGCGCTCCTTCGATGCTTCACAAAAGTGAGATATACGCCGGCATGACGCTTTTATAAGCATACCATAGAAGTGCGGCAGATTGCAATGCGTATCTGAGAATAAAAATCACGGCAAGAACCAAATACCCACGATGTCCGGAGCTGTTTTGCAACCGTCTTTTTCAGCCCAAACACCCGGCAGTTCATCCGCTCATCGCCGGTCCCCGAGACGGCGGTGGGCGTTTGTTTTTGGCTCCGTTCGCAGCAAAGTACGGAGGCAATCAGCCGGGACTGTACCCTGACCACCGCATCCTGCGCGGCCCGGAAATTCCCCTTCCAAACGGCTGGCCGATCCTTCCCACAGCGATCCCTGCGATTCAGGAAGGAAAATCTAGGAATCACACGTCTTGGGGTTCCATGTAAATCTGTTGTGAAGGTGGGGTGGTTACCAGATAGCAATGCTTGTTGTATAACAGAGAAGCGGGGATCCGCCACGGCTTACCACAATAGAAGGTATCCGCCACAAGGTGGCCGTCCGCATAAATCTGAGCCACATCGCAGGGCATCTCAAGGGAGACAAAGCCCTCTGGGCCAGTCACCGTCAGGGTGTACCAGTTCCGCGGTGCGGGTCCGCCCAGCACCAGTTCTTCCGCATAGGCAGGTGTGAAAGGTTCTGCACAGGGCGTTACCGTGATCTGTGCGGGGGAAAAAGCGCGCCTTTCGCTCCGGGGAACAAAGTGGTCTTCCTTCCACAGGGCGTAGGAAAAATCCCCGGGCTGAACTGCCTGGAGTGAATCCTCCTGCCAATAGAGGTCGCATCCGTCACCCAGGAATACCTGACCATGCAGCTTGCGAAGCCAGAGCGCTTTTTCCAAGGGCAGGGTCACCAACCGCAGATCGCCCGCTGTCTGTACCGAAATACCATCCCCCGCACGCAGAAGGGGACCGCCTTTTACCTGATACTGTGCCGGAATACCGGGGATAGAGGCAAAGAAACAGGTGTTGCCTGTCCGGCACAGGGGCTGCGCTGTGGCCCATGCGAGGGTCTGTGTTCCCAGCGAAAGTCCGAAGGGGAAGAAGAAAGCCGTATCTCCCGCCACCGTGATGGGCGGAAAGGTCATGGTGCCGGTGTCCAGCACTGCATTCTCAACGGGGTCCAGTGTGGCGTGGCGTTGGTAATGATTGACAAACACAAAACCCGCCTTGCCATTTGTACGCATACAATAACGCAGGGCTTTTCGGTCCTGGGGTGCAGGCCGGTTGCCTTTGCATGCGCAGACGTTTTCCATGCCGGCCAGCTCCGGACCGAAATCGGCAATAAAAAGATGAAGCAGGTTGAGCCAGCGGTACTGGGGCTGGGTTTCACCGTATTGGGTCAGCGCGGTGTCAAAGTCATAATTCAGAATGGGATAGTCGTTGGGATAGCCGGTGGCCCGGGACTCCTGGAAGGTGGACTCCTGTCCCAGCGGATTGGTGCCCCCATGGTACATATAATACCCTACCAGATTGTTGCCGCATCCCAGTTTGACCAAGGAAAGGGCATAGGCATCCATGCCGGAAATGCGCACCCGGCGGTGGTAGGTGGACTGCTGGCCGGCCCCGATTTCGCAGGTGGCGTAGGGGTACTGGTCGTAGGGCAGCTGCCAGCCGTCCGGTGCCACCGTCTGAAGTACATCGGCGCCCACAGCCGCATCATTGCGGTTGGTGTCGAAGACATAATGAGGGGAAAGGGGCAGCGGATTGCAGTGCTGTGTCCACGGGGCATCCGGGTAGGCTGCAAAAACCGGCAACACCTCCTGCACGGGGATGCGCGCGCCACTGACCGAGTTCCATCCCGTGACCGTGTAGAGGGGAACATCGTACCCGATCTCCACGGCCATTTCTTTTAGAGTGGCCAGATGTTCACTGTCATCCACCAGTTCGTTTTCCAGCTGGATTCCCACGATAGGACCGCCGTCCTTGTACAGAAGACCATGGATCTGGTCAAAAATGGCTTGATACCATTTGCGCACCACAGCCAGATAGGCGGCGTTGTTGCAGCGCAGCGGAATGCCCTTCCGGACCAGCCAGTCAGGAAAACCTCCGTTGCGGCATTCCCCGTGGGCCCAGGGTCCGATGCGCAGCAGTACGTCCAGCCCTGCCTTCTGGCAGCAAAGTACAAAGCGCCGCACGTTGCAGGCACCGGAAAAAGTACACTGGCCCTCCCGCTCCTCGTGGTGAATCCAGAACAGGTAGCTGGACACGATCGTGATACCGCCGGCCTTCATCTTGCACAGTTCCGTTTCCCAGTCTTTCGGATCGCAACGGGAAAAATGAAATTCCCCCATAACGGGCAGCCAGGGCTTGCCGCCCCGTGTCAGGTACAGACTGGTGACATCGATGTGCTCTCCCTGGGGGTTGCATCCGCCAAGATGCAGATGCCCCTGGCGGATGGGGGAGGGGTGGTATTTTTCAAATGTATAGCGCATGAGGAAGTCTCCTTGGCGATTTATTCGGAACAATCAATGGCAATGGGATTCCGCTCCGGTCTGCAACAGATTCTTTCCCGCAGAAATTTCAGATCGCAAGGCAGCCGCCGTGTGCGGCCGGAGCAAGAACACTTTCTTCTCCTTGCATTTTTGGCGCGTCCGCATGGATTTTCCCGGTCCTGTCAGGAGTCTTGGAAAAGCACCCACCGCTGCAGATCGGAAGGGGTGACTTCGGGAACGGAGTGGGTCAGGGGGCCGTTCAGATAGTGTACAAGACATTCCAGAAGATACCGGCACTCGGGAAAATCCCGATGCGATAAAAGGCCCATGCCGCTTATGAGGATTCGGCCTTTTCCCAGCCGGGCTTCCCATAAAAGGCCCAGGTTGTTGAGCCGGGTTACGCTGTCCAGAACGCGTACAATGGGGGGAAAGGAAGCGGGCAGCACCATGGCCCGGCCATGGGACTGCGCCCACCATTGCCAGCTGCTGCAAAAGCTTGTGGGATAACGGGACAGCGCCGGATGACCGGCGTCAATCAGCAATCCCATGGTTCCGCCCTGCTCCGGAAAGGTACCCACCGACCAAAAATCGGTGCTGAACTGGCACGCCAATGATGTGGGATAATGTTCTTGGTCAGCGGGTAAATCAATCAGGGCGCAGGCCCCGTCCTGAACTTGTTGCAGGGCGTTGGCCGTCACGGCGTTCAGCACTAGCACCTGCGGTGGAAGATTCTTCTCGGCGGCAGGGTAGCTCCAAATGGGATATTCGTTGCGAAATTGCTCCACAGACAAAGCCAATGTCAACGAATGGGCACGGTTATCCGTGGGCAGCTTCTGACAGATGGTTCCCGCAGAACACAGCCCGCCCGCGGGCCAGCCGTTTTCGGCGTGAAATTTCCCGCAGGAAAGCAGAGTGTTTCCTTCCCTGAGCTGCCAGCACAGCGGTCCATGGATGGTTTCGGTGCCATAGTTGGCCAGGTGGAGATCGGCACGAAAACACTGGCCGGCCTCATAGGTATAGGTATCGAAGCAAGCCAAAGGAAGCACGGGGGAGAAAAAGCGGCGAAAGCGTTTGGGATCCGCAAAGTCCTGCGGCTTCCGGTTCAGGTGGGCATCCATCATTCCCACCAATGCCGTGCCCTGCCCGGGAAAATCCTGCAGCCCCAACAGCGAAAGACCGCTCATCTCGGGTGTTCTCAGAACAGCTTCCACTTCCTCGCGGTAGCACAGCAAGGCCAGTTCACCGCTGGCCTGCACGCCCTGCTGCCAGTAAGCACAGGCTCCGGTCTCTTTGGCCCGGCGTTGGATGGCGCTAAGATTTTCCGGAATGGTGATTCCGTCAAATTTTTCAATCTGGTCAAAATCGGGCCAGCTTTCATACTGTCCCACTTCAAAACCAAATACCGGTATGTCGCCTGCCATTGCGGCGGCCTTGCGATAGTTTTGGCGCGTTCCCGGACGGCATTGGTTCAGGTGACCGATCATGGGGGAACTGGTGGCCCGAAGCATCTGCTTTCCGTAGGCAGCGGATGTATAAAAGTCGCTCACGCCGTCATAGCCCTGCTCCCCGTATTGTCCATTGGAGGAAGCGGCATACAGTCTGGTGGAATCCAGTTTTCGGGCCAGGTTTACCAAATCCGCCATGCGGCTGTGTCCCAGATCACCGGTACACAGTTCGTTGCCCAGGGTCAGCATCACAAAGGACGGATGATTGGCATAACAGAGCAGGATCTGGCGCAATTCTGCTTCATAGTATTCCAAACTGTGAGGCGTTTCCAACGCATTTTTGAAGTTCCAGTCAGACAGTTCCGGCTGCATCAGCATTCCAAGTTCATCCGCGGCCGAAAAAGCAGCTTCCGGCGGGCACCAGGAATGAAACCGCATACAGTTGACACCGTAAGCCTGATAGCGTTGCAGAATATCCAACCAGGCCGATTTTTCCATGGGCGGATACCCGGTCCGTGGAAAGACGCAGCAGTTTGTCTCGCCCCGAAGAAAAAACCTGTGACCGTTCAGGGTCAGATGACCCTGCCGTACCGAAAAGGTACGTACGCCGAAGCGCGCCCGCCCGTCGGAAACTTTTGTACCGTTGATCAGGAGTGTGGCGGTAAGCTCGGTCAAGGCGCCTTGCCCCTCTTCCCACCGGGGAATCTGCGGGTCCGGGGCAATGTCCCGCAGCCATACCGCGGTGACACTGCCGGCCAAAGGCTCCAATGTCCACCTTGTGCTTTCCAAGCGCAGCGGCTCTTTCAGGGCAGGTCCTGCCAGCAGCACAGCCGCTTGGCCGGCGGTTTTTTTCAGAACATCTGCGCCCACCGCAACATCCAGTGCGATGTCAAGCCGTTCGCCGCGCGGATAGACCCGAACATCCTTGACCCAGAAGGCGGGACAGGTGTGGATGCAAAAACGCCCCAGGATCCCGTTCCAATTGGTCTGCGTCTCGTCGGTGGCTGCCGATGCGTGCAAAATATCCTCCCCTGGCCAACCGGCATAGGAATTGTCGACACAAAGGCTTATCTGGACCTCTTGCCCGGCCCAGCGGGTCAGTTCAAAGAAACAGGGGGTGCTCAGCGTGGCCGGCTGAAGGGGCGGAACAGGTTCCCCATTGATGCGCAGCTCTAAATGGCGGGATCTCTCCGCTTCAAGGATGAGCCGCTTGTCCGATACGGCGGGCAGAGTGAGCGTTCTGGTAAAAATCGCTGCTCCGGTCCATGTATAGCGGCGTGTCAGCCGGGTCTCGAGGTTGGGAGCATCCGGAAGCCCGACCTGATTTTCATCGAGGGTCCCGGGCAAATGAACTTCCGTTATGGGGAAATTGGGTACCTGTACTTTCCACAAGCCAGTTAGGTCGATTGTGATTCCCATTGGTCATCCTCTTTTCGGCAATTGTGATTTCTCCGTCTGGGGAAGGGACGTTTCCCTTTCCAAGGGGATATTTTTAGCGGAAGCTGCTGAACGGCAGCAGAAAGATTTTCAACTTTATTCTACTGTTTCGGCCCATCCCTGCAAATGGCAAATATTGAAAAAAGATGGACAAAATTCCACCGTGCACAAAGGCGCTCTTCCTCCTTGACAGCCACGGGCGCCTGAAAAGCAAAACAGGAGTGGCACCGCTGTCGCCGCACCACTCCCGCTCAGGTTGAATATTCCTGCGCAGAGGCCCCTTTGGGGTGTTGTCTTTTCTAACCGGGGCAGTCCCGAAAACCGCCGGCCTTTTTGTGCATGTTCAGTTTTGAACGAACGTACCATTCCAGGAAGCAACGTTCAGCTTCTGGGAATCGGGAAACTCCTGTGAACCCTTCTGGTAATCCCGGGGGGAGACCCCGACCACTTTCTTGAAAGCACGCGAAAAGTAATAGGGATCCCTGTACCCCAGATGCTGGGCTACCTCATAGATATATTCCCTGCCGGAGCGCAACAGATTGCAGGCTTCTTTCATTTTAAGGCGGGTGAAAAAATCCATGGGTGCGTGACCGGTACATTGCTTGAACACAGCGCTGAGCGAGCTTTGGGAGAGCCCCACAGCTTGGGACAACTCTGCCAGCGTCAGATCCTGGCCGATATGCCGGTACATGAACCGGACTGCCCGGGTGACCTGCCGGTTCTGTAAGGCCGTGGTGCCGGTTTCCTGCCGATGGGCATAGGTCTCGCCCAAAATCAGGGCCAGCAGTTGGGAAAGATAAATAAAGTTGCCCAAGGTGTAGTCCTGCTCCAGCGTATGGAAGAGCAGATTAAAGAGAAATTCCATCCGCTGTACCGTTTCGGCGGCAGCAAAACGGTATACACGCAGCGAGTCCAGCGGGTAATAGCGGCAGTCCTCTCCCTTAAAATGAACCCAGAGCAGACTCCATGGGTCCTCCTCGTCTGCCCAATAGCGATGCTTGCACAGACGCGGAATACAGAAAACCTCGTTTTCTGCCAGGGGATAAGTTTGTCCATCTATCTCCACCATACCCCGGCCGCTGGTACAGCACAGGAAAATATATTCCTCAAGGCCTTCGCTGCGTTCCCGATAATGGTGCGCGGCATGTGGGAAGAAGCCGGCATCTGTCAGGTAAAGACGGCGTACCAGGGGGTGTTCTGCATATTCGGAAAAGGCTTCCGTGGGCAGCACGATGTAAATTTCTCCCGCGAAGCCATCCTTTTTTCTTTCAAATTGAATTTCCATGGTTACACTATAGCATGATGCCGGAAGATTGTCCATTATTTTTGAGGATAAGCCATTTTTCCCATCCGCGCGGTGCGTTACAATGGTGTTGCAACAAGGCAGGCTTTCTGAAATGTTGGCCGATACACAAAACGAAAAGAAAGAGATCGTTGACCATGAATGCTTCTGCAAAAATCTGGGAGGAAACCATCCTCCTGCCCACCTATCCGGCGGCCGAACCGGAAAAAAATCCCCTTTTTATCGAAAAACGCGCCTACCAGGGCAGCACCGGAAAGGTGTACCCGTTGCCGGTGACGGAGAAGGTCTATGACCGGAAAGAGGACCGTCCTTACCGTGCTGTGTGGCTGGAAAACGAATACCTGAAGGTCATGGTTTTGCCCGAACTGGGCGGGCGCATTCAGCGCGCTTACGACAAGACCAACGGATACGATTTTGTCTACTACAACCATGTCATCAAGCCTGCCCTGGTAGGGCTGACCGGGCCATGGATTTCCGGCGGCATTGAGTTCAACTGGCCGCAGCACCATCGCCCCTCCACCTTCTCTGCGGTGGATTATTCCCTGGCAGAGCATCAGGACGGCTCGGTCACCGTCTATGTGGGGGAAACGGACAAGATGTACGGCACCAAGGGGATGGCCGCCATCAGCCTGTACCCCGGCAAAGCCTACATCGAGATCCAAGGCCGGCTGTACAATCCCACCGATCTGCCCCAGACCTTTCTGTGGTGGGCCAACCCTGCCGTGCCGGTAAACGACCATACCTACTCGGTATTTCCGCCCGACGTGAATGCCGTCATGGATCACGGAAAGCGTGCGGTTTCCACCTTTCCCATCGCCACCGGGGAATATTACAAATGTGACTACTCCGCCGGTGTGGACATCTCCCGCTATAAAAACGTGCCGGTGCCCACCTCCTACATGGCGGCGCATTCCGACTTCGATTTTGTGGGCAACTACGACGAATCCCGCCAGGCCGGGCTGCTCCATGTGGCGGACCACCACGTCTCCCCGGGCAAAAAGCAGTGGACCTGGGGCAACGGCGACTTCGGCCGCGCCTGGGACCGCAACCTGACCGATGAGGACGGTCCCTACATCGAATTGATGACCGGCGTCTTTACCGATAACCAACCCGACTTCACCTGGCTCAAACCGCAGGAAGAAAAGACCTTTGTCCAGTATTTCATGCCTTATAAGGGCGTGGGCCGGGTGGGCAACGCCTCCCGGGACGCGGCCGTCAGCTTTGAAAATCTGCCCGACGGCACCGCCGCCGTCAATGTGTATGCCTCGGGAAATTATGACGGCGCCACCATCCGGGTGCTGCGGGACGGTGCCTGCCTGTACGAAAAGCGCACCGATCTTTCCCCCAAAGCCTGTTTCCGGGACACCTTCCCTGCCGGGGGCAATCTGCGCGGTTGCGAAGCCATTGTGGAAGCGAAGGGGAAAACGCTGGTACGCTATCGCTTCTATGAGCCGGAACTGCAGCCCGTTCCTTCCCCGGCGGAGCCCCTGAAAGCGCCGGAAGAACTGCGTTCCACCGAAGAGCTGTACCTGGCGGCCACCCATCTGGAACAGTACCGGCATGCCACCTTTGAGCCGGCCGACTACTACCGGGAAGGGCTGCGTCGGGACCCCAGCGACATCCGGCTGAACAACGGCTACGGCCTGCTGCTTTTCCGCCGGGGCCGGGTGAAGGAAAGCATCCCGTATTTCCAACGGGCGGTGGAAAAGCAGACCTGGAAGAACCCCAACCCTTACAACGGCGACTGCTACTTCAACCTGGGCCTGGCCCTGGAAGCTGACGGCCAGCATGAAAAAGCCTACGATGCTTTCTTTAAATCTACCTGGAGTGCCGAAACCCAGAGCGCCGGCTTTTACTGGCTGGCCTGCCTGGAAGCCCGCAAAGGCAACTGGGAGCAGGCGCTGACCTTTGTGGATCACTCGCTGGTGCGCAACTGGCACAACATGAACGGGCGCTGCCTGAAAGCTGCCCTGCTGCGCCGGCTGGGGCGGGACAACACCGCCCTGCTGGCCGAGAGCGTGGCCATCGACCCGCTGCACATGGGCTGCCTGTACGAGAAAGCCCTGGGAGAGGGAAGCCTGGACGGCTGGCGCCGCACCATGCGCGGCGAAGCCCACAACTATCTGGAACTGGCACTGACCTATGCCAAAGCCGGGCTGTTGCAGGAGGGCATCGCCATTCTGCATGCCTGCCCCGAGCAGACCGCCATGCCCGCCTATTATGAAGGATACCTGCAGATGCTGGCCGGTGAGGAGGAGGGCGCCCGTGCCTGCTGCCTGCGGGGGGAAGGCCTGGCCGACGGCGGTTGTTTCCCCAACCGTGTGGAGGAAATCGCCATTCTGGAAAATGCCATTCACTTGCTGGAGCGTGCTCCCAAGGCCCACGCCTATCTGGGCTGCCTGCTGTACGACAAAAAGCAATATGAGGCGGCAGTTTCTCACTGGGAACAGGCAGCCCGGCAGGATCCGTCGCTTTCCATGGCGCACCGGAACCTGGCCATCGCCTACTACAACAAGCGGAACGACGCCAACGCCGCCATGGAAGAGATGGAAAAGGCCCGGGCACTGGACCCCACCTACCCTCGTCTGCTGCTGGAATATGACCAGCTGGCTGCCCGGTTGGGACGCTCCAACAGGGAGCGCCTGCAAATGCTGGAAGCTGCGCTGCCTGTGGTGCGGGAGCGGGACGACCTGTACCTGCGCTACATCACCCTGCTGAACTGCGTGGGGCGGTACCGGGAAGCCTATGATGCCATCATGAGCCGGAAGTTCCACCCCTGGGAGGGCGGAGAAGGCAAGGTAAGTGCCCAGTACCGGTTTGCGCTGATCCACCTGGCACAGGCCGCCCTGTCTGAAGGCAATTGTGCCGAGGCGGTCCGTTTGCTGGAACAGAGCAAAGTGTATCCCCACAACCTGGGCGAAGGCAAACTGCCCAATGTTCCGGACAATGAGGCGGATTATTGGCAGGGCGTTGCCCTGCGCCGGGCCGGGGACGAGGAAGGCGCCCGGGCGGCCTTCCGGCGCGCTGCCCAAGGCGCCCAGGAGCCGGGAAGTGTCCTGTACTACAATGACCAGCCTTCCGACTTCATCTTCTATCAGGGGTTGGCCCATCGCGCCCTGGGCGACGAAGCCGCTGCCTGCAAGGCGTTCCACAAATTGATTGCCTACGGTGAAAAACACCTCTTTGACCAGGTGGGGTACGACTTCTTTGCCGTGTCTTTGCCCGAAATCGAAGTCTTTGCCGACGACATTGCCCTGCGCAACCGCCAGTACTGCAACTATCTGCGGGCACTGGGCTGCACCGGTCTGGACAGGCGCAAAGAAGCCCGGCAGCTTACAGCGGAGATTCTGAACCGGCAGCCTGACTATCAGGGGGCGCTGGAAATCGCCAATATTTAAATGGTCTCTTCTTAACAGCCCGGCCGCCATTGTATGGCGGCCGGGCTGTTGTAAAAAGCGGGGTCTGCCACAGAGGTAGGGGCCCCGGACAGACAGGAACCCACTTTACTGAAAATTAACTTTCATTTTACTGCTTTATGGTGGAGAAACTTTCATAACCGGCCTACAATGAAACCGTACCCCGCAAAGGGGACAAAACGGAGCAAATGAAAACATTGGGGAGGCAATCCGCTATGAATGCAACGCAAACCAAGACGATGAATCAGTCCCAGAAACTGATGGTCTTCGTGCTGACCATGTCGCTGTACGGCCTGGCCACGCTGTTCACCGAACTGATTCCGAAATTCCAGGTGGGCCTGGTGGAATTTTCCGTGGAGTATTTTTTGTTCATCCCGCTGGTGCTGGCCATGTTGTTTGATCCCTTGTCGGCGGCGCTGGGCGCAGCCACCGGCGAGCTGGTCTTCAGCGAGATCATGCTGGGCCAGTTTGGTGGTCTGGGGGAGCTGGAAAAGTTCATCACCGTCACCATCGGCGTCTACCTGGCGGGGCGGCTGGTGCGTGACCCCCGCAACACCCGCATGGTGGGGATTGCGGCCTTCCTGGGCACTGGCGCCCAGCTGCTCATGGGCACCATTGTGGACATCTGCAAGGTGCAGTTTGCGGTGGAAGATTTTGAGGCCGTGGCCGGTCTGCCGGAAAGCGTCTTTGCCACCGAGGGCTTTGCCTTCCTCAACGATCTGCTGTTCTCGGGCATCTTCTTCTGCCTGCTGCCCACCCTCTACCTGGTTCCCAAACTCTACGGCAAGATCGAGCCCCTGCTGGGCATGAGCCCCCGTACGCCGGAAACCGCCGCCCCTGCTCTCAGCGGCAAGACGCTGGCGGGCTGTGCTGTAGCCTTTGTCTGTGCCATCGCGGCCGAAATGCTGGCCACCAGCGGCCTGGAGCTCATCGACTGGGAGGCTTCCTGGGCGGAAAGCGGCACCGCCTTTGCGGTGGGCATGATCGTGGCCGCCATAATGGTTCTGGCGGTGCTGGTTGTCATGAAGAAAAAGGCTGAGGCGAAGTAAAGCGGTATGTCCATCATCGAGATCAAAGACCTTTGTTATACCTATCCCGGCGCGGCGCAGCCCACCCTCCGTCATCTGAACCTGACGGTGGAACAGGGAGACTTTCTGGCCATCGTGGGCAACAACGGCTGCGGCAAATCCACCCTGTGCAAGGTGCTCAACGGGCTGATCCCTCATTTCATCACGGGAACTTTTTCCGGTTCGGTCAAAGTGGCCGGCCAGGAGACCCGGCAAAGCGATGTGGGCAGTCTGGCCCGCAAGGTGGGGTACGTCTACCAGGATTTTGAAAACCAGATCGTCCGCCCCACGGTGCTGGACGACGCCTCCTACGCCTGCCTGAACTATGGCATGACCGACTACGAGGCCCAGGGCCGGCAGGCGCTGGCCCGGTGCGGCCTGCAAGGGCGGGAGGAGGAATACGTCTGGCAGCTTTCCGGCGGGCAGACCCATCTGCTGGCCCTGGCGGGGGCGGTGGCCCTGGGCCCGGACATCCTGATTCTGGACGAACCCATCGCCCAGCTGGACCCCGGCCATGCCGACCGCATCTACGGTGTGCTGCGGGAACTCAACGAGAAATGGGGCAAGACCATCCTGGTCATCGAGCATCACACCGAGTACATTGCCGACTACTGCAAGCA
>OLIH01000092.1_pt1 | contig 107066 bp, 108 predicted proteins | sample 1609721 | NCBI WGS metagenome assembly OLIH01 (sample SAMEA4350157, study PRJEB24818) | metagenome | biome: human; feature: gut; material: faeces | place: Denmark | collected 2013-09
CCGGGAAACTCAAACATCATTGGGGCCGAAAGACGGTTGTTCGGAAGGCATATGTAAACTTATATCAGGACAATATTTTTTGAACCAAAATGTTTATCTTTAATTATCAATCACTGTAAACCTTTTTCAGGACGGGACACGACGGTGACGCTGATGTCCGCCATAAATCGGCAAATGGAGTAATAAAAATCATATTTGCTTTTTTTATCAGATATTTCGTATATTTGTATAGAGTTGTTTGACAGGATGAACCTCGATGTAAGTTTATTCGAGACTTGCGTTTCTAAATCATTACCTCATAAAAAAGCAATGCCGTAACTCATTCAGTTACAGCATTGCTTTGTAAATCCCCGGAAACCATGCGCATTACGGGGATGTTTTTACGGACCGGACGGCTATTCGTCCTTGCCTTCGAAGAAATAGGTGGCGTAGTTCAGCCCTGCGGCATCGTAGCACTTGCGCAGGGAGTTCATGCGGTGTTTGAAGTCGTCGAAATCCTTGCGGTCGTAGGACCAGCCCACCTCGGCGATGGCGGCCAGACGCGGCAGCAGCATGTGCTTCAGGTGCGGGAACGTGGCGATATACTCGGTCCACAGGTTGCCCTGCACGCCGAGGATGTAGGCACGCTCCCCGGGCGTAAGCTGGTCGTAGGGGTCCAGTTCGTAGACCTTGCGCATCGGGACATAGCCGCCGATGGCCATCGGCTCCTTCGTCGGGGTCTTGGTCTGGTAGTAGTCCAGGTAGCAATGGACATTGGGCGCCATGATGACGTGGTTGCCGGCCTTGGCCGCCGCAATGCCGCCCTTCGAGCCGCGCCACGACATGACGGTCGCCGTGGGCGAAACGCCGCCTTCGAGAATCTCGTCCCAGCCGATGATCTTCCGGCCGTGCTCGCGGAGCCACTTCTCCATGCGGCGCACCGTGTAGCTCTGAAGCTCGAACTCGTCCTTCAGCCCCTCGGTCCGGATGCGCTCCTGACACAGCGGGCACTGTTTCCAGCTGTCCTTCGGACACTCGTCGCCACCGATGTGGATGAACTCCGAGGGAAAGAGTTCGAGCACCTCGGCGAAGACGTTCTGCAGAAACTCGAACGTCGTCTCCTTGCCCGGGCAGAAGACCTCTTTGCTGATGCCCCAGCGCCGGCGCACCTCGTAGCCCTCGCCCTTGCAGCCCAGCCACGGATAGGAGGTGAGCGCCGCGACGGCATGCCCCGGAAGCTCGATTTCGGGAATCACCGTGATATAGCGGTCGGCGGCGTATTTCACGATCTCGCGGATCTGCTTCTGCGTGTAATAGCCGCCGTGAGGCGTCTTGTCATACTCGCTCGAGGTGTGATGGTGGCCGATGAGCGTCTCCCCGCGCACCGATCCCACGCGCGTCAGCTCGGGGTATTTTTTGATCTCGATACGCCAGCCCTGATCGTCGGTCAGGTGCCAGTGGAACTTGTTGAGCTTGTGTATGGCGAGGATGTCGATATACTCCTTGACCTCGTCCACCGTCCAGAAATGACGGCAGGGATCGAGCATGCCCCCGCGGTGGGCGAAATAGGGTTTGTCGCTGACCGTCACGGCGGGCACGACGCCTTCGCCGTCGATGACCAGCTGGCGCAGGCTTTGCAGGCCGTGGAAGACGCCCTGCGGCGTTCCGCCGCGCACCTCGACGCCCGAAGGAGTCACGGCGAGCGTATAGGCCTCGGCCTCCAGCGAGCCGTCCACCGCCAGACGGACGTCGCCCTCGGCGGCGGTTTTCATCACCCCTCCGACGACAGGCGCGACCTCCCCGGCAAAAATCCGGGCCGAGCGGCGCAGTTCGGCATTCTTGCCGACGCCGATCACGGTCGACGCGGTTACGGTGAACGTCCCCGCGCCGGGTGTCACCGAGAGGGGTTTGGGAACGATGTTGACCTCGGGTCCCGCCCCGAAGGCCGCGCACGACAGACCGACGGCGCACAGCGAAAAAAAGAGTCTCTTCATATTGATTCAGGTTATGGTTGAAATTGTGGTTTCAGCGGAAATTCGTGCGTATGGACCGTCTTGTCGCGGGGACCGGCGATCCGTACGCGGATCAGGCTGTCGGCGACATCGCAGCGCACGCAGCTTCGGTTGTCGTTGACCACGATCGGGAACTTCGCGTCCCGTTCCCCGGCGGGATGGAACGAATAACGGTGGTCGTGGCCGCAGAGCATCAGGTCGATCCCGGCCTCGTTGAGCACCGGCACGAAGAGTTCGTTCAGGTGAACGCTCCCGTGCCAGGCCCCGGCCGCAGGCGGGATATGGAGCAGGACGATGCGCGCCGAAGCCGTGAGGAACTCCTCCGAGCGCACGGCCTTTTTCAGCCACGCGCACTCCTCGGCGCGGTAGGCGTCGTAATCGGCCAGCCCGTTGTACTCCGCATGGTCGTCGGGCTTGTCCTCGCCGCAGTCGAGCAGCAGGATACAGACGTCGCCGTAGCGATAAATGCCGTAGAACCGCCCGTCCCGCCCGGGAAAATAATCCCCGAGGCTGTCGGCGAAGACGCCGCGCGTCTCGTGGTTGCCGCGGGTGAAGAGAATCGGCGTCCCGGCAGCGAAAAGCGCGGCCGAAGCGTCGAGGTAGTCCTTGAAAAGCTGCTCCCCGCTCTCGACGCTGCTCGACATGTCGCCGTTGAAAGCCACGAATCCCAGTTCGGAAAAGTCCACGCGTTTGCAGAGCCGGGTCAGGACGTCGGCCTTGCCGTGGATGTCGTTCAGCACGAGGAACGAGCATCCGGAACCCGCAGCCGGAAAGGTGCGGAACCCGTAGGCCCGGCGCCGCGACGCATCGGCGCCGACAGTCTTTCCATAGGTGACGTTGTTGACGTCGGGCCACGACTGAACCTCCTGCGAAAAGATCCGGTAACGGTAGTCGGTCCCGGGTTGCAGCCCCCGGACACGAACGGCGTGCAGCGTCCTGCCGGCCAGCTTGCGGCCGGCGACGGTCTGGTAATGGCGCGGCTGCGGCGGTGCGGGCGCAAGGCTGTCGGCGGGCGACGCCTCGACCCACGAAAGCGCGGGCCTGTTGGTGGTCCAGACCACCGTCACTCCGTCCTGCGACATGTCGCACAGGTAAGGCCCGTGCGTAATTCGGAATTCCTGTGCGGCGGCCGTCAGTGCGAAGGCCAGTCCCGCAAACACGAAAAGCAGTTTCTTCATCCCATTTCCGGTTGATCGCCTCGTCGGCAAAGGCTTCGGTCCCCACGCAGGCGGGAGGCCGGATTTTACGCTACGCAAGATAGCGATTATTCGCGAAACCGCCGCATTAATGACAAAAAAAGGAGGCGAATCGTTTTCCGTTCGCCTCCTTTTCGTTATTTTTCCGCGTCTATTTTATCCGTTTGAGAAGCCTCTCCTTGCAGTCGGAGTCCTTGAGCATGGCCACGAAATAGCGGGCGTCGGCCCGGTTCGCCGCCGAAGGGTCGGCCTCGTAAACCGCCACGAAATGTTCGGCGTGCGCGACCAGGGCATGCCGGCAATCGAAATTGACCATCAACGCCTCCGCCCCGTCATCCGCCGTCCGGCCCCGGCCCCACGAAAGCCCCGTGACCGTCTCACCGCCGCCGACCGCCGTGCAGGCTCCGGGATCGACGCCCAGAAGATTGATCGTCAGCGAAGGATAATAGAAATAGAGTCCGCCGGGCATCTCGACCGTCAGCGTGAGCGTGTTTTCCGTCACCCGCGCGTTTACGACGGCATGGTGTCGCAGATAGTTGTATTCGAAATACTCCTCGGCCGCAGGCATCCACAGGCAATCCTCGCCATCCCGGCCGTAGGTGTTGTTGAGCCACAGCAGCATCTCGGACCAGAAACGGTCGGTGCCGTGCACGCCGATATTCACCGCTTCGCGCTCCTCCACGGGTCGGGCCATCTGCGCCTCGATCACCGCCGGAATCGCCGCCGGCAGCCACAGTCCCCGCTCGATGCGCGTTCGCAGCAGATCGCCGTTCACGGCAAAAGGCCGGAGCTTCTCACCGCCCGACTGCAGGAAAATCGTCTGGATCGGATCGTAGCCCTCCGCCGCCGCGACATAAGCCTTGTTGCCGTTGGGTTCGATCAGCATCTTGCAGCCGCGTCCCGCGAGGCGGTCGAGGACGATCCGCTGCGAGGAGACGAAGTGCGCACGGATCGAGTCGGGCACATCGACCGACAGCGTGTTCACATCGTGGAAGGCGATTCCGACCCCGTAGTTGAGCATCTCGATCACATCGTCCCACATCAACCCCGCCCGCATGAAAAAGCGGTAATAATTCTCCGTAAAGCCCGGCCGCACCACAGCCTTGTCATCCATATAGTCCCACTCGGGGGAAATGGCGGTGGTAAAGGAGAAGCGCACTTCGCGTCCCGTCCCGTCGGTCGAGCCCAGCGCCTTGCCGAAAGAGTAGGTATCGGGCGGCATATCCCCGCCGCGCAGATGCGGCGCATTGTAGAAATAAGTATCCGAAAGGGGACGTCCGTTGATCGCGGCCCACGTGGTCGAGAAAGCCGCCTGCTTGCAGTCGTCCTGCGTCAGGAGCAGCAGCAGCGACTTGTTGTATTTCAGGGGAGGAATTTCGATGCGCGCCGCCGAAAGATCGGTCCCCGGCCCGAACGACAGCGCGATCTCGGCCGTTATCTGCCCGGGTTCATCGCCGAAGGGATAGAGGTATTCCGTCGGGGGGGGGGAATCGGGATTGTCCGGCTCCTCGGGATTCTGCGTCCCCGGTTTCGGCATCTTGACGCATCCCGCCAGCAGCAGGATCGCCGAAGCGGCGAACAGCGCGTATCTTATCGGGCTTGTTTTCATGGAACAAAGATAGGAGAAAATAGAACGGGTGCAACACGGGATTGCAAATGGTTCCGCAGAACCTTCCGGCCGGTAAAAGCGTCGTTACGACCCCGAAACAGAGCGAATCGGAAATATCAGCGTCTCTTCGGCGCCTTTTTCTTTTTGCGCACCGACCAGCCGAAATGACCCAACGCCTCGCCCAGCGCGAAATACTCGCCGTGGGAGTAGACGATCGGATCGGCCCGTTCAAGGCAGAACCGCCCCGCCGCCGGATCTATGTAGGCCTCGTCGGCCTGAACGCCGACCACCTCGGCCAGGAACATGTCGTGCGTCCCGAGCGGCAGCACCTGCCGGACACGGCATTCGATGTTGACGGGTGATTCGGCAATCAGGGGTGCGGCGACCTTTTCCGACGGCACGGCCGTCAGGCCCATCTCGCGGAATTTGTCGAAGTCGCGGCCCGAGCGCACCCCGCACCAGTCTGCGGCGCGCGCCAGACGGCGCGTCGTGAGGTTGATGACGAACTCGCCCGTACGGCTGATAATCGCGTGGGAATGGCGTTCGGGACGCACCGAGATAAAGCACATCGGCGGGTCGGAGCAGACCGTTCCGGTCCACGCCACGGTCAGCATGTTATACTCCTCGGGCGCCGCGCCGCAGCTCACCAGCACCGCCGGCAGCGGATAAAGCACCGTCCCCGGTTTCCAGCTCTGTTTCATATCGCTTTCATTTTGGGACAAAGGTAAAGGTTTTTCCCTATCTTTGGAGCCGTGACGACACTTTTCAGTGCGCGCTCGTCCTTGCTGCGCCGAATACGATCCGGTTTTGCACCGTATCCGGCTTTTATGTACCTTTGCTCACGTATGATCGCCGATTTCGTCCGATACCTCGAAGCCGAACGCCGCTACTCGCCGCTCACGGTCCGCAACTACCGCCACGACGTGGAGCAGTTCCTCGCGTGGCTGGGAGTCGACGACGCACGGTTCGAACCGCAGCGGATCACCACGGACGACATCCGCGAATGGATTCTCTACCGCACCGAAACGGGCCGCGTGAGCGCCGCCTCGATGAACCGCGAGATTTCGTCGCTGCGTGCGCTGTTCCGCTGGCTGCTCCGCACGGGAGCCGTCGGCCGCGACGTCGTGCATCCGATCCCCTCGCTGCGGACTTCGCAGCGGCTGCCGGCCTTCGTCCCCGAAAGCCGCATGAACGGCATCGTCAGCGAATGCGAATGCGACAGCGAGGACTTCGTCCGCGAGCGCAATTCGCTGATCATACTTCTCCTCTACACCTGCGGCCTGCGCCTGGCGGAACTGGTCGGCATCGACCGCGACGATTTCTCCGCGGACTTCTCGTCGCTGCGCATCCGGGGCAAGGGAGACAAGGAGCGGATAGTCCCGATGCTCGAATTCGTGCGCGAAAAGATTTTACATTACATCGGGTTAATTGAGAGGCAAAATATTTGCATTTCATCGGAAAAAGCACTATTTTTAACACACAAAGGAAAACGCATATCCCGGACGGCGGTGTACCGAACGGTGCAGGAAGAACTGGACAGGGCGGGCGTACAGGGCAAGAAAAGCCCCCATGTGCTGCGGCACACATTCGCCACCCACCTTCTGAACGGCGGCGCCGATATGCGTGAAATACAGGAACTCCTCGGGCACGCCTCGTTGCAGGCCACACAGGTCTACACGCACAACAGCATCGCCAGGCTCCGGGAGATTTACGCGAAGGCCCATCCCCGCGAAAAGGGAGGCAAATGATTAACTTTTATAAACTGTAAGGCTATGAACGTACAGATTCAATCCGTGAAATTCGACGCCGACAAACGGCTCGTCGAATTCGTGAATGCCAAAATGGCGAAGTTGGACCGCTTTGCGGAGCGCTCGACCGGAGCCGAGGTCATTCTCAAACTCGATAAGGACCACGAAAAAGGAAATAAATTCGCAACCATCACGCTGCACATGCCCGGCGAAGACCTGGTGGCCTGCCACCAGTCGAAAGCCTTCGAGGAGTCGGTCGACGAAGCCATCGACGCCCTAAAACGCCAGCTGGACAAATTCAAGGCGAAATTCGAGAAATAAAACCCCACCAACCTTTAATACCTTAACTAACCAACGCCGCGACGGCCGCCTTTCGATAAGGCGGCCGTCGCATTTTTTCGGGAGCAGGACAAAGAAAGGAAGAACCCGGTCCGAATACCCTACCTACTCACCGTCCCGCTCCCTGCGGGCTTCGGTCCGGGCACATGGTTTCCAATCAATAGGCCCACTCGAAATCGTCGACTTGCATCGTATTGGTCGAACAACCCGTCAGGTAGTCGCCGCGCATGCTCGTAGCGCACGAAATCACCAGCGAGAACGGAGCCGAAGCGGGATTGGCAGCATCTTTTGCATACCAGTTGAACGGGAGCGTCGCCTCGATCCAGCCGGTTGCAGTCTGCGTAATGACCAGATCGCCATAGCCGAGAATCGCCCCTTCGTCGAGGCTTTTCGCCGTAGCAGGGTCCCACATACCCGTGGGCGCCGTCATACCCGAGGTCACGCCGTGCTGTGCCTTCCAGTTAACGACGGCCACGAAAATACGCGCACAATCCTGCTTATCCTGATAGGACGCTCCGTCGGGGTCGTACGAACCCACCTTGTCGATCTTGCCGATCTGCGCCTTGTAACGCACTTTCAGAGCACGCGGACGGGCCGTCCAGGCGTAAGGCTTACCGAAATTGACCGTCCCGGAGAAGCCCGAATAATCGAAATCGCCGGTGAACATATTTCCCGGAGCGAAAACAAAGCCAAGGACCATACGGGCCTGCAAACGGGCCGTCCCCGGCTCCGTCTCATCCTGACGGCAGAGCGGCGTAAAGAGCGTCTCTTCTCCGTTATTCTGCTCGAGGAATGCATTATTGCCGCTGTCCCAGACCTTCATGCCTTCGGGATTGGGATACGTGATCGGGAATTCGTTGTTGCTTCCATCAATCCAGATACGCTTCGACCAGCCCGACATGTCGCCGTTGGGAATCTTATCCCCGACCGCCGTGGCGAACTCCTTGCTGTCGACGGCCTGCCCGTCTTTTGCGATACGAACTTCGTAGGTCGTGGCGGCAAAAACGCCCGTACCGGCCTTAATCGTATGAACATCGAGTCCCGCCGCATTTTTCGACGTTTCGTAAACCGGAGCGAGGCGGTATTTCGAACCTTCGACGAGCACGGCGTCGGTCCAGTCGGCGGCGCCCTTTACGCGATACTGCACGCTGCCGCCATCGGGAACATTCGCAGCCGTAACGGTCGCGGTATTGGCCCACAGATCGGCATCGTTGTTATAGGCCAGAGCCACCTTGCCCGTCAGGTGGCAGGTCAGGGTTTTGGTCGTGCTCTTACCCTTCGCATCGGTCACTTTCAGAATGAATTTGTGATCCGAGGTTTCATTGTAAATCTGCGCGATCATCGGAACAAGCTTCGAAATATCGAACGTCAGGGCCGTTTTGCCCGAAACCGCCTCCCCCGAAGGGAACCCGAGCGCACCGAGCGCCTCGGCCATGCTGCCGGGATTCACGAGGTTCAGCTCGGTAGCCAAACCTACCGTTGCGAGCATTTCGGCCGTCAGAGCCGGCGAGTCGATCGTAACCGTGAAGCCCGCAATCGCTCCGGGAGCCGTCACGCCGATCTTGACCGACATCGGATTCGTGATCTCCTGCGGCTGGTCGATGTCACCGCCGTCCAATGCGATAGTCGGAACAGCGGGGGGGGGCGTCTCATCGTCCGTTCCGTCATCCCCGCACGCCACGAAGAGGGCAGCCATCATGGCCATAGCCATGGTCATAGACACTAATTTTTTCATAATCATACTATTAAAATAAAAACTCTATTTGCAATTTTGAAGCAAAAATAGAGGACTGGCGCGACGGCGGCAAATTAATTCAACGAACCCCGGGACAATCATCACCAACAGGCCTTTTTCAATAACGAACAGAATCGGCGCGCAGAGGGGAACAGACCGGAGGAAAAGGCGACAGGGGTTAAAACAGCCGGGGAGCCCCCGGTGATCCGAAACAAAAAAACGGCCGCACTTGCGTGCAGCCGTCAGTTTGGTAGTGGATAGGGGATTCTAACGCCCGAAACCGGTCAAAAATCAATACTGATTATCAATAATATACAAATTTACAACATCGTTAAAAATCACCTTTTTGTCCCGTTTCTGTCCCGAGACAATTAATCTTCTGGATAAGACTCATTTACAATATTGAACTCTTTTTCTACATCAAGAGTTATCAAACTCCTCAAATACTCATTCCATTTTCCTCCACTTATCCTTTCAACAAATTCTACATTTGAAAGTTCTGTTAAAAATAAACGAGGGTGAGTATCCGCACCCATAGTGAGAAATAAGCGGGTACTTATCAAATCTGATTCTGCATGAATAGAATATTCTTTATAAAAGTCAGAATAAACTGTTAGCATAAAATGTTGATCTTTCATATTCTATTTATTTAATATTTCAAGGTTGTTTTCTCCAAACACAAGTTTTAATACTTGCTCTTTTTTCCTCTGGCTTAACTCAATCGTAAGCATAGCTCTTACCTCCTCGCTAAAATCTCGTTTGTGCGCTTTTTCATAAATATCTGGGTACGTGAATAAATCAATTTCACGCAATCCGATATTTGTTGCAATATTTGAAATTTGCCGTAAACTTAACTGTACCTCTCCATTTAGAATTTTACTAAACTGTGAGGCACTTGTCCCTGCATATTCCGCCATTGCCTTCTGCGATATACCTCTGTCTTTAATAATCTTACGAATATTGTCAATAATGGGATGCGTCGTCATTTGTGTGATTTTTATCTACTAAAAAGGTAGGGATTGATTTTCAGATAATTGGAAAAGAATTTGAAATTATATTTCATATTTTGAATGAAAAGATTTCATTTTATGAAATATATTTCTAATTTTGCATTTGTAATCACAAACGTAACGCACTTGTTATTACAAATGTACTAAAAAATTAACCAAAAAACTCAACTCTATGTACACAAGTATTGAGAAGGCCCAAACCTACACGCCGGTATTTCCGGACGTTAGGAAGGCTAAAAAGAACATCGCCGGCAAAGCCCGCCGGATTATGACCACCGCCCTGGGGCGCGAATTTATGGCGCTGACAGCCCGCCACAAGGTTTACGCGCTCTACTTCTGCCTCTCCTTCATGCTCATATTCGCATGGGACGAAGCCCACATCTGGCCGAACGTACTCAACGTACTGAACTTCGCCAATGCCGTCCGGCTGGCGAATAAGACGGTCAAAGAAACGAGTGCCCGAGATTAGGATGCAGCCATAACCACGCACTCACGCCGACGCCACCCGGGAGGGCCGCCGAAGCAACAAGGAGGGACCTGGTCCCTTGAATGGCCGAATTGGGTCCCTCTTTGATTTTACGAATACTTAAAAATACGAGACATGAAAACAACACCTACACCCACACCGGAAGAAATAATCCATATTATGAAAACAGCCTGCGAGGCTCTGAAACAATTCAACGAAAAATATCGCACGATTGACTATCCCGACGAAACAGAGTACGATCTGGAGCTATGGAGTAGCAACCTACGCTGTCACGCAATCGCACTCAATAGCATGATAATCTATAAATAATTATACCACATGGAAGAAAAAACCTTAAAGGAATTGTGGACCGACCTCGACCCGGAAGCACAAGCCAGACTGCTCGGTCTAATCAGCAAGAACCTTTTCACGACGACCACGACAGCGATGGCATACGTCCGCGGCTACCGGTCCGTCCCGGAAAGAAAGCGCCCGAAACTGGCCGAAATCATCACGAAAAACCACTCTGTAAAACTCAAATTCGCATGACCATGAAATGCGACAAAAATAGCCGGGGCCGCTATATGTTGACCGACATTACAGAGAACGAGTTCGAAACGCTACGACGAGCGCTGAAATCCCACCGGACCGGTCTGCTCAACAAAATTCCAGGAGCCACGGAGAACGTGATAACCGAAGCCGAAGAACAATACATCCTCGCCGGGAAAATGCTGGAGCAGTTCGAAACCCTATAAACATAATCGGGGGGGGGAGTCCGAGGGGACCCCTCCGCAAATCGGAAATAATGATACCACAAGAAGCAATAGATCAACTAAACGACCTCGACATCGTTCGCGTGCTCCAAGACGATGGCCTCGAACTGAAACGGGCCGGTTCCTTATATGAATGTTGTTGCCCTTTCCACGGGGAGAAAACGCCCTCCTTCAAAGTATCGAGCGCCAAGGGCATCGCACATTGTTTCGGGTGCGGCAAAACCTGGGGGCCGATCAACTTCATCATGGAGCGGCGGACGCTGACCTTCGTGGAAGCCTGCCAGCATTTAGGCAATATGTACGGCATCAAATGGGACGAGAAGGAACCCACCCCCGAGGAACTGGCCGCACGCTTCGAACGCGAACAATTATTCCGGGCCAACGATTTCGCGGCCGAATTTTTCCGGGACCAATACAAACTATCCGAAGCCGCCCAGAAATACGCGCAGGGGCGCTGGAGCGACACGATCATCGAAGAATGGGGGATCGGCTATGCCCCGCACAAAAGCGCCCTCCTCCGTCATGCCAAGGATAAAAAGGCGAATATCAACGACCTTATCAAAGCTGGACTTATCAAAGTGAGCGGCGAGGACGGGCACTACTACGACGCCTTCATCGGCCGCCTTATGTTTCCGATCCGGAACCGGACCGGGAACCTCGTCGGCTTTTCCGGCCGCATCATCAACCCGAAAAAAAACGCCGAAGGGAAGGAACCGCCCAAATACATAAACACCTCGGAAACCCCGATTTTCAAAAAAGGCGAAACCTTATTCGGCTATTTCGAGGCCCAGCGCATCGCGGCCCGCCGCGACCTGCTTAACATCGTCGAAGGCCAGCCCGACGTGATCCGGCTGGCGAGCATCGACCAGCAGAACAGCGTGGCCCCGATGGGCACAGCGCTGACATCGAAACAAATCGACCTCGTGAAAAAGATTGTTTCGAAAGTCGTGCTGATCGGCGACAACGATCCGGCCGGGCAAACGGCCATAATAGACCACGGCGAGCGGCTGGTGGCGGCCGGGCTGAATGTCCGCGTCATGACATTATCCGACGGCAAATCCAAAGACGCCGACGAATATTTCAAATACAAAGGGAACACCTACGACGAAGCCCTGGCCCAGAACACGGCCGACTTCGTGGACTTCATGTACCAAAGCAAAATGCCGGGCGCCATATCCCAGAACGACCGGCTCGACGTAATAAACTACATCTGCGGCCTGCTCATATCCTACAACGAAACGCTGGCCCGCATGTACCTCGACAAATTCGGGAAGGAGGACAAGCAGGGTAAAATCTGGAACGAGACCTTTTACAAACTGAAAAACAAACGCCAACTCGACAGCATTCGCGAAAAGAAGCAGGAGCAGGCCGACCTGGTAGAGAAATACGGGTTCTACGTGCAAAATAACTGCTACTACGGAACGGTAGCAAAGGTCGGGAGCGCGTTGCAATGGACCAATTTCGTAATTCGGCCTATTGTGCTGATATGGGACGGCCCGGCCTCCTACCGCATGTTCGAGATCGAGAATGCCAACCACGAAAAGTGCCTTATCACGTTGCCCCAAGACCAAGTAACGACCCTCGACAATTTCCAGAAGAACATCGAAGGCAAGGGCAACTACATCATCGAGGCGGTCGTTGCGAAACAGCAGTACACCCAACTGAAAAAGTACATCTACGAGCAGACGCCCACGGCCCGGGAAATCCAACAGCTCGGCTGGCAGAAGCAGGGCGAATTTTTCGCGTGGGGAAACGGCGCCTTCGACGGCGAAACCTTCATCCCGGCCAACGACTACGGATTGATCCAGGTCGGCGACAAACTCTACTACCTCCCGGCCGCATCCAAGGAGAACCGCGAGGACACGACCACCTACAACCTGCACCGGAAATTCGTCTACGTGCAGCAGAACACCGTAACGCTCGAAGAATATGCCCGGCAATGTATCGACGTATTCGGCGACAACGCCAAGGTCGCGCTCTGCTTCTACTTCACCACCCTATTCTCGGACATCGTGCGCAGCACTATCGAGAACATGCCAATTCTCGATATGTTCGGCCCTCCGTCCACCGGCAAGACCCAAATGGCCCGCGCAATCGTGGCCCCGTTCCAGATCAACGCCGAGTCGATCAACCTCCGCAATGCGACGCAGGCATCGCTGGGCGAGGCAATCGCCGAGGTGTCGAACGCCGTGGTGCATATCGACGAGTTTAAGGAGGACATCGACCCGAAAAAAATCGAGTTTTTGAAGGGTATCTGGGACAATAGCGGCCGCAGCAAAATGAGCATGGACGGCAAGAAGAAGCGTACCATGACGGCGATAAGTTGCGGTCTGGTGCTGACGGGCCAGGAAATGACGACATCCGACAACGCCCTTATGTCCCGAATCGTCATGCTGACCTTCTACCAGTCCAAGCACACCGAGGAGGAGGAACAGCGCTACAAGCAATTCAAAATCATGTGCAACCGCGGCCTTTCGCACCTAACGCACGAAATCCTCCGCGAACGCCGCAAAGTCAAAATCGGGTATCGGGATGCCTACGACCTCACAAACGCCGAACTCCGCGCCCGGACGCACGGCGTGATCGACCGAATCCTCCAGAACTGGAGCAGCCTGCTCGCCACACTCCGAATCCTCGAAACGTCCCTGCCGCTTCCGTTCACGTATGCCGAAACCCTCGAAATCGCCGCGCGGCTCTGCCAGATACAGAACGAGAAGGCCGAACAGACGAACGAACTCGCGGGATTTTGGGCAGCCATAGACTCGCTGGCCAGCCTCGGAAAAATCCAGATGAAGGCCGAGTACAAGATCGTACCGGGGCCAGAGTGGTGTTTCACCAAGAAAAATGAACGGAAGGAACTGCCAGACGGCCGCGAATATCTGCTCCTCTATTTCGGACCCGCCGCGGACCTCTACACGATGCACAGCAAAACCCTCGGTGTGCGCTACCTGCCGAAATCATCCCTACAAGAGTATTTGAAAAAATCCGACGAGTTCATGGGTACGAAATCCGGCGTCCGGTTCCTCCCGCACCTCGGAGTCGGCGGAGGCATCAACGAGAACGAGGGAGCGCAAAGCAAGGTTACGTCGGCTATGGTGTTCGACTACACCCTGCTGAAAGAAAAATACGAAATAAGCCTATCCATGTCTGCTTATGGAACCGGGGACGACTCGGAACCGGTGCCGGAATCGGACACGGAGGACAAACCTTTTTAATCACTAAAATATCAATCCTATGTACAAGGAAAACGAAAAAAGCGAGAACCCGAAGCGGGAGTGCTGGGAAAGAATCGCGGCCGTAATCAAAATGGCCCAAATGACAACCAACGGCTTCGCCCGTCATATCGGGTTGGCCCGGGGCGAAAACCTCTACCAGATCAAGCGCGGGAACAACGGCGTCTCGCTCGACGTGGCCGACCGGATCGTCGCCAAGTTTCCCGAAGTAAGCAAACTTTGGCTGCTGACCGGCGACGGCCAAATGATTAACGGGGATGCACCAGCTGGACCGTGGTCGAACATCGGGACACCAAACAGCAAAGCGTTTTTAGGGTTTGCAGCGGCGCTGTTGCTCCCAGAGTTGGTCAATAAATCCGAATGCCGCGACCCCTACACTTTGGCCGTGGATCATGCCGAGAAACTCGTGGCGGCACTTGCAAAGAAAGGAGGGCAACAATGAAATTCAAACTCGTTGCAGCTCGAACGCCTCGGGACACAGATAAACTCAAAAAATGCACCACAGAACTCGAACGTCTGAAGATCATATTCACCAGCGGAAAACCCCGCGCCAGTCATTGCATAGACATTCAAACGATGACGGATTTTTATGCTCCAGAAATCGGGCGTTATCGAATATATCCGGAGGGCCGAAAAGGAGGTTACCGGTTTAAAACGGCAAAAGAGGCATTCGACGCCGCCTGCGAAATGTATAAATACCTCATTCATAAAATCAAAGAATTGGAGGGACAACAATGAAAAGCATCGGTTTTCTCGAAGAATTGCAGCGCGAAGTCGTTGCGCGGCACAAGACGGAAACACGCCGGCTGACAGGCCCGCAGCCAGACGATTATTTACTCAATCCTCGCGGCGATTTCATCCTTCCAGATGGTAGTCGCGCGGACCTTCTGGCCCGTTATCACCTCATTCGTCCCCGGTACAAGGTCGGCGAAGTTATCTATATCAAAGAACCATATATCGACGACCTGGACCCCGACAGGGTATTTTACAAGTACAATCCGGCAGACATCCAAGCCCTGCAAGACCTCGGATATGGAGAATACCTCGACAAACCCGGATTCTGGAGGAATAAGCAATCCATGCCGGCAAGACTGGCCCGTTACTTCCTTCGGATAACGGCCAGGCACGGCGAACGGCTACAAGACATCACCGAAGAAGCTGCAAAGCGAGAAGGTGTACGACCATTTGCCTCCATCGAAGGGCATTACGTCCACTATTGTCCGGAACTACATTTTACCAAAGAAGAGCTCGTAGACGGCTATCCGCATTGTAGCAACGCAATCGCCAGTTTCCAGACTCTAATGGAAAGGCTCGAAGGTCGCGGAATTTGGGAAAAGAACCCCTTTGTGTGGGTGTATAGCTTCGAATTTACAACTGAATTAACAAGGTTCGAACGTCGGCATTATGGACTCAAATAAAACTATTATCCGGGTATTCCCAACCAAAACAAGCGCGACACCCAACGACGACCTCGTCCGCATACACACAACACCTTCTTTGTTCGACGAGGCCGACGAGGTGCACATTTCAGTTACGTTTACATGGGACATTCCTTGGGCCGAGTGGGCCGCGAAACAATGGGGTGCAGTCGCTCCGGTCGAAGTCGGCGGCCCAGCCTATAACGAACCCGGCGGGGAATTCGTACCAGGTATGTACATGAAGAAGGGTTACGTCATCACGTCGCGCGGCTGTCCGAACCGCTGTTGGTTCTGCACCGTGCCCAAGCGGGAGGGTGGGAAGCTCCGCGAGCTGCCCGTCACGGACGGCTGGATCGTCACCGACGACAACCTGCTCGCCTGCTCGCCGGAGCATATAGACGAGGTTTTCGTCATGCTCGCCCAGCAGCCGCACCGCCCGCAATTCACGGGCGGGCTGGAGGCTGCGCTGCTGACCCCTGGTATGGCCTCGCGCCTGCGGAGCCTGCACCCCGCGTCGCTGTTCTTCGCCTACGACACGCCGAACGACCTCGAACCGCTCGTCGCCGCGGGGAAGATACTGCTCGACGCCGGATTCACCAAAGCGAGCAACAACCGGCGGTGCTACGTGCTGATCGGCTACCGGGGCGATACGTTCGAGAAGGCGCAGGCCCGGATGGGCGACGTGTGGCGGGCTGGATTCATGCCTTTTGCCATGCTCTACCGTGACCAGAAGGGCGACTGCGACAAAACATGGCGACACTTCCAGCGCGAGTGGGCCAACCCCACGATAACCGCTTGTAACTGCAAAAAATATTTCGGAGAATGAAACCACTTACACTATCCGACCTTCACACTCGCCAGGCATGGCCGCTTAACCAGAAAATAGACCATACCGTCGGTGCTATCGAGGCATTCGTCAACTATTGCAAGGAGCACGGCCGGGCGCCCTACGCGTCCTTCTCCGGCGGGCTGAATTCAACTGTATTACTCGACTTGGCGCGGCGCTACGTTGATCCGAATATGCCGGGCGTGTTCTGCTCGACCGGTAACGAGTACCCGGAAATCGTGCGGTTCGTGCGGCATACCAAGAACGTAACGATTATTCGGCCGACCATGACCCCGCGGGAGGTCATGGCCCGATATGGTTTTCCGCTTGTAAGTAAAGAACAGGCACATGCCGTGCGTGATATTCAGACCAGTAAAAGCGAGAAATTGCGCAACTATCGCCTTTATGGTGATGGAATTCGAACATGCGGGATTCTTGCCCGCCGCTGGCGGTATCTGATAACGGAACCATACATGACTTCGGAAAAGTGTTACGAACTGCTCAAAAAGCGCCCGTTTGCAAAATACAATCGTTCGACACAAAGCCTACCGATGGTGGGTACAATGGCCGGCGAAAGTAAACGCCGCGAGATGACATACATTAATCGAGGCGGTTGCAATATCTTTTCGGATGATCCGACCAAGACACACAGCGCCCCGTTGTCGATCTGGACAAACACGGATTGCTGGGACTACATCCACCGATTTGACGTGCCCTATTGCTCGATCTACGACGTGCCAGGCATTGACCGTACTGGCTGCGTATTCTGCGGGTTCGGCGCCCACCTCGGGGGGGGGAGTCGCTTTCGCGTACTCTATTCCCTGCATCCGAAACTCTACCAAATGGCTATGAATTACACCAGCAACGGCTACACGCTACGCTACGCCCTCCGGCGGATGGGTGTGCAGCTACCAGACGAACAACCGGAACTTTTCTAAACATGGCAATTCGAATTTTATATGTAGACCTATTCTGCGGCGCCGGCGGAACCTCCACGGGCGTCGAACGCGCCCGACTCGGCGGCCGGAAGTGCGCAAAGGTGATCGCCTGTGTGAACCACGACGCGAACGCCATTGCATCGCATGCGGCAAACCATCCGAATGCGCAACACTTCACCGAGGACATCCGCACCCTGAACCTCGCTCCGCTGAAAGGCCACGTCGAAAAGGAACGCCGGCGCTACCCAAAAGCAAAGGTCGTACTTTGGGCGTCGCTCGAATGCACAAACCACTCACGGGCGAAGGGCGGCACAAGCCGCGACGCCGATAGCCGGACCCTGGCGGAACACTTGTTTCGCTACATCGAGGAGTTGCAACCCGACTACATACACATCGAAAACGTCGTCGAATTTATGGAGTGGGGACCGCTCGTTGTAAAGATTGCCCGCGACCCGGAGACCGGGTCCGAATATTGCCCGCTCGAAATCAAGCGCGATAAACGACACCGCGCCACATCCATTACTCCGGTGTGGATTCCCGATCCCGACAAGAAAGGAATCCACTACCGCCGCTGGGTGCAGCAAGTCCGCGAATACGGTTACAAATTCGAGCACCGCGTGCTCAACGCGGCCGACTTTGGGGCCTACACTTCCAGGGTGCGATACTTCGGACAATTCGCACGGCCCAAGTTGCCTATGGCGTGGCCCCAGCAAACACACGCGAAAAACCCGACCGCTGACCTTTTCTCCGAAAGTTTGAAGCCGTGGCGGGCCGTGCGCGAAGTGCTAAATTTCGAGGACCGCGGTGAGTCTATTTTCGCCAGGCGCAAACCGCTTGTAGACGCGACTCTCGACCGCATCTATGCCGGGCTGGTGAAGTTCGTAGCAGGCGGCGAGGACGCCTTCCTCGTAAAGTGGAACTCCCGGAACCAGAACACGGGTAAATACATCGCCCCAGACCTCAATGCACCATGTCCGACGGTAGCGACACAGAACCGGCTCGGCGTGGCCCGGGTAGACTTCCTTTCAAAACAATTCGGCGGCCAGCCTCAAAGCAAGAATATTCCCGTTACCGGCCCGGCCGGAACCATTACGACGGTCGATCATCACGCCTTTGTGTCCGCCTACTACGGTAACGGCTATAATTCCAATGTCAACCGGCCAGCGCCCACACTGACGACAAAAGACCGCTTCCAGTTGGTACAGCCGTTTATCGCAAACTATTATTCCGGGGGCGGGCAACTCCCCAGCGTGGACGAACCGAGCGAAACGTTGACGACAACGCCCAAACAACGCCTCGTAAACGCTCACTATCTAATGAATCCACAATACCGGTCCGCCGGCGGTTCCGTGGATGCCCCGTGTTTTACGCTGATCGCCCGGATGGACAAACGCCCGCCGTACCTGGTATCGGTTGAGCAGGGTGTCCCGGCCTGGCATATCTGCCCCGACGACAGCCCGGCAATGGTACGGGTCAAAGAGTTCTGCATTCTTTACAGAATCGTGGACGTAACAATGCGAATGCTCCGGATTCCCGAAATGAAGCGCATCTAGGGCTTCGGCGACGACTACGTGCTGGTCGGGACCTCGGAAGAGCAAAAGAAATACCTCGGGAACGCGGTAGTAACCCAGGTAGCAACCGCATGGAGCGAAGCCGTGGCCGCAGCACTCGAAAGAACAGAAACCAGCCGCACAGCAGCATAAATAAAATACAACCATGAAAATCACAATCGAAAACACCGACAAAATCGTTACCCTGAACGGAGTTCCGGCCCGTATCTGGGAGGGAAAAACCGACTCCGGAATCCGAGTCCATTGCTTCATACCCCGGATAGCCGTGAGACGGGACGAAGCACGCATCGAAGAGTTTGAACGGGAATTACAGGAAACGGCCTCCCCGAGTCCCGAAATAGCCGCCTATCCTTCACGCCTAATTATATGACGTCCCGGCAAATCAAAGCGGCGCAGCTCCGCCGCCGCATGGCCATCCAAGCCATGACCCCGCACCGACTGCCGAAGCGGCCGACTGAAGTCGAACGACACATGGCAGACACGGCAGTCGATATGCTCGTATTGATCCAAATGCTACCTTATATCATGGGAGATCTCCGAGAAGCCCTGGAAGCGTCCGGTCAGTATCGCCACGAGATCAAGCGCCGCCATCGGCAGATCGAGGAAATTATTTTTACCGTGGCCGAACCGGCCTACCGGATATTTGCCAGGTTCAATCCCGAAACGGCCCGGGGCTTCCTCGACCGAGTAGATGACCTATATTTCCGCATAAAAAGCAGGTACGGACTGCACGGTGTCGAAGGGGCTGTCTCTCTCCTCGACGCTGCATGTCGGCTGATCGAACGCTACAACCACCAACTCGAACGGACCTATTATTTTGAACACGCAGACCCGCTCTACAAAATTCCGCGGATGCTCGACTGCATCCCCGGCGAACGGCGCGACATGACCGCACAGATAGCGGAAACCCTACAAACCAACAACACCCATGAAAGAAAATGATTTTCTCTCATTCCTCCGAAAGAGGCTCAAAAGAGGCCGCATTATAGAATCTGGAGGAAGCCGGTGCGACAAACTATTCCCCCGGAGCGTTATTTCGTCGCTGGGGGATTTACGACATGTCCCGACTATCGGATTCCCTGCCATTACGTTTCCCGTTATAGACATCACAGACGTAATGGCCCACCTTTCAGCATTGGCCGCCACCGCAAGATCAATAGCTCCCACCATGCAAGAATTTACAGACGCCGTACTGGCACTCCAAGGGCTACCGTGTTATTATCCACCACTCCGGCCCCGCCCCCGGCCGAAGCCGCGTAGGTCCCGGGCCAGGCATCGGCCGACCAGGTTACAGCGCCGCCGAGGACGCCAGGCGAAGCGCAAAACGCGAAAATAGGTAGATATATAACGCGCGAATATAGCTTTTTACAGAAAATCGACCTACAACAACCTACACCGCTAAAAATCAACAAGATGAAGCAAAACAACAAACCTACAACCGACCTACAACGACCTACACACAAACCTACATTTTGATACTACAACCTACAAACCTACAAAACACATTATCACAAAACATTGATTCATAGCATTGTAGGTCGTGTAGGTTGTGTAGGTCGAAAAAACATATCACTATGATAGAAATTGAAGAAATAACCCCGGAAGAACTCGAAATCTACACGACACGACTCGTGCCGAGGTTATTGCGCGTTGCTCCCTATCGCTGGACCCGTATCGACGCCATCGCCAAGGAGGTCGGCCGGTTCATAGATATTTGCCAATGCCTCTCCGATCACGGTTTTTTCAATGATCCCGACGGCTGGCTAATCCTCGAAATTTACAAGGATTCCCTCGTGCGTCTCGACCCTATGTACGTGAGAACACGAACCGCAAATCCTTTACGACTATGCAAATAAAATTCAGACCCGACGACCAACTCTCCTACGACTACCTGCGCTACCTTTTCGACGCCCGCCCAGGAGAGCCGATCCGCATTACCCTCGCCAACGACTTCGGCCGCATGGCCGTAGGACTCTACAAAGTCAGCGACAAACCCGACGACCACCCGGACGACCTGCTGACCGCTACGCTCGTACTCCCACGCCACCAGACAACCTACGCCGCAATGACCCGGTATATCTACTTCACCAACGTAGACACCAAACGGCTCAACATGATTTTGGACGCGCTGTTCAACATCGACCTGGACACCTACTACCTGCAAGGCATCCAGGCCGGAATGCCGAAGCGAGACATCATCGAAGCGTTCGTTGTATCGCGGCGCCTCGTATCCGCCGATTACACCGACACGCTGAATAAACGGACCTATCGTACATCGCTATCCGCCATCCGCCGAAAGGCTGATATTATCCTTCGCAAAGCCCGCTACCATTTCAGCCAGATAGAACCGCCAACTCCGCCGAAAAAGTAGTCGCCGCATTCCTTATTAAAATATTTTAATTTGCATCGCGATTTTGTCAATTTAACTGTCAAAAAAATGCCACAGAAATTTATCGCCCGGATCGGAGTCAAAGCATGGAACGACACGTCCGGATTTTTCCAGGAACTACCGCTTTCCAAAACAAGCCCGCGGACAATCGACATTACATCCAAAGAGGACGACAACGGTCTCTATTGGAACACGAAGGTATCGGCGAAACTCCTGAACGACGTACCCCTTCTGCATGATCCGTGCATTATAAAGGTGCGCCTCCGCGACTCGTTTTATATCATCGGCACGGAGGATATGCCGGCCCGGCCTTTGATAAAGGAGGGCGATCTTCTCGAATTTACCGTCGAATACAAAACAAAATCCCACCCAAAAGCTACTAAAAAGGTCCTTTCTATCGCGCCCGACTGCGAGTAAGTTTGCGAAAAAGATCGCAAATGTTTCGCATCCCGACAACTGAAAACACCCTCCATCTCCTATCTGACGTGCGCCGGGGGCAATGGTTCGTACATGACTACGAATCGTTGCTTCCGGTGGCGTTATCGTTTTTACGCGGTGAGAAAATCCCCGAAGCTGCCATCCGCCCGGTGTTCGAGTTCTCCACCTCCGAGGCACAATTCTCCGCCACAATAGGCAGCGAAGCCAAAGCCAAGCAGGTCGCCGTTATTCCGATCATCGGAACTATCACCAAATACGACTCGTGTTTTACCACCGGCGCTATCACTTATGCCAGGGCGATTTTGACCGCTGCTAACCACTCGGAGGTTGGGGCAATCGTTCTCGACATCGACTCCGGAGGCGGCGCGGGTAATGCTATTTCCGTGCTCAAAGAAGCGATCCACCATGTGCAGGCCCTCGGCAAACCGATTATCGCGCATGTCGATTGCTGCGCCTCCCTGGCATATTGGGCCGCTTCGCAATGCGACGCGATTTTCTGCGACAACTCTCTTTCGGCCGTCGGGTCGATAGGCGGTCTTTATCAGATCGTAGACGACACAGGAAAAATGGAGAAGGAGGGCTACACGGTTATCACGGTCTACGCCGACGAGAGCACCGATAAAAACCTCGACTACCGCATGGCCCTCGAAGGAGATAACACTCTGCTGAAAAAAAATCTTTCCTACAACGTCGCACGATTTCACCAAGACGTGAAAGCCGGCCGACCCGACATCAAGGAGGACGCCGCCGGCGTATTCACCGGCGCCATGTTCCACCCGGCCGAGGCGCAAGCCTTCGGTCTCATCAACGGCGTAATGACACTCACGGAGTGCATCGAAAACGCCGCAATCCGCGCACAGTACAACCACTAATTTTTCAAGGATATGGATTTTAAAAAATTTCTCTCCAATACCCAAATGGGTAAACTGGTTGCCAACTTTATGAAAAAGGAGTTGTCAACCGACGACCAGGGGAAAGTCGTACTTTCCGCGGAGGAGGAAGAGCAGTTGACGCAACGCTTCGGGGCGAAGTTCGTCGAGAAACTGAAGGGGAAAACCTTCTCCTCGACCGATGATAACACTACCGAACTGTTCGAAGCCGCTCTCGATCATGCTCGCCAAGAAGTCGAAACGCATTTCACCGCCCGGATCGAACAACTCCAGAACGACCTGGCAATGTTGGCCGAAGCCGCCGAGACCGCACCGGCTATCGAGCAGGCCGCCAACGCTGCCCAACGGTTCGTCAAGAACGCCGGCACGTTCAAGGCTAACATGGCCCTGGTCCACAACCAGGCCGCCGCTACGTTCTTGCAGTCCGGAGTCATGGCCACCACCCCGACGATCGAGGTGGACGACGTTAAGGCGGAACTCGGCCCGTACTTGTCGCAGGGCAACAACCTCGACGTGTTGCAGGAACTCTACCAAGGTTTCACAACTTCCAAGCATCTGAACTGGAAGCGGGCCGTAACCGAGTACAAGGCCGTCGAATCCGAGGCCACGGATCACGTCATCCAGCAGTTCAAGAAAGAATGGACACCGCGTGGTGGCGCAAATTTCATCCCGCTCAAGATCAAAAACTACCGTCACAAGGTAGATTTCGCCATCAACCCGGCCGAGGTCGGCGAAAGCTGGTTGTTTCACCTTTACGACGAGTCGCTGACTCCCGACCAGATGCCGATCACCCGCTACATCATCGACAAAGTGCTGCTCCCGAAGATCGGCGAGGACATGGAGTTCATAACGGGCAAAGCCAAATTCGTTGAAAGCTCCGACAAAACGGAGGAGACGATGAACGGCATCGAAACGCAGCTCGTAGAAGCCAAAAAAACCCTCGACAAACACATCAACTTCTTCAAGACCGAGAAGAACCTGCTCGAAGCCACCGACGCCGAGGTTCTGGCCGAGATCGACGACTTCGTGGCATCCATTGCCCCGCTCTACAAGTCGAAGCAGATGCCCGTATTCATGTCGGCCGACGTGTACCTCAAATACAAGCGGGCCTACAAGGCGAAATGGGGCGAGAAATCTGGAACCGAGAAGGTCAATTTCGGCGAGGACCGCGTTGACTTCTCGAACTGCTACCTCCAGACACTCGACTGCCTCCACGGCTCGCCCATCGTGTTCTCCACGCCCCCGCAGAACTTCGTCGGCCTGCGCCACAAGAACCCGCCGCAGTTCATCACCGACATCCAGAAGCACGATCGAGAGGTCCGCATCTACATCGAGTTCTGGTACGGCGTCGGTTTCCTGCTCGGCGAGGCCGTGTTCGCCATCGTGCCGGACGGCTACGACCCCAGCACCGTCCTCACGTCTACTCGCGAAGGAACACCCGGCAAGTGGATCGTAACCGAAGCCGACAAAACCGATGCCGCCATAGCAAATCCCGAAACCCTCTAAACCAACTCAATCATGGCTTACGCAGCAAAATCAATAGGACGTCCGGCCGGTGGTGCTGGCAATCCTACCCCCAAGAATCCGAACGTCCTCCTTTTCGACATGGAGGACGTAGAAACCTATCCGACCCGAACGGTCGGAGTTACCACCGCCTCTGAAGGCTTCAAGTTGAAAGAGGGAAAGAAAATGTTCGGTCTCTATCTGACCCCCGGAAGCATCGAGATCATCCAGGAAGCAGAAGGGGATGCCGATGCCCGTGGCTACAAAAAAGGCGTCAAAGGCGAACACCCCGGCAATTCCGTGCAGAGCGAGGATTTTGTCGAATTTTATTCGAACAAAAACCTCGGCGCCTTCGTGCGGGATTGTAACGACAACTCCGCCCGGCTTATCGGAGACCCCTGCAACCCGCTTTCGATGAAGGTCGAATCGACCGAATCCAAGGACGGGACGAAAAAGACTATCACCCTCCAGCAGGAGGTCCGCGACGAGTTCCGAATCCTTCGCTACACCGGTGAACTGCCGCCCGTAATCGATACGGTTCCCGAACCGGCTTCCGAATCTTTATAAAGCTACGGAAATGAACAAAACCAAAACCACACAGAACGAGACCCCCAAGGCAGCAGGCAACACGCCCGCTGCCGGGGCCTCCATCGGTGGCAATGTCCCCACCGCTGACGCAGAGAAAGAAACCCCGACCGCCGAGATTCCCGAAACCGAAGACGCCGCCGAAGCACAGGCCGCCGCAGAGGTAGCCTCCGCCAAAACAGAAATCGTTCCCGTCCTTACTATGTGTAAAGACGTGGTGATCGTCGTTTGCGGAACGCCCGAAGCCCTTCCCCTTCTTACGAAAGCTTGGAAACAGAAAGCCGCCCCGGCCGTTATCCTCCCCCGCGAGGTAGGTTCCGCGCCCTTCGCGGAACTCATCACCGGACTGCTGGCCGAGGAGGAAATCCCGGACACCTTCGTCCTCGTGCCGGCCAACTGCTTCCCCACGCATCGCGTGAACCTCGCCGACCTTATGGCTTACCGCATCCGCCGCAAGCTGACATCCCCCGTGTCATGGGTGGAAACCAGCGACACCCGGCTCCCGGTACTCCTCGAAGCGACCGCCGTACTCAAAACCCTGGAACTTCTCGACAACGACGACACCTTCACCGCGGAGGAGTTTTTCGAGAAATACAATGGCATCGCCCACGCCGGAGAACTGCCCGAGGCGGTCGGCATGTCGTTCGGCAGCACCGTAGCGTTCGCGGATATGCAGACCCCCTGCATGGCGAAAGTCGCCGAAGCACTCCTCCGGAAGAAATTTATCTGCACGACGGCGGAAGGGTTTACACCGATCAAAGAACGACTCGCGTTGCTCTATGGCGGAAAATAACTCGACTGCTGCCGTTCGCGCATGGTTGAGAGCAGGAGCCGAGGTTCAATCGGGCCTCCTGCTCTTTTCACAATTCAGCAGCAACACCCGACTCCCGGTGCTCGTGAAAATGAACCCGGCGAAATATCGACCTCTGCTGATCGAAAAGTTGTGCGCCCTGGCAGGCATCGAGAAAGAGCAAGAACAAAACACTACACCCCGCCGCCGCTTCCGCGACGACTTCCCGTATCTCCGCGATCCGGATTGTCCCCCGGAGTTGAAAATTCTGGCGGCCGATAAAATCACGGCCCACGAGCGTTACATCCAGGCCCATGACCACTTATTCGACTGCACAACCCTCGACGAGTGCTACCAGACCGCCCGGAGCGCTATCGAGAATTTCCAAGAGAACCGCGACATCTTCGCCGAACTCGACTACTACCGCGAACACCATGCAGTTCTGGGGAAACACCGGATTTTCGACCACCTCCGGCAATTACGGAAATTACGCGGGCTGAACATCGTAGCCCTACTGGCCGAACAACGCCGCCTGCGACTGGCAATTTGGCGGATTAACGACGAAATAAGAAAGGGCACAAAACCCCATCTGCTCACCCAACGGGAGCAACGCCGCCTGCAAAAGGAGGACCTTTTGCGGGAAGTGGACAACCTAATTGAAGCCTACAATGTCCGGTAAAATATTAGATACAGCCGTTCCCGAGTTAAATTATCGACGGAACATCATCGGAGACAGTCTGACACCTGACTTGGTGCAAGAACTGCAAGGCTACGGCGCCTTGGAATGGAGTCCCCGCGACATCGCTATTTCTATGGGCTTCGACATCGACCAATTCACGGCCGAGTATAAAGACCCGGACAGCACCGTTTCCCTGATAATCACTCGGGGCCGACTGCAAGCACAAGCCGATATAAGTAAGAAAGTCTTCGAGAATGCCAAACTCGGTGACCTTCCATCTATCCTTCACCTGGAAAAAATACGCCGCGAAAAATCGTTTCAAACCTCGAAACTCGACATCTTCGGCGGCTTCGACGATCAAAAGTCATTCGAGAAGGTATCCGAATATATCGCGGCCGGCCGAACAGCCGAACTCTCCAACAACGAGAAATTATTCATCGACCTGCTTTCGATCATTAACTCCCTGGACCGGCAGTTCGGGAAGCGGGCAACTATAAAACTGCTGACACAGCAGTTCGGCTACTCCTACGACCGGGCCGTGGATTACTACGACCAAGCCGACCAACTGTTCTACTCCAACCGGAACACGACCAAGGAGGCCCTGCGGAATAAGTATGCCGAAATGCTCGACAACATCGCCCACGCAGCTCTCGCAGCCGCGCAGACCCCCAAGGACTACGAGGCAGTCAGCGAGATAATAGCCAAGGCCGCGAAAATCCGAAAACTCGACGAACCGGAAATCCAGAAACTTCCCGCCGCCATGTACCTCCGACAAATCCGTATGTTCTCACTCACTCCCGAAGTGCTGGGGCTTCCGCCCGTGAACCGCCAGGAGGTGAACGAGCAAATTCAACAACTACACATCCCCGAAGTCGAAAAACGGCGCCTCCGTCAAGAGGCTCTGATCGAGGACGTGGATATTATCGAAATGTTCGAGAATGGGAAAGCGTGCGAAAATTAAACCGGAGAAAAAACCGTATGCCGACCTCCAGTTTATGAACTGGTTTTCGCAGTTTTGCGCAATGATAATGCCGCGCAAACTCCGTATCGTGGCCGGCCGCGGTTCGGCTAAAACAACCGAAATACAAGTAGAGCGGTTGATCGAAATGGTATACGACATGCCAGGGGCCCCCGTGGCATGGGTGGCCGACACCTTCGCAAACCTTACCACCAACGTACTCCCAATGGTATTCGAAGCCCTGGAACGGAAAGGGTTCCGCGAGGACATCCACTATGTCGTAGAAAAGCAACCCCCGACATTCACCGAAAAAGAGTGCGCCGACCTGCCTCAATGGCTGAAGCCTCATTTCTGGAAACCCTACAACAAAATTATTTCTCACAAGCGAACAATCATATTCTTTACGGGTCTGAACATCACGTTCGGATCACTCGACCGCCCGGCATCCCTGGCCGGTCGCTCCTACGTGCATATCCTGGGCGACGAGGTGAAATATTTCCCCGAAACGAAAATCGGCAACCTGCTTAAAGCCCGCCGCGGCTACCGTATTCAGTTCGGCCACTCCCCGCTATACCTGGGGGAAACCTTCACGACGGATATGCCGAACACCGGCAATAAGGGCGAATACGACTGGATATTCAAAGGTGCGAAGAACATGGACGCACCCTTCCTCCTCCTCGTATTGAAAACGGCACTCATCGCCAACGACGCCCTGCAAGAATATATCGCGGCAAAGGAAAAGTTTCACCGCACACAATCCGACACGGATCGCCAGGAATATCTGAATAAATACAAAACCGCGAACCGCTGGCGGCAACGCTGGCAGAACCTTCGCAGGCACGAGAAGGCCCAGAATATGTTCATGCTTGTTTCCTCCTACGTGAACATCGACATCCTCTCCCCCGAATGGTTCGCCGATGCTTTGGCTTCCCAACTCGCAGACGTGGAGGCTGCGATATTGTCGATGCCGCCCCGCATCGACCGGGGTCAGCAGTTCTATTGCAACCTCGGGGAACGGCACTTTTACTACGACGGCAACAATACCGCCGTGGAAAATGCTCTCGGGTTCCACGATGCCGAGGACTGCCGGCTCCTCCGACACCTCGACCCGAACCGTTCGATAGATATGGCGATGGACTTCGGCAATATGCTCTCGATGATCGTCTGCCAGGACGACGGCCGCATATTCCGATGCCTCAAAGAATTTTACAGCCTCCCGCCCGAATGGGTAAGGGAGATCGCCGACAAATTCCTCGACTATTTCCGCCCGCACAAACAGAAGGTGATAAAGTTCTACTACGACCGCAGCGGAAACAACTACGGCCGCAGTAAACAGTCAATGGCCCTACAAATGAAAGAGGCAATCGAGAAGGACGGAACGGGAGCAAAAACCGGCTGGCGCGTGCAGCTCATGTCTCTGGGCCAAGGCAATATTCCAATGGCCGACGAATATATTTTCATGCGTGAACTGATGAGCGGGCACAATCCCCTCCTCCCCGAATTGCAAATCGACGCTATACATTGCCGACATCTGAAAGCCGCCCTCGAACTTGCCAAGACCACCGTGGACTCCATGAAGCGAGTCGGCAAGGATAAGAGCGCCGAGAAATCGTCCGACCCCAAACGTCTCGTAGAATCTACGAACTTCACCGATGCTTTCAAATATGCGCTTATGCGTAAGACCTGGGCTGATATAGTCAAACGGGGCATCACAAGCGGCCTACCAGGCGGAGCCGTCGGCGACGTGTCCGTGCGCTGATAGCAGCATCGACCACAACAGAGGAGGACGGCCCGAGCCGTCCTCTTTTCTTGTGCACCCCTCCCCCGGAACCCCACCCCGGAACGGGCGCCGACCTCATATATCACCTTTTCGGACGCTTGCAATCGCAAACGACAAAGAGGGCGGGGCGGGCTTCGATTTGAGATAAAGAAACGCTTTTTTTGTTTCAGATTTCAAAACATTGATTTTCAGTTAATAAAAGAAAATATAGCACCCAAAACCGGGAAAAATCGGGATTTCCAGAAGCAAAAACGGACTTTTTGCCGTCCCCAAAGCACAAAAAAGGGGAGAAATTAACGCCATTTCTCCCCAAAAGCGGATTAAATTCGTCAGTTTTAGGCCCACGACTCAACCCTATGTACGGGAACAAAAGTACGAAAAAATATCGCTGATCCAAGGTTTCAATCGCTTTTTTTGTCCTTTATTCCACCTGGGGCCGCGGCTATTTTTGCATCATGGATTTATTCGACGCGATACGGCAAATGCGGGAACTCTCCAAACGGAATATATCGTTCGGCTTCTCCTTCATGTCCTACAACGAAACGGCGCAGAAAAGCGAAGGCATCGTCGAGGTCAGACACGCCCGACTCCGCGCCCGAACGCAGGAAGCCCACCACCGAAACGCGGAGATCATCGAGGAATATGTCAACACCGACACGGGGGAGGCCCGCCGATTTTATCAACCTTTGCTTTTGAGTTTCAACGGCCAAAAAGTCGAAGCATGACAACGAAAATACACCGAATTTCAGACACAGCCTTCGCCCTGCAAATAGGGCAGACGGCCTACTCTCTCTCCACAAGCGTCCGGACAACTGGCGATACGACAATTTTCAACATCGCTCGGAATCCGAACTGGGAATACGCATACCAGAACGTCATGGGCAAGCGTATCGTCCCCTATGGCCCTGGAAACGACATGCCCGTCATGGTCCGCGATCTGGTCCAAGACAACAACCTCGCGCCTGGTATTCTCCAACGCCAGAAGGGGCTACTCTACGGCCAGGGGGCCTTTCTCTACCGCTACGTGTTTCGAAAGGGCAAAATCGCCCGGGAGTATGACGACGACCCGGAGATTTCCGCATGGCTCGCATCCTGGCAGGCGAAGAAATTCATCGAGAAAGCCCTCGTAGACCACTTGCACATGCAGGGTTTCTTTGCCCTGCACTTTATGGAACGCGCCCAGCGACTCGGCGCCCGAGCTGTCGATCACCTCGGCCGGAAAGCCCGCATCGCAAAACTGCAATTCGTGAAATCAACGAACGCCCGCCTCGAATGGACCGACACACGCTGTCTGGAGGACGTGAAGCACATCTTCGTCGGAGATTTCGAAAACGGCTGCCTCACTTCAGGTATTCAGACTTTCCCCGTGTACGACCCCCTCAATCCGGGTAAGTACCCCGTGTCCGCATCCTACAACTATTCCTACTCCTTCGGCCGTAATTTCTATTCAACACCGGCATTCTTGGGCGCGATCCGATGGATATTGCGAGGCTCCGATATTCCCATGATCTTCAAATATGTTACCGACAACGGTCTGAACCTTGCCTATCACATCCATTCCCCAGCCGGGTACTGGGAGAAGAAAAAACAAAGATTAGAGGAACTTTATCCTCAAGATCAACCCGCAGAAATCGAAACACGCCTCGAAAAGGTCAAAGCCGAAATATTGGACACCATAACCGAGGTATTGTCCGGCAAAAAAAACGCCGGAAAATTTTTCGAAAGCATAGACTTCTACGACGCCGATCACAATTTATGCTCCTGGAAGATTGAAGCCGTGGACCAGAAAATAAAAGATTTCGTCGAGTCGCAGTTGAAAATCGGCGATGCAGCGAACTCGGCGATCACCTCCGGAATGCAGCTCCACCCCTCGCTTACGAACATCATGGTAAACGGGAAACTCGCCTCCGGCTCCGAAATGCTCTACGCTCACCAGATTTACAAGCTATCCGATGTTGCGATCCCCGAAATGGTGATTCTGGACCCGATCAACCAGGCTATAAAATTCAATTTCCCGGACACCGACCTACAACTCGGATTCTATCACCAGAACCTTATGGCCGAGGAGCAAACTGCCCCGGAGAACCGAACCCGAAACAATTAGAATATGATTTTCAACAAGAACAACGAAGGGGCCGCCGAACTGCAACGCCTCGTCGGGAACTATTTCCGAAGCAACGACTTCTCGGCCATTGAGTCCGAGATCAAGTCCGCCGCCGGCGTCGTTCGGCGACTGATCGGCCCGGAGGTATTCGACCGCGCCGAAAAATATTACAACTCCACCGACTTCGGTACACAAAATGACACCCTCGACCAACGACTACTGAAAGCCATACAAGCCCCCGTAGCGCAGTTGGCAATGGTGCGATTCTACCAGCAGAACACTCTATCACACGAGGACGGGGGCCGCAAGGTGAAAATCAACGAGGGCAGCGAGAAAATGCCCTGGCAATGGCAATACGACCGGGACGACGACGCCCTGCTCGACAAATACTATCGCGTACTCGACGACCTTTACATTTTTTTGGAAGAAAATACCGTCTCCGAATGGCAAGAATCCCCTTTGCGGAAAAAACTCGCGGCGTGCTTCGTAAAGGACCTCGACACCTTCCAGGAGGTTTTTCCCCTCGAAGATTCCCACCGCATGTTCTACATCCTCGTCCCCTTCATGCTGGAGGTGCAGGACCGCATCATCCGGCCCATAGTCGGAGACGAGGAGTTCGAAAAAATGAAAACGGCCCCCATGCCCGAAGAGTTGGCCGAACAACTGGCGGCTGCAAAGCGTTGTGTCCCGCTTTATGCCGTAATTACCGCCGTAAAGCGCATGTCGATCAAAGTGCTGCCGACAATGATCGTCCGCCGTTTCTCGGCCTCATTCCAAGGCAGCCGCGGCGGGAATATAGACGACGCAGCAACCCGGGCGCTGCTGCAATCCGTAGAGTCCGAGGCTATCGACGCCAAAAAAGAACTCCAAAAAGCCGTAACGAAACGCCGCCAACCGGTACGTGAAGCGGACCTTGTGCCGCAAAATTCCCGCGATAAAAAATATTTCATGACCTGACCATGAACCGGATCGAAATTCCCGAGACGAACTTCTCGGCGAACATCCCGTCGTCATACTCCGAAATGACCAGCCCCCAGGTGTACTACGTGATGCAGCAGCTATACGCCCTCCAATGCGCAAAAATATCGCAGGCCGAGTTCCGAGTCCGGGTACTCTACTACCTCGCGGGAATAAAACGCACAGCCCGCAGCATCGCATGGGAACGACTACACCCGGTCGAAGCACACCGACGCGCGGAGAAGGTCGTACTCCTGGCCGAAGAACTCCTCGGATTCCTTTTCACCACCGACGGAGACGGGCTGAAGCCCGTATTCGACACGATAACCAACCACCTGCCGGTACTGGACATCGGACCGGTCCGCCTCGTCGGCCCCGACACCGGACTGTTGGATTTATCTTTCGGGGAACTGATCGCCACGGACGCCGATCTGGCACTCTACGCATCGACCAAGGACGAATGCCACATAGACAACATGATCGCCCGCCTATACCGCCAACCGGGACCCATGCAGCCGTGCGGCCGTAAAGTCGAACCGTTCAGAATGGAAGAAACGGAACGCCGGGCACGCCTTATCCGGTTCCTGCCGGGCTGGAAAAAACAACTTTTCCTATTCTGGTATGCTGCCTGCATCGACAATATCCAACACGGCACATTCTACGTAAGCGGCCGCGAGGTGTCTTTCGAACCTCTATTCAGCAAAAACGAAGATGGCGGAAACACCCTGGGCTGGCTGAGCGTGCAATTTGACCTCGCAGAAAAGCACATCTTCGGAGATATGGCCGGAACCGCCGAGGCCAACATCATAGACGTTTTAGCCCTTTTGTTGAATTATAAATTCACGACCGACCATGTTAGAAAACTTAATACGGATAATTGAGTACTGCCAAACGATCAATGTCGGACTTTCGGTTCCGGAGCCACACATCGTAGCCGACGAGAACCAGGGAACCACCGTACTCAATAGCCCGTCCATCGAAGGCCCCCAAATCATTATTTCCATGCCTCTGGCGAAACTATCCGGGAACTGCGACGGAATAACCGGCCCCCATACCTTCATTCTCTATACGCTGGAGAAGGCAAAGGAAATGACCGCGACGAAATGCAACGTCGTAGGGCAATATCTTGCGATGATCAACATGCTGAAAAAAGTGCTCGGAAAATTTTCCGCGGACATAGGAGGCCAGGGATTGCCCGGCGTGTGTCCCCTCCTGACTAACATGGAACTGATCGAAATCGAGGTGCTTCCAGCAGCCGGCGTGTTCGGTGGCTGGAACGGATATTCGGCAGCGATAACACTCAAATAATCCTTACAAAATGAAGAACACAGTAAAATCAGTGGGGGGGGGAATTCAGCGATATAGCGCCGCACCCCTTCCCTTCATGGGGCAAAAGCGCCGCTTTGTGAACCAGTTCCGCGAAGCGTTGCGTGAATTTTCATCGGCCACGACCTTCGTCGATCTGTTCGGTGGCTCCGGCTTACTCTCCCACATCACGGCACGCGAGCGACCGGATGCCCGCGTTATCTACAACGACTTCGATGACTACCACCTCCGCATAGAGAACGTCGAACGGACGAACGCGATCCTCGCCGAAATCCGCGAAATCCTCGCCGGCATCCCCCGCATGGCGAAGGTTCCGGCAGATGCAAAGGCCCAGATCATCGCCCTATTCGAAGAACACGAGCAGAGCGGATTTGTGGACTACATCACGATTTCCTCCTCAATTTTGTTTTCTGGGAATTACGCAACAAACATCTGCGAGATTAAAAAGCAGATGCTCTACAATACTACCAAGCAGACACCCTATGTCTGCGACGGATACCTCGACGGATTAGAGATCATTAAAGCCGACTACCGCGAATTGTTCTCCCAATACAAAGACATTCCCGGCGTCGTGTTCCTCGTCGATCCGCCCTATCTCTCGACCGAGGCGGGAGTCTACAAATGCTATTGGCGGCTGCGGGATTACCTCGACGTACTCCATGTGATCGACGGTCACCCCTATATCTATTTTACCTCAAACAAATCCAATATCGTCGAACTGATCGACTGGATGCAGTCGAACAGCATCGGCGGGAACCCGTTTGCCGGCGCAAATCGCCGAGAGGTATCTGTTATTCTGAATCATACTTCAAAATACACCGACATAATGCTCTATCGAGCATAATTGCATGCACACCGCAAGGGCCGGCGGGAATAATTCGTCGGCCTTTTCATTTTTCCGGGAATTTATTTGGATGTTTGCACCTAATTAGGTACATTTGTGGCATGAAAGATGAAGAAACAGCTGTAAAAACAATTCGAACCGTATACCAGACGGAAGAGTTTATAAGTTTCTACAATTCACTACCGGAAGCAGTACAGAAAAAATACGATTACACGTTGGATATTGTGCAACGTATATACGCGCTCCCGACGAAATTCGTCAAGCAACTGACAGGAACGCGGTTTTATGAAATTCGGGTAGCCGTCGGCTCCAATGCGTACCGAACGGTGATTTTTGCTACCAATAGCGACAACATTATAACAGCGACAGAAATTTATTTATTAAACAGTTTCCTAAAAAAATCCGAAAAGGACTATAAAAAACAGATCGCAATAGCGGAAAAAATAATAGAGGAGATACAGATATGATTGATAAAACAAAATTCAAAACAGCAGACCAGCTTTTCGATGAAAAATATGGAAAGCCCGGAACTCCGGCCCGGGAAGAGATGCACGCAAACGCGATGGCATGGTATTATGGGGAGATTCTGCGCAACCGCCGCAAAGCCCTTAAAATGACACAGCAGCAGCTTGCCGACAAGGTGAACGTACCGCGCAGTTATATTTCCAAAATCGAACGCGGAGAAAATGACATGCAAATGAGTTCATTTCTCCGTATCGCCGGAGCACTCGGATTGAACGTACAACTTCAATAGCCCCCGACTATGTTCTGGCTCGCAATAGGCATCACCCTCTTTCTGCTGGCCTGCCTGGTCGGCGCCATGCGGAAAAAACACGGATGACACAAAGCGCTCCGGTTGCGGGGCGCTTTTTTGTATTTTTTCTTGCAAATGTCGCGGGGGAGGGTATATTTGTAATAATAATCAACTCTAAACTCATTAAATCATGGATGAAATCAACAACCCCGTGCTTTACAGCATTTGCAAATCGGCACAAATCAACACCGTCAAGGCGGTAAATATCCTCGCGGCCGTTGTACTCGGACTGGGCCTCATCGGCGGACTGGCTCTCATCATTATCGGATTCGCTACCAGCACAGAACATTACGGTTACAGCCCCAACTGGTTATTGGTCGGGTGCGGTATTGGTGGGGCTATCAACTTCGCCGTAATCTGGGCTATATTAAAAATGCTGGTAGCCATATATTTCAAATTGGATAAGGAATAAAAGTCTCCGTTTTTTGCAAAAAGTCCAAAAATTCCTTATATTTGTGATGCTAAACAATCAGTAAGGCGGATGATGTCCGTCGAATATGCGGGCATTTTTTGTGCGTGTACAATTTATGTGGTTTCGTACCCCCGTACCGGATGGTTAATGCCCCGGGAAGCCTTACTGGTGTTTAGCAGCGGGAAAGACGAAACCACTTTTTATTTATCGGTTTAATGCTAAAACCAGTATGAAAAACACCAACACCGCCGTAGCAATGCCACGGCATGAGTTCGACCACATCGGTCAACTCCTCGAAACAATCCGATCCCAGAGTGAAATGATCGCCCGACTGACCACCGAACGCAACGAACGGCTCCACCGCGACACCCTCGCCGCCCAGCGTCGGGCCGAAGTGTTCCGCATCCCTGCCCGGTCCTAATTTACGCCGCTTTTTTGTCCTTTAATAGCCGCCTTCGGGCGGCTATTTTTGTTGCAAAACGAATGACATGGCATCACTCGTCGAGCAACGATTTGTAGAAGAAATCCTCACCAACGAAGGCGCCCGCCTTCTCACGAACCAGGAAGCCGCGTTTGCCGCGCGGCTGCATTTTCATTCCAAAAATATCGTAGCCCGACGCGAAGCCGAGGTTTCGTCCGGCGCCGCGTATTCCGGAAAACTGGCTCTCACCCACACCGCCTACGAACGCTTCCTCGACCTCAAAGCGATGAAATACGGCTCGAAGATCGTCCGCCGGAACCGGAAAATTCACAACCGGTTCATCTGGGGGCATTTCAACTCCATAGCCTACCGGCTCGCCAACGATTTCACGGAAAATATTGCCGCTCGCATTCGCTCTGAACTCGAAAACAAGTAGCAGCGATGGGAAAGAACCTCAAAGAAGAAGACCTCCGTTTGAACATCATCGTCAACGGCGACCCCGCCCGCAAAGAAATCGGGCAACTCACACGCAGCACCAAGGATCTCCGAAGTGAGAACGGCCGCCTGCTGGCCGAGCAGAAAAAACTCCGAGCAGAAGGTGGCGAGAACAAAGCCCGTATCGCCGAAATAACCGCCACCATCAAAAAGAACTCCGAAACGATCAAGGCCAACGAGGCCCGGATTAAGCAACTCCGGTCCGAAATGAAGGTTACATCCATGACCACGGCGGAGTTAAGCCAGCGACACGCCGAACTCCGGAACGCCATGCGTAACGTCGTCCCCGGGACGCCGCAATGGAAACTACTGCGAAACGAACTACAAGCTGTAACGGGCCGCATGGCACAGCTCCGAACCGAAACGACCGTTACCGAGGGTGTTATGTGCCGCATGGCTACCAACGTGAACAAGTACATCGGAACCGTTACGGCATCATTCGCCGCGCTCGCCATGTACGGCTCGGGCCTTCACAAAACGATACAGACCTATTCGGGCCTCGACGAAGCGATGTCGAACGCCCGAAAGACTACCAACATGACCCGCCTGGAGGTAGAAGAGTTGAATGCGAGCCTCGGCAAAATAGACACCCGCACCTCCCAAGAGGAACTCCTCGCCCTGGCTCGCATAGGCGGAAAACTCGGCATCGCCAAGAATGACATTGAAGGCTTCACACGCGCGGCAGACGTCATCAAAATATCTCTCGGCGAAGACCTCGGGGATAATGTCGAAGAGACCATCGGTCAAATCGGGAAACTTGTAAACGTATTCCAGCTCAATAAGGAATTCGGCATTGAGCAGAGCATGATGAAAACGGCGGCGGCGGTGAACGAACTCGGCAAATCATCGACAGCCAATGAGGCGAACATCGTGGAGTTCATGCGCCGCGTAGGAGGTGTCGGAAATTCTGCGAAAATATCCCTCGCTAACATCGCCGGCCTGGGCGCAACACTCGACGACCTTGGGCAGACAATGGAGGTCGCCGGAACATCCATGTCCCAGGTTATAACCGGAATGTACCGCCGCACGGACGCCTTCGCGGCCGCAGCGAAGATGAGCGTCAAAGATTTCAAGAAGCTGATGGCCGAAGATATGAACGAGGCCCTTATACGGATGCTCGACGGCATGGGATCGAACGGCGCGGCGATGGGCAAGATCGTCGCAGCTCTCGACTCCCTCAAACTCGACGGGACTCGCGCAACCGGCGTACTGACAGCCCTGGCCCAAAATACCGGCAAACTCCGCGAACAGCAGGAGATCGCAAACCGTGCATATACCGAGGGGACATCGTGTTTGAAGGAGTTCAACATCATGAACAACTCGGCTGAAGCAATCGCCGAGAAACGTAAAAAACAAATCACGGCCGAGGCGGCTGCCCTCGGAAAAACGTTACTCCCTGCCTATTACGAATCCCTCTCGGCACAAGCATCGCTTATCAAAACCGCCCGCATCCTAATCGAGTGGCTGATAAAGAACAAAGGGGCGATCCTTGTGCTGGTTGCTGCATACGCCTCTTACGTCGCAGCCGCAAAGATTAAGGGAAAGTGGGACAGCATACTCCTCGTCCGGAAAAAATTGCTGGTAACATGGAGCAAAGCGCACCAAATTGCGCTCATGCGCGAGGCCCTGGCAATGAAGGAAGGAACAGCCTCGACGAAATTGATGGCCGCCGCACAACTTCTCCTCGCCGGGAACCTGCGGGCCGCAGGTCTGGCCTTCAAGGCCTTCTTTGTCTCTATGGGACCCGTCGGCTGGGCCACACTCGCCATATCGGGATTAGTAAGCGTCATTACGCTATTTTCCAACCGGACCAGCACGGCAGCCAAATTTCAAAAATTGTTATCGGGCCACATGCGGGATGCTGCGACGGAAGCCGCAACCGAGCGCACCGAACTCGACCGGCTGAAAGGGAAACTGGAAGGCTGCAAAGTAGGCACGAAAGAATACAACGACACAAAACAGGAGATCATCGACAAATTCGGCAAATACGACAGCACGCTGAAAAGCGAAACCCTGACCGTGCAAACCCTTCGGGATAAGTACAACTCTTTGACTGCCGCTATTATGCAGAGCGCCAAAACAAGGCAGTACAACAAATTCGTCGAAGCACAGCAGACCGCCTTCGATGAACAGTTCAGCGAAATATCGGATAAACTCTGGGAAAAACTCAACGACCAGTACTACACCGAGAAGGCATCGAAATATTACAGCCAGATCATGAACGCCTTCTTCGGCGGGCAGTCTCTCGATGCCTGGCTCACGACCGGTTCGGCGGGAGTTCAACGATTAGTTCGCCAGTTACAAAAATTGCGCAATGCGCAAAATGCCGCCGACAAAGAGGCCCGCAACCGCTTCGGGATCACATCAACCACCCCGACGACCACAAAGCCTAACACAACTGACAACAATCCTCTGAATCCGGATGATCCCGCCGGCGACTTCGACGGTGGGGACAGCAGGAACAAGTGGAGCCTCGACAACGATGCCGCCTTTCTGGCCGAAAAAAAGAAACTCCGCCAGAAATTCGCCGACGGGGAAATCGCCACGGAACGCGAATACCAAGGGAAACTGCTGGCCCTCGAAATCGCAGCCCTAAAAGCCCGCCTCGCGGCAAACAAAGAATCCGGCGCCGACAGATCAAAACTCGAAATACAGCTCGCCGACAAACTCCTCGAACTGAAAAAAAACGAATCGGAGATTTCGGAAGCGGATTTTGAAGTCCAAAAACAAAAGCTCCGCAAGCAATTCGCCGACGGAGAAATCGCCACGGAGCAGGAGTACCAGGACAAACTGCTGGCCCTCGAAATCGCATTCCTCAAAGCCCGCCTCGCCTCGAATAAAGATGCTGGAGAGGCCCGTGCGAAACTCGAAGCCCAACTCTCCGACAAACTGATCGAGCAGAAGAAGCGCGAGCAACAGCAGGCTGACGCAGCCGAGGATCTCCGCATCCAGAACATGACGAATGCCACGGACCGGGAGAATGCGGACTATGAACGTAAGAAAAAGCAGCATGCAGGAAATGCTGCCGCTCTGGAACAACTCGAAGCACAGCACAATCGGAACCTCGTAAAAATCGAACTCCAACGGGCCACGGCCGCACTCAAACAGGAGGAGGACGAATACAAGCAGAGCCGCCGGGTCATGCAGGAACGCCACAAGATCGAACTCCAAACCGCCACTCTCACCAAAACGGAACGCGCCCGCCTCAAACGGCAACAATACAACGAATTGAAAGTCCTCGACGAGGAATACTTACGCAGTACCCTCGCGCAACTCCAATCGTTGAACGCCACCGGCACAATGTCGTTCCGGGACCTCAAAGGCGTGCTCCAAACAATCGACATCGACTCCTCCCTGCTTTCCGAGGAGGAGAAGAACGACCTTATCCGCCGGATCAAGGAGATAAACGGCGCCATAGACGCCGCAGCCGAGCAAGTGGACGAACTCGGCTACTCCTTCACCCAGAACCAAGGCGGCAGTTTATTCGGATTCTCGCAGGACGACTGGTCGTTGTTCTTCGAGAACCTCGGGAACGGAAAATTCGGAGCCGAAGAAATGACAATGGCCCTGCTCGCAGCAGCCGAGGCCGCCAATATGGCAATGGACCTATATTCGGGCTACGACAAAATGATGACAACCAAAGAAAATGCCTCACTCAAGAAGTTCAAAAAGAATCAGGACGAACGCAAAAAATCCATGGAGAACAGGCTCAAAGCCGGATTGATGACTCAAGAACAATATGATGCAGAAACCGAGCGCATGGACGAGGAGTACGACAAGAAACAAAAGGAACTGGAAATCAGGCAGGCCAAACGCCAAAAAGCCCAAAATCTCGCACAAGCCACGATTGCGACGGCGCGGGCCATCGCCGAGGCACTTCCCAACCTTGTTTTAGCGGCAATCGCCGGAGCCATGGGCGCCGCACAAATCGCCATGATCGCCGCAACACCTATCGCCGGCGCCGAGGAGGGCAGCTTCCTCGTTGAACGAGCACAGGACGGCCGGAAATTCAACGCCCGGATCAACCCCGATGCCCGCGGATATATCGACCGTCCCACGGTTCTCGTCGGTGAAAACGGAATGGAATACGTCATTCCCAACGAAGCCATGCAGAACCCCACGGCCGCGCCGATCATCAACACCATAGAAGCGGTACGCCAAAAAGGCCGCCTCCGGGATTTCGATTTCACACAAGTAATGCCCGCCATGGTCCAGGCCCCCGGCTATGCCGCAGGAGGTCCGGCAAACGGATCAATGCCTTCAATCTCCCTCCCAACGGCCCCCGTAACGGACACCCCCGAAAACAAGGCCATGATACAAATCCTAACCCGTCTCGCTGGCATCCTCGAAAAACCGCTCAAATCCGATGTTTCGCTCATGGGGCGCGGTGGGTTTCTGGAAAAAATGGCAGAATACGAAAGAATGAAAGAGCGCGGTAAATTAGGATAAATATGCTTATCAAATCGTTACGCACAGAAAATATTCTCGAATACAAACCGGACCAGGAAGTAACTTTCACACTCGACAACCCCATGTTCGCGGACGACCGGCTTCCCGTGGCCGTATCGACCGGCATAGAATTTTCACTGACTCCGACCAACAAAACGGAGTTCGGGTTCGTCGAAGCTATGATGCTCCCACCGCTCGTGCAGAAGATTCCGGCAGTTATTATTATTGCCGGGATAGAAATATTTACCGGGGAATTGCAATTCGATGAATTTTCAGACTCCGCCCTAAAATATACGTTCGTAGGAAAAGGCATGGGCGAAATACTCGCAGGGAATATCTACGAATTACCTTCGAACACATACGACGGAATAAAACTCTCGACATTCGTTCAAAATGCCCGAAACGGGAACTACCAGGATTTTGGCCTTCCGATGATTATACGTCAGCCGAACAGCGCCAAGATCGAATATGCAACGGCGGCGGGGGCTGCCGAATGTTCGCTGATTGATAAATATGCCAATTTCCCATACTCCGACACACCTTATATCGTACCGGCCGTCAAGGTGCCGTTCCTGCTCCAAAAGATTCTACCGGGAGTATATTTTCCCAGCAGTATTGACTGGCACATCGACCAGCTCGCTATTATTGCACCATACAAACCTGAAAACTGGAGGAATGAACGCCACGGCGTTCCAGTAGTATATGAAGACGCCTATGATCCGAACACAGGACGATATACGATTGCCAAAATTTCAGATTTCCGACCCACTGACGGTTTGCCGGAGATGACAAACAGCGACTTTGTGAGCAACATTCTAAAAATGTTTTGCGCGACATTGTTCTCCAACGGGGCCGGTTACATCATTCAAAGCAACAAGGACATCATCAACGATAAAACGTTCATAAACTGGAGCGACAGGGTTGCGGAAGCCTATTCTATCATCGCCGGAGAAGAAAGCGGATATGCGCTGGAATATGCCAACGAAAACAGCAACTACACCCCCTCCAAGGTGGACGACCTCGGACAAGCAGAAATAGACTCCAGCATCATAACCTGCGATACATATGAGGACATGTTTCGAAAATTCCAAACCTCCGCGAATTATATTAACGTTCAAATCGCCAAAACCCGAAATATATATTCCGGCAAACAAGTTAAGGCCCGCTTATATTACCACTACGAAGGACGCAAGGGTATAGTCTACAACAATTTCGAAACACCCATTGCTACAATGGATATTGTTTATCAGGCAGGGCTGGAGAAGAAAAAAATACAATCCGGAGATTCGAAGAGTTGCGAAAACAACATCGGATTCAACTGCGCAAAATGCGTCCCGGCGAACGTCGCCACCCCAATTCGGGAAGGGTCGACGGATTCACAGGTAACACTACGCAGCATGGCCCCCGTTATCGACTTCCCGACCGTCGGAGGGGAGCGTCCTACAACCGTCTATATCGGAATGCTCCGGAATCATAACTTTTTCGACCAGGGGAACTATTTCACCAAACCAATACCTTACGTGGACGGCGGAACGGAAATGTCAGACAATACCTACTCCATCGCCATCGGAGGTGAAAAGGGATTATATGAACAGTTCCACAAAGATTTCGCAGAGTGGTCCATGAGGAAGAAGGACACGATCAAGGCTGACGTATTCCTCTCGCCTACAGATGTCGCAAACCTCCGCCTTTGGCGTAAAATTATGATTTATAACCGTCTGTTCCTAATCAAAACAATAGAACTCACAATCTCCGACAAAGCGGATATCGCCTTTGCGAATGTCGAATTTATAGAGGTATAATTTGTCCTTTCAACTGGCGCCCAGGCGCCCTATATTTGACGAAAAAAGAAAATGGCAACATTGACCACCGGTTTGCCGGCATATGGATTTCTCGACGACCTCCCCGATGTGGTCTTTTCGGGAATAATGGCCTCGAAGGTATATGTTACGGTGCAACTCGACGGCAGGGCACTCGTGGTCGCCGCCGAAATGACCCCTGATGAAAATGGAAGGGTCACCGTATACGCAAAGCAGATGATCCGGAACTCGGTAACCATGACCAAGCCGAACACATGTTCCCAGGCATTGCCACGGCTTGCCGTTCGACTCCTGGCCCCCGGTGAGGTTGCGCCATCGACCTCCGGATATGTAATACCGGGCAACACCAACGATCTCGGTATAATCAACATAGTGTGGTTCGCGAAAAACTTTCTCACCTGGCAGCCCCAAATAATAGAAACGACCCGAACACAGCCGCAATGGCTGGCATTTGTTCCGGTCCCACCTTTTGATAGATACGAAATACAATCAACCCTCTACACCAGAGACGGCCGCACATTCACACAGTCGTTTTTCAAATTCCCAAGCGGCCCCAATTTTCAACAATTCCGGGCCGACTTCACCTACCTATGGAAAAGTCATTGCATAGCCCATGACCTCGACCCGTACTGTTACGATGTATTCGGCTGCGGTTACAAATACCTAACCAGCAATCCAGAGGTAACCCCGGACACAGTCCCGGCTGAAACTACGGAATCGGAAATACCCAACAGGCCATATGCCCAACGATATGTTTTACGCCCCGAGCGTTACAACGATGTGTGTTTCGGCTTCGAGAACACCTTGGGCGCCTTTGATACCCTTATGCTGGAAGGAAAGCAAACATATCAGCCCGAGGGTGACATCTTGACCTTTAAGACCCTCTCAACGGAAAAGGAACTCATCAACGACTACACCTCGATATGGGAGGCCAGCACGGGTCGGCTCGAAACAGAACGCTCCGCGAACCAGTTCCAGGACTTCATGAAAAGCACGAACCGCTACGTTCTCATGCAGGGAATATGGCGCCGGATCATCGTCAGCGATTACAAAATGAAACACTCCCGCGGAGAATCGAACAGCTACACGTTCAAATACCACCTCGCCGATAAAAACGAAGGCCGTTACTTCAACCGCGAAAAACTCCCCGAACCCGAATTGCCCACAAATTTTTTCCCGGAATATGACTACAAAAAAATGTAACTGGAAAACAGACCTCCAGCTTACCGAAACCTTCTACACGCTCGCGGAGAACAACACGCTCATTGCAACGCCGATTCCCGACGATGCAATAGATTTTCAAATCGTCTACCGTGCCGAGCACGATTGCCGTTACACCGTAAGCCGCACCCGTGGCGTTTACATGGGCTGCAAGAAAATCGACGCCAACACGCTCGCGGTATTCATCCCCCTATCCCGCTACTCTCTGGGCCGCGGACCCCTGCTGCGTGAACTCTACATGCAGGTCCCGAACAACGACTTCGAAAGCAAAATCCGCAATATCTGCGTGCCGGCCGACACAAAACATTTCCTCTGGGACGGACCGACTGACAATCAGGTGGTAATGGCCACCGAAATCATCACCGCCACAATTCTCAAAGGCAACACCGGAGACAGCGCCTACGATCTTGCACGAAAAGAAGGCTTCGTTGGAACACGACAAGAGTGGTTGAATAGCCTCAATGGAAAGCCGGCAAAGATCGTGGATGTCGGGGGTCTCAAATACTGGGCTTTTTGGGACGAGGCGACCAAAGGCTACGTAACCTCGGAATACCGGGCCGAGGGCGGCGCTATCATGCCTGTCTTCTGGATTGATCCTGCGACACTCAAACTCTACGTGACCTATCAGAACGGTTACGAAGGAGCGAAATTCAAACTTGAAAACGGAAAGTTGTACACCATTAAAACAGTAAACCAATGACAGAAGTAACCGAACTTTTAGGCTCCACGGGTGTCGTCCCCGCGGGCGACTATTCCCCGGAAAAGACATACGATTTTCTCAACATGGTCTACGCGGCCCCCTCGGTGTATGTCTCCCGACAAAACAACAACACGGGCCATCCCGTGACGGACACGGACTGGTGGATGCTCTCGATCGACGGTTCGAAGATCCCCGAGGCTGTCAAAGCCGCCCTCGACGCTGCCGCCAAAGCTCTTGAAGCCGCCGCAGCGGCCGCTCCCGTCGTTGTCAACGTCGAAGGTGCGGATGTCACGATCAACGTCGAAGGCAATCACAAATACATCTGCGGGGAGCTGACCTCGCTCAAGATCGGGACCGTGGAAAAATCGGCCCGGACTTCGGCGATCTTCTTCACATCGGGAAACGTTGCCACGGAACTCACCTGGTCGGATGACCTCGTGGACATCATCGGCTACAAGACCCCGGCGCCGAATCGAGCCTACGAGATCAATATCGAGGAACTCCGCGCAATCATCGAATAGCCATGGACCGCAGACGAAGTTTGTTGAAGATCGCCGCGCTGCGCAGCGAACGCGAGCAGCAGGTGGGGGTGAATTGCACGAAAGGGTATCTCCAATTACAGAGCGCCGGACTGCTTTTCGAAGGCCCGCGAACTCTTGAGTGCCTTTTCAGGTACATCCCCAGCGATAAAATGCAAGTGATAGCCGGGTTTGGCATTTCCATGATTGAAATTTATGCCCTGACGACAAATCAGCTTCGCGTCTATTGCGGGGGCGGAAACGCGACAGTAGACATTATTCCAGGGGATAGCTATCTTGTTGATGTTGCCTACGACGGTACTACGGCGATATGCTATCTGAATGGGACAGAAGCCGCACGTTTCCCGGTTACGGGATACAAGATCACGGATTTATTCAGGACCGGCAGCAATACATATATCCCCCAAGGCTCGCTCGTATTTTGCCGCCACTACAACTACGCCCTTTCCGCGGAAGAAGTAGCGGCCCTCTACAACGATGGTGATCCCGCTGGGTATATCGTACCCAAGTCGCGCAGGTTACAGGCTACCCCGTATATACGTCTAATGGCTCCTATGACGACCGATGGTTGGTCGTCATATAATGCGCAATCTATTCCTCCAACTATTGTAGACGGCGCTTTAGCTGTGACATATCCAACAGAGACTGGGCAGGGATATAATAATGGAATATGGCGGCGGCTTTCTGTGAATGTAGAAAATGAATGCTATTTTTTGCTGAAATTCAAAGCTAAAGCAGACGATGACAACACCCGTATCGCTTCTTTCGTCGGAGTGGGATCCGGGCTGCCGTATTACAAGCATGATGTCATTGCATCAACATCGTTCACTGAATATTATGCGGTTTTTAAGAATACGAGAGGAGTGCCTATGACCTCTATCGGATTCTACCCTATTTTCAACACTTCCGGAAATGGTAAATTCTATATCAAAGATGTTAGCGTCACCTCCATAGGGCTCATCGCCGAGTACCTGCCGCAGAACCTTGTGGGACAATGGCATGAGAAACCGTTTGAGATTACGGGTATAACTACCTATACATGGACCGGAGAAACCGATCCTGTTTACTATCAAGAGCTTTTATTGGGCAGATTTATTCAAACGGGAGCGGTCGTGATGATTAAAGGTTCTGTGTCCGATTATCAAAGCGGAGAACCTTTTGTATATGTAGGGAATAGGCCGGCGATGATCCCTGCGCAAAATGGGAGTTTTACGCTCAAGGTCATCAACAACCGGGACAATATCGACCGTATCTATTATTATGGCGGGACTGTGAGATCTGATCGACGGTTGACGATTACCATAGATAGTGTCGAGCTGATTCCCGATGTAGCCTTGTCCTTGCTCGACAGCGCCAAGCAGTTCCCGCTGAATGATGAATATCTTCCGCCGCTTTTGCAAAGCGACGGTGGGTATGATTTGGCCGCGAACGGTACGCCGCAGATAATCATCAAATAAACCGAAAACATGAACAACTACGCAAAACTGATCGACGGGCGTCTGAAGTACGCCCCTACAACAATCAGGACCGCCGACGGGCTGGTCTGCAACCCGCGTCCGGACAAACTGATCCCGCTTGGATACAAAGAGGTGATCTTCGACGAGCAACCTGAACCATCCGATCCGCCGAAGCATTACCGGGAGGTCTACACAGAGGAAGATGACCGCATTCGGGTCGGCTGGGAGGAGTACGCGCCCGAACCGGAGCTGATGGCGAATCCCGAACAACTCCGAGAGGCCGCCTACCGCGCCGAGGCGGACCAATACCTGATGGCCTACGAGGGCTATCTGGCCGAGGGCAAGATACTCGAAGCCGACGAGCAGAAGGCCCTATACCTGGCCAAAAAGGCCGAGATCAGGAAAAGGTTTCCGAACAATCCCGCCCAATAAACTCACTCCGTTTTTGATATGCTGATTGAAATGTTAAAAGAGGGCTTCTTTTACACTACTCATAATGACCGTCAAACACGCTCGACTCTGTCCTTTCCAGCCGCCCGACGGGCGGCTATTTTTGTGCCATAACCAAACCCAATATCAAGCTATGGAACAAAAAGAAAATGTAGACGCCGGTTTGGGCTGGCTTCAGAAAATGATCCGGCTCAAAGAGAAGCACGGCACGGTTACTATCCTCACTTGCCTGCTCCTGTTGCTGTTCGCCTGCTATGTCGTATTCTTCGGGCTGAATCCCCGCTACCTGCTCGACCGGATGGAAGCGACAAGAACCGAGCAGCACGACGACGCCACCCTGCGCCGTCTTCAGGCAGACGCGGAAATCCGAACCGAGGTGCAAAGGCTGATGCACGAAGTCGATGCCGACCGGGTGTGGGTCATCGAACTGCACAACGGATCGAAAAACCTATCATCCGGCCTGCCGTTCATTTACGGCAAAATGATGCCCGAAGAAGTTGCCGACGGCATCGAACACGTCGATGACGAATATCTTGACTTCGAACTGGCTCGCTATCCCTTCATTGCCAATATTCTCCGGAGGGGCTACTTTTACGGCTCTATCGAGCCGATTCAGAACTCCGACCGGCGGCTCTACTACCAGTTCAAGAAAAACGACGTGAATGAAATTGCGCTGATGACACTCCGCTGCGGACAAAAGCCGCTCGGCATTCTCGGCATCTCGTTCTGCGGAGATAAAACGATGAATCCGCCCCTGGTCGGCGAAAAAATCCGTGATCACGGATCGGCCATCGCCGCATCCCTGTCCAAACTCGAACCTATCAAATAATCCGCATGGCACTCCGCATTCTCCTCGACAACGGCCACGGCAAAGAAACGCCGGGCAAACGCTCGCCCGTATGGCCCGACGGCTCGCAACTCTTCGAATACGAGCTCAACCGCGACATCGTGCGCCGCATCGCCCGCCTGCTGGCGCACAAAGGCGTCGCCTTCGACATCCTCGTTCCGGAACTCACAGACGTCCCGCTCTATGCCCGCGCCAACCGGGCGAATCATATTTGCAGCGTGAACGGTGCCGATAACTGTCTGCTCCTCTCCATCCACGCCAACGCCGGCGGCGGCACGGGCTGGGAGGTATGGACCAGCCGGGGCCAGACAGCCGCAGACGACTACGCCGAAATCTTCTACCAGCATGCCAGTGCAGCCCTCCCCGAATGGAGGATGCGCGTCGACACTACCGACGGCGACCCCGACAAGGAGTCCGACTTCACCATCCTCAAAAAGACCGTGTGTCCGGCCGTATTGACCGAGAACTTCTTCATGGACACCGAACGCGACTGCCGCTTCATCCTCTCCGATGAAGGCCGCGACCGAATCGCACGGATGCACTTCAACGCCATCCTGGAGTGCGTCGAACATCACGAATGCAAGACCAGATAGCACCTACTGAAATTCAACAGCAATATGAAATTCTCTGAAATCATCGACAGGCTTAACAAGGGAGAGACGTTCCGACGTTGTTCAAGTCCCACATGGGCCGGTAAGTTCATCGTCAAACAGATTCCGCAGACCGTGCCGGCGGAAGTAGTGCCGCGCATGACCAGTCTGCCGGACCATGCGAAGGCGTTCATCGGAACGATGGGAGACGGCAGCATATCGTATCACGATCAAGTGCTGCTTGTCGAGGCGAACGACAACTGCCCCAAACCTCACGCTACGTACTACATTCCCACTTGGGAGGACATTTTCGCCGACGATTGGCAAGTATGCTGAAGAAACGCTATCTGATTCTGTTCTTGACCGCGGCAGTTGCCGGTGCGCTGCTCTTCGGCTGGGGGTACCACCACGGAGCGGCATCCGTCGAGATCCGCGACAGCGTGATCGTGCGTTATCGGCCCGGCCGGGTCGTCCGCGACACAATTCGGGAGCCCTATCCGGTAATCGTGCGCGAACCACCCGATACAATCTGCATCCCGGCCGACACGGCGGCGATCCTGGCCGACTACCTCCGTGAGCGAGACTATCCGCTCGATTTCTCAACAGACTCGACGGGGCGCTTCCTCGTAATGGCAACCGTCGGCCGGAACCGCCTTCTCTCGGCCGAGGCCACCATCGAGCCGCTGATCCGCGAAGTGATCGACTACCGCACCGTCATTCGGGACGTGCGGCAGGTTCCACGCTGGCGGATAGATTTCGATGCCGGCGTCAACCTCCGCAACCAATGGGCCGGGGTCTCCGCAACCCGAAACTTCGGCTGGTTCTCTCTCTCCGGCACGGCCGGATACGATCCCTTCCGCCGCGAACCTGTCCTTGAAATCCGGGGCAAAGTGTCAATTTGGCAATCTTTCACCAAAAAATAATTTTACTATGAAAAACTTTATCGCAAGAATCAAAGCCTTCTTTTTGCTCGTCGTGACATGGCTCAACCAATGGGCCAAAGATCACATCCTCCACTTCGTCGTAGCCGACAGTATCGCCACGATCGTATGGATCGGCACGGCGATCACCCTCGGGTGGATGCTCTCCCCCGGATGGCTAACAGCAGCCGCAGCAGCCGTCACTATTGTCTTCATCATTATTAAAGACTACTGGATCGACGTTGCACCCGACCGCCGCGACATCCTGGCCGGGGGTCTCGGACTGTTGTGGGCGTTGCTCAAAATATGGCTGGTGTGCTTCGCCTGGCTGCTGCTTCATAGGCTGACAATGTAACTTCGGCATGGCCGACAACAAGAGGGACGACCTTTCCGGCCGTCCCTCGTTTCGTTACAAAATACCTTTGTAGTTCTGCAATCGCGGGTTTGCCGTTCGAACTCCTTGCGGAGTATAGGCATCAGTAATCAAAAGTGAGGAGTGCCGCGCTTGCTCCTTCACCGAAAGCGTATCAACGACTCGTAGCATTTCAGTAATTCCGGAGTCTTTCAGCGAATAAAATTTGTACTCTTTCGGAAAATTCAACACCGGGACGATTGTATTGTTCCAAAAATTACGGAAAGCCCGCTCGCTGCACAGTTTCGGCCCCGGCCGGAAGCCAATCGAAAAAATGTAGTAGCTGCTGGGGGCATTGAAAAATTCCAGATCGACCATAAGTTCGAGAATCGGCGTAGGAATGGTAACAACGCCCGATTTTTTGTTCTTTGAAATCGAGGCATCAATGTAGACCGTTTGTTTCGCTACACAAATATCGGAAAGTCGCAGCTTCGAAATTTCCCGCGGCCGAATAAGCATGTAGTGCAGAAAATAGCAGGCCAGAAGAAAGGGCCGATTATTTGCGACGAGCCAGTCATGTAGCCGCAGCATATCCGACGGCTCGATCACCGTCCGTTCCTTAACTCGCTGCCCCTTGCTCATACTTTGCAGCCCTTCAGTTGGCTTCTCCTTAATGTATAGGTGTTGCACCAGAAAGGTCGAGAAGGATCGAAGAAACGCGAGATTATTGTTCCGGGTCGTGGGCGAGTTGCCGCGATCCACGTAGACATAATCCAGGAAGCGGACGCAGAACGCGCGGTCGAACTGGTAAACATACCGGATCGGCGCCGGCTGCTCCTTATTCCACCGTTCCATAATCCCGGCCGAACTCATATAGCCGTGAATTGTCGATTTACGAAGGACCCCGTCGTTTAACTGCTTGGTGATATAGTTCCGGTAATGCACCAGCACATCCGAAAAAAGTTTGTAGGAATAATCGGCGTCGGCCTCTACCCACGGGTTCCACCCGGCTTCGAGTTTCGTAGAAATCCGGTGGCAAACCTGCGCTGCATACCGCCGCTTCTCGGCCGCAGTCCCGACGGAGTTAATTTTTATTCGCTTACGCCGCATCCGACCACTTGCCGGGTCGAAAGCATAGAACGAAATAAACCAACAAAGGCCGGTGTGTAATTTCGGATAAGTGTACGAAAGGATTTCATTTAACGCGGAATTTCGCGCCGTGAAGACTGACAACATTTTTTTTACATTTTCGCCGTTGCAAAAATGTATATTATTGACAATCAAATATTTTTCCACCGGAACTTTGTCCCGCTTCTGTCCCGGCAGTTTTACAAAAACGCCCACAACTCATTGATTTTCAACAAATTGCAGGCGCCATCGTAGTGGATAGGGGATTCGAACCCCTATGTCATGCGTGAGAGGCATGTATCCTAACCCTTAGATGAATCCACCGGTTTAGTTTTGTGGTGCAAAGATAACGCCTTCTTTCGAAACTCCAAAATTTTCCGGCAAAATCTGTGATTTTTTTCGTTTTTGGGCGTCGCAAATGCTTTTTGAGCTATCTTTACAGATAGACATAAAAACGTATCGCCATGAAATTCCCCACCCTCGCCCTCCTGGCCGCCGCCGCTCTGACGGCCGGGTCCTGCACGAAACGCCCTGTCCGGCCGCAGTTCACCGTCGTAAGCACCGACTCGCTGATCAGCGGAAACGGCTTCTCCTGCGATTTCGAATATCGCTTCGCTTCGATCGCCAACGCCCAGGACTCCCCCGCCCTCGCAGCGATCGAACGGATGAACATCGACCGTTTTTTCGACCTGGAGAATTTCGAAGGGACGCCCGAAGAGGCGGCTTCGGCCGCGATCCGTCAGGTTACCAGCGACATGACGCCTCCCGGGAATACACCGGAAAGCACCGTCCGTCCGGCATGGGAAGGCGAAATCTCCGTCGAATCCGAAGGATCGGTCGTCGACACGCTCCTCTGCTACGTGATCACGCGGGCAAGTTACACGGGCGGAGCGCACGGCATCTACGGCACGGAATGTTACAACTATTCGCTGGCGGGCGGTTACGAAATCACGACGGCCGACCTGTTCACCGAAACGCAGCTGGAGCGGCTCAACCGGCTGATCCGCGAAGATATATACGAACAATACGGGGTCCGGAGCGACGAAGAGCTGGAAACGAAGGGTTTTTTCCCGGAATACATCGGTGTAACGGAGAATTTCCTCGTCACGCCCGAAGGCATCACGTTCTACTACAATCCCTACGACATCGGATGTTACGCGCTCGGGAGCGTCGAGGTGAGCGTGAGCCGCGAGCAACTGGCCGGACTCTGACGGTCAGGCCCTGCAAGGAAAAGAAAAAAGGTCCGAGTCTCACGACTAGGACCTTCTTTTTCGGCGGGGAACCACCCCCTCCGAAAATGAGGTTCAATCGGAGGTATTCGACCGCGGAGCGAGTACCGCCCCTCTGGTCTTAGCAACGGACAACCCGTTACAACCTGCCGATTTCCTCAACCAACCTAAAACTACTAACCTAAATGAACCTTAAAACTTCACTGCAAAGATAAGGGGGATTTTTCAATTACGCAAATATTTTACGAATATATTAAATATATTTAACAATTTGGTAACATTGATCCCCCGATAAATCTACTTACCCGCTTAAGTAGCTACTCTCGCAAGTGTTTAATCCTAAACGCATTCAACGCGGCGCCACGGCCTGAAAACCCCGATCGACGGAATTTTCCGGAAAATGGAACCGGCCAATCGGGTTGAACGAAAAAACGGGCAAAACCCGGGAAGACCGAAACGGAGGTCCGGAAAATTCCGGACGCACGAAAAGAGAGGCGCCCGGAAGCGGGCATAAAAAAAGCGCCTTCCGAAAAGACGCAAAAAAAAGGAAACCTGGAACCGGACCGCAGTCCGTCTTTCCCAGTTTCCTCACCAACCTAAAACTACTAACCTAAATGAACCTTAAAACTTCACTGCAAAGATAAGGCGAAAAAACCATCCGCGCAAGCTTTTATTAAAATAATTTTCAAATTTTTTGAGTTTTTTTAATATCACCAGCCGGCAAGAATTCATACGCCCATGTAAATCAACCATATAACACCCTCGCAACCCAAACCTTAAAAAACTTTTTTCCACCCGGTATGCAGTATCGGCCGAAAAGCGCATTTATATATATAAAAAGAGCGATATGACGATCATAACGGATAAATTGCTACTTTTGCAAAATGATTTCAGCAACGTCATTTTCTTTTCGGCCAGAATCTCCCCGCGCAACACCCCGGCAGAGATTTTGCACACTCGCTATTGCCCATCCTCGAACTCCTAACCTAACCAATAGTTTTACAGTACGATGACAGTATCGTTGATCATTTCCACTTACAACTGGCCTCGGGCGCTTTACCTTTGCCTCGACAGCGTGATGCAACAGACCGTCATGCCCTCCGAAATCCTGATTGCGGACGACGGATCGGGCATGAGCACCCGCGATGTCGTAAAGCACTTCGAGAACATCTCGCCGGTTCCCGTGCGCCATATCTGGCACGAGGATAACGGTTTCCGCCTGGCGGCCATCCGCAACAAAGCCATTGCCGCCAGCAAGGGAAAATACATTATCCAGATCGACGGCGACCTGATCCTGCAACGGAATTTCATTCAGGACCACATGCTTTTCGCCCGGGAAGGATGCTTCGTCACCGGCTCCCGGGGCATCATCACCGAACTGCTGACCCGCAAGGTGCTCAGCGGGGAGATCACATCGCTGTCCCCGCTGATGAAAGGCATCCGCAGCAGCAACAATGTCGTACGAATCCCGATCATGTCGATACTCTACCATACGTTCGGCCCGACCCGCGCTCCCCGTGGGTGCAATATGGCATTCTGGCGCAACGACCTGATTCGCGTAAACGGCTACGACGAAGATTTCAAGGGCTGGGGATTCGAGGACGCCGAATTATGCATACGACTCAACAACAGCGAGATACATCAGCGTTGCATGAAATTCCGGGGCGTCGCTTTCCACCTCCATCACAACCAGGCGGAACGTTCGGGCTGCAACAGCAACGAGCAGCGTTACAAAGACAGCATCCGCTGCCACCGGACCCGCTGCGAGAAGGGGCTCGACCGGCATCTTACCCCGAAAATATCCTACGAGATCGGCAGAGGGTCGGCCATCGTCATCGGCGGCTGACCCGGTCGCAGCGAATTCGCCGCGCGCTACTTTTCGAACGATGACTTTTCGGGGAAACGGGTGTCGAGAAACGTCCGGACCCGGATACGGTCTTCGTCGGTCATACGCACGTCGTCGTTCAGGCAGAACAACGACGGATCATATTTCTCCATAATAGATTCAAGATTAGGCAGATAAGCCGGGATGCAACGCGAATCGCTGCCGCAACCCGCGCCGAAAGCCGCACGAAGCAGCCGCAAGGGGTTGCGCAGTTTGTTGAAGCGGGTCACCTTGCGCAGCGAGGCGCGTCCGCGCGCCAACGCATCGTAGAGCACCAGGGCACGCTGCCAGTCGTCGCGCGAACGGAACCGGGCGTGCTTCGTATGCTCCAGTTCGGCCCGGAAGGTCTCGCAGCATTCGAGAAAATCGCTGCGGCGGTAAGCGTCGACATTGTGGTGGGGAGCCAGCGACGAGCACCTGCCGTAACGCGCCCGCACGAGATCCTGCATGCGGAGGATCGTATGGCAATAGATGTCGTCGTCGTGCTTCTTCAGCGACTGGACCTTAAGCCGCACGATGGGGCGGCCCTGCCAGTCGAAGAAAAACCCGGGATCGACGGGGCGGCTGAAAAACATGTCGTCGTTGGCATAGAGGAAATGCTCGGCCAGACCGGGAATCCGGGGCAGAAACAACTCGATGGTGCACGAATTGAAGACGGGAAGAATCTCCGCAGGCATGATCTCCCGGTGGGAAACCACCCTTATGCGCAGATTCGACGTATCGAGCCACGCAGGCGTCTGGTCGTCGGTCACAATATAGACGCGGCGTATCCACGGCGCGAATTTCTCCACCGAACGCAGGGAATAACGCAGTTCGTCGTTCTCGACGTAGCGGCACTCCCCCGCCACCTGGGGGTCCACCTGCCTGTCGGCCGGCAGAAATTCATTTTTCTTCGTCAGCCACACAGGGTCGTTCCCATCGACCCAAAGGTATACCAGATCAATGTCCATCACATGCTTGTTTATCGGTTACACGTTTCCGCCACACCGGAATCAGGTCGAACAACCGGTAGGTCTCCCGGTCGCCGCACTCCTTGATTTTCAGCCATGTAAGTCCCCAGCGGCCGAACGAACGGCGGGTAATGCGCCGGAACCTCGCGTCGAGACGTATTCCGCGGGCGTCGGCGTAGGCCACGAAGGCTTTGTGGGCCAGATATTTGTCCTGCTGCTTTTTCGGCGTCTGGCGGCTCTTGGTAATCGACGCCCCGTTGACCACATAGCGGTAAACGACATCGGGAACCGTCACCAGAACACCCCCTTCGCCCAGCAGGCGCATCGTATATTCCACATCCTCGTAACAGACCCGTTCGCGAAAGCGCAGTCCCAGCCGCAACAGCATCTCGCGCCGCAGGAGCTTGTTCATCACATAAAAATCGGGCGGGCAGCGGCAGAGGCGAAATTTCTCCTGCGCTTCGGCAGCCACCTGCCGCTCCGTATAATGAATCGTCCATTTCGAATAGGAGGGTCTGATCTTCAGCATCGAGGCGCAGGCAATGTCGGCCTCCGCCTCCCGGGCGGCCTCGTACAGCCGCTCGCAGTAAGCCGGGTCGATCCAGTCGTCGGAATCCACGAAAAGGATGAATTCGCCCGTCGCGGCGTCGAATCCCCGGTTGCGGGCGCCGCCCAGGCCGCGGTTCTCCTGCGAAATGACCCGGATGCGGTCGTCCTGCGCCGCATAGCGGTTCAGGATGTCGATCGACCGGTCGGGACTTCCGTCGTCGACGCAGATGATCTCGATCCCGCGCAGGGTCTGTCCCACCACGCTGTCCAGGCATCGGGCCAGAAACGGCTCGACATTGTAGACCGGAATGATAATGCTGACTTTCGGTTCCATCGGCTATCGAATATAATTTTTTACCGCCTCGGCGATTCGTTCGCCGTCGAGCGCCGCAGAAATGATGCCGCCGGCGTAACCGGCCCCCTCTCCTGCGGGAAACAAACCCTTCGTTTCGGGATGCATCAGCGTCCCGGGGTCGCGCGGCACGCGCACGGGCGTCGAGGTGCGCGACTCCACGCCCACGACCACCGCTTCGTTGGTCAGGTACCCGCGCATCCGGCGGCCGAAGGTCGCGATGCCCTGACGCAGTCCCTGCGCGATGAAGCCGGGCATCCACTCGTCCAGACGCGACGGCGTGATACCGGGAATGTACGACGTTCGGGGCAGCGACCCGCTTGCGCGTCCCGCCACGAAATCGGCGACCCGCTGTGCCGGAGCGATCTGATGCTCCCCGCCCCGCTGCCGCGCCGACTCTTCGAACCGCTGCTGGAATTTCAGCCCCGCCAGCTCGCCCCATTCGGCACGCAGATGTTCGAAATCCGCAAGCCGGACCTCCGTGACCAGCCCCGAATTGGCATAGGGCGACGTACGGCCGCTGGGCGACATGCCGTTGACCACCGACTCCGCGGCATCGGTCATGGCCGGTACGATGAACCCGCCCGGGCACATGCAGAACGAGTAGACCCCGCGGCCGTTTTCCTGGCTCACGAGCGAATAGGAGGCCGCCGGGAGGTACTCGCCGCGCGTCTCGCAATGGTATTGGATCGAGTCGATCAGCGCCTGCGGATGCTCGATGCGCACCCCCATGGCAAAGGGCTTGGCCTCGACGCGCACGCCGCGGCGGTGGAGCAGTTCGTAAATATCGCGCGCCGAATGGCCCGTAGCCAGCACGACGGCGGCTCCTTCGATCAGTTCGTCGCCGCACCATACGCCTTTTATCCGGTCGCCTTCGATTTTCAAATCGGTAACGCGGCTCCCGAAACGGAACACGCCGCCCGCTCCGACAATCGTCTGCCGGATACGCTGCATGATGCCCGGCAGCTTGTCGGTTCCGATGTGAGGATGGGCCTCGAAGAGAATTTCGGGCGTCGCACCGTGAAACACCAGCGTCTGCAACGCCTTGTTGTAGTCGCCGCGTTTTTTGCTGCGGGTGAAGAGCTTGCCGTCGGAAAAGGTCCCGGCTCCGCCTTCACCGAAGGCGTAGTTCGAGTCGGGGTCCACAGCGCCGTTGCGGTTGATCTGCGCGATGTCGCGCTTGCGGGCCGAAACGTCGCGCCCGCGCTCCAGAATCACGGGCCGCAGGCCCAGTTCGATCAGCCGCAGCGCCGCGAACAGCCCCGCAGGTCCCGATCCCACGACCACGACCTCCGTGCGTCCGTCGACCGACGGATAGTCGAAATGCACCGGCCCGGGCTGCGGCTCGCGGTCGACGTACACTTCGAGCGTCAGATTCACCTTCACCTGCCGCTGCCGGGCGTCGATCGACCGTTTCACGACCCGCGCCAGAGCAATATCGGCCTCCGAGACACCCATGCGCCGCGCCGCCTGCGAGGTGTAAAACGTCGCATCGGCAGCCTGCTTCGGCGTGAGTACAAGGGTAATATGTTGCGGCATGTCTAAAAAATTACTTACAAAAGTAACCAAAAAAGCCGGATAATGGCCCGTGCCGGTTGTGTTTTGTGAATTTTTATCTACCTTTGTCCTACCGATGCGGATATGGTGTAATTGGTAGCCACGTCAGACTTAGGATCTGATGCCTTACGGCGTGGGGGTTCGAGTCCCTTTATCCGCACAAAGGAGCCTTTTCCGAGGCTCCTTTTTTTGTCGCCCGTCCGGTAGGGGGGGGGCTGGTTATCACCATTTTGTATAATCGGCAAAACGAAATGCGACGAGATCAAAAACGAAACGCGACCAATGAGGCGTAAAACTTGATCAAAACGAAATGCGATAAAAATTTCGCATGCATGCAATCAAACACCGTTCAAACGGCAATCAAACGCCGTTCGAACGGTGTTTTTTCATCACAAAAACAGCGAACCCTGCGCCCGCTCCTCATAGTTGCAAACCATCCATTCCTCCTGCCGGCGGCGACTTGACTTCGAGGCGCTAATAGTTCGCTCAATGCGGTGGATAATCCACCCGTTTCGTTGGGCGAATCGGTCGATCATGTCGAAGGGAAACATCGTCAGCATAAACTTCCCCTTCACCGTCTCGAGCAGACGAAGGAGCTGTTCCATATTCTGCTCGTTGAACGTATCCTCGTAATGGCCGCAGTCCGAGTTCACATAGGGAGGATCGACGAAATGAAAGGCCTCCGGGGCATCGTAGCAGGCGATAACATCGAGTGCGTTTCGGTTCTCGATCGTCACCCGCTCGAGTCGAGTACAGAGCTGCTCTGTGAATTCATCCTTCGCATTGCGCAATTTCTTGGGCATCATCCCTCCAAAGTCGTACCCGAACGTCCCATCCATCATCGAGGCGAACGACATCTTACATAGCGCCCAGACGGCCCAGGCGCGCTCGACTGGAGTGAAGAACTGCGGGTAGGTGTTAATGTGCGCCGCGTGAGCATGAACGTCACGGCTGTGCAGCGTCTTCTCGATTTGTTCCTTCAACTCAGGATAACAAACCTTCGCCATCCAGTAGAAGTTCGTCAGCTCCATGTTGATGTCATTGATTACCTCTGCTTCGGCCGGCCGCTTAGCGAACAGCACTGCGGCGCCTCCGCAGAATGCCTCCGTGTAGATCTTGTGGGCAGGTATCAGCGGCATGATGTGCTTGAGCATAGTCTGCTTGCCGCCGTAATATGAAATCGGTGTTCTCATTTTGCTTTTCAATTAAAATCCGTATCTTTGCACATCCTCTTACTTACGTACTCTACAACACAAAAAAAACGCCCAACCGCGATTGTGGGTATTCCCCCGGTCGTGCGGTTAGGCGCCTTTGTGTTAGTACGTAGGTAAGAGGACTTACTAACAGGCCGGGGGATTTCTTTTTGCCCTTCCCCCGAGAGGGCTTCCTTAAATGTGGTATCGCTCGATATCGATCGCATCCTTGGCTTCCCAGCCTTTGGTCAGCTCCTTCTGGACGTGAGACAGGGCGGCTGTATAAAAGGCCTTGAGGTCTTCCACGGTCGAGAACTCTCGGTACTCCGGCTTTTCATCGGTCCCGAACTTGAACACGACCGGAAGGTTCGCCCCATTCGTTTGGACGGCCAGATCGAACGCTGCTTTGTAGTTGAACTGGTTCTCACCCGTCAACCACACCTGGGCTCCATCCCACTGAAATCCGGAAAGAATCGCCTCGTCAACCTGACGGTTGTACGCCGCGATGATGGTTGAGCGGATCTCTTCATCCGATGGCCGATGGTCAAACTCAGCCTCTTCGTATGTGGTCGAGCCGTCCTCTTCCTTTCGGACATCCCATCGGATTCGCCACCGGTTCTTCCGCGGATGGACGCACTCGATAGGTGCGACTTCTGAACTTCCTTGGACTCTCATGTTATCAGGTGAATATATACTTCGTTTTGTTCACGCCGAAGCGTTCCGATTTGATTGTCGTCTCAAAAGGAAACCCGTCCGGCATCTCGCGTATCTGCTGAAGGATGTTCTTCATCTCTTCAGAATTAGTAAAGAACTTACGCATCTCGCCGTTCAGCTCGACTTGGACAATACATCGGTCGTCGCCCTGTTCCGTCTTGATGCCTGTTTCGAAGTCATGGACAACAATGGGGGTATTCACCAGTTCTCGAATGGAAATCACCGCACCTTTAAAGCGTTTCTTTCCATCTGCAGGCGTGTAGCTGACACCCAAATCCTTAAAGTTTTTCATATCTATACCTGTTAGTTGTTTGAAAAGCCTTCGACAATCTGCGTGTTTCGTCATCCCATAAAAAGATGCGATCAGTTCACGCTTCCGGGTTCTGCTCTCGATCTCGTGCATCTTTCGAGCGAACGTCTGCTTGTTTCGCTTGCGAAGCCCGACGTGATCAGGATAGATCACATAGCCGAGGAAGTCAATACCCTCTTCAATCGGGAAGATCCGATCGTTCGGCTTCACCTCCAATCCGATCGATTCAATGCACTGGTGGACGGCATCTCGCACACGCCACAACTCCTTTTTCGTCCCGGCCAATATGCGGCCGTCATCACAATATCGGTAGAAGTGGCGAACACCATATCGATCTTTCAAAACGTGATCGAGATGGATCGACAGCACCAAGTTTGCCAGCCCCTGCGACGAACGAAGCCCCATGCTCAAGCCGTGAGGCATCAGATGGATGAACCCTTCGAGCATGCCAAGCAGCAAACGATCTTTGAACACGCGATGAACGGCATCCACGGCCACCTGCTGATCCACGCTTTCGTAGAACTTTCGCACATCGAACGCATAACAGAAACGAGTTCCGTCCGGGTCTTCGGCTATATCCCGGCGGATATATCCGAGCAGATCATGCATTCCACGATTGCGAATCGACGCAGAGGTTGTCCTGATGAAGCGCCCGTGCAGGTGTTCATCAACCACCCTCATAATCGCATTGACGGCGATCCTATCCTTCAGGGGGACCACCTGAATCGTTCTGGACTTGCCGGCTTCCACAATGTGCATTTCCCGATAGCCGCTTACCCGGTAGGATCCGTCCGAGATCCGCCGTTGCAATTCGGCAATCACGGCATCTTTGTTTGCGATCAAGAGCCGGCCGACACGACTCGTCTTTCGATGTTTACCTCGAAGCACCGCCTTGAACGATGCCTCCATATTCTCCACCGAGACGATCTCCTCGATAACGTGTCCATCTCTTCGCATAGCATGATGCCTTCAATTCCTTGGGCCTGACTTCTTCGAGATCCGAGGACCCTACCAAACTCTACCCGACGCTGTGTGTTTCGCCTTTCCGGCCTTGGCCGCTGCTGGCGAGGCTCATCCCCCTTGGCGCTGCGTGGGAAACCCGTTCCTGTGCAGTAGGCCAACTTCCGAATCCTTGCGTCCTTTCATTGTTTGCGAGCCGAGACCCGATGTTCGCGTTCGTGTTCGACGAATCGTTGTTCGTGTTCGCGTACGACACGCCGCCATTCGCGTTCGCATTGTTGTTCGACCGATAGACCACACGGGCTTACGGGGGAATCCACCTTCTTTGTGGACACAAAAATAGTAAAATCTTCATCACAAAACCGTTTTTGGCATTTTCAAAAAATTTTCGAGTGGCTTACGCCACTTTTCATACCCAGCGTCATTCGACGCTGGGTGACGCTTTATACTCGCTGACGCTCGTCGCTTTGACGATTTGCCCTCTGAAGGCGAGCCGAGACCCGATGTTCGCGTACGTGTACGACGAATCGTAGTACGTGCTCGCGCACGACACGCCGCCATACGCGCTCGCATAGTAGCTCGACCGATAGACCACACGGGCTGTGGATCCTGATACATTTTGCCAGTCGTAATATCCGGACGTTTCAGATCCGCCGCCTCGAGCGGCGATAATATCCATGTAACGCCCGTGCACCATATTCGCCGGCCAATACTCAGTAAACACAGCAATACCTTGCACTTCGCGCGGGGGGCGCCCGGGCGTTTCGATGCTCCAGCGGCCATTCGCTTTCTCCTTGTTGAGCGTCACGTAACCGAGCCACTCACACTTGTTTCCCTGCCAGCACTCGTAACCCATGACGTTGGTCGACAGAATGTCCTTCAGCGTATCGCCCTCGTAATAATAGGCTCCAGAGGTCTTGTTTTCCGGGTTAATCGTATCCCGCATTCCCAACAGATTCGTCAATCCACTCCGCTTCGTATAAGAGCTCTGGCCGTATCCACATTGCCCCTGCGAATCCCGGGTCCCGTATTTCGCGTAGAACAGGTTTGCTACGTCTTTATGCATGTCCCAATCGACCAACTGAAACCCGGGGCCGGAGTTTGACGCATAGATCATGAGATCGCCCTGCGAGACGGATCCGGTACTGATCTCTCCGGAAACAGACTTCACGAGGTCATCCTGAAGCAAGGCCTCATATACCGCTGTAAGACATTCCGTATGCTCACACCAGTCAGGCTCGATCGCCTCGACCTTGTCGCTTGTCGTAAACAGGACATAGTCGAAATCTGCTGCATTGACAATCGTGAAGGCCAGTCTAACCGCACCTTCCGGTATGGGAGCGAAGAGGTACATCCCGTTCAGGATACCGGCACTTGAGGTAGCTCGCATTCTGCCGAGAATTCTTCCCGCAGAGTCCAGCCAGACGCCACCGTAAGCCGCCGACGAAAGCGACGGGAATCGGGCTTGACGATACCCGCCGGCCGGAATGTCGACAGCGCAATATGAATCTGCCGGCACGGCCGTCGCCGCCTCTTCCAGTGTCTCATACTCTTCGCCGATCCGAATCGCCATGCCTTCAACGACCTCGAGGTCGTCCTTCTCGAGCTTGATGTACTGACCATCGACAACAGGGCACTCCGCGTTCGAACTGAAGAACGAGTATTTCTTTTGATTCAGCAGGTCGTTTACGCCCTTGTACCAGTAGTGCGGCTCGAACATCCAGACGTTGCCCTCGGCTCCTGTAAGAACCGCCGGGGTTGCCAACGCCGGGTCCTCCGCATCCGCATAGTAGTTCGAGTTCTCATCGTGGAGCTGACAGATCGTCACCTCACCCTCCGCCGTCTTCTTTCCCAAAACCCGATGGCGCTGGGCGAGGATTCTCGAGATATGAGCGCTGGGCGCGTAGTCATTGTCATAGGCATAGCCCGTGTGATTGTCGAGATTCGATATATTATGCCCGTCGAGCACCGAATCATCAAACTCGATACACGTCCACTCGGGCTGGATGATGTTCAGTTCCGGGAAATGCTCGCGCAGCTCCTCGTAGAGAGCGTCCTCGAGATAGTTCGTCAGCCTGTAGGTTCCCACGAGCCGACACGTCGGGGTGTTACCTCCGGCCTCATCGACGCCGCCTACCGACAGCAGGTTACGCAGCAGAGTCCCGTCTCCCTCCATATTTACACCTGTAACACGCAGATACTTCACATTGGCGCATCGGTCGTATATCCGCTTCCAGTCGAGCAGCGTACAGCCGTCGACAACCAGTCGCGTAATATTCGACGTTCCCTCCAGCGTGAGCCCGGCGTTGCTCAGTTTGGCCAAATAGCGCAGTTCGAGCGTCTGAATCGTAGCCGGAAGAACGGCCGAGGTGAGAGGTGAGCCCTGGGCGAAGGTCACACCAGTAAGAGCGCTCTTCGAAGCTCTGAATGTCTCGAGTTTGCTGTTGGCGCTCAGATCGATCGTCGTGAAGCTGGCTGACTGCAACCCGCCCATATTGAGACTGCGAAGGTTCTTGCAGCCGGCGACAAGCAGAGCATTCAGCGTACTCTGCCCGGCCGAGCAACTCACATCGAGGACTCGCAACGCAGCGCAGTTGTTCAGGTTGAGGGTCTGCAGCAGCGCATGGCTCACATCCGTGAGGTCGAGCTCCCGAATGCGGCTCGCTCCGTAAATGTACTGCGGGTCGTTGACGATGAGGTCCGTGTCGAGCGTCAGGAATATCTGACTTCCGGCTTCGGGCGCGAGCACGGCGCTCTGATGAGGTGTGCCGCTGGTATAGCCATAGCCAAAGTAGTATCGCTCACTGGACGTGATTTTGATCTTCCGGTTGTCCCCGCTGAAAGCATAGCCGAAGTAGGCCGTGAAGCTGTCCGAGCGATAGGTTCCAGCGACGTACATCGCATCGAGCAGCGCAAATCGGTTCTTGATCGTGAAAACACGGTGAGCATAACGACTGCCCTGCAGAGCGTAGAGATAGTCATAGAACTTCGTTCCCTCGGTTGTCTGGACACCTTCGATCAGGGGCTGGATATACTTGAAGTAGCCGTCCTTGTTGTAGATACGCTCCGACCAGTTTCCCATCTGCTCGACGTTGAACATCTCCAGCACCGACTCCGTGCTCATGTTCGAGCGGATCGTGGCTGCCGTCTCCATCAGCTTGTCGGACAAAGCCTCCCGCACGAGCTTCCACAGCACGCTGTCGTGTCCGGCGAAGGCGTAGGACCCGATGCTGTCGTCGTAGGTCTCTTCGGTGATCGTATAGTCGTAGGCCAGCATAGCATCGTTACGGCCGCCGAGGATTGTGTCGGCGTCGTAAGGCAGGAAATACCACTTCAGTCCATCCCAGGTGGCAAGCATCATGTTCTTGGCCCGCTGGTCCACAGCCATGAAGTAATCGGTGAACAGGTACCATGCGCACAGCGAATTGACGTCGAAATACTGCGACACCTCTGCCGCAAAGCGCTCCGGGTCATCCTTGCAAGCATAGACCCAACTCCACAACCGCTGCACAGCCGCACGGTCTTCCTCATGCGCATCCGCCCATACCGTGTCGGCCTTGTAGCGGAATTCCAGTGCATCGTCGAACTCCGACATATCGTCCGTTGCAAACAAACACAACGGTTTGCTGTTATTCAGAAACTCGAGGCAGATACACTTGTTGCGGCCGCCGGCCAGCGCCTCTTCATCGTTGAACCCCTCGATACCTTCGAAACCGTACACCTGATGGCTTTCGGACTTCTCGTTGTTGAAGTTGAACTTGCCGAGATATCCGTTCGTGCCGCTCCCATCCTCATCGTAGAACCCATCACACGGGAATCCATCGACACCAATCCGCACGTCGTATTCCCCTTCGTAGGCAGCCTGCGGGGGCGTCAGGAATCCGCACTTCTTCCAGACATCATTCACCAGCCGCACCGCTCCTGTGTTGTGCGTCGACGAAGAATCGGAGAAGTCCGCCTTCAGGCAGAATATCTTGACCGGTCGCGCACCTGGCTTGAACGAGTAGCTCAAGTCTGGGACGGGAGATCCATTCACGGTCAGCGTGGTTCCGTACTTATCCGCCCGATCGAAATAGAGCCGATAATTCTTGCGGGGGTATGTTGTTGAGGATGTACCCTGTATGCGCAGGCCGACTCCTTGGGCGATGAAGTCATATTCGGGACCGTAGGCCGAGTAGAAGTAGACGTCGACCGGCACCTCGAACTTCTTGTTGTTCGTCTGATTGACCAGATCCACGTCGCCGACGATCCGGATGACGCTTTTCCCTTTCGCACGCAGCTTCTCGATATCGACGGACAGACCTTCGTCATCCATCACCTCGTTGTTCTCGAACAGCGAGACCATCTCATCGGTAGTCGTGCGGTCGACGATAAAGTTCGACAGCATCTCGTCGTCCGTCAGCGCCTTCTCATACACACGAATCGAGCGCAGCTCGACATCGGCCGCATCGGACCGAACCGAGATCGTCGCCGGCGTCTCCTGCAGGAAGCTCTCCGAAGTGGCGTACTGCTTGGCTCCGCAGCGGATACCGTTCACGTAAAGCTCCATCAGACGAGTGCCGTTCTTCTGCTGCACGACGAAGCCGATATGCAGATCCATGTCGGCCGCGAACTTCGTGCTCACCGACGTCCCGGCGGAAGCAGTCATCGAGGCATCCTGCGTCGTCATGCGGAACCCGATACCGTTGGCCAAGCAGGAGAGGATCTCGCCTTCACGCTCGGTGACGTTCGAGCAGTTCAACTCGAATTCGTAGGTGGCACCGGTGGTCGCAGCATCTGCCGCGAACGGCCGGAACCCGATCTCGATCGAGGCCCCATTCATCATCTTCAGTGTCTCTCCCGTCCATCCCGAGCTATTCCAGTCAAACCCTTCAAACGTCGTTCGAACGTCGCCGTAGCTCCATTCAGCCGGATTCGATTCGGTGTTGCTTCGGCCGGCGGCCGACAGCTTCAGCGCAAGAGCGTCAGTTGCCTCCGAGATATCAATATCCGAGGCGGTGACGTCAACGTTGAACAGGTACGATGTAGAACCGCACAGGAACATCATTTCGACCTGTTCCTGCTCCGTAAAGCGATTCACATACTGCTGAACCGTGCGGGGAACGCTTACCGTCTGTGTCTTCGCGTCATCCCGGTAAACGGACATTGTCGCAGGGGTCGTGGCAGGGTCGTACACCACGAACTCGAACGACAGCTGCTCGTACTGCCCAACGGAGATGCGCGGGGTGCGATATTCGGCCGAGGAGAAGATCCGGCCATCGGCAAAGCGCATCATCGTTCCGATGAAGGGAGCCGATGAACCCGCCTTCAGGAAGTCGATGTAGACGCTCTCCGACTTCAGCGTCAGCGATTCGTCTGCTTCCATCTCCGCAACCATCTGTACCGTATGGCGCCCGGCAGCAAGGCCGATCATCGAAATAGTGAAGCTGCCGTTGGTGGTACCGGATTTGCTCACCTCCCGGCTGTCCTTCTGGACACCATCCAGATACATCGTGACGATCTTCGTTCCCGACCCGCTGACCGCGAACGGGATGGTCGCCGTATCGCTGGCTGCATATCCGCCGGTGGCAATCGACGACGCCAGATTATAGCTGCTCGACAGAGACAGCGTCACCACTCGAACGCTCACATAGCCCTGCTTGGTCTGCTGCCGGCCAGAAGCCGGATCGGTAGTCGTGGCCTTCACGTAGATGTCCGTGGTGCCTACAGCCAGGTATGGCCCGAGGTCAAAGGTATAGCTTCCTTTGCCGACGTTCTGAATGCTCTGCGTGTACAACGTTGCAGAGCCGCGGAGCAGCGTTAGCGTGATCGTCGCCTTCTGGCCCGTGGATTCGCCCTTTTCATCGCCGGCGCTATACTGGTGGTCATACGTATACGTGAGCCGGGCAGAATCGCCCTCCTTGACAATCGCCTTGTCTACGGACGCATTAAGTACGATCTTTGTGGCGGAAGCATCACCACCGCCGCCTCCGCTCCCGGCCGGGATGTCAACCGAGGCAATTTCGGCCCCGCTCTTGTTGTTCAGGGTCAGTCGAACCGTGCTCTCGTCATCACTCACCTCGGCGCCCATCGAGAACACGGTATTCGCCTCGATCCGGCCGATCGCTGCTGCTACCGCCGCATTCTGAATCGGATTCGTACTCTCCGAATCGAGCGTCTCATCGGTCTCCGGCACGTCGACATTCAGCGAAATATTGCCGGTTGGATCCGGGGTCAGCTTCTCGCCGTTGAAGGTCACCTGCTTGACTGCGCCCTTGGCTCCGTACTCCTCCCATCCTGCAGGAGTGAGGAATGAATCAATGCTCGTCGCCGTGAAGCGATATTCGCGCCAATCTCCGGCCGCAGCTTCGAACGTGATGATCATACCCCGCTTGCCGTCGTCTTCAACCTCCGCGTTTGCCAAGGCTGCAACCGCCGTCTCAAGCGTGTAGAATCCCTCGGCCAGAGGCTGCTCGAGCGTCACGTTGTAGAACCCGCTGCCACTTCCGGAACCACCTCCAAAGCTCCTCCAATTGCCGGCCGTCGTGAATTGGGAGGTCGGGTCCCCGGTGAACTGCTTACACGTCCAGCCCTTCGCCGTTCGGAAAATCAGCACGACGCCATCCTGCTGGGCCGCCGTAATTCCGGCCGTTACCAAGGCATTTGCCGCAGCGACCACGTCCTCGTATGAGGAAGTCGTGTTCAGCACGCGATTCACGTTGACTACGGTCCCGCGCAACTCTCCGGCGACACCATTCAGGCTACTCAACGCTTCCGTCACCTTCTTCGTCACGGCCTCCGCATCTGCAGCGGCTTTCGTGGCCGAGTCTGCCGCATTCTTTGTGGAAACCGTCAGCGAATTGAGTTCGCTGAACTTCGAATTCGCCTGCTCGATCAGTTTCTCAACAGACGCCGCAGCGTCTTCGGCCGGCTTCGACAACAGAGAGATTGGCACACGCACAACCTTTGTTCCCGACATGGCCGGCAGCGAGTTGACTCCGGAGAGAGAGGAGACCGCCTCAAGCTCCGTTACGCCAATAGAGGAGGACTCAATCTCGGAGAGGACCTCCTGTTTGATCTGCTGTTTCTCTTCGTCAGTCATTGCCATAGTTATTCAGTTTTATCGGTGGGAGTATTGAGTTCCTTGATTTGGGCCGCCAACGCCTCGATCAGCGCCGGGGTTCCGAACTGCTCAAACGCCAGCTGCAGCGTCCGCAGATCATCGTCACTCACGACCAGCTTCCCTTCGCTTTTATAGATCATCAGTGCCAGGTTGAGCGCTTCGATACCATGCATCTGGTTGTACAGCATATTGGCAACTGACTTCCGTACATCGCATCGTACCCGCTGCATCTTTGTGATGTCCGTGAAGACATCGAATTCTTTAAGGTTGATCGTTTTCATCTTGTTAATTGCTATGGTTCAAAATCTGGTATCTGAAGCCGTCGATCTTCGAGATCAGGACCTGAATCGAATCTCCGGGCGCCAGTTCATAGTTGATCATATTCTCATTGTGGTCGTAAATCCCCTTCAGAATGATATTCTTCGACCCGGGCCGGACACGGAAGGTTACGATGGCCGCGAAATTGCTCGGGAGCGACGTCACGCCGAAGCTGCTTGCCACTGACGTCTCTGTCGGCAGCGTAACCTCCACACTGCCGTAGTTCGGGTCGTTGTAGTAAAGCAGAACGACGTTGTGCTGCGAGAAATCAACCGAATAACTGCCCGACCCAAACGTGAGCAGCTCTGCCTCCGTATTGATGAACGCCGGGGCCATCAGGGGTGCATTGCTCTGAATGCCGTAGTTCTTTGTTGCACCCGACACGTCGATGAACAGGCCATAGTTCGCATTGTCGAAGCCGTAGATCCCAAGGTTATTCTTTTTGTTGTTGACGATTCGCCCTGCAGCACTGAATGCTCCACCCAAAGACGCGGGAATCACATCATCGCCGAACATGACGTAGCCGTTGTCACCTCCGACTCGGAAGAAGTCATCGTAGATCGCCAAACTGCCGCCGCCACCGCTCTGCGAAGCCGTGGCGCCTATGCGGTTCTGGCCGATCTCGAATCCTCCGATCGTTCCGCTCGTCGCTTCGATTTTGCCTCGGAAAACTCCGTTCTTTGCCTCGACGGATCCATCCTCGAGCACCTTGAAGTTCTCGTTTGCCGTGACAAGCCCCTCGAGCTTGATGCTCCCTGCTTTAATGAACACCCCATCCGTTGAGGCGCCGACAAACGATTTCAGGGTCCCGTCGCCGTCGATGGCAAACAGCCCCGTCACATCCTGTTTGCTAATCAGCCCGGTGGTGTTGATCAGATTGCCGTCCTTGTCAAACGACTCGGTGGCGATCTTCACCAGCAGGTCCGTCTGTTCGAACAGCGTCTTGTGAGAGTAGACGAAGTCTTCGATATGGTCGAGCGAAAGCATCAGCATGTAGAGGTACATCTTCCCGGTAAACGTCAGCTTGAAATCGCCGGTACCGTTCCAAAGACCGCTGCCCTCAAACGTCCGGTACCCATCACCAGCCTCAACCTCTTGCGAAATGTGGAACTCCTCGAAATACTGGAATCCCGTCTGATCGACCCCATCGAACACAATATCGAGCGTGCCAGATTCGAGGCAGCGGTAGAAGAATGTCAGGAACACCGGCTTGGCCTTCAGTAAGCCGTCCAGCCCGGCCTCGTATGAGGGCCGAGTTTTGAAGTCTGCGCCGCGCTGCAGGATGTAGTTGTTGTTGATGCACATCACCGTCCGGCCGTCATGTTCCTCAACGGCCGCGTATGTCCCCTTGGTCGAGTAGGGAGCCGAATTCAGCCACAAATACTTCCCGCCCAGCGTGAAGAACCGGATGTCGTTGTTCGTATCCCAATAGCGCATCCCGTCGCCGAAGTTCGGGTTGTTTAGGAAGCTCTCGCCGGTCGTGAAATCATTTCGCACCGACTCGATACTCGTCCGGATCGTATTCTCCATGACCTCGAACTTCGTGGCCACATCCTCGCCGGTTGTCAGCAGGAAATGTCCCCGCAAGAAGGCGTTGTCTGCATAAAGGCCATAGCCATGGGGTTGCCCGTCGGCCGGGAACCAGCTGTCGGAGATCCCGTCGAGATTTCCCAACCGGGCGTGCAGACATCCTGCGAGGGTTTTACCCGACACCCCATTCAGCACATCGATTCGAGGTTGGCCATCCTCCGTTGCCGAGATCGAGATCACGCCCTGACGCAAGGGGTTGTCGACACTGCCCATCAGGACAACTTCGTCGCCCACCGCCGGCAGCGCTCCCTCGAACTCCGACACGGCCACCGTAGCAATACCGCCATCGACCGACGCCACTTCAACCCAGTACGCCTTCGGGGTGATTCCGTTCGTCACGGAACACCTGATCAGGTCGCCGGCGACGAACGGGCAGCCCATCTCAAAGGTCAACCGGTAGTTCTCCCCGGTCTGATCCATATCGACGCTCGCAATCTTTCCGCTGGCTGCCGAAACGATCATCTGCCCGCCGACAGCTCGGACCTTCTCGACAAGCATCTCCAGTACACTCATCGTCTGGCGAACCGTCAGTCGGTCGATCGTCAGATTCGAGATTCCGAGTTCGTTCAGCCATAGCTGCCACCCGGATCCCGTCATCCCATCCTCGAACGACACGCTACGCAATAGGTTGCGGACAACGACCGACAACAGCTCCGCATTGCCCTGCGCATCGATGTTTCCTCCGGTTGAGCCGGACTTGAATCCGCCGATTCGAAGTCCCTGCTCAAAGGTGATCAAGCCCTGCGCCGTGTCGTTCGATCGCTTGTTGAGAAACTCCTTCATCGAGCGCTTCGACGAGAAGAGGTTGAAGTCGCTGGCCGGCGTACTCTCCCAGCTCCGGACGATATCAGGCAGCGCCGAGGAGGCGGTCTGCGCATAGTGCCTGATCTCCGACAGCTCATCGTCGACCTTATTCCGATAGCCCTTGCCCAGCACATCGCTTATCTCGAGATCCATCTCTGTCGGCCGCAGGATGTTCTGCGTGATCGACGTGATACGGCTCGACCGGTAGCCGGTAGCCGGAAAATACTTTGCACTTTCGAGCCGGACCCGCTGGCCGATGTCGATATTCAAAGCACGCTTCTCAAGATCGACATAGTCCGTTCCGCCTTTATACACGAAGCGATCTTTGTTATGCTTCTGCATATATACATCAACAGCCTCGGCATACTCCTTCTCGGCCAGCGGATAATACTCGGCCGGCATCTTGATGTTCCACAGAATATACGAGTCACCCTCCTTCGGGATGAGCACGCCTCCGGGAAGCTGCGTATCGTCATCATAGGGCCATTGCGTGATGATCTCGAACTCCTGTTTACGGGAATCGTAGTTCACCTCGAAATCGCGGCCATTCAACTCCCCGCTCTGGAACGTCACCTGCTTGACCAGTCCGGGCAGCTCGTAGTCATTCGGATCGAACGGGATCTCCGAATCCTTGAAGTAGTAGATCGTAAACGGATCTCCATCTTCGCCGGTTTTCTCCTCGCTCCGCACGCTGCTGATCGTACCGACCCGGCGAGGATAAATTCCGGAGAAAGCCTCTTCTTCGTAATACTCGACAATTCCCTGTTCGATATTCTGTTCGACATAGGCCATCTTGCTCGGGAGCTGGAGCCGGGAATAACCGTACTCGTCCGGGTCGATGTTCCGGGAACTGCCGATCGGGAACAGCCGGGTGAAGAACTGGATGTTGTCGGCAGCCTGCCGGTCAAGGCTGGTCAGGCCATTGTCGTAGCCGAGCGTGATCTCCTCGCCATATTCACAACGGCACAGGTTCACCGTCTGGCCATCGAACCAGAATTCGCTCTCCGTTTCATCGGCGAGCTTCGACAGGGCTTCATCGCAGTAGGTGCCTTGGTAGTCGATGGTGATGTTCTCGGTCGAGATCACCTCTCCGACCTTCCAGTCGGTCACGCCCAGCTTGCGGTTGATGTTGGCGACGATAAGCGCCATGTGCTCGCGGGCCGGGGCTGTCAGCGAAAAGACCGGGTCGTTCTTTCCGTCGGTCAGCTCGAGGACCAGAGCCTGCCCGATCAGGTTCTCGATGCCGTAGAACTTGCAGTTGTATTCCCACTCGACCGTCGACACCTCTTTGGGAACGTACTCCTCCATGGCCCAGAACCGAACGCCGGCAAAGTCCACGTAGTCGAGCACCTCGATCCGCACACACTCGAAAGCCGTGAACGTCAGATTCAGGACATGATCCGACATCAGCGTCTTCTGGCGCATCGAGTTGTCCGACGGCGACACCGTCAGCTTCAGCGCTTGGTTCTTGCTATGGATCGTCAGTTCCATATCAACCAAATCAAATAGCACACACCATATCCGGCCGCGATGCCAAGGGCATCCGCCAGCAGATCCCACCAGCACCAATGGTTGCCGGTGGCATTCTTATCGCCATACTCTTTCCCGATCGAAAGTCCAGCGGCGAGCCAAACCCCGGGTCCTCCGAGCGCAAGAACGACCGCAAAGTTGACGGCGAAATGTTTGATTTTGTCTTTCCCTATCTTCATGTTTTATGCGTTTGAATGGTGTTTGAATGGTGTTTGAACGATATTAAAAAGCCGGATTCGGCTCTCTGAATTTGACCGTAAACGAGGCGTACACCTCACCCTCAAAGTCGGTCAGTTGGTCGTACCCCGTGCAGTCCTTGTAGAAGAAGCGAAAGTGCCTCTCCAGTTCCGGAAGGTAGAAATCCAGCCAACCGTCCTCTCCCCGCTGCAGGAACTCAACGAAGCCAGCATAACGGGTGAGGAACTGCGCTCTATCGGCGGCTCCGATCGTGAACCGGAGCGTGACATCGCGGGCCTCCCGGCTTTGAACTATCCGATCCGGGAGCTTCACTCCGTCATGCTCACGGAAGGAAACCTCCTTCTGCTCCTTGACTGCAGACGGCTTCATCAGGGCCGAGTAGTTCTCCGTCCCATCCTGTTTTTCCTCGGAAAGAAAGGCCCCGTATTCGACATAGGGATCTATTCCGTTGATCGTAAGCAAACCCTCGAGAATCATGGCTATTTCATTTTTAATCCATCCCGTTGAAAAGACTGCAGCAGTGCCAGCATCAGAGGCAATGCACTTGTGTTCGTTGCGATCCGGCCCAGCACATCCAAACAGCCGCCCAACCCGGAAACAGCGTTGTCCATCTTCTCGTCGATCGACGCCCAGTGTATCTGGCCAGAGGTGAACAGACCCTCGAGCTTCGTGCCCTGATCCTGCGTCATGGTAGTGAAGGCGCCAGCCTTCCCACTTTGCGATGTCCCGCCCTGCCAAAGATCGAACCCCATCTCTTCCGCCTTTTCTCGCCACGCCTCAAGCCACGCCTGCGCCGCACTCATGTCTGAACCGATGCCATCGTAGAAATTCCCAATCACCTCCATGGCTTCGTTCGCAATATCTTCCGGACTGCCTTCTCCGCCATACACATCCTTCAGTTGCGATTCGAGTTCGTCGAACTTGTCAGCAAAGAACAGAGAATAGGCGATCTGTTCACCCAGATTCTCCAAAACGGAGGCAGCCTCGTCAGCGAAGTTCTCCAGCGCACTTCCACCTTCAGCCAGGGCAGTAGTGATAGAATCGAGAATGCCGTCGCCTAACGATCCGAAGGTCTGCTGCAGATAATCTTCCAGCGCCTCCTCTGCTTCGTCCATCGCATCCTTCAGCTCGATCAGGTTCTCCAGATAGGCCCGAGTCTCATCCGACATCTTGCGCGTGTCGAGAATCGTCTGCAGCATCGTCGTGTCCAGCTCCCCATTCGCATCGATCAGTTCAGGGTAAACTTCAAGGATACTGCTGTACAAATCTTTGCCTTTGCCCCATCCGAACAATCCCGTTTTCTTGTGGCCTGTGACAATTTGGGCGTCCCACAGGCCACCCAACCCCTGCCGATAGGCTTCTGCTGCATCAGAAAGACGGCCCTGATAGAAGAACCTGTCGATGTTAGAGCCGGCCATTGCAGCATACTCAGCGCCCTTTGCTGCTGATCCAGCCATTTCCTGCTTAAGCTGCGCATAAGCCTGCCGGAATACATCGATCGCGTTGATCGCCTTCTCAACCTGCCGTTCTCCAAATACGCTTGTCGCCTTCTCAAGCAACAGATTTTGTTCAAGAAGCGCCAAATTGTACTGACGCTGAAAATCGAGTTTTGCCCGCTCGATCTCCTTGAGGGCCTCCTGATGGCGAGCTTCCGCGGCAAATGCCTGCCCGATAAAATTCGCAGCTTCCCCGATGGCAGCTCCGATACCGCCGATGATTCCTCCCTTGGCGAACCCTTGTCCGATGTTTGAGACAGCTCCGAGGACCTGCTGCACGCCTCCGATCGCATCGGCCGTCTGCGTGTCGCCCATTGCCTCGAACATGTCCGATAATTCCCCGGCCGCACTCGATGCTGCGCCGGAGATCGATCCGATTGCGTCGGATATATCGTTGAAGTCTTTGGCCCCTTTCAGTTTGGCAAGCCCCTTCTCGAAGGTCTTGAATATCCCTTCCCACTTGTTGCTGCTACTACCCGAACCGGCCTTCAAAAGTTTGTCGAGGGCCTTACGCAACTTGTCGAGATCGGCCGGACTTTTTTCGATATTCGCAAGATCCTCCTGGGAGATAAAGGTGATTCCTTCGGCGCTCCCGTTCCCGGACAGGTACTCCCGCAGTTGCCGAGCCTGTGCGATAAGATCCTGCAACGCCTTGAACGACATCGACGAGTAGTCGCCGAATAATCGTTTCAGGAAATCGCTGTCCTTGAACGCTTCCGATGCCTCGGCCGCATCCACCCTTGACAGGTCTTTTTGCTTCGACACCTCCGCAACTTGGATGGCTCGATTGATCTGTTCATCAGAACCTCCTCCAAGCTGGGATCGCAGTGCTGCAATATCCTCATTGTACTTACGCTCGATAGCCTCTCGCTGTGCAGCGTAGTCCTGATACTGGCCGAGGAGTTTCTCGAGCTTTTTACGGTTGTCTTCTTCCTCCTTCTTGTCGATCTCCGCCAGTTGGTTATCCAGCAACTGCGCAGCCTGCACCCGTTGTGTAGCAGCCTGCGCCGTGATCGTCAATCGGTCAGCCGGAGATACCTTGGCTCCTGATGCCTTTAATTTGTCGTACAGAGCGAGCCGTTCCTGCTCCTCTTTATCGATGCGCTGCTTCTCTTTCCGGAAGTTCAGTTCCGCTTCGGCCCGCTGTTTGTCGTAGCCCTCCTTCATCAACTCGACGACCTGCTCCTCGACTCGCTGACGGGCGGCGAGTTCCATATCCGACAGTTTTTCGAGAGACTGCGCTTTCGATTTGTCCGAATCCCCTGTCTTTCCCGTCTTCTTTTTCCCGCCGGTGATAGCTTCCAACTTGTCCTCGTAGACCTTGATTTCCGCCAGCGCTGCTTCATAATCGGACTTGTTGGTAATATCCTTCAGGGCTTTTCGTTTGAGCGATATGGTGTTCTCAAGGTCTTTGACTGACCCCTCAACAACATGGTTGATCCCACTCTCTTCCTGAATCCGCTGAATGCTGTTCTGATAGAATTCAGCGTCGGCCAACGCTTCGTCTCGGATCTTCTTCTGTTCGCCGAGTGCCTTCCGGTACTCGATTTCGGCTGCATCGCTTCCGTATTGATTGAAGCGAGATCCACCGAAGAACATGGAGAGCTTACCGCCCTTCCCAAAGAACGGCCGATATTCCTCCGGGCCGACAGCTTCGATCTCCTTGACCTTTTCGTCGGCCTTTACCGCCGCCGAGATGAGACTCTGGGCTTTCGCCTGCATGAACATCACCCGGACATACTCCTCTGCCTTGGCTTTGAGTGTGTCATACCACTCGGAAAGCGTGTCGTAATACCCGAACGTCTCGCCATACTTCGTATTCAGCTCCTCGACTTTACGTCTCTCCTCGTCCTTCGTTCCATTGAACCGCTCGATAGCCGCCATGGTTGCGCGGATGTTGAACTGCGTCTTCAGTGCTTCGGCGTTAGCCTGCTTTTCCACCTCCAAACGTCGTTCAAGCGCCTCCCTATTCTGTTCAACCGCATCGGTTGCACCAAACAGCCCGGAGATCCAGTTGCCGATCTCCTTTCCGTACATCACAAGCAACATAATACCGGTGGCGAGCGCCGTCTGCCATGAGAAGAGCGATTTGAGGATCTGCTTCCATACAGGCGTAGCCTTCTGCCCGGCTCGCGTCAACGCCTCATACTCCATTCTCGCATATTTGACTTGATCCGCGAAAATGGGCAGGTTGTTGGATATGGCCAAGAAGAACATCTGCGGACCCATAGCCAACGACGGAATCTCACGAGCGATCTGCTGAATCGACATGTTCAGCCCGTTAAAGGTGCTTTGAGCCTTGGCTGCATCTTTAGGGACAAGGGTCGTGTTCTTAGTCGACGTGGAAGCCGACTTGGCGGTCTTTGAGATGCGAGCAATGTCCGACTCGAGCTCCTCGATCTTCGCCTGCAGGGCCTCGATCATGGCGATGTTATTGCTCTGATCGAGCGTCGGCATAGACGCAACCTGCTGCTGCAGGCGCTGCATCTCCTCGCGCAACGTCGCAATGACAGCTTGCGTCTTCGACGCATCCTGCTGCACGGAGTCGAGCCCGGACTCAACTTCCGCCATGCCCGACTTCGTCCTGTTCTTGAGCAGGAACTCTATTTCAACAGGCTCACTCATTCTTCAACTTTGTTTGAAAAAATCCCATCAGATTATTCTTTGCCGGTTTCTTCTTCACATAGCGCGGGGCATCAGCCAACATAATGCGCAGCGCTTGATAGTTCACCTTCCAAAGGATGTACTTAACATTCCATCCTGTCGCAGCAGCTATCTGCCAAACGACCCCAAAGAGGCTATGAGACCCTTCGTACTTGGTCTTTAACTCCTCTTTTTTCTTCCCCTTTGCACCTTTTGGGGCGGGCTCATCCTCGATCTCATCGGATTGACTACCTCGATCGATTTGATAATATTCGTAAAAGGGTGCGTTTGCAGCAGCTTACCGAACTCAACGTTTGCCATCGACAAATACTCGGGAGGTAAGCAAATTCGAACCAGCCACGCCATTGGCACGACGAATATAGCTCCAGACCATAGTCCTCGACAGACCATCAACGCGATCATACGAGAAAGTTTCCGCCCGTGCTCGGCTACAAACCGAAGCGCCTCATCATTGGAAAAGGCTTCAATCTCTTCGAACGTATACCCGATTTCTCGATACAACTTAGAGTATCGGATCAATCCACCCAAATAGGGCCTCTTCATCGTCAGCCGCACTTCACGGCCAAAGATTTTGAAAAAAGGCAGCGAAATCCCCGCGTCAAGCAGGGCATCCGCCGCCTTAATCTCGAAACTGTGCGGTTTCATCATCCCTCCATTACTTCACCGGTTGGATAGGTAATCGTATAAGGAGCTTCCGCCTCATCATCCGGAGTCATGATCGTGAACTCGAAGTGGATCTTGAACACATCCGAATATCCGAATGACCCTTGAGGTTTTGCCACTAACGATGCCTTGGGGATGTTGATCACCACGCCATCCGCAGTCGTGATCTCCAGCGGGCCCTCTTCGATGATCGTTTCCGTGGGCGCCGACCATTTGTCTCCTGTTCCGTTGAGCGTTCCGCCGAGTGCGGCCTGAAGATTTTTCGGGATAAGCTGAATCAGATCCCCGCTCAACACATCGGACCCCGGGCTGCTAACGAGTCGTTTGAAAGGCGCCCGCCGTTTCTGGGCCGCCCAGACGTCCTCTGTGCTGATGTTGTCTCCGCCCCACTCGATAGAATCGTCGCTGATATAGCCCCAGACCGTCCCCTTGAACGAGAACTGATGCAGACCATAGATTGCGCCGTCATGCAATGTTGCCATATTAAAGAATCTGTTTAATGAGTTGAACAATCGTTTTCAACGGGTTCGTTTTGGTCAGCAACGACGCTGTGGTTCCACCCGCGAGGAACCCGAACAGAAGCCACCAGTGCCATGTCGCCGGAGACTTCCGGGTTGTCTGGACCACCTGCATGGTTCCCGACCGTGCGCTGCTCAGGGAATCGAGCTGCCTGTATTTTGCACGTTCGGCGATGAGAAGCTGGGCCAGCGAGTCAATCACCTCCCGTTGTCGGAACACCTGGCTCTCGAAGTAGACGCATCGGCGAGCTATACTATCACATTTACCTGTAACGACGATGTTATCCCCGCGCCGTTCCGCCTCAACCGATGCTCGGCCGGAGTGCGTCCCGTATTTCGCCCCTTCAGGAAGGTTAAGGAGGTTCTGTGTCGGTATCTCCAGCGAGGTCTGCTCGCTCGGAATCGGCTCCGCAAACAACTGCTTCGTCGTCAAGACGTCCGTCTGCGTCTGCTGTACATTGTGCCGCTGCTCGTCGAGAGTTGCGGCTGCGACCTCCTCGGCTCTTTCGGATTGGTGCGCCTCCTGCAAGGTCGCCTCTTGCAAGGTCGACGTCGTTCTGCTGGTCGCGCAGGATGCCAGAAGCATCACGAGCAGGAGCAGAAGAGGTATCTTTCTTAACTTTTCCATTCTCTTTCTTGCTAAAATTCCTCCGGAGGTTTTCCACCTCTCGTGTCAGTTTGTTGAGTTTCTCGATCATCTCTTGCTGATTGGCCTTCAACTCGGCGTTCTCACGTCGCAGGTGGACATTCTCGCCAAGGATCTCCTTGTTCTCGGTCGACAACAGGTTGATGGAAGCCTGCATCTCCGAAAGGAAGTCGTTATTCCTCTTGCGGCGCGAGACGAACCACGTAACGACGGAGCTGATCACCGGGAGGAAGACGAGCAGGATGTCTTTGATTACAGGCCATCTTTCCATTGTTTTGTCGCTTTACACGCGCTCAATCATCCGAGCGATATCAGAGATCAAGTCAGCGTAGGTTGTCGGGTCTGCCGTGCAATAGCCGGCCTTGGCGATCTCATAGGCGAATCGGGTTACATCGTTTCGATACGCCATCGCCGAGGCATAGCGCTTGGCCGAAAGGACCTTTGCGTGGTCCCGGATACCATCCTCCAGCGTATCGTAGTCCCGAAACTCCCGATCAACCTCGTATCGGTATCGGCCGTCCGAGGATCGGGTAATCGAATAGACCTTATCGAATCGGCCACTCTGATACGCATCGTCGAAGTATTCGAACGTGCGAATCCTCTGTCGTTTTCCCGTCCATTTGTCGCCGGCCGTAAGCCCGAAGAGGTTGTTGCCAATTGCCGAATCGCCCCATCCGCTTTCGAGCGCGGCCTGCGCCGCCACGAACAGGGGATTCAGCCCTGTCTCGGCGCAGACCCGCTCGATGTCCGGATAGTATTTGCGTTTGAACTCTGCCGGTTTCATGACTACTCGACATTCGACAGAGCAGCCGCCAGAGCATCCGCCTGCTCATCGGTCAGCGATTCGATCTTCTTGGTGGCACTCGGCACACCGCCATTGCTCGCAATGGGAGCGCCGATCGACTCAAGCGCTACACGCACAGCGGCCAGCGGATACTCCTTCTCACGGAACATCACAAGTTTCGGAGCTTCGCCTTCGTTTTTGGAGGCATTGCCCGAATTCTCCAGCTTGTCGGTCTCGGGCGTCGGGATTTCGACGGACGCTACGGAGCAAAGACCGCGTTTCAGCAGGTCGTTGATGCGCTCGGCAGACTCGTCGCTGAGAGAGAACACCTCACCCACCTGATGAAGCGCCTGCGTTTCCTTGTCCTTGAACTTCTTTTCTACTTTCAGATTCAGTTTCATCGTATTTATGTTTTAGAGGTTTAACCTTCCAGATCGTCCTCAACCGCCCGGCAGTCGAGCAGCGTGACCAGTTCGCCCCATGCGATCTGCGTATCGGCCTTCATCAGCATCTTGATGAAGTAGAGCTCGCCGTTGGCCTGCACCTTGTCGACCTGCAGGCAGTTGTAGTCGTCCGCGAGATTACAGCCGGCGTAGAGATTCGAATCCGTGCCCAGCGAGCAGAGCGTTCCGATGATGACATCCGACGGCAGGTCGTTCAGCGCGGCGATTCGCTTGCCCTTGAATCGGGGGATGTTCGTCGAGGTCGGATCCGCGCCTTTGTGATGCAGATCGGTCAGCTCGTTGTCGTACTTGTCGAAGTCGGCCGACGACATCAGGAAGGTGAAGTTCGGCTGATCGCGGACCTTCTCTGCCGTCTTCTCCCACACAGAACGGAGACGGGCGATCATGCTCGTGCTTTCACAGGTTGCCTTCACGACGCCCTCGTCAGCCAAGATGCGGGTCAGGATGCCGTCGAAGAACTGCTCCTCTTCTTCGCCCGACTGGCCCTGTACGAAGTGATATCCGAGCTCCGATCCTACCTGCTTGAGGACCTCGTTCAGCATAATCACCTGCACATTGGCCGGGAGCTCGCTGAATACGAGATTGCCGGTCGGCTGGTACTTCCGCCAGAATTTCTCGAACGATCGGGGGTTGAACTCGATGTAGACCATGATGTCTTTCGGATCCAGCACACGCTCGTCGATCTTGAACTCGCCCTTCGAGTTCTCGCTCTTGGGCATTTCAACGCGCTTCTGCAGCAGCTTCGAGAGCTGCATACGCGGGATGTAGAACTTGTCACCGATATTGGTTTCCAAGTGAATCAGCCCCTTCTCAAAGAGCTGATTGCCGGTTGCAGCCTTGACCAGAATCTGATCAAGGACCTCACCGGGATAGGCAGTCTGAATATTGGGATTTGCCATAGTGTTGATGATTGGATTGTTGGTTACTTTTCGAGCTTTGCACGAACTTCCGCCTCGCGCTCAGCGAGGTAGTCCTTGTCGGTCTTGGATTCGCCGCCGGCCGTATCAATCACGGAGGTTGCCCGGCGCTTGGGTTTGCGCGAAGAAAGCAGCGCCCGGGTGTTCTCCGGGTCCTTCCGCATCAGCGCTTTGAAGCTGTCCGCTTCAGTGGCGGAGATTCGTTCCTCCTTGAGCGCAGCGTCGACCTCGGCATCGTAGGCAGCCTCCTGCGCCGAACGTTCCTTTTCCTCGTACTCGGAGACCTTGTTCCTCAAGGCTTCGATCTCCTTGGCCAGAGCATCGCGCTCCTTGGCTTTCGCCGCAATGTCCGCAATGCGGGCAACGGCCGCCGCCTCGTCCGCACAGTCGGAGAAGGTCGGCATTCCTTTGATTTTTTCGAACATTTGTTTCTCGGTATTAAGTGGTACAATAGAGCCCAGGTAACGCGCCGTGTAACGGTCGCAGCGCTGCTGCGGTGTCAGCGAATCCGTTATCGCCTCCGCACTCGGGTCGTCGAATATCTCGTCGACAAAGCCCAGCGCGAGCGCCTCATCCGCCGTCAGCCAGTGATCCGTGCCATCCATGTAGGTGTTCCGAATATCCTCTACCGTCTTGCCGGTCCGTTCCGCATAGATCTGACAGAGGATGTTTTCGATCTGCTCAAGCTGTGCTGCACTCGCGGCGAGCTTCTTCGCATCGCCGCGCGCATAACTGGTCGGTCGGTGCAGCATGAGCTGGGCGAATCTGCCCATCTTCACCGGTCGGCCGCAGCCGGCAATGAACGATGCGGTAGAGGCCGCGATGCAGTCGATGTAGATTGTGATTTCCGCCTTCGATTGGCGGAGGGCATTGAAGATGGCGATCCCGGTGAACACCTCGCCTCCGACAGAATTGATCCTCACGTCGATCTTTCGGTAGGTTTGTTCGGCCGCCATGAGCCTCGAGACGATGTCCGATGCTGTCACGTCTGCATAGTCTCCGATTTCGCCATACAGAAGGATGCAGCAGGTGTCGGCCTGCGGTCCGGGGATGATATTAAAAATGCGTTCCATTTCGTGCTTGGTTTGCCGCAAAAATGGATCGTATTTTCACGCCCTCCAAATCGGGATTTTATCATGAAATGTTACAGAATCAACACGATCACATAAGCCTTCATCGTGTTTTTTCGATTTGCGCAGCAGCCGTTTATGGGGCAATTTTGCGGAAAACAATACTACCGCAATGACAAAGATGACATCTGAACAAATGCGCCGATGGGCCATGTCCATGTACATCAACGAAAACCGCACGCAGGCGGAAATCGCCGAAGCGTGCGGGGTGTCGCGTCAGACCATTATTCGATGGTCGAAGGCCGACCACTGGGAGGAACACAAGGCCTCGCTCACCATGACGCGGGAAGAGCAGATCAAGAATCTCCAGCGGCAGATCGTCGAGATCAACAACAACATCATCGCTCGCGAGCAGGGTAAACGCTTCGCCACGCCGGCCGAAGCCGACACCATAGCCAAACTGACCAACTCGATCAACAAGCTCGAGACCGAGCTCGGGATCCACGAGATTGTAAGCACGGCACAACGCTTCATCGCATGGCTGCGTCCTGTCGATCTGGACCTCACCAAGACCTTCACCGGACTGTTCGACAAGTTTATTAAATCGCTGATCAAATGAAACAGGTCGACCGAGAGGCTTTGAAGGAATGGGAGTCCCTCAAAGAGTCCATCTACAACGATACGCCCATTGATGAATCGATGTCTGCCGCAGACATCGAGAAGCACCGGCTTTGGCTCGAAGCGCCGGGAAATGAGGAGGAGTGGGAACGGTTCTTCTTCCCGAAGTATGCGAAATATCCGTCGGCGCCTTTTCAGGCGAAGGCTCGAAAGCGAGTGCTCTACAATCCGGAATGGTACGAAGTGCTGTCGTGGAGTCGTGAGCTGGCCAAGAGTACCAAGGTGATGATGGCCGTCCTGCGTTTGGTGCTGACGGGCAAGAAGAGTACGGTTATTCTGGCATCGGCCACACAGAAGGCGGCGGCCCGTTTGCTCGCGCCGTACCGGGCAAACCTCGAGTCGAACCGACGCATCATCCAATATTACGGTGAACAAGCGTGCGTCGGCGAATGGGCCGAGCTTGAATTCAAGACCCGAGGCGGCGCGATGTTCATCGGAGTCGGAGCCGGCGATGCGCCGCGTGGCGCCCGCAACGAAGCCGTGCGCCCGGACGTCCTGCTGCTTGACGACTTCGACACTGACGAAGAGTGCATGAACCCCGACGTCCTCGACAAGAAGTGGGACTGGTGGGAACACGCCTTGTATCCGACCCGATCAACCTCCGAGCCGCTGTTGGTGATCTGGTGCGGGAACATCATCGCCGAGGACTGCTGCATTGCTCGGGCCGGGGCGATGGCCGACCATTGGGACATCGTGAATATCCGCGACGAACGCGGCCGAAGCACGTGGCCGGAAAAGAACACCGAGGAGAGTATCGATCGGGCGCTGTCGAAGATCTCGACCAAAGCGCAGCAGGCCGAATACTTCAACAACCCGATCGTCGAAGGCAAAACCTTCGGCCCTCGCAAATGGGGCCGAGTGCCATGGCGGCAGTTCCCGTTCCTGTGTGTCTATGCCGACCCGACTCAATCGGAGGCAAAGGGCTCGGCCAAGAACAAGAAGGGATCGTTGAAGGCGGTGTGGCTGCTCGGCAAAGTTGGCCGGGTCCTCTACGTCATCAAAGGATTTCTCGGGAAAATGACCACCGAGGAGTTCGTCTCGCATTTTTTCACCCTCTACCTGTATGCCAGGGCGCGAACGAAGGTTCCGATCTTTCTGGTGCAGGAGAACAACTCCCTGCAGGACCCGTTCTTTCAGCAGGTGTTTCGACCGGCATTTGCCCGCAAAAGCCGTGAGATCGGCATCAACCTGTCGGTTATTCCCGACGAGAAGAAGAAGACCGACAAGGCCGTCCGCATCGAGGCGAACCTCGAGCCACTGCATCGGGAAGGGTTGCTGGTCCTCAACGAGGCCGAGCGCGAGGATCCACACATGAAGGCGCTCGACGAGGAGTTCAAATTCTTCACCATGGCCCTGAAATTTCACGCCGACGGCGTGGACTGTGTCGAGGGTGGCAATCGATTTATCGACGACAAAATGGGCGAAATGCAGCCAATGACGGCCATCCCGCGCACGGTTGTTTCTCGCCGGAATAAATACAGACAATAATGGCAGCATTCATCAACCCGGAGGACTACGACGCCTCCATTCATCAGGAGATCCTCGACTCCCTGATCCGGTCAGACAAGCAGATCATCGAGATCTGCGAAGACCGGGCCATCGCCGAGATGCGCGGATATCTATCGGCCCGCTACGACTGCAGCAAGGTGTTCTCCGCGCAGGGAGAGGACCGGAATCAGCTCGTGCTGATGATGGCGATCGACATTGCCATCTACCACATCTTCTCGATCCACAATCCTCGGAACATGTCGCAGATCCGGGTGGATCGATACGAACGGGCCATCGAGTGGCTCAAAGGTGTACGAAAGGGGGACATCTCCGTAGACGGGTTGCCGGAGATCGAAAAGGAGGAGGACCGTTCGGCCGCTTCCCAATTCCAGATTCGCAGCAACCCGAAACGAAATAACTATTTCTGATATGGCACGCAGCAAAAAAAGCAAACGGATAACCGCCGGCGGGAATATTGGACAAACGCCGACGCAGACGATCGTCCTGCAGCCCACCCGCCGCGGAGGGCTCGACGTATCGGCATACATGGAAGCGATCCGGAAGGCCGAGCTTATCGACTTCCCTCGAAGGGCAAAACTGATCGATCTTTACGAAGACGTGATGATCGATACTCACCTGTTCGCCGTCCGTCGGAAACAAAAGGCTGCCATTCTATCGACCCCGATTCAGTTCGTCCGAAACGGCGAACCGGACGAGCGGATGCAGGACTACATCGACTCTCCGTGGTTCGGCCGGTTCATCGAGGATCTGATCGACGACGAATGGGTGGGAGTCGGAGGCTCGCTCTTCCAGTTCTTCCGAGACAAAAACGGGTGGATTGACTACGAGCTGATCCCTCGAAAGCACGTCGACCCGATCAACCGCACAATCCTACGCAACCAGACAGACCTCATCGGTACGAGCTGGGATGAATTCTCCGATTTGCTCTACGTCGGAAATCCCCGCCAGATCGGCAGTCTGGCCGTACCGGCCTTCTGGGTCATTCTCAAACGCAACAACGTAGCAGACTGGGCTGAACTCGGCGAGATCTTCGGCCGACCAATCCGCGAGGGCACCTATGATGCCTGGGACAACGCAGCTCGGGAGAAGCTCGTCGAAGACATCGCCAAGATGGGCGGAGCCAGCGTCATCATCCATCCGGACGGGACCAAGATCAATCTCATCCAGCCATCCAATGTCTCATCGAGCGGGGATCTTTACGAGAAGTTCTCGACGTTCTGCAACAACGAGATCAGCAAGGCTGTGAACGGCAATACGCTGACAACCGAGGCCGGGGATAAGGGAACACAAGCCCTCGGAACCGTCCAGCAGGAAGGAGAGGTCGACATCGCATTCTTCATCAAACGGCGAATCCTCAACACCCTGAATTACGAGGTGACGGATGTATTTGCCTCAATGGGGATTGACACTCGAGGCGGGAAGTTCGCGTTCGTTCCTCCCAAAAAGAAGGACATGAAGCAGCAGGCCGACATCATCTGCAAGCTGAAGCAGGAGGCCGGTCTGCCGATCAGCGACGATTTCCTCTACGACGAATTCGGCATTCCAAAACCGGACAACTACGACGAGCTCAAGGCCGAGCAACGGGCGGCTCGTCAGATTATACCCTCAACGACCTCCAGTCAAACCTCCTCACAGAAAAAGGAGGACGACCAAGAAGACGAAGATCCGGATGACGGCAAAAAAAGGTCACGATCCATTCGAGATGCGCTGCGCAGTTTTTTCGGCCGCGCCCCCGAAGATTCGGGGGCGGATTTAGACTGGTAGTCGACAACCTGTACGGTATCCAGAACAGCGACGTTTCGGCCGGATTCGAGTTCTCCGACGACGTGCTGCGCCGCGCCTTGCTGAATATCTACAGCAAGGAGTTCCACCCAGCCTCGGAGATCGAGGTGTGCCTGTTCAACGAGATATGGGCACAGATCAACAACGCAGCCAAAGAAGGCTTCGGGCAGTCTCGAGCTGCAGACCCCGACGAAGACTTCCGGAACGAGATCCTCCGGAACAATGCCGTATTCTCGGCATTCAAGGTGCATCGTATGCAGAACGACATGGCCCGGCTTTTACTGGATTCGAAGGGCAATCTAAAACCGTTCGAACAGTGGAAAAACGAGGTTATGCCGATCGCGTCCCATCAGGTCGGCACCTGGCTTCGCACCGAATACGACACAGCCGTCATTCGAGCTCATCAAGCTGCCGACTGGCGGCAGTTCGAACGGGAGAAGGACATCCTGCCGAATCTGCGCTGGGTCGAGTCAACCTCGATCCATCCGGGGTTAGACCATAAGCGTTTCTGGGGAACGATTCGTCCCATCGACGATGCTTTCTGGAGCGAGCATCGACCCGGAGATCGCTGGAACTGCAAGTGCAGCCTCTCCTCGACAGACGAGCCCGAGACTCCGGTACCGGAATCGTCGCCGCTTGACAAGCCGCAGAAGGGCCTCGAAAACAACCCGGGCAAAGACGCCAAGCTGTTCTCGGATCAGCACCCCTATCAAAGCGAAGCTCGCAAGGGAGCGAAGAAGGCCGTAGACAAGCTGATGGCACGTATCGACGAGATGATCGCCGAGATGTCGGACAGCCTTTCCTATGAGGAGAAGATGGCCATAGCCCGGAACAATCTCGAAATTGAGAAAGCCCTCAACATCGCAAAGGCGAAGCCGATGAGCGTAGAGGAAGCGGACAAGCAGAACGCCAATCCGCAGCACGTTAACGAGCTCGTGTTGGATCCGACCGGAATCTACCGGGATGGACGGGGAAATCGATACAGCAAGAACAAGAACTACGACCGGGCAAGGGACATGCCGTTCAGCATAAACTGCCAAACATGCGCCCCGGCCTACGCGCTACGGCTACGCGGATTCGATGTAACGGCAAAGGGGAACACGCCGGGATCGAAGCTCGAATATTTAAGCCGAGGCCGTGCCTTCGAAGTCTGGATGAATGCAGACGGTACTCCGGCCCGTCATGTCAGCATAAACAGCTGGCTCGACGCGAAGGGGTACCAGAGGATGACCCCAAAGCGATACATGGAGTATTTCAACGAGGTATGCAAAGAGGAGGGTGTATACGAACTGTGCATTGGTTGGAAAGGCGGCTCGGGACACGCAACCATCCTTCAGCGTTTCGCTGACGGCGAGTTGCGGTATATCGAGCCTCAGTCAGACAATTCTGAAGGGTCTGGCATGGAGTGGAAGGATGTCAAATATCTGTGTGAGAGAGGGGCCTCAACCTCCCATAACTGCCGAGGAATAATGAGGGTGGACAACAAGTTATTCAACCTCAAGTTCATCGAGATCTTTGACGTATAGGCTGATGAAGTCAAAGACGGAGGGGCCGGTTACTTCGGTGGCTTGGCTTCCATCGTACAGGAACAAGAACGGGAAGCCCGTACAGGAATCCTTCGGGAACTTGAACAAATAGGCCTCCTGACCTTCGACGCTACCGAGGTAATCGAAGGACTCGCCGTATTGCTCAATAAGCCCACGGGCTGCTGTTCTGATCTGTTCAGGGACGTTCATCGTCTGATAGATTGATATTCGACACAAAATTACAAAATATTTTCGGTTGTTGACTATGGACATACAAGATTTTGCAAAACTGATCCAGCGAAAACGGAAAGAGCTGGACGACATGATGCGCCGGGAAATGCCTGTCGTCGCCGGGCGGATGGCCAAGGATCACTTTCAGGACAACTTCCGGAAAGGAGGATTTGTCAACAACGGGCTGCATCCGTGGCCGAAGGCAAAACGATTGTCGTCCGGTAAGTCCGATGCCGCCAGCAATTACGGCACACTCCTCTCCAGCCGGAACCACCTGTTCAGCTCGATCAAGTACACCCCATCCGATTATCGGGTGCGCGTGGCGAACGAAGTTCCCTATGCCCCTATTCACAACTGGGGAGGAGTTGTCGAACCCAAAGTAACGCCCCAAATGCGGCGCTTTGCCTGGGCGATGTTCTACAAGTCGAGCGGACAGTCGAAAAGAAACAGAAAAGGCCGGAAAACAGCCAAAAAGGGGCCTGTCGAGGTTTCTCCGGAAGCTGCGAAGTGGCGGGCGCTTGCTCTGACGAAGAAAAAGAAACTGAAGATCTCCATCCCTCAACGACAATTCCTCGGCCGAAGCGAAGAGCTCGTCAATTCTATACAGGCCGAAATAGAGAATCGGGCCAAACGCGTACTCAACTTATAAACTCAATCACAATGGAAAACATGAAACTCGCGCTCATGAAGCGCATCCGGGAAAAAGTTCCCCAAATCGTGACCATCGATGAAGACTACGGGCAGCTCGAGGTCGAGGAAGACCAGTATCCTGTAGTCTTCCCGGCCGTCCTCATCAACGCCGACGGGACAGAGTGGAAGACATTGAATGCAGGCCAACCCGCTATACAGCGAGGGGATGCGTCATTCACCATCAAGCTGGCAATCGATTGCTACGACGACACGCACATCGGTTCCACGACAGAAGACCGGATCCTCGAGCGGGACGCCCTGAACGGAGAGGTATTCAACGCCATACAGGGATTCAAAATCAAGTCAGCTTCATCTGCGATCTCCCGTGTCCGGGAGAGAGAATATTCTATCGGAGGCGGCCTGAAGGTATACGAGACCACGTTCTCGTATGGATCGAAATGGGCAGCCGCTAATTCTCGCCAGTAAAGAGACGCAGTTGCGCTGCAGTCAGCCGCGGGACTTTGACTTTCGGCATCGGCTTGATGCCGCTATCAGGGTTCTCGCGGCTGTATTGGCGAATGATGGCAAGGATCCGTTGTTCAGAGAGGAAGAACTCCTGTTCGGATAGAATCTTCAATGCATCATCAAACCGCAGACGCTGCTGCTCTGTCCAGTAGTACCACCTACGACAGAGCGCCTCGTTGCGGTTGGCAATAAGCATTTTATTCCTTCCTCTTTCCATGATTTGATTTGGATTCAACAAAAATAAAGAGAAAATCGTCGTCTCCTTCAAACGCTTAACGGATTAAGCAAAAAATAGGGAGGAACTGAACGTCCCTCCCCATCAACTCATCCGGTCGTTATTTTTTTTTCGATTCAAGCCTAAAACTTGACACCACCCGGCATTGTTCAACCTCCACAATTTGATACGACCCGTCGTCACTATATTCCTCGTAAGGATTCAACAAAAATACTCTCGCCTCGTCGTATGTTTCGAACATAAACGGCGTCGCAAGATACCACGCTTGTTTGGCTTCGTCGAGCTTCAGTATGAGATAGAATTTTTCCATGCTATTCCGGATCGACCGTCAATCTTAACACCTCCCGATATTGCTCAACCTCCACGATTCGATATAGCCCGGGGGTATGATGATCCTCAAAAGTATTTATCAAGCTCAATTCCGCCTCTTCAGACGTATCGTAAACAAATGGCGTCGCAACATTCCACTCATGATGGTCTGCATCGAATTTCTCTATGAGGTAGAATTTTCCCATGCTTCAAATATTTTGTCACCACAAAAATAACACTTTTCCGTATATTTGCAGCAAAATCACACCTCATGAAACATCTGCTCCTTTTTCTATCCTGTTGCCTGCTGGCAACATCCTGCTCGAAAGACGAAACTCCGACGTCCGACGAACTGGTCGGTACTGTATGGAGCCAGGTCGATGAAGATCGAACCGATACGATCTATTTCGCGGCCGATCACAAATGCACGGCCGAGTGGAAATACGAGGGATTCGACGCGGTGAAACAAGAGTACAGATACTCGATTGACGGGAAGGAGGTATCGATCAACACAGGAGCGAACACCGCAACCGGCCACATCGAAGATGACGTGCTCTACATCCAGCTGTTCGATCGAGACCTATCTCTGCATCGGGTTCGATAAAACAAAACCCCGCACCTTTTGGATGCGGGGTTTCTTGTCACCGGGCAGTCAGTCCATGGCTGCCATCGAGAGCGGAAGCGTGTGCTTGACGCCTTTGTCATCCTTGTAGGATGCCGAGATGAACTGGCAAGTCTCTTCGGGGCGGTATGCGCTCTGGATAATGTCGGTTGCCTCGATGAGCGCGGGATATCCTGACTTTCGGGCAATCTCCCGGAGCTGCAGCACGCGGCTCGCCTTCAGATTGCCTTTGCGATCCTTGGCCAGCAGATTCATAACCATCTCGGCCAGCGCTGCCGAGTCGTCATCCTTGGCCAGCGACTTGATGAACTCCTTGACCTTGGCAACACCGACTTCGACCGTATCGTCCCAGCCGTCGTTCGTGCGGTTGCCCAGCGCCAGCGTGATGCGACCATCGGAGGTGGTGAACTGGTCGCTGTGGCGGTCGGATTTCGTTTTGAACAGTTCCTCCTTGAGCTTGATCAACGTCTCGGCCTCGGCGAACACCTCGTCCTTGAGACGACGCATCTCTTCGCTCATGGCCTTTAGTCGGGAGAACTTCAACCGGCAGAACTCGTCCACGGCGGACTTATAGGCGGCGACATCGTCTTCGCGTTTCTGTTTCTCGGCACGCTCTTCGGCCTCAAGCTGCGCCTTCAGTTCGGCGCGTTCCGCTGCTGTCATTTTCGTGATATCCATAGTTGATTGTTGGTTTTTCTTTTCTCGCACAGCCCTGAAGACGAACTCCGGCGTGCGGAACTTTTCGGGCAGCTTCCGGAGCTTCACGGTGGCCTCATAGGCCGCCATCTGCTCGTCTGTGGAAGGCCATAGCGATGCAAGTGCTATGGCCTTCAGCTCGGCGAGTTCTGCTGCTGTCATTTTCGGGATTGCCATCGTGCAGTATTATTTGCAGGGCCAAACCTCAACGTCCGCGGAGATCCACTGGGTTCCGCGACCGGTTGTCGGCCGGACCATATATCTCGTGCAGCCAAACCGGAATTCAGACCCGCAGAACTCATATACAAGGCAATCTCCAGACAGACGGAACTGATCGCCTTGGCGCAGTTCGGAGATTTGCTTGGTCCCCTGCATAAAATGGCTTGCAGAGAACTCGCAGAGGATCTTCTTCATGGTGATCGAATCGGCCATCGGGTTAATCTCGATTTCGTACAGAACCTCCTCGTCCTCCTCTATGTCGTGATCGGCTGCGACCAGTACCACGCGGCCATCTTTGGGATCCTCGTATTTCACGGTCATAGATACCGGCTCACTCCCCATGCGAAAGGTGTAGAAATTCGTTGCAATCTGAAGTGCTTTTTCTCGTTTCATATCTGCTTATTTTATTGGTTCTCAATCCGTTTAATTGTATGACAAACATAACACTACTATTCCGTACACGCAAGACAATTCACATTTATTTTCAAGGCATTACGACATCCTCTTGACTTGCCGTTTCCGGCGTCGCTGAAGCCTCGTCAGCCGCTGTTTGCGGCGCTTGCTTGAGTCGCGTTTTATCGGTACCGATCGGCGCCGACGTACCCGTCGACGGCTCAAAGAGCGTACACCCAAGAACATCTTCAGGAGATCCAGATCCAAATCCACTATCGCTCCAGAGAACTTAAAGACCGACTGCCTCATCGTTGCAAATTCGTCCGCCATCGACGTAGCCTCGCTGTCATCACCAGCAAAATCCATCGTTTGCACATCTCCGACTGGCCGGCCGTTGATGAAAAGGGCCGGAGTTGCCCGTTCTTTGCCGTTCATCGCCATGATCGTTTCGTGGTTATCGATACAACGGGTTGAGATGTCTTGTCGCCTCATCGGTCTCTCTTTTGGCCTTCATACTTGCCTCCATCACCTTCATCAGCAACGAATCCCTGCGATTGCGGGGGATGAACCGCGGCGCCGATGGGCGCACTTCTCGGCCAACCGACAAATAGCTGCAGCTCGCCGTATAGGGGTCTTCTACAAATACGATCGTCTTTCGACATGAGCAGCATCCCGTCACAAGCAGCGCGGCGATGCCCAATAATATCCGTTTCATAGGCTATTCTTTTGGTGAAAGTTCAATGAAATACTCAAGCAGCGACACCTTCTCCTCTGTTTCACAGCGGCGGTTCTCCTGCCGCTCGGTGGCTTCCCCGGACTCATGAATGTCGTCCAGCCGTTCAAGACGTTTTCGGAGCTCCTTCAACGGCTTTTGAAGGATCCTTGCCAGCAACGCTGCCTCCCTCTTGTCGAGGGCGAGCATCTGATCGTAATACCCGGTAAGCGGGACCGGTTCTTTTATCCACTTCATGTCTGTTATCTTTGAAAGGTTTGCGGGCAGCCGAGGACTTGAACCTCTGATTTGATTTTGCTTTCCAAACAGCCAACTTTTCCCATAGTTGTCTTATACCTGTCGCTGCCCGAACTGAAACTACCTCATAGGCTGCCTCCTTTCTCTTGAATCGTTACATATCTCCGAATGACGGAGAGTGCCTCATCGTATGAGTGGGCCTGCATCACCTCCCGCATCATTGTCCCCGCTTCTGCCTCTGCAGCCGCGATATCCTGTTCTCTGTCCTCCCTGACCTTCATGAAGCTGGCCTTCCGGGCCGCCGCAATGATCGCGGATCTCGCCTCGGCCATCACCGCGAAGACGTTTCCGCCCGGCCCTGCCGGATCGATCGTAATCGTAGGCTTCTCCATCAGCTCGGCAATTGATCAGGTCGAATGAACAACGGAATGTGGATGATGCGCTGGGGCTTTACGGTCCGAGGTTTCCGCAGCATCGCCTCCAGCTTCGGGATCAGCGCCTGCAGCTCCTCAACGGAAAGCAGCCCGAACGGCTTGCCAATGATGCGGGAGTTCATGCAGAACCGGTTTACGGCCGCGAATGTCCGGTCGGCCGTATCCACCCCGAGGCGTTGCATCCGGTTCAATACCGCCGATCGCGCCTTGCGAAGCCGTTCCTTGTACTCGGCCGTGTCATCCCCGATTGACTTGCCGGTCTGCAGGCATTCACACATCTCTTCGTATTCAGCCGGAGTCATCTCCCGAAGGGAGGTTGTCCTCCCTCCGGTGAACTGCGACACCAGCACCTCCTTATGCTCCTCGAGGTCGATGCCTTTGGCCTTGGCAATGGCATACAACCGTGAATAGTTACGCTTCCGTTTCATGGGTCAGAATCTTGTTCATCTCGAGCGCAACATGCGCGTCGAAGGTTTCGGCCAGAAAAATTCGCATTCGCCTCTGTCGGGCGATCAGATACTCGATGGTTGCTCCATCGCTGTGCTGCCAATCCGGTAGCATGTAGATTGCATCGGCGCGCAGCAGCAGCGCGATGTCCTTGCCCATCTGGTCGGCCCACTCCGTCTCGATGGGGAGGCCGTTGTTCAGTGGGTTGATCGGGGTCTGCCCGAACTTGCGGATCTTCCGCTCGGCCTCCCGGAACTTGGTGACCACCTCGCTGATGGGCAGCCCGGAGATCTTGCCACTGATGTAGATCTTCATTGTCTTCATGTCTAATCCTCGATGATGGTGCTGTCTTTCGTCAGCTCTTTGAATCGCCGGTCCCGTTCGGCCTTGGTCGAGAACTTCTCGAGCGTCCGCCAATCGGGAAATCCGAACTGTTTGTACTTGATTCGCGGCTGCGGCTGATCATCCTTGCGAATGATCATGAAACCGGCCCGCATTACCTTGTTTTGTGAATTCAGGTCCATATCATTTTGTTTTACTGGTTTACCCCCCCCCAATAGCGACGGGCGCCCTCCTCGTAGATCGTGCATTCGCCTGTCGGCCCGATGAAGCGGCCCTTGCTGAAGGCCTTGTAGCCCTCGACCCAGATCTTCAGCGCAGCATCGTACATCACCTTGGTGGCCGATCGCCCGTCCGGGCGCTTCCCGTCGGCGTGACTGACGAAGATCAACAGCTTGTTGCGGTGGCGCTCCTTGAAGGCTATGTACTCCTTGTAGCTCAGTTGAACGTACTGGAACGAGTCGATCACCACGAAGTCGGCCGAACGAGGCTTCGATAGCCTCTCGTCGAGCTCCTCGATGGTCATGCGGCCGTCGATCTGGAAGCGGCTGCCGCATTCGGCCATATTGAATCGGCGAAGCGTCTCCTGCATGGTCAGATCGACACCCTCCTCTTTCGACAGGTAGAGACCGCGCAGACCCAGGCGGCACAGCTCGCGGCAGAACGAGATCACGGCCGAGGTCTTTCCGTTGCCGCTGTTGCCCCAGAAGAAGATCACGCCGGAGCGGCCGATCGTGCCGACACAATCGGCCCAGATACCTCCGGGCGCGATCGTGCGGTACTTGATCGTCAGGACTTGTTTTGCGGATAGTGTACGGCCCATTTGAACGTCGTTTGAATAGCGTTTAACCTCTGATTTCGGCGATGCGACGGGTCTTGTGTACGGCCTTGCGGACACGTCGCAGGTCGAACCGGCAGGTCGATGCGTCCTTGACCACCTCGGCGATCTTTCGATCGTCGTCGAGCCCGTTGGCCCTGCAGAGAGCATCCACCTCGTGAGCCGTCACCGGCGTGAGGTCGATGAAGCGACGGCAGACTCTCGAGAAGATCTCGTCATACCCCTTCTTGTTGTAGGCGAGGCCGTTCTCCATGCGTCGCTTGATGTACTCCGTCGACAGGAACACGATGCCGCAATGGCCTTCGAGGACGTTGTAGATCGAGATGAAGTAGTAGAAGACGCAGTCCATGAGCTTGTCCCCCTCGTCGAAGATCAGCAGCGGATTGTCGAGCGTCTTCAACTGGTCGGTAACGATCTGCAGGCGCTCCCGCAGGCTCTCCTTGTTGCTCTTGATGCCGATCTTCTGGGCCAGCTCCCGGATGAAATCTCCGCGCTGCATATCCTCCGAGCAGCAGATATGGAAGACGTTTTCGTGGCTGGCGGCATAGGCCCGGGCGGCCGTAGACTTTCCGATTCCGGCACTGCCGACGATCCATGCGACATTCTTGTTCTGCCGCGCGTCCTCGAAGATGGCGCTCAGCTCCCGGAACGCCGTCGTTTCGCACAGGTTCCAGTCACTGGCACCGACCGGCGCCACCTGGGCGCGGATGCGCGCGAACATCTCGTCGCTGACGCCGTCGAACTTACCGTTCAGAATTACGCTGATAGTTCCAACACTGACCCCCGTCAGTGAATTAACGGCCTTCGCCTGGCTGGGATACTTGGCGACATACGCCTGCAGTTGAGCCTGAATGCTCTTCTTCTCTTCAAGTGATAACTGTTTCATATTGGCTGTGATTGAAAGTTACATTCTGTTGAAAATGGAGGTCGGATCGTAGTCCGTATTGCTTACAGCTTTGGTATATTCGCCAACCGCGATCGGCTCGGAGGCCGGCGGCGTCGGCACCACCATGACCGTATCGGCCAGTCGCTCGAACTCCCGTTCGCTGATTCCCTTGATGGCCGGGGTGCGGAGCCCGTGCTGTTCCGGGGCGACTCCATGCTCGAGTTCGAGTGCATGATTCTCGATCTGGCGACGAACGCGCTGTTCCTTGATCTGAGCGTCGTTCCATCGGAGCAGCTCCATGTCGCCCGGCCGCTGTTCCTGAATGTTTCGGCGCACCGTGAGGTACGGATAGGCCACGGTTTCGAAGCGCAGTCCCATCGGGGTCTCCTCGTAGAGCAGCGCGCGATCCATGCGGTCGGGATCGAAGCGCACGAAGAACGACCGGCCGGTGTTCTCCCGCCGCCACTCCATGTCGGGCCGGCCGGAGGCGTCGAGCACCTCATAGGTGTATTTTCGGTTGCGGTACTGGATGGTGATGCCATCAGCCGAGAAGAGGCTCGGGCGCTCGGTCGTCAGCCAGAACAGGTCGATCATATCCAGCTCTGTCACGGGATCCGTCTCCGGATTGACCGACGTGCGGTACATCTCCTCATGGGCGACTCCGGTCTCATAGTGCGGCATGGAGTTCCACTGGCCTCGGGCGGCGGCATAGGCCGCGAGCATCTCCTCGTAGGTGTAGAGCTGCTCCTTGTTCGCCTCGAGGAACTCGCGGTTGATTTTCCACGACTCTTTCGAGGAGATATTACCTCCGGTGAATCGCCAGTCTTGGTGCAGCACCTGACGTTGAAAGCGTCCGAAGATCGATTCGATGCTCTTCGACGGGGCATTGTAGGGAGCTGTCGGGCGGTTCACCCGACAGATGTTGGCGAAGAAGCGCTGCGCAACCTTGCTGCGCTGGCCGCCTTGATTGTCGGTGACGATCTCATACGGCTTGTGGCCAGATGTCTCGATTGCCATGCGGAAGGCTCGAAACTGCACATCGAAGTTCTCCGTGTCACTCACAGCGTAACCGAGCAGCGTCTCACTGTAGGCGTCAACCACCTCGTAGACCGATGCCGTGCGCACCACCCATCGGCCGTTCTCGGCTGCCTTGTAGTAGAGGTTCAGCTTCGTTCCGTCGCCGTACCACAGCGAGTCTCGCAGGGTTGGCATCACGGTCTTGTTCCGGCGCGCGAAGAGCTGCTTGGCGGCCAACTCCCCGTACACGGCGTCATACCATTGGGGTTTGATCTCCGGGCGCTCGAGGTACTGGACAAGCGAAGCCTTCGATTCGAGAGGTTTCCAGCCACGCTGGGCGGCAATCCGGTTGAACTCGTCGAAGAGCTGCTGCGTCGTGTACACCGGCACACGGCACCGGCGCAATGCGATGATCTGACGCCCGGCAGCCTTCGTAATCTTGAGCGTGTTGCTGTTGCAGAATTTCCCCGACACCAGACAGGCATAGCCCTCCTTTGCGTACTGCCGCATCTTATCGCGCAGGCGGGCCTCACTCTTGGGCAGCGTATGCCCGTATGCCGCCCGGAGCTGCTCGGCTGCAGCAAAGATATTCGTCCAGATCACCGGGGTGTTGTTGTTGCACGCGCGGCGCATCGCCCGCTGGGTGTTGAACATGTCACGCAGGGCGTTCAGCACCCGGGCGTTCAACGTATATTCGTTCTGCTTCTCCTCGGGCAGATGCTCTCCGTTAGGCAGCAGGTGATCGTGAAAGAACCGCTGCGCCTCCGGATCGGCTGCCAGTGTAATCTCATTTTGTCTCATCGTCTTCTCTGGATCTCCGTATTTGGCCTCGAACCGGTCACGGAACCGGCTCGGCATCGAAGCGTACTCAATCAGGGCGTACGACCCAAGCCCTTTGCCCGGCCGGAGCATCGTAAGTTGCCCCCGGGTCACGAGCTTCTTGTAACAATCGGCGCTCATAACGCCTTCGCCATCATCCGACCTCGTCAGATCATGCTTCGTTACAGCTATTATGTTTCCTCCGAACCACTCCATGTCATTTACTTCATTTGCGCCCCAAACCGGACTCGAACCGGCAACCTGCTGTCTTGACCATGCGCATCGCTGCTCTACCTTTGAGCTATTGGGGCAAGCCGTTATTCTCGGGCCTCTGTCAGCCCGTCGATCGCCTCCTCGATCGACCCGAATGCATCTTCCATCCGTGAAATCGCCTCCTGCATCCGTTCCCCTCGAGATCCTTCTTGGAATGCCTCCGGGAGGTTGTCGTAGCTCTCCTCTTCATCCTGCCGGACCTCTTCCAGTCGAGCCTTAACCTCCTCCAGGCGTTCAACGAGTTCATCGAGAATCTTTCGTCGCGTGTTGTTCATACTCTATCGAAGTTGAGGGCTGAGTGAATCCGAAAGGCTTTGCGCCTCATAGGCAATCTGCATCCAGTCGCCGAGCGTTACGTTCGCATATGACTTCACCGGCGTGCCATTTCGGGTTATCTCGGCCATAGCCTCTTCTCCCATCAGGACGACCTCCACGCCGTTGGCAAACGTCTGCGTGATCTGACGAACATGTCCATCCGTTGAGTCGCCGTGTGAGAAGGTCGTTTCGCAGTTGGGCGAGAAGCCGTTGGTCACATCGACTTCGCACACCACGCGGCCGCCTTCATGCATGGCCAACCTCCGTATCCGTTCGGCCAGTGCACTCTGCGTCTGATAGGTCAAAGCAGACCACAATGTTACTCGGCTGATTCCCAGTACGCGACAAATGCGCGATCTCGTTGATGGCTGGATCTTGATGTATTTCATTGCTTGCTTGGTTGTTTGGTTGATACTTGGGACTATAACAGGGATTTGAGGAAGGAGATATCCTCTCCGTTCAGAGGGTAGCCGTATTCGAGCTTGGTACGCACACAGGCATTACGACCGGCTATTCGAAGTGCAACCCGGTAGAAGTCTTCGCCGTCGTCGTCCTTGTGTACTGCAGCCTTCCCGACAAGGAACTCCGCGACATCGGCTCGCCGCTGAGCCGCGTCATCCAGCTCGTTGTTGCGCTCTTCAAGTTGCCCCTTCAGGACGATAACCTGCCGGAAAAGTTCGGCAACCAGAACGCTGGTCCCCACCTTCTTGTATTCAGCGCAGAACAAGTCCTTGTCCATATTGCCGGCGGCCATGTACATCTTTTCGATCCGAGCATAATCCTCGGAGTTTGTTTTCATGCCCGTACGGGCTTCGAATTCCTGTTTTGTCATTGCTTTATTTGAGTTCGTTGATGATCGGTTTGAGGGAGCATCCGTAGGCTGTCACCATGGTATTTGCCATCTGATCCACAAAGGCTTTCGTAGCCTCGAAAACGATTCCCAGCTCAGGGGTGTAACTGAAGGCGACCCCGCGAATTATCAGGTAGAAACAAACCCGATCCTTGCGGCTTTGCGTGTGCCATCTCTTAATATCGGTTCCCATTTTCGTTATTCTTGTAATTTTCACTATCTTTACCGCGTCTTAACTTGTTAAGACAACGCAAATATAATTCGCAAATGCGAATAATCAAAATATTTTGCGAACATTTTTACGCTTTTGCGAATATGGAAAAGAATACTGGCATTAACGGTCGATTTGCGGAAATTATAAATCGCTTGTACGCAGGCAATAAGCGAGCATTTGCCCAGCATGTAGGCATATCGCCAACCGTTATAGAGAATGTCGTTGGCTCGCGCCAAGGCAAACCTTCCTATGATGTTCTGGAGAAAATATGCGCAAATGCGAACATATCGGCTGAATGGCTGCTCTCCGGCAAAGGGAGTATGACTCGAGGCGAAGACGCCCAGACGACTGGCGCAACAATCCAGTCGCAGTTCACACTTCGAACGGATCGACGGATCGACGTGCAAAGCGTACCCCTATACGAACTCGATGCAACAGCCGGTCTGGTAGCTCTATTTGCCGATCAAGGCCGAATGACCCCAATCAGCCATATCCAGATACCAGACTTGCCTCCATGCGACGGAGCTGTCTACGTCAGAGGAGACTCAATGTATCCGTTACTGAAGAGCGGAGATATTGTATTATATAAAGAGATCCCCAATGAATCCAAGAACATCCTATGGGGTGAGATGTATCTACTGTCCTTCAACATCGACGGAGAAAGCTACATCACAATCAAGTATATCCAGAAAGCAGATGACGATCGGTTCATCCGACTTGTCAGCCACAATCCTCACCACTCCCCAAAGGACATCCCGATTGACTCCATCCAAGCTCTTGCACTTGTTAAAGCGAGCATTCGGTTCAACACAATGGGGTAGAGAAAGACGTCGCGCGCACCTTTGACGGACATCCATACCGCCATTATCCCGCAAAATGCACACATTCAGCACTATACGCGCCAATATGTTTTATTTTACCATATCATTAAGGGGGTGTTATACCGCCTATTTCATGCAAATTCAATCGTTATTATGTGCGTAACGATACTATACGAAGCAAATTTTTACACGAATTTGTCCTCCTAAATGTCCCCCTAACGTGGATATTTCGTTTTTTTTATTCGGAAAACATGTCCCCCTAAACGTCCCCCTTAATGTCCCCCTAAATCGAATCAAGCAGAACAAACGAACGACAAAGGAGAAGCGTTCAAAAGCAACACAAAGAGCCTCTGAACGCCTTTTTGAACGCTCAGGCAATAGGTTGTCCAACAGAGGCAGTAAAAGGCGAGAAATGGGCTCTTATCTCCATGTACGGGGGATTTAGGCGCAAAAAAAGCCGCCAAAATAGAGCCGTTTCAGGCTGCTTTTGGTGGCAAAGTAACATTACACACTGAACGATGCGTTCAGACCACGAAGGGATGTAACACGTAAGTAACACTAAAGTCACATTTCGTTTCGGGCCTCGCCCGGGGATGTCACGCTGCTAACCCTCTGATCGTTCGCTCAATGCATCGTCACTCTAATCAATCACTATCTATACATTTCGTTTTATCCCCGGTATTTGCAAAGGTCTCGACCGATTCCCCGAACCGGAAGCGGAAAGCAAGCCGGAGAAAACTGTTGGGTGGCAAAAAAGTGGGCAGAGACGATTTGGGCTTCCGAAAACAGGATTGCCACCTTTTTAGCCCGCAATACATTGTTTTGCTGCGTTTTACACCGCAATAAAGTTTCCTTGCAGACGTTTTGTCAATCCTTAAAATGTCACGAGTTATGAGACAGGAAACTTTTACCATCCTTTTCCTAATGCGAAAAGGACGACCGAAGTGGGCGTGCGCATCACGCAGCGCACGGCAGACAAGTACGAGCGGCTGCTGCGCTACCTCAAACAGTATCTCGCCCAACGCGGCAAAGCCGAGGATATTCCCGTTGAACGGATGAACTACGAGTTTCTGGACGGCTTCAACCTCTTCCTGCAAACCGCCCACCGCTGCCGCCACAACGGAGCGGTCGCCGTGATGAACTGTCTGCGCAACTTTGTCCTCTACTGCCTGCGCAACGAGTGGATCACGAAAAATCCGTTCCGCTACTATAAACTCAAAGAAGACGAGGTGCAGGCCAAGGAGCACCTCACGGCGCATGAACTGGAACTACTGAGCCGCAAGGCGCTCGACCACCGGCTGGCCCGCATCCGCGACGTCTTCGTCTTCTGCTGTCTGACGGGGCTGGCCTTCGCCGATGCCGACCACCTGCGGCGCGAGCACCTCTCGCAGGACGACGAAGGCCGCTGGTGGATTCACAAGCCCCGCGAGAAGACCTCCGTGATGAGCCGTATCCCGCTACTCCCGGCCACACTCGAAATCCTGCGCCGCTACGAGCACGACGAAGTATGCGTCGCACGCTCACGGGTGCTCCCTACGCCGAGTAACCAAAAGATGAACGCGTACCTGAAAGAGATAGCAGCCGTGTGCGGCATCAACAAAGTGCTGACCACCCACGTTGCCCGCCACACCTTCGCCTGCATGGCCGTCGAATACGGCATGCCGATTGACGTTCTAGCCAAGATTCTCGGCCACTCGAACACCAACATGACGCGCCACTACGCCAAGTTCTCCGAGACAGTCATCGGCCGCGAAATGGAGATGTTCGGACAAAAACTGACATCGGCCGCCGCGGAGTAACATTCCGGGTTTTAAGAGAGCAAGTTTATGTTTCGGGTGCCCCGAAACCCTTGCAGATTCATCCCGCTGGTCTCAAATGGATATAATGAAAAAGAATCCCAAAGGCGGACGTCCGCCCAAATCCGCAAGCGAAAAGCTCAAGGAGCGGCTGACCGTGAAGATGGCCGCAGCAGACTACTACGCCCTGCGCGGCAAGGCGCGGGCGGCAGGTCTCACCTGGGCCGAATACGCCCGGACGGCGCTCTCAAGGAGCGTCGTCCGCCAGCGCCTCACGGCAGAACAGATGACCCTGCTGCGGCAGCTCGCCGGTATGGCCAACAACCTCAATCAGCTCGCCCGAAAAGCCAACTCCGCCGGATATGTTCAGGCAGCGGCGGAGTGCACAGCTCTGATCGAAAAGATAGATACGCTAATAGATCAAATTAACGAATAACCATGATTGCCAAAATATCGAAAGGCGGTTCGTTCGGCGGAGCCGTCGATTACGTCCTTGACAAAGGAAAAGACGCCGAATTGCTCGCCGGACTGGGCGTCCGGATGAAAGACCGGGATTCCATCGTCCGCAGCTTCCGAATGCAGGCGGCACTGAATCCGCATCTTTCGAAGCCCGTCGGCCACATCGTCCTCGCCTTTTCGGCACAGGACGCCGCACGGCTCGACAACAGGCGGATGGTCGGAATCGCCGCGGAGTATCTCTCCGGCATGGGCATCCGAAACACGCAGTTCATCATCGCCCGCCACCGCGACCGGGAACATCCCCATCTGCATATCCTTTTCAACCGGGTGGACAACGACGGCCGTACCGTCTCCGACCGCAACGACCGCTACCGTTCGGAGCGACTCTGCAAGGAGCTGACCGTCCGGCATGGGCTCTACTTCGCATCGGGCAAAGAGAATGTCAAGGAGCACCGCCTGCGCGAACCGGACAAAACGAAATATGAAATTTTCCACGCGCTGCGCGACGCCGTACCCCGCTGCCGCGACTGGCCGGAGTTGACGGCAGCGCTGCGGCACGAAGGGATCGCTACCGAGTTCCGGATGCGCGGCGGCACATCCGACGTACAAGGCGTCGTCTTCGCCAGGAACGGCTACCCGTTCAACGGTTCGAAAATCGACCGGCAGTTCAGTTTCTCCAAAATCGACCATGCGCTGAGCCTGAACCGCCGACAAGCACTCTCCGCAAACGAACGCGGTTCTGTAAGCAATCCGGTCGCATCGTTCAGTCACCTGCTCGAAGATCTTCTGCAACCGGTCTACGATGCGGACGAAGAACGGCGCCTTCAGGAACGACTGCGCAAAAAGAGAAAACAACACCGACTTTAATCGACAATACCTATTATTTATGGACACGAACACGATTATCGAACTTTTCGAAGAACTGAGAAAACAACTCACCTCCCTCAGCCGCAGAATAGACGACCGCAACATATCCGCCCCAGCTCCAGTAACAACGGATGATAAAATCGCCCGACTGCTCGAAACGGCCCAATTCACCCGCACGAATGTCGAACGGGTACGCATGGAACTTGCAGACCGCATTACAACTATCGGAAAAGAGACTGAAAACCATACCGAGAAAATTATTGCGGCCGTCGCTCATCCTGCGCAACCCGCAGCCCAACGGCATATCCACGTCATCGACTTCAACACCTCGTGGGCACTACTCTATATGGCGATCTCTTTCATCGTGATTCTCTGCGGCGGCATCCATATTACTAAATTATACGACCGTATTGCCAACCTGCGTGATACGGAATTGAAATACCGTTACGTTCAAATGATGGGCGACATCGACGAGCAAAAATTGCGCAACCTGAACGCCCTCTTCTACGATTCCGAACGCCGCGCAGACCGTCGCTCGCTCCGGCAACAAGTTGAGCGTTACGAAACAGCCGTCCGGGAAGCAATCGAGAATCAACAACGTAGCGTTATCCGAAAGCAGGAAGCAGAAGATATCCGGCAAAAAGCAAAGCAGTTCCAAAAGGAATTAGACATTACAAAATAATCATACGCGCCTGTTATCTAATCAGAGTTAACAGGCGCGTATTACTTATCTTGCAAAATCATTATGCAACTCTTCTATACGACTCTTCCAACTTACCCATAGCTATCCCATTCAATTATTTTCGTTCCACTTCTTACACTGCTCCATAATCGTATTCAAAGCATCTTCCTGCCCTGCAGGCGGATAATCATACTTTTTCAACAACCGTTTGACAATACGCCGCATTCCGGCACGAGCACTCTCCTTCATATTCCAGTCGATCGTTTTGTTACGCCGGAGTGCATCCGTCAGCTCACGTGTAATAGCGATCAACTGATCGTTGGAATAGAAATCTTTTACAGCCTCAGGCTTGGTCAACGCATCATAAAAGGCAAGTTCTTCGCTGTTCAGATTAAGCGACTCGCCGGCCTTTTCGCCGAAAACGATCTCACGGGCTATTTTCAGTAATTCTTCGATAACCTCTTCGTTCGTCAGCATCCCTTTCAAATAGCGACTCATGGCATCGGACAGAATTTCCGAAAACTTCTCGGCTCGTACCGTATTCGTTCGCTGATATAGTTGTACCTGTTCTGCAATCAACCTACGCAATAATTCTACGGCGAAATTCCGTTCCTTCATCCGGGCAACCTCTTCAAGGAATTTCGGATCGAACAAAGAGAACTCCTCCTTAATATCGGAGAAAAGATTAATTACCCCTTCGCTCTTGATACTCTGCTTGAGCAATTCATTAATACGCCCGTTGATCTCACGGAACGAAATCTTACCCTTGCCCTCCACGCGCGTCAGTAATGTGCGCACCGCCTCAAAATAGGCAGCTTCGATACGCTGCTCGTAATTCAGCAAACTCTGACAAAGCGACAATGCCTGCCGCAGCAGCAGCGCCTCTTTGATATAGAGTTTTTTCGTTTCCATCCGCTCAGGGGACTGCATGAAATCGACACCTCCGCTGATGGCTTTCACCCGCTCCAAATCAGACTTACCGAAGAAAGCGCCATAATTGAATCCATACATCAGATCACGGCAAACGTCCAGTTTCTTTTGAAACTCCGGATAGGCGGTTTTAGCCACATCCGTATCACCATAATTTTTGCGGTCACGGTATGTATAATCGTTCATCGCCGTCTTCAACGCCGAAGCGATACCCACATAATCCACAACCAAACCGCCTTGTTTATCCCCGAACACACGATTCACACGAGCAATAGCCTGCATTAGATTGTGTCCGGACATCGGTTTATAAACATACATCGTCGAAAGCGAAGGTACGTCGAAACCCGTAAGCCACATATCAACTACGATGACGATTTTCAACGAGCTGTCGTTGTCTTTGAACCTCTTCTCCAACTCTTTCTTGTGGGAATCATTTCCGATAATCGCCCGCCAGTCTTCCGGATCTTTATTACCGGAAGTCATCACAACAGCCAGCTTGTCACCCCATACCGGGCGCATTTCGAGAATCCGACGGTAAATCTTGATCGCTATCGGCCGCGAATAGGCTACTATCATCGCCTTACCCGTCTGCTCGTATTGCCGGAATTCCTCATAGTGTTTTACGATGTCCTCGCACAATGATGCCACCGTCGCGTCAGCTCCAAAGATCGAATCGAGCCGCCCCAATTCACGCTTGCTTTTCTCAATGACATACTCTTCCGCTTCCTCGGCCATCGCATCATACTCCGCATCAATACGTCGCAAGGTCTGCTCGTCGAGTTTCAGATTGATTACACGGCTCTCGTAAAATACCGGCCGTGTCGCACCGTCATCCACCGACTGCGTCATATCGTACACGTCGATGTAATCGCCGAATACTTCGCGTGTCGACCGATCTTTTTGCGCAATAGGCGTTCCGGTAAACCCGATATAGGTAGCATTCGGCAACGCATTACGCACCAGACGCGCCGCGCCGATTACAACTTTGGCCTGCATCACCCCGTCAGCATCCGTAACCATTCGGACCCTCTCCTCCAATCCATATTGACTGCGATGCGCCTCGTCGGCCATAACGACTATGTTTCGTCGTATCGAAAGCGGTTCTTCGCTCTCCTCGAATTTCTGCATCGTCGAGAAAAAGATACCGTTCGCTTCGCGTCCCGCCAATAATTCCCGAAGATGAGCCCGACTTTCGGCTTGCACGGGTGTCTGACGCAAAAAATCCCTGCAACAAGCGAACTGCCGGTACAACTGGCCGTCCAAATCGTTACGGTCTGTCAGCACGACAATCGTCGGCGACGACATCGCCTGCTGCAACTGCTTGGCGAAAAAGACCATCGACAATGACTTTCCGCTGCCCTGCGTATGCCAAAACACGCCACCCCGACCATCCGTCTCAGCTGCTTTGACCGTCGAAAGCACAGCCTTGCGTACGGCATAAAACTGATGATAGGCACTTAATATCTTAACGCGCTGTTTACCGTCTTTCGAGTAGCAAATAAAATTCCGCAACAATTCAACAAACCGCGTTTTTTCGAACATTCCCGCGAAAAGCACATCGAAATTCGCGCTATGGGTATCCTCATAACTCCCATCCACCGTCTTCCACTGCATAAAACGGTCTTCACCCGCCGTGATCGTCCCCGCCTTAGTCATCCCCTGATCGCTCATCACACAAAAAGCGTTATAGATAAAGAGTGACGGAATCTCCTGCATATAGTTACGCAATTGTGCATAAGCTTCCGACACGTCCGTATTCTCACGCGAGGGCGATTTGAGCTCGACCACCACCAGCGGCAATCCATTGACAAATACGATCATATCCGCACGCCTTACCGAGTGCCCATCGACCGTCCATTGATTAGCGATTGTAAACCGATTATGTAATGGTGAATCATAATCGACAAGCCGGACATTGGCGGAACATTGCTCGCGGCCATCGAAATAATTGACAGCAACACCATTTTGCAAGTAATCCGTGAACAATTCATTCTTCTGTACCAACGTTCCGCCCTCATAAGTTCGAATCTTCACCATGGCTTCGTCAATAGCGGCCTGTGGCAGTCCACGATTGATCTGCGGCAACATAGCCTCCAGTACCTCCACGTAAAGCGGTTCTGCATAGTCGCGTATCACATTGGGACTGTACACATAATCATAACCTAATTGCTCTCGAAACAACTCTAGAATGGCGTTTTCAAAATCATCTTCGGTGAAGTGCATATAATTGTTATTTTTTCACATACAAGTTAACAAGCTGTGATACCATATTACGCGCAGATTGCGTTGCGACATCAGAACTAATAGATTGTAAAGACAGGCTTCGTTTGATTTTACGTCTCAAATCACTAATGGTTGCTTCCTTATTGGCCCAATCTATATATTCGGTTTGCCGTGTAATAATTCGAAGAACATTCTGTTTTATAGCATCATCTGAAATATATTGTGATACGATATCATAAATAGCCTTATCAACTAACTCTTCTTTCACTACGGATTCAGCTATCTCAACTCTTTCCTTAGATTCTTCAGCTTTTATTGCATCAAAATCTATCTTTTCAAAAGATGAAGCGCTTCTGACATTAGATTTACACATACTATATTTGATATATGCCATCTGATGCTCCAACTCCGGAAATAAAGCCCCTTGGTTTATATTGTAGAAATTCAATTCTTCTAAAAGGCTTTCCTTACTTCCGGTCGGTATGATTATCCTTTCGCTCGCAAACTGGCTATTTAAAGAACAACTGCTCTTTTCGATCCGACTGACGCCGTAATCAGATTTATTGAGTTGAATATTAATGCTACCCGAAAGCAAAAAGGCTCCGCTCTGCCGAATCAAACGTTCATTGTTGAATGTCGATATAACAAAGTAGGCATTTTGCATCACCTTTGCCAGTTCCTCAAAATCCTCGGCTTGTTTTATTTGACTGCGTAATCCTAATTTCTCGACCAATTGATGCAATACAATATCTCCGTTGAAATCCATTTCCGCAATTCGAGCCAACAGATCAATATCATCTGAATTATGCTTATGTCCATAAGCCCGTCTATAATAAACAGCCCCATCGACATCATATTCATTATCAAATGGATGATCGGAATCGACATCAATAGTATCAGATTCTTTATAATTCTTGTCGTAGTTTTCTTTATCTTCACATTTTGCACACGCAAAATACAACGCGACTAAAGGGTTTAGCGTTACATCCAACATTCTGGTTGGCAGTCCATAATGTTGTAATTTTGTCAGTCGTTCAAATGCGCTTCGGCCACCAAATTCAAAAGGAGCACGAGCACAAGCTTCGGATATAATATCGGATTCAATCGTCAGGTTATTCTCTCTAAATAAACATGGGCGCACATCCCAATTTTTATTGGATTGGCCCCTGAAAAAGAATCGCTCATTGCTACCTTCATTGGCAGCTTGCAACTGAGAAATATATGCAACATCACTACTGTCCCGTAAAAGCGGGCAAGTCGGTCTTTGAAATAGTTGAAACATAGTCTATTAGAAGTAATTTTTCATGTGCGACGATTTGAATTTGTAATTTTGCAGCCCATAAAGGGACTGCTCTAT